>JABLTQ010095217.1_pt1 | contig 40793 bp, 37 predicted proteins | sample 7160101 | NCBI WGS metagenome assembly JABLTQ01 (sample SAMN14651228, study PRJNA627086) | human gut metagenome | isolation source: feces | host: Homo sapiens
AAAGTCCGTGAACTGTTCTCCCAGGCCAAGGAGAAAGCCCCCTGCATCGTGTTCATCGACGAGATCGACGCCATCGGCAAGAAGCGCGACGGCCAGCTGGGCGGAAACGACGAGCGGGAGCAGACCCTGAACCAGCTGCTGACCGAGATGGACGGCTTTGAGGACAACACCGGCGTCATCATCCTGGCCGCCACCAACCGTCCCGAGTCCCTGGACCCGGCGTTGACTCGTCCGGGACGGTTCGACCGGCGGGTTCCGGTGGAGCTGCCTGACCTGAAGGGGCGCGAGGCCATCCTGAAGGTACACGCCAAGAAGGTCAAGCTGGCGGACGACGTGGACTTCCAGAAGATCGCCCGCATGGCCTCCGGTGCCAGCGGCGCAGAGCTTGCCAACATCGTCAACGAAGCCGCCCTCCGGGCTGTCCGGGACGGCAGAAAGTGCGCCACCCAGTCCGACCTGGAGGAGAGCATCGAGGTGGTCATCGCTGGCTACCAGAAGAAGAACGCCATCCTCACCGACCAGGAGAAGTGGACGGTGGCCTATCACGAGATCGGCCACGCCCTGGTGGCCGCCAAGCAGAGCCACTCCGCTCCGGTGCAGAAAATCACCATCATCCCCCGCACCTCTGGCGCATTGGGCTACACCATGCAGGTGGAGGAAGGGAACCACTACCTGATGACCAAGGAGGAGATCGAGAACAAGATCGCCACACTCACCGGTGGTCGGGCAGCGGAGGAGGTCATGTTCGGCACCACTTCCACTGGCGCATCCAATGACATTGAGCAGGCCACCAAGCTGGCTCGTGCCATGATCACCCGCTATGGTATGAGCAAGGACTTCGATATGGTGGCTCTGGAAACAGTGAACAACCAGTACCTGGGCGGTGACGCCTCCCTGGCCTGCTCCGTAGAGACCCAGGCGGAGATCGACCGGCAGGTGGTGTCCCTGGTGAAGAACCAGCACCAGAAGGCCATCCAGATTCTGATGGACAATCGGGAGAAGCTGGACGAACTGGCACGTTACCTGTATCAGAAGGAGACTATCACTGGCGAAGAATTCATGCAGATTTTGGAACCGTCCACAAAATAAACCAAACAACCCCCGCACGCAATGGGAATCATTGCGTGCGGGGGTTTTCTGTCTCAAGACGCCTTTGCCGCCTGTAGATATTCCTCCAAGCACTGCCCGCTTTCCCGCAGCGCCTGAGCCGTCTCCACCCCCACATAGCGGTAGTGCCACGGCTCGTAGATGATGCCGGTCAGGTCGCTCTTTCCGTTGGGGTAGCGGAGGATGAAGCCGTATTCCCAGCAGTGCTCCATCAGCCATTGCTGCACCGGCGTGGATTCCTGCTGTTCGTCCAGATGCTGATAGCTGGCGTCCACAATGTCCACCGCCAGACCCAGCTCGTGCTCACTGGTGCCGGGACGTGCCACCACTGTGGCGGCCTTTTGGTCGGCTTCCTCTGCATCGTATCCGGCGGCCATGAGCCGCTGGACTTTATTGGCGAACAGGGCTTCCTGCTTGTTGTGGGGACGGTAGGAGGAGCAGATGACCGGCTGATGTCCCGCCGCTCGACAGGCGTCCATCATGGCTTGCAGGGCAGGGTAGCAGCGCTGGTCGATGGATTGTCCGCCCCGCAGTTGGGTCACCGTGATGGTGTGGCCGGCGGGGAGGGGCGTCCAGGGGTTGACCAGAGTTAGGTTCCAGTCAGACGTGGGGATAGTGGCGGCGGTGGTAACCGCCAGCTGGTTGCCCCCATGGGCGGAGGAGGGGATATGGCTCAGGGAGAGAAGGAGAAAGAGGACGGCAGCGCCAAGCAGGCTGCCCAGCAATTTGAACGCCCAGTGGGGCAGGTCGTGGAACATGAAAAACACCTCGCTGTGAAATGATACCGTTAGGATACCAGCCTTGTCCCACCAAACGGCAACCGTTTGGCATCAAAACGGCATCAACTTTCCGAACAGTTGAAGGTGATACGATCCCGCGTGAGGGTCAGCGGCAGCAGCACCGTGTCGCTGCCGGAAAAGCGCAGGCGCATCCCGTAGATGCCCTCGCCCTTCTCCTTGTCCAGCCCCAACTCCTCGCAGTTGAGCACCTTGATGCCGTCCGGCTCATAGTATTTGGTGAAAAAGAGCACCAGATCGGAACGCAAAAGGCTGTCAAAATCCATCTGTTCGGCCTCTTTCGCGTACTTTTTCGCATATTTCTTCAACGTGTCGTTGCAGGAGTAATCCAGCGCCAGCAGCTTACCGGAACGGTCGTCCAGGATGCAGCGGATGCTGCCGTCCTGGGTGGAGAAGGAGCAGTCCCAGAGGATAGCGGAGAAGCCGGAGGCCAGGGCGGAGGGATCCAGAGCGGCTTCCGCCGTGGCAGCGTCAGCCACCATCCCAGCGGCGGCCTGGATGGACATGGCGCCGCGCTCACCGGTGGAGACGGTGAGCAGGGGCGTGGCAGTGAACTGGGTGAGCTTGTCCAGGTTCAACATATTCTCATCGCATTGGTTCAGCAGCGTCAATGCCTCCACGGCCAGGGATTTGATCTCTTTTTTGCTCCGCTGAGCTTGCTTTGTCTCCAAGGTCACGTTGTTGTTGAGGTTTTGTGCCAGCAGCAGACTCTGGGACAGCTGAGAGGTGGATTTCACCTGGAAAGGCTGGGTGAGATATTGCTCTGATGCCTGGTCAAACCGATGGTCTTGATAGGCAAATACCGCCTTGGGCAGTAAGAACCCGCCGGTCACCAGCAGGGCGGTGCCCAGGGCGCAAAGAATGGTGCGTTTCCAGTTCATGGGCGAGCTCCTTTCAAGGTCACCAGTGCGGTAGTGCCAATGTTGGGGGTGCTGTCGAAGCGGATGGAGCCATTGTGGAGGGCGGCGATCTTGGCGCACAGGGTCAGCCCCAGCCCTGCGCCTCCCTGCTGACGGGAACGGCTCTTGTCCACCCGATAAAAGGCTTCGGTCAAGTGGTTCAGGGCGTCAGGCGGCACGCCGCGGCCGTTGTCCTGCACGGTCAGTATACATCCGTCCTCTGTAAAGGTTCCGTTCACCCATATGTCTCCGCCATGATCCAACGCTTTCCGAGCGTTATCCAGCAGATTGAGCAGCAGGGAATGGATCAGATCACCTTCCAGGCAGCAGACACCAGGCGGACAGCAGGCGTGCAGGCGGATGCCCGCCTGAGCGTACTGGGGACGCAGAGGAACCACCAGGTCGGTGATAAGCTCCTGGAGGGATACGGGCGTTCGGGTTAGGCTGCCGTTCTCCAGGGAGAAAATGTTCAATAGCGTCAGGGACAATCGCTCCAACCGCCGCCCTTCCGAAAAGATATAGTTCACGGCGTCCCGTTGTTCTTCCGCAGACAAGGGCTGGCTGCGCAGCAGGTCGGCGTAGCCAATGATGGAGGTCATGGGGGTCTTTAGCTCATGGGTGAAGCTGCCTACGAATTGCTCCTGCCGCTCCATGGATGCTTGCAATTCCTCCACGCTGGTCTCCACCCGCTCTGCCATGGAGTCAAAGTCCTGGGCCAGCAGACCGATTTCGTCTCCGGTCTTTAGCCCAACACGGTAGTCCCAGTGCCCTGCGGCGATCTCTCGGGCGGCCTGGGACAGCCGTCCCAGAGGACGGGTGAGCAGATAGGCGATGGTGTAGGACAGAAGGGCGCAGATGACCGCCATGACGGCAAAGATCCAGTAAAAGGTGATCTGCTGTCGGGTGCGGATGTCATAGAGGTGGGATAGGTCAATGGCAACGGTGAGATATACCGTGTCGCTGCCTACCGAGAAGCCTTGGGAGAGCTGGATGTACCGCTTCCCCTGGTCATCCATGAGATGGGTCAGAGCACAGTAGGAGTCCTTGGGGGGCACCTCCGGCGGGGAGAGGACAGAAGCGGCAGAGCCAGTGGAATAATAGGTCTTGCTCTGACTGGTCAGCAGCACCCCAGCCCAACGGCTCCCCTGTTGGGGGATGATCTGCGCCAGGGTGTCAGAGAACTCCGTGGCGCTGATCCAGGGCTGGATACTGCCCACTGCCTGGAGGGTGTTGAGCAGGAGCTGATAGGATTCTTTGGCGTTGGCCTGCTCCCGATCCAAGGAAGCCTGGAAGGAACAGGAGATGAGGGCACAGCTGCCGAAGCTGAACAACAGCGTCATCAGGCAGATCATGCAGACGGTCACCTTCACGCGGAATTTCATTCCGTCACCTCCAGCCGATACCCTACCTTGGGGATGGCGCGCAGATGTCCCTCCCAGCCCACCTTCTTCCGCAGGCGCTGGACGTGAAGATCCACGGTCTTGCTCTCAAAGTTGAACTCGCCGCCCCACACCCGCCGGTAGATAGTCTCTCGGTACAAGGCGATGTTGGGGTTCCGGGCGAAGAGCAGCAGCAGGTCGTACTCCTTCCGGGTCAGAGGGATCTCCACTTCGTCCCGCCGCACCTGCATGGAGCGTGGGTCGATCTCCAGTCCGGCGATGGTCATGGGCTGGTCGTTCTTGTGGTAGCGGCGCAGCACCACATCCACCCGAGCCAGCAGCTCCAGCACCTCAAAGGGCTTTACGATATAATCCTCTGCCCCCAGCCGAAGCCCCTTCACCCGATCTTGAACGGCGTTCTTGGCGGTGAGGAAGATCACTGGGATCTCGTAGGGGCGGATATATTCTAATAAGGTGAATCCGTCCACCTCCGGCAGCATCACGTCCAGCAAAATGAGATCATAGCTCTGGGCGGCGATTTGGTCGGCAGCGGCACCGCCGTTGTAGACGCAGTCGCAGGTGTATCCAGCCTTGGACAGGCTCAGCCGGATGAGGTTGGCAATGGGCAGCTCATCCTCTACGATCAAAATACGAATCAAAACGCGCTCCCTCCTTTTCTGCCCAGCATACTGCGGCGTGGCATCAAAATGCCATCATTTATTGTAAAGGACTTGCACGAAAAGCACAAGTACGCTATCATTTTACTTACATTTAACATGACGAATCAAACATTGTGGACTATAATAAGGGTCGTATAAGGAGGGATTCCTTTGATTTATTTGGTAGAGGATGACACCAATATCCGAGAATTGGTGACGTATACATTGAATCACAGCGGCCTGGATGCCACCGGCTTTGAGCGGCCGTCCCAGTTTTGGAAGGCAATGGAGCAAAAACTGCCCGACCTGGTGCTGCTGGATATTATGCTGCCTGAGGAGGACGGCCTGAGCATTTTGCGTCGGCTTCGGGCGGCGCCGGCCACGGCTTCCATCCCCATCCTGCTGGTTTCCGCCAAGAACAGCGAGTACGACAAAGTGATGGGGCTGGACAATGGGGCAGACGACTATCTGGCCAAGCCCTTCGGCATGATGGAGCTGGTGGCCAGAACAAAGGCTCTGCTGCGCCGCACCACAAAGCGGACGGCAGGGGAGGAGTTCCGGCTGGGGATGCTGTATGTGTCTCTGTCCAAGCACTTGGTGATGGTGGAAGGGGAGGAAGTGACCCTGACCAACAAGGAGTTCTCCCTGCTCACCTGTCTGCTGCAAAACCAAGGACGGGTGCTCACGCGGGATCAGCTGCTTAACGACATCTGGGGCTACTCCTTTGACGGGGAGAACCGGACGGTGGACGTCCACATCCGGACGCTGCGGCATAAATTAAGGGACGCAGGACGGCTCATCAAGACCGTTCGCGGCGTCGGTTATAAGATTGGAGGGGAGCCAAGTGAGGGGGAAACTGTTTAAGCATATGTTCCTGGTGGCCATGTCCGTGTTCGTGGCCTGTACGGCTCTGTTCATGTGGTCGCTGTATAGCTATTTCACCGAGGCGCGCCAGAGCGAACAGCGGGAAGAAACAGCCTATGCAGCGGCTGCCGTAGAGGAGGGGGGCAAGACCTTCCTCCAGACCAAGCTGCCCAAAGACAGCGCCAACCGCATCACCTGGATCGACCGAGACGGAACTGTATTGTTCGACAGCGTGGCCAAGGCGGAGGATATGGAGAACCATGCTGACCGCGATGAGGTGAAACAGGCCATGGAGACTGGCGAGGGGGAGAGCACCCGTTATTCCAGCACTCTCTCCCGCAAGACCACCAACTACGCCCTGCGCCTGGACGATGGCACCATCTTGCGCCTGTCTGGCACCCAGTACACGGTGGTGTCCCTGCTGGTCAGCCAATTCCAGGCGTTGGTAGCTGTGCTGGTGCTGGCGGTGGGGTTGTCCGCCTTTTTGGCTTATCGGGTGTCTGAGAGTATCATCGAACCCATCAACCGCATCAGCCTGGAGAATCCAGACGAGCGGGACGTGTATCCGGAGCTGCGCCCCTTGGTGCGGCGCATCGGCGGACAGAACAAGCAGATCCAGTACCAGATGGAGGCGCTGCGTCAGGCGCACAAGCAGCAGGACGAGCTGCGCCGAGAGTTCACCGCCAACGTGTCCCACGAGCTGAAAACGCCTCTGACCTCCATCTCCGGCTATGCTGAGATCATCCGAGAAGGGGTGGCACAGCCGGAGGATGTGAAGGGCTTTGCCGGTAAGATTTACGATGAAGCCCACCGGCTTATGGCATTGGTGGAGGACATCATCCGCCTGTCCCAGCTGGAAAGTCGGGAAGTGGCCTATGAGAAGGAGCAGGTGGAGCTGCTGGGCATCTGCAAGCGGGTCATCGCCCGCCTGGAACACGCTGCCCAGCGGCGGGGCATCACCTTCCATCTGGCCGGAACGGCAGGGAAATTCTGGGGAGTGGATCAGGTGGTGGATGAGATCGTCTACAACCTGTGTGACAACGCCATCAAATACAACAAGGAGAACGGCCAGGTTACCGTACTGGTTTCCGAGACCCAAGAACAGGTGGTCTTGACCGTGGAGGACACCGGCATTGGCATCCCGTCAGAGGAGGTCGAGCGGATTTTTGAGCGCTTCTATCGGGTGGATAAGAGTCACTCCCGCGCCATCGGCGGCACTGGACTGGGGCTTTCCATTGTCAAACACGGGGCGGCCTATCACAAGGCCAAGATCGAAGTGAACAGCACCGTGGGGGAAGGAACGGCGATTTCGGTGATTTTTCCCAAAAGCTAAAAAGATGGTACAGCAGTTCTGGCTTCCTCCTTGCCGGAACCACTGGCGGAAAAAAGCGGCGTACACGCCGCTTTTTTCGCTTTTCAGCGCTGCGCAGGGCGCGGTTGGCCGCAAAGACTGGGAGAAGGCGTATAAAGAGCGATTTAACATAGATTTAACATGACTCGATTTTTGATTTAACATAGGAATGGTAAAATGAACAAGCTGTGATGCAGCGAAAATAATGTTAAAACCATGTAAAATCGCATTAGAATGTAAAAAGTATGTAAAATCGTCTCAAAGGAGTGGCATCCCCCATGAATATCTTCTCTGTCATCACCCTCATCGGCGGTCTGGCCTTCTTCCTGTTCGGTATGAACGTCATGTCCGGCAGCTTGGAAAAGATGGCCGGCGGCAAGCTGGAGCTCCTGCTGAAAAAGATGACCGCAAACCCCATCATCAGCTTAGTTATGGGCGCCGTCATCACCATCGCCATCCAGTCCTCCTCCGCCACCACTGTTATGATGGTGGGTCTGGTCAACTCCGGCATCATGGATTTCGCACAGACCCTCCATATCATCTTCGGCGCCAACATCGGCACCACCTTGACCTCGTGGATCTTGAGTCTATCCGGCATTGAGAGTGACGCTGTCTGGATGCAGATGCTGAAGCCGGAGAATTTTGCGCCCCTGTTTGCCATGGTGGGCATTGTTATGACCATGGTCTGCAAGAGCGACAAAAAGCGCAGCATCGGCACGGTGCTGGTGGGCTTTGCTGTCCTCATTTTTGGTATGAATTTGATGGGAGAGGCCGTCAGTCCCCTGGCCGATTCTCCGGCCTTTGCTCAGCTCATGACCAAATTCAACCAGCCGCTTATCGGTCTGGCAGTCGGCACCGTGGTCACCGGCATCATCCAAAGCTCTGCCGCCTCCGTGGGGATGCTCCAGGCACTCTCTCTCACCGGCAGCATTTCCTACGCCATGGCCATCCCCATCATCATGGGGCAGAACATCGGCACTTGCGTCACTGCCATGATCTCCAGCATTGGAACCAACACCCAAGCCAAGCGGGTGGCGGTGATGCACATCTCGGTGAATGTCCTGGGTACGCTTATCTGGCTGCCTCTGCTGACCCTGACCAACGCCATTTTCCACTTTGCCTTTATGGATTGGGCTGTCTCTCCCGTTACCATCGCCATGCTCCATTCTGTATTCAACATCCTCACCACCCTGGTTCTCATGCCCTTCAGCAAATATCTGCTGAAACTGGCTGTGTGGGTAGTCAAGGAAAAGGGCACCGCAGTGCCCGGTGAGGAGCTGGATGCTGTGCCCTTTTTGGACGAACGCCTGCTGAGCACTCCCTCGGTGGCTATCCAGGAATGCAACAGCCAGACCTGCAAGATGCTGGAGCTGGCGCGGGAGAACATCCGGTTGGCAGTGCAGCAATTTTCTCACTACAGCGACAGTGACCAACTGCTGGTGCTGCAAACGGAGGAGGAGATCGACGCCTTTGAAGATCGCCTGAGCACCTATCTGGTCAAGCTCTCCGCCCAGGCTCTGTCTCAGAACGACTCTCATGTGATCTCCAAAATGCTCCACGCCATTGGGGACTTTGAACGATTGGGGGATCACGCCGTGAACCTGAACAAGGTAGCCAAGGAGATCCACGACAAGGGCTTGTCCTTCACCCAAGAGGCACAGGCGGAGCTGAATACCCTCCTCCAAGCTATCGATGAGATCTTGACCATGACGGTAACGGCCTATGAGCGCAACGACACAGATCTAGCCGCTCGGGTGGAGCCGCTGGAGGAGGTCATCGACCAACTCATTGCCAAGATGAAGGATCAGCACATCCGGCGCCTTCAGCAGGGTGCGTGTACCATTGAGAAAGGGTTCATCTTCTCTGACATTTTGAACAACTGTGAGCGCATTTCTGACCACTGTTCGAACATTGCCGTGGCGGTCATCGAGGTGGAACACGACAGCTTCGATGCCCACCGGTATTTGCAGGGAGTCAAGTATGGGAACCACGAGTTCAACCTGATTTTCCAGGAGTATGCTGCCAAATATGCTATGTAAAGAGAATCAGCCGTGGCAAACGCCACGGCTGATTCTCCTTATAAAAGTCTCACAGAGTTCCGGCAGGATGCCGGAAAAAATACTGCTCAGGCTGGTAGATGCCGCAGCGTAGGCTCCATCTGCTTTGCAGGTGGAGAACCTACCGGCGGAGTGAGTGCATACACCAGCCTGTAAACTCACCCAAATGCTTGTGTTTGGGCGAATCTTTATACTTGGAGCAGATAGATAAAGTAAGCTGCATAAGCGGCCAGCATCAGAATGCCTGTCGGCTTCGTCAGCTTTTTGCTCCGCGCCACACAGACCAGCAGCAGCACACCCACCAGCACAGCTACGATGGTGTCCACGGTGAATCGGGCGGCGAAGGGGACGGGGGTGATGAGGGCGGTGGTGCCCAGGACAAAGAGGATATTGAAAATGTTGCTGCCCACGATGTTGCCAATGGCGATGTCGGCTTTGCCCTTCCGGGCGGCGGTGAGCGAGGAGAACAGCTCAGGCAGAGAGGTGCCCAAGGCCACGATGGTCAGGCCAATGAACCGTTCACTCATGCCAAAATACCGTGCCAGCGCGGTGGCGGCGTCTACGGTCACGTCACTGCCCCAGACGATGAGCACCAGGCCGATGATGCTCAGCACCAGCAGCATCCACAGGGGGCGGGAGGATGCTTCCTCAGGCGGCGTCTCCTTGTTCTTCTTAGCCATTCGGAACAGATAGCCCAGATAGAGCAGGAAAGCAGCCCAAAGCCCTACGCCTTCCCAGAATGTGATCTCATTGCCCGTCCAGCCAAAGAGGAGCAGCAGCAGGGAAATGGCAATCATATAGGGGAGCTCAATGCGGATGGTGGACTTGGCCACGGAAAGCGTGGCCACGCAGGCGGTGAGACCCAGGATGATGAGCACATTGAGGATGTTGCTGCCTACGATGTTGCCCACAGCGATGCCGGCGCTGTCCTTCAGGGCGGCGGTGATGCTCACGGCGGCCTCTGGGGCGCTGGTGCCCATGGCCACAATGGTCAGACCGATGACCAGCTGTGGGATTCCGAACCGGTCAGCAAGGCCGGCGGCTCCGTCCACGAACCAGTCTGCGCCTTTGACCAGCATGACAAAGCCCACGATCAATAACAATACCTGCACAAGAAGTTCCATATTTTACATCCTGCCTTTCTCAGACGGAAATTTTGCAACAAAAAAAGCGAGTCCTTTTGCTGCAATGTCATACAACAAAAGTCTCGCTGCTTGGTTGCGCACCGGATGCTCTGCCCACCATGGGAAGCATCGAGATTGACGGCCGCGCACACGCATTTCTGCGCCAACTACTCCCTTTTCTGTGCCCTTACGATACCAAATCCCGTCGAAAAAGTCAAGGCATTTCTGATCGATTTGGAAGATTCGGAAACAAAGGAAGGGGACATTTGGCTGGTTTGATACAATTCTGACACTATTTTTTACTGGAAATCCTGTTCCGGCTGTGTTACAGTGATTCATGAAAACGAACAATGGCTGCCAAAGGAGGAAAGAACCATGAACGGAATCGGAAGAACCCTGGCTGGATTTCTGGCCGGCCTGACCCTGTTGGGCTGTGTCGGATGCAGCGGCCAGAGTATGTCCATCCAATCCAACCTGCCGTCCCACAGCAGCGCAGCCCCTGCCGTGGAGACCAAGCCCTACCAACCGGGGAAGAAGGGGGAGCTGCCCGGAACGAAGAATGGGTATTTGGTGCAGGAACCCATGGGGGAAACAGTGCGAGCGGACTTGGACGGGGATGGAAAACGGGAGACCCTGACCATCGCCACCAAGGTGCTTCAGCAGAAGGACGGACAGAGCCAGTGGAAGGAAACGGTGCTGTCCAGCGTGAAGATCAACGGCAAGGAGTTCCTGAAAAAGAGCGACCGAGAGGGGAGCAGCCTGAACGTGCCCAACGTAGTGCTGTACACCCCAGAGAGCGAGCATTACTTCCTGGCCGATCTGAACGCCAAGGACGGCAAGCTGGAGATCGGCCTGCTGGACTACGGCCCCAGCTACGATTTGACCACCACTTATCTGCGCTATGAAAAGGGGCATCTGATCAGCTTGGGCACGGTGCCCGGGTTCCCGGATCAGGACAGCAGCAGTCTGGACGGCAAGGGCAACGTGACCACGCCGGGACGGTTGAGTCTTTTGCAGAATTGGCAGGCGCCTTTTGTGTATCAGCTCAAGGGGGATGTTCTGGAAAAAGCCCCCCAGGCTTGGTATACCCCCATTGACCAGCCGGAACAGCAGGTCGTTCTGAAAAAAGCCATCACGCTCTATGATAGCCCCAGCCGGAACGCCCAAGCCTCCTGTGCGCAGCCCGGACAGGCAGTCGTGGCCTTTCCGTCCACGGACAACAAGCACTGGGTCCAGGTGCAGCTGGCAGACGGCACGGAGGGATGGTTCTATATGGAGGACAGCGCGACCATTGTGTCCGGCAACCAGAAATACACCGAGATGGAAGTGTTCGACAACCTGAATATGACAGATTGAGAGAAAACGACGTGCTCCGGCACGTCGTTTTTCTGCGTTGACTTCTCCCCATCCCTCTGGTATCATGAAAACAGAATCGAATATCCCGTCCAGGTTCCGCGATGTTTGCGGATCAGAGGGAAGCCGGCGAACATCCGGCGCAACTTCCATTACTGTGAGGGGGACTGCCCCCATAGCCAGATCACTCACCGGGCGGGCGTTTTTGGAAATACGTTCAGGGGAAAGCTGGATGGAGCCACAAACATGACCGGAACACCCAAGGTGGGTTCCGGCGTCTTGTGTTGCCTGTCAGCCTGTCTCAGAACGGGAAAGACAGGCTTTTTTTGTGGAAAGGGGTGGCGGAGTGGCCTATAACGAAAGACAGGAGCAATGCATTGCCCTGCTGCGCCAGAAGGCGCAAGCCTTGGGACGGCTGCCCCAAAAGAGTGACTTTTCGCCGGAGGTCATGGGTCAGATCAAAAATATCCTAGGTCCTTGGCCCCGTGCCTTAGAGATGGCAGGGCTGAAGGCACAAAATACACGGCAGGAGCAAAAGCTCCAAAAACGCATCCGCACCAAGCGGCGGCGGACGCAGAACAAGCTGGCAGGAGAGAGGAGGAACGGGCATGGGCAGGATACAGTTTGAACAGGTGACCTTTCAGTACCCAGGCGGAGAACGGAACGCCATCGAAACCGTGACCCTCACCGTTCCCTCCGGCGCCTTCTGTCTCCTCTGCGGCAAGAGCGGCTGCGGCAAGACCACCCTCTTGCAGCAGCTAAAGCCGGCCATCACCCCCCACGGCACCCGTACCGGTCAAGTGACCCTGGACGGCACGCCGGTGGAAGCGTTGTCCTTTCGCGACCAAAGCACCCGTATCGGCTATGTCATGCAGGATCCGGACAGCCAGATGGTCACCGACCAAGTGTGGCACGAGCTGGCCTTCGGGCTGGAAAATCTGGGGCTGGAGCAGCAGACCATCCGCCTGCGGGTGGCGGAGATGGCGCAGTTTTTTGGACTGCAAGCCTTGTTCCATCGGGACGTACACACCCTCTCCGGCGGGCAGAAGCAGCAGGTGAACCTGGCCGGCGTCATGGTCATGCAGCCGGATGTGTTGGTGTTGGACGAACCAACCGCCCAGCTGGATCCCGTGTCTGCCGGGGAGTTCTTTCAGATGCTCCGACGCATCAACCTGGAGCTTGGGGTGACGGTGATCTTGTCCGAGCATCGGCTGGAACAGCTGTACGCCGCTGTAGATCAGGTGGTGGTGTTGTCCGAGGGAACGATCCACGCCAACGGCACCCCGGAAGAAGTGGCGCGACAGCTGATGGGAGAAAAATCCGACCTTCTGCCCATGCTGCCCGCTCCGGTGCAGATCGGCAGCACGGTCACCGGCGGGACAGCCTGTCCCATGACCGTCCGAGCGGGACGGCTGTGGCTGGAACAGTGGGCGGAGGGACGCAGCATTCCCCCTGCAAAAGAACGAAAAACACCGGAAAGTGAGAACAATGAGCCGGTGTTAGAGCTGAAAGATGTCTGGTATCGCTACGACAAGGATGGACAGGACGTTCTCCGCGGCGTCACCTTCACCGTCACCCAGGGTAGCTTCTGTGCGCTCACCGGCGGCAACGGCAGCGGAAAATCTACCCTCCTAAAAAGCATCTGCGGCCTGTGCAAGCCCTATCGGGGCTGGGTCAAGGTGCAGGGGAAAAAGCTGGGCAAATACGGCAAGGGCGAGCTTTTTAAACAGCGGCTGGCGTTGTTGCCTCAGAGCCCCAAGCAGCTGTTCGTGGGCAAGACAGTGGAGGAAGATCTGTTGGAGTTGGGCACCCCAGAGCAGGCCCAAGCCATCGCCCAAAGCATGGGCATCACCGACCTGCTCTCCCGACACCCCTACGATCTGTCCGGCGGTGAGCTGCAAAAGGCGGCGCTGGCCAAGGTGCTGCTCCTCCAGCCCAAAATCCTGCTGCTGGACGAGCCGACCAAGGGACTGGACGCCTTCTACAAGGAACAGCTGGCGCAATTGCTGCTGCGCTTCCAGGCGGAGGGCGGCACCATCCTGATGGTCAGCCACGACGTGGAGTTCTGCGCCCGCTTTGCCACCCACGCCGCCCTCTTTTTCGATGGGGACGTGACGGCGGTGCAGACGGCAAGGCAGTTCTTTGCCGGAAACCAATTTTACACCACCGCAGCGGCTCGCATGAGCCGGACGGTGTTTCCTGATACGGTGACAAATGAGGAGGTCATAGCCCGATGCAGCGAGATGGTATGAAAGGGAAAAAGGCGCTCTCCGGCCTGTGCCTGGCGGCAGCTGTCCTGGTCATCATCTGGGTCAGCTGGCGCAACGGCATCGTTAACTACTACCTAGTCAGCACGCTGGCGCTCCTCTTGTCCTTGGCAGCGTTCTTCCTCTCTTATGAGCGAAAAAAGCCCACCGCCCAAGAGCTGGTGCTGTTGGCTGTCCTCTGTGCTGTGGCAGTCGTAGGACGCATGGCCTTTGCTGCCGTGCCCTTTTTCAAGCCGGCGGCGGCTATCGTTATCCTCACCGGCATCGCCTTTGGCGGCCAAGCAGGCTGTCTGTGCGGCGCAGCCAGTATGTTGGTCAGCAACTTCTTCTTCGGCCAAGGGGCGTGGACGCCCTGGCAGATGCTGGCTTTCGGCGTGGCGGGGCTGCTGGCAGGGGTGTGCTTCCGATCGGGACGGCTGCCCCGCACCCGACTGACGCTGACCCTGTTCGGCGCCCTGTGCGTCCTGCTGCCGGTGGGGCTGATCTTGGACACCAGCAGCTTGTTCCTCATGACGAGCGACCCGCTGACGGTGGACTCCGCCCTGGCTATCTACCTGGCCGGAGTCAGCGCCAACGTCATCCATGCCGCTGCCACCGCCTTTTTCCTGTTTCTGATCGGCCCTGTGGTGCTGGAAAAGCTGGAACGGGTAAAGGTCAAGTATGGTCTGATGGAGTGAACGTATGGAACGGTATCATCCTGGGGTCATTACCCTGTATTTTGCCGCCATGCTGGTTTTTACCGCCTGGTTCCAGCAGCCGGTCTTTCTGGCGCTGTCCCTGTTTACCGCCCTGGTGGTCAGCAAAGCCACCCTGGGCGGCCAGTGGGGACGGCGGCTGGGGTGGAGTCTGCTGTTGGGCGCTATCATTGGCATCTGGTGGGCGGTGTTTGCCCGCTTTGGGGACACCATTTTGATTGACAACTTATTGGGCAATCCGCTGACTCTGGAAGGGCTGGTATACAGCGCCACCCTGTGGGTGCGGGTGACGGCTGTAGTGCTGTGGTGGGAGAGCCTGCTGCGGCTGGTGCCGGCGGAACGGCTACTGACCTTGACGGGTAAGGTGTTCCCGCACCTGTCCCTATATGGCACTGTGCTGCTCCGATTTCTCCCCCAGTTCCGCCGCCAGCGCCAAGGCATCCAAGCGGCACGAGCAGGCATCGGCATTGCTGAATCCTGGCGGGAAAAGACCCGACGGGAGAGCATGACCGCTACCTGGGGACTGGAGAGCCTCCAACGCACCGTCCAAGCCATGCGCTGTCGGGGGTATTCTCTCCGGCGGAGAACCACTTATCAGGTCACATGGCTCAAACACGGGGATCGGCTGCTCCTCCTCCTGGAGGGCTGGGGCATTGTGCTGCTCCTGTGCGGCTGGGCGCTGAACCAGACCAGGGCGTGGTATGACCCGGAGCTGATCGTGAACCGAGTGACACCTTTGAGCGGGATGTTCTATGCGGTCTATGTGCTGTTCGCTCTGCTGCCGGTGGAGCTGGCGCTTCAGATGCGGCTGCGGGAGCGCCGTGACCGGCGAAATCGAGAGAAAGGCGGGATGGGATGAAAAAACAGAACAAGACCAACCTGCGCCGGTTGTTGGGCGCCCTGACCGCCCTGTTGGTGGTGGCGGGCATCGCTGTGGGCGTCTATTGGGTGGGCAGCCTGCGGGGCTGGTTCACCCCGCCGCCGGTGACAGTGGAGACCTCCTCCGGCCAGACCGTCCAGATCCCGCCCTTGTCCCTGACCGCCAAAAGCATCACTGGCAAAGCACTGGTGGAGCGGGGCGGGTTGTCCTTCGCACTGGAAGCGGGGGAGGCCCTTCGGGCGGAGGATGCGGTGACTTTGCAGGGAAAGGGGTCGCTGACCGTTTCCAATGAAACGCTGACCCTCACCTTTGGGGACAAAGCCTCCTTCCTGGTAGGGCAAAAGGACGGCGGCGAAACCCAAATCACCCTGAACCAAGGCAAGCTGTGCGCCAAGACCCAGGGCACCGCCTATTTTGTGGTGGGCAACCAGTCCGCCCAGGTCACCGATGGGACAGTGAGCCTGTCGGTAGATAAAGAAGCCTTTGTTTTCGACCAGTTGTCCGGCAAGACCAGTTTTTTGGGCGGCGATGAGAATGTCTTGACCGTCTTGCCCAAACAGCGGCTGACGGTTCAGCAGACGGAGGGACGCTGGGGCGCACCGGAGCAGAAAAAACTGACTCTAAAGCAGCTCAGCGACTTCACACTGGAGCAGGCAAAGACCACCCAGCGGCTGTGCTTCACGCCGGAACAGCTGACCGGCGAGATCGCCCGTCGGGAGGCGGAAGCCCAGCAGAAGCTGGAGGAGCAGCTCCAAAAAGAAACCGAGCATCAGGAAGCGGAAGCCAAAGCCAAGGCGGATGCGGAGGCTGCGGAGCAGGCCAAGCAGGAGCAGGAAGCCAAGCAGAAGGCCGCTGAGGAAAAGAAGGCTGAGGAAGCCAAACGCAAGGCGGAAGAAGAAAAGAAAAAGCAGGAGGAAGAACGGAAGAAACAAGAGGAGGAGAAAAAGCACCAGGAGGAAGAGGATACCACCACCAGCACCGGCAGCTGCACCTTGACCATCGAGTGCCACACGCTCCTAGATAATCTGGACAACGTAAAGGAGTCCAAACAGAAGTACGTCCCTGCCAGCGGCGTGATCCTGAAAAAGACCAAGGTTCCCTTTACCGAAGGGGAGACGGTCTATGACATCTTGAAACGCACCTGCAAAAAGGCTGGCATCCAGTTGGAGGTGTCCTACTCTGGCGGCTACGGCAGCTATTATGTGGAGGGCATCGGCCACCTGTACGAGTTCGACTGCGGTCGGGAGTCCGGCTGGGTGTACCGCGTCAACGGAAAGCAGCCCAACTACGGGTGCAGCAGCTGCGTGGTGCAGAAGGGAGACAACATCGTGTGGAGCTACACCTGCTCTGGCATGGGCAAGGACGTGTAGTAGCACCGGTGGGGTGTTCCCACATGGAAGCAGTGGAAATACCGGTCTGAACGGAGCGGTTTCCTGCATAGATTACCAATAGAAAGGAAGAAAACCATGAAAAAAAGATTGTTGTCGCTGCTGCTGGCGCTGACCATGGCACTGTCCCTGGCCACCACTGGCGCATGGGCGGCAGACCAGGATTCCATCCGGGTCACCGTGACCATCGCCAACCAGGGCGCCATCGCCGTGGGCAAGAACAATACCCTTATGGCACAGGTGCCGGTGACGGTCACTGACCGGAATCAGGACGGCAAGTTTACCTATGACGAGGCTATGACGGCTGCCCACGAGGCTTATTATGAGAAGGGCGAAGCTGGGTTTGCTATGAAGGGAAGCTCCTGCGAAATGTTGTGGGGCAATGAAACCACCTCGCTGGGGTTCTATCGAAACAACGCCATGACTGGTTACATCAATGGGGAATCGGTAGAAGCGAATGATGCTTTGACTGCGTTTGTTTATCAGGATCAGAAGGGGTGGTCTGATCAATATTGCTTCTTTGACCAGACGACGGTTACCGTAAAGTCTGGGGAATCCCTGACCGTCAATTTGAAGGGATTGGGGTTTGACGAAAGTTGGAACACTGTCAGCAGCCCAGTCAAACAGGCAGAGCTAGGTGTGTATCAGGGCGGGACTTTCCGAACAAGAAATGTTTCTACTGATGCTAACGGCAACGGAACTATTTCGTTTTATAAAGCCGGAACCTATCTGCTATCCGCAAAAAAAGACGGTGCATACCTGGTTCCCCCCGTTTGTATTGTTACCGTCACGGGACAGGCGCCTTCTGTTAGTCAGACCAAAGAGGTCACTACTGCTATCACCACCTGCGTCAACGGCTATCAGAATATTAAATACACCAAGCCCACCTACGAAGAGACTACTTGCAGCTTTGGTAATGAGTGGGTCATGCTGGGGCGGCTGCGTGCTCTGCAAGGTAATGAGGGCTGGACACGCAAGCGTGCTGATATCAGCCATTATTTGACCAGCGTCAAGGCGGCAATGAAGAGCAAAAAGCTGAGCAAGGATGCAAAAATCAATGACATTGAACGAGTGATCATAACCTTAACTGCTTTGGGGTATGATGCCAGCAACTTCAACGGCCAGGACCTAACAGCCTGGCTGTATAAGAACCAGAAGTGGGATAATTATTCTCCGAACCTTATGATTTGGAGCTTGATCGCACTGGATAGCGGCAACTACACTGCCGCTAAAGGATACCGGGAAGGGCTGATTGCTCAACTGGTCAATTATCAACATACATCTACCGGTGGGTTCTTCTTCTCTTCTGCTTGGCCTGCAGATGATGTGGATATGACCGCTATGGCCATGATCGCACTGGCTCCTTATAAGGACAGCAATGCTAAGGCCAAGAAGATGTACAACGCTGGCTGGAAGTTCATTCAGTCCAAAGCAGACGACCAGTACAACTATGGCGGCGATAGCTATGATCCTTGCAGCACCAATGCTTATGTGGTCATCGCTAAATGTGCTACTGGCCAAACCGGGGGTGATCTGGACGCAACTGTGGCATGGATGCTGAAAAATTACCTGGGGAAGAAGGGCTTCAACCTCAACGGCGAATACAACGGCATATCCACCTATCAGGGGTTGCTGGCCATGGACGCCTATCAGCGTGCCAGCGCCGGCGCCACTAAGTTGTTTGACGTAAAGTGGCCCGCCAACACCATCACCGTCAAGAACGTCACCAAGACCGCTTCCACCAAGGCTCAGACCGTCAAACTGGGTGCCAAGGCCAAAGAGAGCGCCAAGCTGACCTACAAGTCTGACAGCAAGTATGTCAAGGTGGATAAGAAGGGCAAGGTCACCATCGCCAAGAACTTCGTGGGCAAGGCCACCATCACGGTCACCGCCAGCGCCACCAAGACTTACCAGGAGACGACCAAGAAGGTTACCGTCACCGTCAATCCGGCAAAGGTCAAGCTCACCGGCGTGAAGAATTACAAGGGCAAAAAGCTGAAGGCATACTGGAAGAAGAACACCAAGGTCACCGGCTATCAGGTACAGTACAGCACTTCTTCCAAGTTCAAGAGTGCCAAGACGGTCACCGTCAAGGGCTACAAGAGCACCAGCAAGACCATCACCAAGCTGACCAAGAATAAGAAGTACTACGTCCGCGTCCGCACCTACAAGACAGTGGGCAAGGTCAACTATTACTCCGGCTGGAGCAACGTGAAGTCTATCACCATCAAAAAGTAAGTCCATTCATCCATTCACATATACCATTCAACCCAACACACAGCGAACGAGCCAGACATCCGTCTGGCTCGTTCTACTTGCAAAAGGGGGGAAAACATCGTAAAATAAAACCATGGAAACAAAGAGAAAAGGATGTGAATGTCCATGGGTCAGGTCTGTCTGATCGTGTTAGCCGTGGTCGTGGGGCTGGCGATGATACTCTATCTGAGCTGTCTGCTGCTCTTTCGTACTGGTACGGAGACAGCGTTTCACTTTGCAGAACCAGAATTAACCTTAAAGCCTAGCTCCAATCCCACTGTAATGGCCATGTGCGCCATGCTGGAGCAGGGGACACAGTGGGCGGAGGAACAGTCCTTTCAGACGGTTCACATCCGAAGCCGAGATGGTCTGACCCTAGCGGGACACTGGCTGCCCTGCGCTGACGCCAGGCGCACCGTGGTGCTCTTTCATGGCTGGAAGGGCAACTGGAAGGAACATCTGGTGGTGCTCGGCTCCTTCTTGCAGGCGCAGAGGTGCAGCCTGCTCTTTGTGGAACAGCGTGCCCACGGGGAGAGTGAGGGGAAGTATCTGGGGTTCGGCGTCTTGGAGCGGTATGATTGTCTGGAATGGGTACGATGGATTCAGGACAACACCCCCAAAGGTCGACCCATCTACCTGATGGGAGGTTCTCTGGGTGCGACCACAGTGCTCATGACCAGCGGGTTTGACCTGCCAGAGCAAGTTCATGGCATCGTGGCCGACTGCGGCTTCGTCTCGCCAGAGGAGCAGATCGGGCAGACGTTAAAAGACTGGTGGCACCTGCCTCGGCAGCCCTTTTTGTGGATCGCAGACCACATCGCCCGCCGGAAGGCAGGGTTCTCCTTCTGGGAGTATTCGACCCTGAAGGCCATGGAGACTAACACCAAGCCCATTCTGTTTGTCCATGGCTTGGATGACCGCTTTGTTTTGCCAGAGGGAACGGTGAAAAATTATAACGCCTGTCGGGCGGAAAAGGATCTGCTGTTGGTGAAAGGCGCTCGGCATATGCAGAGTTATCTGCTGGCCACGGCGGAGTATCAAGAGCGGCTGAAACGCTTTTTCGCCCAGCATGACCAAGAGAAGGAGGGAGGCGCATGAAAAAAGCCCTGCGCATCATCCTGCTGCTGCTCTTTATCGGCATCTTTGCCTACAGTGGCTGGAACCTGGCCACCTACTACCTGGCCGCCCACCAGCAGGAGCAGACGGTCAGCGGCCTGCGGAAGCAGCTGGTGGAGGAGGACGACTCCTATGAGCTGAACGCCGAGGGCATCTTGAAGCGCTATGAAAAGCTGTACGCCGAGAACTCAGACATGATCGGTTGGCTGAGCATCCCAGATACCCCCATCGACTATCCGGTTATGCAGCGGGAAGGGGACGGAGAGTATTACCTGCACCGAGATTTTTATGAGAAGGAAGCCTCTGCTGGCTGCCTGTTTTTGGAGGAGCACTGCGATGCAGATAAGCCCTCCACCAATCTCATCATCTACGGGCACCACATGAAGAACGGCGATATGTTTGGACACCTGGTGGACTACGAGGATCACGAGTTCTACCGGAAGCACCGTTTTTTCACCTTCGATACCATCCACGAGCACCGAAAGTATCAGGTGCTGTCCGTGTTCCGCTCGGAAGCCTATCCGGAGGATGACACGGAGCACTTTCACTACTACGACTTCATCCAGGCTGAGGACAAGGCAGACTTTGACACCTATGTGAAAGAGGTCACCCAGCGTTCCCAGTACGTCACCGGTGTGAAGGCGGAGTACGGGGAGGAGCTGCTCACCCTGTCCACCTGCGCCTACCACACCGAGGAAGGCCGGTTTGTAGTCGTGGCAAAACGGGTCAAATAAAGACGAAAAACACCCAGAATCTTCGGATTCTGGGTGTTTTTATGTGTGTGTCTTACGATACGGCCTTTCGGATGATGTCGTAGAGCACCGGCTTCATGTTGTCAATGTCATCCGGTGTGTGCTCGATGATGGCGGCGTAGGCCACCGAACCCACCATTTCCATGAGGACGTACACCAGGTTGATGATCTCTGCCTCTGTCCGTCCCTGCATGGCAGGGCTGTTGCGGATGGTGTCTCGGAGTTGTTCCAGCACTGGGTCGCTGGTGTGCAGCTCGGCATCCAGGACGGGACGCCAGGTGAAATTCCGACGAAGGACGGAGAGGGTGAGGGGGTCTTGTTTAAAGTATTCTAAAATGTAATCCACCAGGCTGACCACCCGATCCGCCAGGCAGGCGGAATCCTCCTGAGCCAGGTGGATGCAGGCGTTGCGAAAGACCTTGTGGCAGATCTGCATGACCAGGGCATCCAAAATCTCTGTCTTGTCCCGAAAATAGAGGTAAAACGTCCCTTTGGCCACCTGAGCCTCCTTCGCGATGTCGTTGATGGTGGTGTTGGCGGCCCCTTTTTCCTGGAAGAGCGTATAGGCGGCGTCCAGCAGGCGCTTGCGTTTGGCGGCCTTTTTCTGTTCTAATACATTCTCCATATCGGACCATACTCCTTTTCCTGATAACTTAGTATCCCTAGTATACGCTGGAATTTCTGAGAGGACAAGCGGTAAAATGAATAAAAGAATGACTTTCAGTCATTTTGTGAAGTTGGCACAGAAAACAATTCTGACTTTTGGTCATTTTTGCGGTTGCAATCTGCCCCGCCCTATAGTAAACTGTGTACGCAATGAAAAATGACCGTTGGTCAAAATGGAAGGAAGGGATCACGGTGCTGAAATTCGGCGAAAAGATCGTCAAACTGCGTATACCCATTCTCATCGTCAGTATCCTGTTGCTCATTCCGGCAGCGATCGGATACTTCAACACCCGTATCAACTACGACATCCTGTACTACCTGCCCAAGGACATCGACACCATGCAGGGGCAGGACGTCTTGATGGATGAATTTGGGAAAGGTGCCTATGCGCTGTTTGTCTGTGAGGGCATGGAGTACAAGGACGTCGCCAACCTCAAAACCGACATTGAAAACGTAGACCATGTGGCACAGGTCATCTGGTATGACTCTGTTGCCGACCTGTCCGTTCCGGTGGATGTGCTGCCGGATAAGATCAAGGATGTGTTCAATTCCAAGGACGGGGATGCCACCTTGATGGCCATCTTCTTCGACACCACCACTTCGGCGGACGAGACCATGGATGCCATTGAGGAGATCCGGAGCATCTCCGGGAAGCAGTGCTTCCTGTCCAGTATGTCCGCTATCGTCACGGATACCAAGAACCTGGTCAACCAGGAATTGGTTCCCTACGTTGTCATCGCCGTGGTGCTCTGCTGCATCGTCCTGGCGGTGACCATGGACTCCTTTGTTATCCCAGTGCTGTTCATGCTGAGCATTGGCATGGCTATCATCTACAACCTGGGCACCAACGTGTTCAAAGGAGAGATCTCCTTCATCACCATGTCTCTGGTGGCTGTCCTCCAGCTGGGCGTGACCATGGACTACTCCATCTTCCTATGGGGCAGTTACAAGGAACAGCGGGAGAGCATAGCAGATAAGAACGAGGCCATGGCTCACGCCATCGCCGCCACCATCACCTCGGTGACCGGTTCTTCCCTGACCACCATCGCTGGCTTCATCGCCCTGTGCTTCATGAGCTTCACCTTGGGACTGGATATGGGCGTGGTCATGGCCAAGGGCGTCCTGCTGGGCGTCATCTGCTGTGTCACCGTGCTGCCTTCCTTGATCTTGGTCTTTGATAAGGCCATCTGGAAGACCGCTCACAAGACCGTCCACCTGCCCACTGACGGCTTGAGCGAGTTCGTCATGAAGCACTACAAGCTGTTCGCCGTCATCATGGTCGTCCTGTGGATCCCGGCTCTGTACGGCAACGCCAACTACAACGTCTACTATAAGCTGGACAACAGCTTGCCCGATTACCTGCCCTCCGTGCAGGCCAACCAGGAGCTGAACAAAAAATTCGATATGAACTCCGTGGAAATGATCCTCTGTCGGGATGACCTGTCCCAGAAGGAGGTCAAGGCCATGCTGAAAGAGATTCAGAACGTGGACGGCATCAACTTCGCTCTGGGTCTGGACTCCCTCACCGGTGACCTGGTGCCTGATGAGCTGATTCCCCAGTTGGCACGGGAGAAAATGGAGAGCGGCGGCTATCAGCTGCTGATGCTCAGCTCCAAATATGAAGTTGCCACCGATGAGGTCAATGCCCAGTGCAACAAGGTGGAGCAGATCCTGAAGAAGTACGACGAAAAGGGGATGCTCATCGGGGAGGCACCCTGTACTCGTGACCTGATCAAGATCACCGACCACGACTTCATGGTGGTCAGTGCGGTCTCCATCCTGGCCATCTTCGTCATCATCCTGCTGGTGCTGAAATCCATCTCCCTGCCGGTCATCCTGGTGGCCGTCATCGAGCTGGCCATCTACATCAACATGGCTCTGGCCTACTTCACCGGTACCACGCTGCCCTTCATCGCCTCTATCTGTATCGGCACCATCCAGTTGGGCGCTACCGTGGACTACGCCATCCTGATGACCACCCGTTACAAAAAGGAGCGTATGGCTGGCTGTTCCAAGGAGGAGGCCGTCAAGATTGCCTTGTCTACCTCCATCCACTCCATCATGTCCAGCGCTCTGGGCTTCTTCGCCGCCACCATCGGCGTGGGGCTTTACTCCGATGTGGACTTGATCGGCTCCCTGTGCCTGCTCATGGCACGCGGCGCCATCATCAGTATGTTTGTTGTCATCTTTATCATGCCCAGTATGTATATGCTGCTTGATAAACTCATCTGTAAAACCACCCTCGGCTTACGCAATACGGTGGATGTCTAAGGAGGGACTTTGAGATGAAAAAAAGAATGTTATCTCTGGCTTTGGCAGTGGGTATGACCCTGACCACCCTGACCGGCTGTGGCAGCAGCACCGGCGCTTCCAGCTCGGAAGGCGCGGACGGCTCTGCCACCGCTGCCGACCCAGTGACCACTGCGGCAGAGCAGCTTTTGAAGCACAGCGACACCGCTGGCAAGGAAGAAACCGTCTATGTCATTGCTGACGCCAACGGCAAGGCCAACAAGGTCATCGTCAGCGAGTGGCTGAAGAACCAGAAGGGTTCTGATACCTTGAAAGATCAGTCCAACCTAAAGGACGTCAAAAACGTCAAGGGCGACCAGGACTTCACCAAGGGCAGCGGCGATGAGCTGACTTGGAACGCCAAGGGCAGCGACATCTACTACCAGGGCACCAGTGACAAGCAGCTGCCGGTGGATGTGACCGTCACCTATAAGCTCAACGGCAAGACCGTCTCTGCCAAGGAGCTGGACGGCGCTTCCGGCAAGCTGACCATGGAATTCACCTACAAGAACAACACCGGCAAGACCAAGAAGGTCAACGGCAAGAACGTGACCATCTATCAGCCCTTCCTGATGGTCTCCGGCCTTCTGGTGGACAACGATAAGATGTCCAACGTGGAAGTCACCAACGGCAAAGTCATCAACAGCGGCGACAAGACCGTGGTCGTGGGCATGGCACTGCCTGGCCTGGAGGAGAGCCTGGGTCTGGCTGATCTGACCGACAGCGACGGCAAGAAGATCGACATTGATGTGCCTCAGAAGGTCACCATCAAAGCGGATGTCTCCGACTTCTCCCTGCTCACCACCGTCACCATGGCGTCCAACAGCGCACTGGAAGAACTGAATCTGGACGATGTGGACTCGGTTGACGACCTGAAGGACTCCCTAAAAAAGCTGGGCGACAGCTCCAAAGAGCTGGTGGACGGCACCAAGAAACTGGAAGACGGCGTAGGCGAGCTCAACGACAAGAGCGGCGACCTGGCCGATGGCGTGGATCAGGTGAACCAGGGGGCAAAGGATTTGGATAAGGGTGCCAAAGACCTGAACAACGGCGCAAAGGATTTGGATGACGGCACCAACGAGCTGGCCACCCAGGTCAAGGATCTGCCCAGCTCTGCACAGCAGCTGCTGGACGGCGCCAAGAGCATCAAGTCCGCCCTGGGCAACGCCGACAGCGAGACCCAGACCATCTACACCGGCGCCGCTGCCATCGAGGAAGGCGCACAACAGATGTCCGATAACCTGAAGAACACCAACGGCAAGAGCATCTACGAAGCCGCAGCTGGCATCCAGGAAGGTGCCGCAAAGGTCACTAGTGGCGCAGACCAGCTCTCTGACGGCCTGAACACCGCAGCAGCTAACTTGGATGAATCCATCAAGCTGCTGAACGCCGCAGTGGGTCAGCTGGAAGATTTGCAGAAGACTACGGAAGACACCACAACGCTGCAAACCTATGGCGCGCTCATCAAAGAGATCAAGGGCAGCATCCAGTATCAGCAGGGCGTGAAGCAGGCACTCACAAGCACCTTACAGTCTGGTATCACCAGCATCAAGGGGGGCGCAACCCTCATCGACACCTACGCAGGTAAGATCGCCGACGGCTCCGTGAAGCTGGTGGAAGGCGCAGCAAAGCTGGAGGCTGGCGCAAAGGCCATCCAGAGCGGCGTAGACACTATGATCTCCGGCAACAACGGCCAGAACCTGAACGCCATGATCGCCGGCCTGAGCATGCTGAGCCAGCAGAGTGGCAAGCTGGTGGCTGGCACTCAGAAGTTGGCGGACGGCTCCGGTAAGCTGCTGGCAGGCACTGACACCCTGACCGAAGGCACCGGCAAGCTGGCAAGCGGCACCGGCGAACTGTCTGATGGTACCGACAAGCTCATCAGCGGCATCGGCGAGCTGCTGGACGGCTCCAAGGATTTGGCGGAAGGCATGGCCAAGTTCGATGAGGAAGGCATCCAGAAGCTGACCAGCCTCACTGACGGCGACTTGGGCGACATCGTGGATCGCCTGGAGGCGGTGCAGGACTATGCCAAGGAATACAAGTCCTACGGCGGCTGCCCTGCTGACCTGGAGTGCAGCACCAAGTTCATCTACAAGACCGATTCCATCGGGGAATGATACACATTATAATAATGCGCAGAAAGAGCGAACCAATTTTGGTTCGCTCTTTCTTGTGCGGCGTGAAGCATATTTTCTACAATAAGCACCAAACATATAATGGATATAAGGCGATATATCCGGATTACGATATGGCTGTTGCATGGAACAGAATCTATAACGGCAATTCCCTAGAAAGAGATATTTTGCTTCTACATCACGAATTGCTTGAAAGCACTCTTGAAAGAGAGTATAATTTGACCACAGCTGAAGCGCATAAACTTGCGCAAGAAATCTATAATTAGGTGAGAACACTAAGAGAAGAAATAGGAGGGGAGGGAGAAGAACTTGGTCTTTTGTGATTATCGAAGTAACACAGATAAAGACGTTACCTATGCATATGGAGCTTCGCCAGAGGACATTACCGGTGTGGTAACTTTCCATTATAAAGATGATTTGATTGAAATCGTAAAAGCGCCAGATAAGGAAGACCCCCCCGTGCGTCATGTTAGTTGGCTTTATAAAAAACACAGGAATAATTTTAAGAACGGAATTTTTAAGAAAAAAATTTCCTTTGAGTCCTAAGAACCACCAATCTTCGGAGCGGTGGTTTTCTTATACTCAAAAACAGGAGGGATAATATGCTGACGTGTATTTTGCTTTTCATGGTCGGATTGAAATTAGAGATGGGCACAGCGTATTTTGTTGTGCTCGCTATTGCAGCGATTCTTTGTTGTGTCAAGTTCGGCATGAACATTGCAGGCAAGTGAAGTGATTAGCAGCATCCGAAAGGGTGCTTTTTTCATACCCATTTTCAGGAGGAAAGGCCATGATCCACATTGTTGTCTGTCTGGATATTATCTGTATCACCGGCCACGCTGGCGAAGGATCGCCCAGCCATGACCTGGTCTGTGCGGCGTGTATCCACGCTGGTGCAGACCTTTGTTCGGTCAGCGGAGGAGCTGACGGACGTACCATTACACAGCGACATTGCGCCCGGCGGGGCGTTTGTCAGATATGAGGGATCGCCGCAGGTGCAGCTGCTGACCGATTCCTTTTTTTGTTGGCGTGCAGTGTCTTTTTGCGCTCTACGCAGCGTAGGTTGCGGCCGCCGTCCAGGTCTGGTATCCTGAGGGCAGAAACCAAAAGGAGGGATTCCTATGACCCAATATGTCACCGGCGCCGCCATCCGGACGCTGCGGGAGAAGAAGCACTACACTCAAAAGCAGCTGGCTGACCGGCTCTGTGTCAGCGATAAGACCGTGTCCAAGTGGGAGAACGGCCGAGGTTTTCCGGACATCGCCCTGCTGGAGCCGCTGGCGCAGCACCTGGGCGTGTCCGTGGCGGAGCTGCTCTCCGGCCAGTGCGTCACCAACCACAATCGGGCGGGGAATATGCTGCGCACCAAGTTCTATGTCTGCCCCCTGTGCGGCAACGTCATCCACGCCACCGGCACCGGCGTCTTTAGCTGCTGCGGCATCACCCTGCCGCCCTTGGAGGTGGAGGAGCCGGAGGCGGGACATGAGATGAAGGTGGAGTGTATCGACCAAGACTATTATGTGACCCTGGATCACCCTATGACCAAGAGCCACTACCTCTCCTTCCTGGCCTACATCACCTCCGATTGGGTGCAGCTGCGCAAGCTGTATCCGGAGCAGGAGGCGGCCGGCCGATTCACTCGGGGCGGGGTGGGGCGCATCTACGCCTATTGCAACCAGCACGGCCTGTTCCAGGTGAAGCCGCCCAGATACCGGTGAGGGAGGTTGACAAACTGCCCAAATTCCGGCACAATGAGAGAAAAAACAGACCATTCCAGTGCAGGAGAGAGGGATTTGATATGAGATTACAGCGTTTGTTCCAACCCTTCCAGATTAACCAGATGACCGTAAAAAACCGCCTGGCCATGACCGCCATGCACCTGCTCTACACCGAGGACGGCAGCGTGAACCAGCGGACGAAGGACTTCTACCTAGCCCGTGCCAAAGGCGGCGTGGGCATGATCATCGCCGGCGGTACGGCCGCCGACCCCTACATTGGCTACTCCCATATGCTCCGGATGGACGACGACCGATTCATCCCCGGCTGGCGGGAGCTGGCGGACGCCGTCCACGCCTATGACTGCAAGCTCTGCATCCAGTTCCTCACCCCCGGCCGCTACGGCCGGAAGGAATTTGTAGAGGGGGACGACAACCTCCTCTCCGCCTCCGATGTCTACGCTCGGATGACCGGTACCACCCCTCGTCCCATGACCCTGGAGGACATCAAGCTGGTGCAGCAGCGCTATGCTGCTGCCGCTCTCCGCTGCAAACGGGCCGGAGTGGACGGTGTGGAGATCACCGCCGGTTCCGGCTACCTCATCTGCCAATTCCTCTCTCCGGTGACCAACCTGCGGACGGACGAGTACGGCGGCAGCTTTGAAAACCGCTGTCGCTTCGGCGTGGAGCTGGTGCAGGCGGTGCGGGATGCCGTAGGGTCGGATTATCCGGTGATGGTGCGGGTGGCTGGCAACGACTTTGTCAAGGGCGGCTGCACCAACGAGGACTGCGTGGCCTTCTGTAAGAAGCTGGAACAGGTGGGGGTAGACCTGTTGGACGTCACCGGCGGGTGGCATGAAACCGTCATCCCCCAGCTCCCCGGCGAAGTCCCTCGCGGCGGGTTCGTGTACCTGGCGCAGGCGGTGAAGGACGCCGTGTCTATCCCCGTCCTGTCCGCCAACCGCCACAACGACCCAGTGGAAGCGGAGACGGTTTTGGCGCTGGAGCAGTGCGACATGGTAGGGGTCTGCCGCACCCTGGTAGCCGATCCGGATTGGCCCAATAAGGCTGCCGCCGGTGCATTGGATGAAATCCGCCGTTGTGTGGCCTGCAACCAGGGATGCCTGGCTCATGTGTTCAACAACGAACCTTTGGAGTGCCTGCTGAACAGCTTCGCCGGACGGGAAGGGCAGGAGGACACCACGCCGGCTCCCCAGCCCAAACGCCTGCTGGTGCTGGGCGGCGGCGCCGCTGGGTGCCAGTTTGCCTACCGTGCCGCCATGCGTGGCCACGCTGTCACCCTGTGGGAGAAAACCGACCACCTTGGCGGTCAGCTGGAGCTGGTGGCTGCGCCTCCCGGCAAGAAAGAGTTCGGCAACCTGCCCCTGTTCTACCAGACCATGCTGAACAAATACGGCGTCCAGGTGGAGCTGAACCATGAAGCCACCGTGGCAGACATCCAGTCTGCCAGCTTCGATGCCGTTATCGTGGCCACCGGCTCCACCCCCAAGCAGTGGGACGTGGCCAGTGACATCCCCGTGTACCAGGCGGCGGACATTTTGGCCAAGAAGGTCATCGCAGGCCGCAACGTAGTCGTCATCGGCGGTGGCACCGTAGGCTGTGAGACTGCGGCCTACCTGGCCGAGGAAGGCTCCCTGTCGCCGGAAAAGCTGTTCTTTATGATGACCCAGCGGGCAGAGTCCCAGGAGAAGATTGACCACCTCCTGAACACCTCCCGCCGGAACGTGACCCTGGTGGCACGGAACAAGATCGCCGCTGACTTTGACTTCGGCTGCGCCTGGCCCCTGCTGAAAGACCTGCGCCGCTTGGGCGTCACCCAGTATGCTAGAACGAAGGTGTTGGAGGTCAAGGACGGGGAAGTGGTGGTGTCTGTCCACGACAAAAAGACAGACACCGACACCATCCACCACATCCCTTGTGACACCATCGTTACTGCGGTTGGCTCTGTGCCCAACGATGACCTGTACCAGGCGCTGAAAAAAGGGGGCGTGCCCGTGTACCAGATCGGGGACGCGGAGCGCGTGGGGAAGCTGACCGGCGCCATTCGGGCGGCGGATGATCTGGCGATGCGGATTTGATTGTTACCTAGAGCATAACGAAGGGCGAACCCCGCAGCGTTAAGAAAACCTGCCGGGGGCAGGTTTTTAGCGGAGGCCCCGCCTGTCAACAGGCGGGGGGACGGTTTGGGTAGAAGTACAAGGCAGAGTAGTTATTCTGCGCTACCCTAGGGTTTGCCCCTCTATGTAGCACATAAGAAGAGAAGAACCACACAACGTCTATTTCCAACGTTGCGTGGTTCTTTTTATTGGCGGTACGGGTTTGGCAATCCCTCAGTCAGCCTTGTGGCTGACAGCTCCCTTTGCACAAGAGAGCCTTGGGCGGGTGCGCTTTCTCAGGCGCTGCCGCCGTCTTGAGTGACAGCGCTTGACTTCCGTCAGGTCAAAGCGTCACGTCTGCGGAAAGCGTTCCAAGCTCGACAGGCCATCCGCGCTATTGGGCGGAAAGAAGTCGCCAATGGGGAAGTCCACCTGCTGGAACACGTCGCAGGGCGCCTTGTCGCAGGGCTCATAGCTGCACTCCTTGCCCGGCATACAGTAGTCGTACATGGGGATGAGCAGCTGGGCGTCCCGCTCCATGTACAGGATGGAGAACTGCCCCAGGGAGCAGTAGATGCGTTTGGCGGAGTTATCCGAGAAGTTGATCTCCCCGTCAAAGGCGTTCAAAATACCGGCTGGGATGTCGGACACCGGCAGATCACAGCAATTAGGCCGGGTGCAGCAGTCCACCAGGCGCAGAGAGAGGATGAGGGGATCGACGGCCTCGCATACGGCAGTGGGCAGAGACTCCGGCTCCGGCAGCGTATGCTCCAGCTGCTGACAGGCGCAGTCGCTGGTGAAGCGCTTGGCGCGGCCTTCGCTGCCAAAGAGCATGGAACGCTTGTCGAAAATGGCAAGGCCGGTGACCAGGGCGCTGCGGGCGCAGCCTGCGGTAGCTTCGGCGGTGACTTTGTAGAAGAACCGCAGGTCTACCGCATAATACCCTCGTCCCAGCCCCACCGGCTGGACGTCCATATACACATGGAGCAGTTCCGCCCGCCCTGCACGGAGGGACATGGCGCTGTCGATGGTGGATTGGCAGGACAGGAGGGGATAGAGACGCAGATCCTCCACGCAGTCCTTTGCCTGGCAGGAATCGTAGATCTTCTTGGTATGGATACAGGTGGATTCGCGGATCTCATTTGGAGCCGCAGGGGCAGAAGCCGAATGGTTATCGGGCATAAAAATACCTCCTTCATAGGTCTCAAGCGGTGCGCACCGCTTTATGACATTCTATGAAGGAGGCAAGGATGGGTGTCAGCCCACGAAGTTAGACATCATCTGCACGGCGCTTTCGTTGCGGACAGCGCTGACGTTGTTGACAAAGAGGACGTCATCAATCTTGTATTTGTCCACCATCTGGGTCAGAGAACGCTTATCTACATTCTTGATGTAGCGATAGTCCACAATGTAGACATTCTCGTAGTTCTCCACCAGGAAGGGGGCAAAGGCGTTGCCGAAGGACTCCTTGATGAGCATGACGGATTTGCCATTCTTCACCTTGGGATTCTTGACCACACTGAAGGGGTTGTCACCGCCGATGAAGGTGGAATACTTGGCGGTGGAGTTCCAGGTGCTCACATCGGTGATGATATTCCAATCCATCTTGGAGCCGTCCATATTGGTGATGGAGATGTCGTTGGTGGAAGGCGGAATATAGGCGACAATCTTATCTGGATGATTCTTTAGGGCGGTGGACTTAGTGTCCCGATAGAAGGAGCCGTGGAAGTTCTTGTAGGTCACCTTCTTAAAGCTGTCCAGAGAAGCCGCTGTCTGGCCGGAGGCTTCGCAGAAGCGTTCATAAGCGTGATAAGCGCCCAGAGCCGTCCAATGATGGTCGGTGCGGAAGTAGACATACTCGCCATCGGCATTGTGCTTGATGAGGGTGTCCAGCACCTTGATGGAATGAACTCCATCGCCCATGCTGCCAAAGATATACTCGATGGCTTTCTCTTGGCTGGAGGTGTTCAAGCCTTTCCGGACGGAGTCTGGCACGCACACATCCATGCTGGTGGGTACGATCAGGTCATACAAGTTGGCTTTGCCTTTGAGTTTTTTGGCAGCCTTGTTCATCATCTTGATATAGCTGTTGGCGGCCTTCTGATCGAAATTGAAGTATTCATAGGCTGCGTCATCAATGACCAGTACGGCGCCCAGGGTTTCGGATTTGGCGTTCTTATCCAACTCTGGGATCGTGGCGTCACTGTCGTCATCCTTGGGCTTGGTTTGATTGCTGTCAGCAGGCGTGGAAGCACTGGCATCGCCAGAGGAAGAAGCACCACCGGAGGAGGATGCATCACCAGAGGCGTCAGCGGAGCTGTCGCTGTCATCCGGCGTCATGGGGGCATCGGGAATGTCATCCCCCTGCTTCACATCGCCCACCACCTGGGAGGTTTTGACGCCGTACAGGCCGGTGACGCCTGTTTCCAGCTTCAAAAACTGCTCCCGGAAGGGGAAGGTGTCGGCAAACCAGGTGTTGACCCCCTCGAAGAACTCCCCGTTGCTGATGGTGGCCAGGGTGGGGGTGGGGAACTTGGTCAGGTTCCGCTGTTCCAGATCCGAATAGGTGGGGCGCAGGGGAATGATAAAGGAGATCAGAGTGAACAGGTAGAGAAAGATCAGGAAAAAGGTCACAGTGCGCTGGTTTGCGCGTTTGGTACGGCGTTTCAGTTCCTCCCCGCGGTTGCTGGGGGAGCTGCTGAACAAATAAACCGGTTTGTTTCGATTCTTGTGCATCATAACATATCCCTTTAATTGAAGTCTGCGAACACGACGCAGCAGCGTCCGTCTCAGGCGAGAACGATGCCATCTGCTCTGCAATCGGCTCACATCCTTTCTATCATTTGTATTCGTATCTGGACAACATTAGAATCTGAAGTAGAGGAAGGGGTTGTAGCTGTCTCCCACCAGTGCGGCGGTGGAGAGCAGGAGCAACAGGATAGGCCCTGCCACATTGATGACGTTCATCAGCGTCAGTGCCTTGGACTCGGACGCAGCTCGTTCCTGGAGCACTTCGCCCAGGGTCTTTACCAGCGGCGTGCAGGCTAGGATGGCCACGATCAGGAAGATAAAGTTGGCCTTCAGGGCGGTGGTGGTCTCGTAGTTGGTGAATCCATTGCCGGTCAGACCAAACAGCCCCAGGAAGATCTTGCCCACATAGGACAGCTTGTCGCACCGGAAGATCATCCAGCCGAAGGAGATGACAAAGAGGGTCAGCAGGTGGGACACCGCCTTGGGGGTGCGCTGAAAGCGGTCAGAGAAGACGTACTTCTCCAGCACCAAAAAGACAAAGTAGTACAGACCCCACAGCAGGAAGTTCCAACTGGCGCCATGCCAAAAGCCGGTCAGCGCCCAGACGATGAGCAGATTGATAATGTGGCGGACGTGGCTGACTCGGTTGCCGCCCAGGGGAATGTATACATAGTCCCGGAAAAAGCTGCTCAGGGAGATGTGCCATCTGCGCCAAAAGTCGGTGACTGAGGCGGAGATATACGGATAGTTGAAGTTCTCATGATAGTGAAAGCCGATCATCCGACCCATACCAATGGCCATATCCGAATAGGCGGAGAAGTCCAGATAGATCTGCATGGTGTACGCCAGCATCCCCAGCCACACCGCCAGCACCGGCTGGGAGGAGAGGGTGGTGAGGATGTTGTCTCCCGAGGTGGGAGCTAAGAAGGTGTCGGCCAGGCTGCCGCAGGTGTTGGCCAACAGAGCCTTTTTGGCCAGGCCGATGGTGAAACGGCGGATGCCGTAGGAAAAATCAGTGAGGGTTGCCTTGCGCTCGGTCAGCTCGTGTTCTACGTGTTCATAGCGGACGATGGGGCCGGCAATGCACTGATGAAAGAGGCTGACATAGAGGAGGAGGCGGAAGAAGTTCTCTTGGGGCTTCACTTCCTGCCGGTACACGTCCACCATATAGCTCAGTAGCTGGAAGGTGTAGAAACTGATGCCGATGGGCAGGGCGATGACCAGGACGTTCTCCGGAACACCAAACCAGTTGTGGAAGTTCTGGAGGAAGAAGGTCAGGTATTTAAAGATACACAGCAGGCCGATGTTGATGACACAGCCGATGACCAACCACCGCTTCCGTGCCGGACGTTCCCAGTTCTTGCTCATCTGGAGCGCCACCACCCAGTCGGCGAAGGTCATCCCGATGAGCAGGAGCAGATAGGCTGGGCCTGCCCAGGCGTAGAAGATCAGTGAAAAAATTAGCATAATGCGGTTTTTCCACTTTAAATCCGGCATAAAATGATAGCACAGCAGATTCAGCGGAAAAAACAGGTACAAGAATAGTAGGCTTGAGAAAACCAATGCAACTCATTCCCTTCTCATCTGACAAATTTTCGTATAAAACCACAAGGCTCAACGTGTTCTATTCTAGCATAGGCAAAAAATGCTTTCAAGCTCATATTATTTACAAATTGTAAAAAAAACAGCCAGGAGTGTAACTGGTTTTTAAAGAAATGAAAGCATTTCTTAAGCCGTTTTTAGGAAAGAAAAAAACTGACGGATGTTCCGCCAGCTTTTCCAAACGCATCGTTTGCCGGAATGCAGCAAGCCCGTTCACTTGATTGCCACGACTTCCATTTCGATCTTCGCGCCAGCCGGCAGCTTGGCCACCTGGACGCAGGAGCGAGCGGGCGGGTTGCTGGGGAACAGCTCTGCGTAGAGGGCGTTCATGGGAGCGAAGTCGTTCAGGTCGGTCAAAAAGACAGTGGTCTTGACCACGTTCTGGAAGGTCATGTCCGCAGCGGCCAGGACGGCTTTCAGGTTGGAAAAGACCTGGGTGGCCTGGGCTTCGATGGTATCGCCGGCCAGGACGCCGGTTTCCGGAATCAAACCGATCTGACCGGAGGTGTACAGGGTGTCGCCAGCCAGGACGGCGTGGGAGTAGGGGCCGAGAGCGGCGGGGGCGTTGGGGGAGGTGATGATAGCAGCCATGGGGATGCTCCTTTCTGAGTGATTCTATATATAAGGTGGGAAAACGTTCTGCCGTTATTGTATCACACCGAACGGACAAAACAAACTGGCTCTTTGCAAGAAAATGTCCGTATGTTATAATGAAATGATGTCATTTGAATGAGAAGGAGGGGCGCACATGATCATCTTGGGCATCGACCCAGGGATTGCCACCATTGGGTTTGGCATCGTGGAAGCCCACCGGAGCCAGTGTCGTGTCATCCAATATGGTGTCCTCTCCACCCCGGCGGGGTTGCCTTTGTCCCATCGGCTGACTATGATCTATGAGGATATGCAGGAGCTGATCCACACCTTTCATCCGGACGAGATGGCGGTGGAGGAGCTGTTTTTTAATACCAATCTGACCACCGGCATCTCCGTGGCGCATGGCCGCGGGGTCATCCTGCTGGCGGCAGAACAGCTTGGGGTGCCCATCTTCGAGTACACCCCCATGCAAGTGAAATTGGCGGTGACCGGCTACGGCAAAGCGGACAAAAAGCAGGTCATGCAGATGACCCAGCGGCTCTTGCATCTGGCCAAACTCCCTCGTCCCGATGACGCTGCGGACGCCTTGGCCATCGCCTTCTGCCACAGCCGGACGGCCACCAGCCTGATCGACACCGATCGGGTCTTTGACGCGAAAAAATACGACACCAGATAATATGAATTGACGAGGAACCGTTATGCTCTATTTTTTGAAAGGGATCACGGCAGCGTTGGAGCCTGGCCTGGCGGTCATGGAATGTGCCGGAGTGGGCTATGCCTGCAAGACCACCAGCTTCACCCTCAGCGGCCTCCAGCCGGGGCAGCCTGCCACCTTATACACCCACCTGTCCGTCCGAGAGGACGGCATTGAACTGTACGGCTTCGGCACCAAGGAGGAGAAGCGGCTGTTTTTGCAGCTGACCTCCGTCTCCGGAGTCGGCCCAAAGGCCGCCCTGTCCATTTTGTCTACCACCACACCTTCCCAGCTGGCGCTGGCCATTTTGACCGAGGACGTCAAGACCCTGACCTTGGCTCCCGGCATCGGCAAGAAGATCGCCCAACGCATTGTCCTGGAGCTGCGGGATAAGCTGGCCAAGGAGCAGCCGGAGATGAATTGGACGCCGGTGAACATCCCCGCTGCCGGCGGTGAGCCGGTGCAGGGGGACAAGGCGTCCGAGGCAGGCGCCGCCCTGGCCGTGCTGGGATACAGTCCGGCGGAGATTCAAACCGCCCTGAAGGGCGTGGACGTTGCAGCGCTGACGGTGGAGGAGATCATCAAAGCTGGCCTGCGTAACATGATGCAGTGAGCCGCTGTGGGGAGGAAACAGAATGTCCATTGATTACACCGAACCCATCACCGAAACCGAGTCCCTGGTGCGTCCGGAGCGCAGCTGGGAGGACGGGCAGGAGTATTCCCTCCGTCCCACTCGGCTGTCCGAGTACATCGGCCAGGCAAAGGCCAAGGGCAACCTAGAAATTTTTATCCAGGCTGCCAAGCTCCGTCAGGAGCCTCTGGATCACGTCCTGCTCTACGGCCCTCCCGGCCTGGGCAAGACCACGCTCTCGCGGATCATTGCCAACGAGATGAACGTGAACATCCGCACCACCTCCGGCCCCGCCATTGAGAAGCCGGGGGATCTGGCGGCGCTGCTGACCAACCTACAGGAGAACGACATCCTGTTCATTGATGAGATCCACCGGATGAATCGGACGGTGGAGGAGATACTCTATCCGGCCATGGAGGACTACGCCATTGACATCATCATCGGCAAAGGCCCCAGCGCCAATTCCATCCGGTTGGACCTGCCCCGATTTACCCTGGTGGGTGCCACCACCCGAGCGGGCAGCCTGTCCGCTCCCTTGCGGGATCGCTTCGGCGTCTCCCTGCGCTTGGAGCTGTACACCCCCCAGGAGCTGGCCATGATCGTCACCCGCAGCGCAGACATTCTGGATGTGCCCATTGACCGAGAGGGCGCCATGGAGATCGCCCGCCGCAGTCGGGGCACGCCCCGCATTGCCAACCGGATGCTCCGGCGTGTCCGAGATTTTGCCCAGGTGCGGGCGGCAGGGGTTATCACCCAGTCGGTGGCGGACGCGGCACTGACCGAGCTGGAGGTGGACGAGCTGGGACTGGACTCCATCGACCGCCGGATGCTCCGTGCCATTATGGAGTTCTACGGCGGCGGCCCCGTCGGATTAGACACCTTAGCGGCCACCATCAACGAAGACACGGTGACGTTGGAGGATATGTATGAGCCCTATCTCATGCAGCAGGGCTTCCTGACCCGGACGCCCCGGGGACGGTGTGTGACCCAGAAAGCCTACGAGCACTTGGGAATTCCTGTGCCACATGGGGAGGATGCCCAGCAAAAGTTGTACTGAACGCACAGTTCCGGTCGAATTTTCACAAGTTGATTTGTTTTGCTTGACCAATTATTTCAAACCTGTTATACTGGAATCAGTAGGAGATTGGTATGACTGTTTTTCAAACCCCATATCAACAACAGAGCGATGAGGCGCTGTGCGCCCTGGCCGCCCAAGGGGACGGTGCGGCGGAGGAAGCCCTCATCAGCCGTTATACCCGTATGGTGCGCAGACTCTCCCGCCCCCTGTTCCTTATGGGCGGGGACAGTGAGGATCTGATCCAGGAGGGGATGTTGGGTCTGTGGAAGGCCGTTCGGGATTATGTGCCGGATCGGGGCGCTTCCTTTAAGACCTTTGCCCAGACCTGCGTGAAGAACAGTATGCTCACCGCCGTGAAAACTGCGGCGGGGAAACACCATATCCCATTGAACGATTCCGTTCCCATCGAGACCCTTCTTTTTGACAGAAGTGAGCAGTTGTCCGTCAGTGACCCGGAGACGTTGTATATCGACCGGGAGGCGACTCAGGCGCAGCTGGATCAATTCTACAGTAAGCTGTCTGGTTTCGAGGCGAAGGTGCTTGACCTGTTTCTCAATGGCCTTTCTTATTCGGAAATCGCAGATCAAGTGGATCGGCCGGCCAAGTCGGTAGACAACGCCGTTCAGCGTATCCGCCGCAAGCTCGCAAAGTGAGCCGTGCGGCGCCCATATTCGCCGTCACCTATTTTTTGGCGCTGTCAGGCAAGCCTGAACGCAATATAGTCCCCAGGGACACAAGTACTACGCAAAAAGAGAGGGTTCTAAGTATGTTTGAAGACAAGACGCTTGTATGCAAGGAATGTGGCAACGAGTTCGTATTCACTGCCGGTGAGCAGGAATTCTACGCAGAGCACGGCTTCCAGAATGAGCCTCAGCGCTGCAAGTCCTGCCGTGACGCCCGCAAGAACGCAGCCCGCGGCCCCAGACAGTTCTTTACTGCCACCTGTGCCAACTGCGGCGGGGAAGCGCGTGTCCCCTTTGAGCCGAAGAGCGACCGTCCCGTTTATTGCAGCAACTGTTTTGCTCAGATGCGCGGCGAGTAAGAGCGGGAACGTGCCGTCCAAGATCCTGGAGAGGGAGTGCTGTCATGGCATTCCCTTTTTCGCTGCTGCAAGAGGGCGCAACGGAAAAGCCTTGCAGCACTCTGCCCGCTAGGATCAAGAGAGGACGTGCGGTGCGGTCTGCAAAAAGGGGTGAACAATCGGTTCCTTTTTATCTGCTGTGAAAATAGACAAAAGGGAGGGCACGCTTTTTCTGCTGATTTCCGCAAAATCCTATTGAAAAAGAGGGGTAAAGTGGGTATAATAACCCTGTAATTTGAAGGAACTCTTTTCGTTAGGAGATTTGATTATGTTTGGCAAAAAGAAAAAAGAAATCGAGATCAATAAAGACATCGTCATCGGCGATCTGTTGAAGGTTATGCCCCAGGCAGCCGAAGTGCTCATGCGCAGCGGGATGCACTGTGTCTATTGCCCCTCTGCCATCAATGAGAGCTTGGAGGAAGCCTGCATGGTACACGGCATGGACTGTGACACCATCCTGGACGAGCTGCTGGCTGAGAAAGCACTGCAAGACTAATACACGCATATTACAATGAGAAAGCAGAAGAACGGTCACCTTGACCGTTCTTCTTTCATGAGAGAGGCAATATGAGTAGAGTACAATTATCCCGCCGTTTGGAGATGGCCGCCCAGTGGGTGCCGGAAGGCGCGCGGCTGTGCGATGTGGGCACCGACCACGCCGCCCTCCCCATCTGGCTCCTAGAGCAGGGGCGCGTGACCGGCGCCATCGCCACCGACATCCGTCCTGGCCCCCTAGACCGAGCCAGACGCAATGTGGAGCGTTACGGCTATGCAAATGCAGTCCAGCTCCGCCTGTGTGATGGTCTGGCCGCGGTCCAGTCGGGGGAGGTGGATACGGTGACCATCTGCGGCATGGGGGGCAAGATGATGATCTCCATCCTGGAGGCTGCCCCCTGGACGACTGACGGCGTCACCCTCATCCTACAGCCGATGAAGGCGCCTGGTGAGCTGCGCCAATGGCTCATCAGCCACGGCTACACCATCCAGGAGGAACGGACGCTGTGGGAGGAGGGGCACTGGTATACCTTGTTGCTGGCGCACGGCGGCAGGGACGACGTGACCCTGACGCCGGGCAGGGAGGAGGCCGGCATCCCGTCCCGCTGGCGGAAGGGAGATGACTGGCAGGGCTATCTGGAACACTTATTGGTGCGGCTCCATAAGCAGCGCACGGGACTGGAGCGCTCCGAAAAGGCGGCAGACCCGACCCGACTGACCTACATCCAACAGGCGGAGAAGGAGTTGACCCGTCTGAGAGAACAACTGATGGAAGGAGTGTGGCCCCTATGACCACGGTACAAGACATTTATCGCTTCATCGACCAAGTGGCGCCCTTTGTCATCCAGGAATCCTGGGACAACGCTGGGATGCTGGTGGGGCATTGGAAGCGTCCGGTGCAGAAGATTTTGGTGACCCTGGACATCACGCCAGAAGTGGTGTACGAGGCAGAGAAGGTGGGCGCTGACCTCATCGTTGCCCATCACCCCATCCTTTTCCATCCGGCTAAGCAGGTCACCGATGGCGGCATGGATCTGGTCGGACAACGGGTGCTGGCTCTGGCGGAACGGGGCATCGCCGCCATCTGCTGCCACACCAACTGGGACAGTGCCCAGGGGGGCGTCAATTACGTCTTGGCAAAGCTGTGCGGCTTGGAGAAGCAGCAGATCTTGGAGGTCTCCGGTACCGATGAGCAGGGCGTGCCCTACGGCATCGGCCGCATGGGCACTCTGCCTCTGCCGGTGGCGCTGGAGGATTATTTGAAGCTGCTCCAGGGCAGCCTGGAGCCTAACGGCCTGCGCTATGTGGACGGCGGCCGGCAGGTCTACCAGGTGGCTGTGGGCGGCGGCGCCTGCGGCGGGATGCTGGAGCAGGTGGCTAAGGCCGGCTGTGATACCTTTGTCACCGGCGATGTGAAATATGATCAGTTCCTGGACGCCAAGATGCTGGGCATCAACCTCATTGATGCCGGTCATTATCCCACCGAGGATCCGTCCATGCTGGTGCTTGGTTATCAGCTGGCCAAAGCGTTCCCAGAAGTGACTGTGCAGAAGTCCAAGCTCCATAGGGAGGTCATCCAGTATCAGGTCTGACAGCGCCTTCGACAGGGGCGTGAAACTTTTTCAAAAAAATTTGTATTTTCCCCTTGACGAATCCGGAATATATGGTATAATAATCAACGTTGCACAGGTTAACGCCTTCGAACAAACGGTTCGACACAATGTGTCTCTTGCGTGGAGAAGTGGCTGAGTGGACGAAGGCGCACGATTGGAAATCGTGTTTACGTTGATAGCGTAACAAGGGTTCGAATCCCTTCTTCTCCGCCATCGAAACGGCTGAAAACATTTGTTTTCAGCCGTTTTTTGTTGGCGCTTTAGCATGAAAAAACCCCCAGTTCTACTGAGGGTGGGAAAAATACTTCAGTACAAGTAGAAGAAAATAACCTCCTGGTGTAAGATGGTAAAGGTTTGGCGACCGCATTACCAAGAGACGAAAAGG
>JABLTQ010021877.1_pt1 | contig 40527 bp, 33 predicted proteins | sample 7160101 | NCBI WGS metagenome assembly JABLTQ01 (sample SAMN14651228, study PRJNA627086) | human gut metagenome | isolation source: feces | host: Homo sapiens
CGCCGTATTCCGAGGCCCTCCGGCATCCCTGAAGGATGCCGGAGGGCTTTTTATTTTTGTGCAGTGGAGGACAGGAGTGCCTGCTTCAGAATTCCGGGATCAACGTAAAAGCCTGAGGGATTCCTCAGCCTACATCCTTATTATTAGATTTTTTTATTTTGAGAGTTATTATTTAAAGCCGGCTGTTTGAACAGTTGATATAACAGAAAAGTCGGCTGGATAGCTATTGAAAGTTCCGGCCGACTTTTGTTGAAAAAATATCGCGTCTGGTCTTATTGCAATTTCTCACTGATCTTTTCCATTATCTTTTTCAGTGCGCCTGCATTTTCGCGCACGTAGGTGTAGGCTGATTTTCCGGTTTCTTTGAGAAACTCCTTGTTCGTTATCAGTCTGTCTGCAAGCTCCTTGAAATCTTCCTTGTCGTGGATTTCAAATCCCCCTTCACAAGCTAAAAGTCCCAGGGCTTCCCTGAATTTTCTGTTGTTGGGGCCGAAAACAACGGGCATGCCATATACAGCCGCCTCCAGCACATTGTGTATGCCAACGCCGAATCCTCCTCCGATATAGGCGATTTCTCCGTACCGGTAGATGGAAGAAAGCAGTCCGAAACAATCGATTATGAGGCAGTCTGCTTCGGCGATTGTTTTTTCATCGGCCTGCGTGTATCTGACAACTTTGCGTGTTATTTTTTCTGTGATTGACTTCAAGTGGCTCTCGTCTATCACATGAGGTGCGATGATGAGCTTTAGTTCAGGATGCGAGTTGAAATAGGGTATGAAGATGTTTTCGTCCGGTTCCCATGAGCTTCCGGCAATCAGCGTGAAAGCATCGCTCTTGAATTTTTCGACCAGAGGCAATTCTTTTGCCCGTTTATAGATTTCGATTACGCGGTCGAAACGAGTGTCGCCAACGATGGTTGTATTGTTCACGCCGATTTTTTTGAGCAGTTCTACCGATATCCGGTTCTGGACAAACAGGTGGGTGAATGTATGCAGCACTTTGCTGTATTTTCTGCCATACCATTTGAAGAATATCTGATCTTCGCGGAAGATAGAAGAAACGCTGTATGTTGGAATGTGCCGGCGGTGAAGCTCGTTCAGATAATTAGTCCAGAACTCATACTTTATGAAAAAAGCCATATAAGGCTGTGCCAGTTCGATGAACCGTCTGGCATTGTGAGGCGTGTCAAGAGGGAGGTAGCAGGTGATGTCGGCCCCTTTGTAGTTCTTTCTCACTTCGTAGCCTGATGGAGAGAAGAAAGTCTGAAGAACCTTATATTGCGGGTAGTTCCGCTTGATTTCTTCTATCAGCGGCCGTCCCTGCTCGAATTCTCCCAGCGAGGCCGCATGAAACCAAAGATACTTTTCCCCCTTTATGATATTTTTTTCCAGAATGGCGAAAGCTTCCTTTTCTCCTTTTTGCATCAAGGAAACTTTTTTGTTGAAGGGTGCAGCCATTCTGACTGCACCTGCATATATGTGTATAGCTAAATTATAAATCATGTCGTCCGGATTATTTGAGCACCTCAATGGCACGGCGCATGCGCTGTATCGTTTCTTCTTTGCCCAGTACTGCTGAGATGTCAAACATGTGCGGTCCTTTTCCTTCTCCTACCAGCGTTAGCCGGAAAGCGTTCATGATATTTCCCAGGTGGTAGCCTTTGTCTTCAATCCATTTCATGACCACTTCTTCCTGATGGGCCAGCGAGAAATCGTCAAGTGATTCGAGCAGGTCTGCCAGTTCGGTCATTCTTTCGGCAGAATCCTCTTTCCAGCGTTTCTTTACTGTCTTTTCATCATAGGCTGCAGGTGCTACGAAAAAGAACTTGCATGTGTCCCAAAGCTCGTTGATGAAGCTTACCCGTCCTTTCATCAGTCCGACAACTGTCACCACCTTGTCCATCGGCGCATGAATGCCGTGTTCTTCGAGAACAGGTGCGAACATGGATGCAACTTCCTCGTTGCTTTTCATCAGGATATATTCGTGGTTGAACCATTTGGCCTTTTCATAGTCGAAGCGCGCTCCGGCCTTGCTGCACCGGTGCAGGTCGAATTGTTTCACCAGCTCGTCCATCGACATGATTTCCTGGTCGTTTCCCGGATTCCATCCCAGAAGTGCGAGGAAGTTGATGACAGCTTCCGGCAGGTAGCCCGATTCGCGGTATCCTGAAGAAACCTCTCCGGTTTTCGGGTCGTGCCATTCGAGCGGGAATACCGGAAATCCCAGCCGGTCGCCGTCGCGTTTGCTCAGTTTCCCGTTTCCTTCGGGCTTCAGTAGCAGCGGAAGATGGGCGAACCGGGGCATAGTGTCTTCCCATCCGAACGCACGGTATAGCAATACGTGCAGTGGTGCCGACGGAAGCCATTCTTCTCCGCGTATGACGTGTGAAATCTCCATCAGGTGGTCGTCTACGATATTTGCCAGATGATAGGTCGGCAGTTCGTCGGCTGATTTGTAGAGCACCTTGTCGTCCAGGATTGACGAATTGATGACCACGTCGCCGCGGATGATGTCGTTTACATGAACTTCTTCGTCCGGTTCGATCTTGAAGCGCACGACGTATTGTTTGCCTTCGGCTATCAGCCGGTTCACTTCATCTTCTGGCAGCGTGAGCGAGTTGCGCATGGCGTTGCGCGTAGAAGCGTCGTACTGGAAGTTCGGGATTTCCTTCCGTTTGGCTTCCAGCTCTTCCGGCGTGTCGAAAGCAATGTAGGCTTTTCCGTTGTCGAGCAAGACCTTCACATATTTCTTGTAGATCTCGCGTCGTTCCGACTGACGGTAAGGGCCGCAGTTTCCTCCAAAGCTGACGCCTTCGTCAAATTCGATTCCCAGCCATTTGAATGATTCCAGTATATATTCTTCCGCTCCCGGAACGAAGCGGTTTGAATCGGTATCTTCTATGCGGAAAACCAGATCTCCGCCATGTTGTCTTGCAAACAAATAGTTATACAGAGCGGTGCGTACACCGCCGATGTGCAGTGCGCCAGTCGGACTGGGCGCAAAACGGACTCTTACTCTTCTTTCTGACATAATGGACTTTTCTAAAAATACATCGCAAAAATAATCTAAATTTCCCGTTTTTTTCCTTATTTTGCGGTAAAATATCCTTGCCGATGAAAACTTTATCGTCAGAAAAAAACTTCTCTTACCGGGAGTTTCTTTATAAATGTGTCATATTTGCTGTCACATTGTCGGTTATCGTTTACTTTTTGCCGCGTGAAGGCAAATTCAATTATCAATTTGACATCAACAAGCCATGGAAGTATGGCTTGCTTCAGGCGTCGTTCGATTTCCCGATATATAAGCCTGATACTGAGATGCAGAAGGAGCAGGACAGTATCATGAAGCGGTATGTCCCTTATTTCCAGCTGGACAAGAGCGTTGGCGAGTCGATGATTGCCAAGTTCAGAAAGGATTATGCCGAGAATCTGAAGACGATCATTCCCCATCCGGCTTATGAGCGGCATATTGAAAATGCGCTGAAGAACATTTATTCGGCGGGGGTCATCGCTTCGAACGACCTGGCGCTGCTGGACAGGGATTCGGTTGCAAAGATACAGGTGATAGACCGAAACATGTCGAAGCAGGAGGCGGTGTCGGACGTGTTTACTTTCAAGCAGGCTTATGAAAAGCTGATCGGGGCAGATACGGTGCGTTACCGGAAATCGCTTTTGCAGAAATGCAATCTGAACGATTATATCACGCCCAATCTCACGTATGACGCCGAACGGTCTGAAACGGCGAAGCAGGAGCTGTTCCGCGAGCTTTCGTGGGCAAACGGATTCGTCATGAACGGCCAGAAAATCATTGACCGCGGCGAGATTGTGGATGAAAACACTTACAACATCCTTAAGTCGCTTGAAAAAGAGTGGGACAAAAGAAGCGAAACCGTCACAGAAAAGCGGCTGACGCTGCTGGGGCAGCTGCTGTTTGTCGCCATACTTGTGGGATGCTTCATGACATACCTGGAACTGTTCCGCCACGATTATTACAGCAAGCACCGGTGTCTTGCACTGCTGTTCATCATCATTACGGTTTTTCCGGTCATCACTTCCTTGATGATGGAACAGTCGTTGCTGAGCATCTATGTCGTTCCGTTTGCCATGATTCCGATGATTATCCGTATATTTCTGGATTCGAGGACGGCGTTTATGGCGCATGTGATTACGGTTCTTTTATGCTCTGTCTGCCTGCGCTCGCCCCATGAGTTTATCTTGTTGCAGACGCTGGCCGGCATGGTGGGAATATACAGCCTGCGCGAGCTTTCGCAGCGTTCCCAGCTGCTGCGCAGTGCGGTTCTGGTTGCCTTTTCGTATGCGGTGATGTATCTGGCTCTTGATCTGATCCATGTCAGCGAATGGGAGCAGCTGAACACGCGCATGTATGTCAATTTCTTGCTCAACGGCGCGCTGCTGCTGTTCACCTACCCGCTGCTGTTCATCCTGGAGAAACTTTTCGGATTCACTTCGAATGTAACGTTGGTAGAGCTTTCAAACATAAACAACAAGCTGATGAGGGAGATGTCGGAGGTTGCTCCCGGAACTTTCCAGCATTCGTTGCAGTTGGCCAATCTCACGGCAGCGGCAGCTAACCGTATCGGAGCCGACAGCCAGCTGGTGCGTACGGGAGCCATGTATCATGACATCGGGAAAATGCTGAACCCCGTCTTCTTTACGGAAAACCAGTCGGGAGTGAACCCCCACGACCAGCTGAGCTACAAGCAGAGCGCGCAGATCGTGATTAACCATGTGACAGACGGCATGAAGCTGGCAGACAAGAACAATCTGCCTCAGGTGATAAAGGATTTCATACGGACGCACCACGGGAAAGGGCTGACGAAATATTTCTACATTTCTTATAAGAACGAACATCCGGATGAGGATGTGGACATGTCGGTGTTCCGCTATCCCGGACCGAATCCCTTTACCAAGGAGCAGGCCATATTGATGATGGCTGATTCGGTGGAAGCGGCTTCAAGAAGCCTGCCTTCGTACACCGAAGACAGCATATCCTCGCTGGTCGACAAAATTGTAGATGCCCAGGTGCAGGAGGGCTACTTCAAGGACTGCCCGATAACGTTCAGGGATATTGAAACGGTGAAGACGGTGTTCAAGGAAAAGCTGAAGACAATGTATCATACGCGCATCCAATATCCGGAACTGAAGAAATAGGCCGGTCTGCAAGACCCGTATTCCCGCCTCTTCGGGTATTGAAGGCAAGAATCGAAATGCAAAAGAATATGCCGCAACAGCTTCCACAGCACAAAGCTTTTATGCTTTCGGATTTTGGAGTGCGTCTTCGCAGAATCGCTCCTCCGCAGACCGGCAGCGGACCTGTGGCTTATGCCCATCAGGACGACTATTATATTGTCGGTCTGGTGGAAAAAGGGACGGGGCGCGGCATCATAGATTTCAAGGAATGCAGCTTTGCCCAAGGCGAAGTGTTTCTCATACAGCCGGGGCAAGTGCACCGTTTCATCGGTTCGGAAGATGCAGAAGGATGGATGCTTTTTGCTGACAGCAGCTTTGTCGGAAGCGAGGAAAAGAATATCTTCGACAATTTCCTTCTGTTCGCTCCGGCGGTGAAGATCGACGAGAGGCGGATGGGCGAACTGAAACAGCTTGCAGGCATCCTTGCGGGCAGAGTGGACTGCATCACGGGTGAGCAGGCCAAAGCAACGGCAAGGCGGCTGGCGGAAACTTTTATCGGCATTGTGGCAGAAGCCGTACAGGAGGCCGGTTTGAATCGGGCGAGGCATAGCCGCAGGCATGTTGAAATCGTCTTGTCGTTCCGCAGCCTGCTTGCCGGACACCTTGCCGCAAACCGCTATCCCTCGTATTATGCCTCGATGCTGAACATTTCGCCTGTATATCTGAATGAGGTGGTGAAAGAAGTCACGGGGATGAGTGCCAGCTCATATATCCGCAATGAAATGGTATTGCAGGCCAAACGGATGCTTGTCTACACCGGCCTTTCTGTCAAGGAGATATCCAACCGCCTCGGCATCGAAGACTGTGCCTATTTTTCCCGCCTGTTCACATGGACAACCGGCCTGCCTCCAAGCCTCTTCAGGCAAAAGAACCTTGAATAGTCCAAGTGCTTCCTCGCTCTGTCTATCTTCCTTTTGCGCTGGTCTGCCTAATTTTGCAGCAAAAAAAGGAGGGTGAGATGAAAAGAACGGAAACAAAGTATGTCGCGATGGATCCATGCCGCTGTGTGGCATGCTGGAAGTGTGTGGATCAATGTCCGCGGAATGTGATCGGCAAGGCCGACTTTTTATGGCACAGGCATGTGGCATTTGAAAATGCGGATGGCTGTATCGGTTGCGGCAAATGTGTGAAGACCTGTCCTAACGGTGTGTTTTTCAGGCCGGATGAAGCGGATCCTGTCCGTCGGGAGAGCAGGAGCGTGTTGTTCCGTATGGAGCGGTTGCAGCCATTGGCTTTTCTGGCATCAGCCGTAACCGGTATCGGGCTGCATGTTGCCGGACATGGAGCCGGGCATGAGTTGTGGCACAATTGGGGAGTGGCGCATGTGCTGGCCAGCCTTCTTTGGCTTTTGTCTGCGGGGATTCATCTCAGGCGGCACGGGGACTGGTATAAAAAGCTTGTTTTACGGGGCATCGCTAAAAAAGAGTGGGCAACTCTTGTCTTGTCGGCTGTTTTTCCGGCGGTGACGGTTACGGGCGTCGTACTTTTATGCTGTGTCGACGGACCGGATTCTGCTGCTGGATTGTGGCACTATCAGCTCGGCATCCTGTTGCTGCTTTTTTCTTTGTTTCATGCTTTCCGCCGGAGATAGCGGGAGTGCATTTCTTTGCAGAGAGGCATCAGCTTGTCGGTGCGGTGTCTGAATGAATGTGTCCGGATGTCTTAAGAATGCCGGAAGAATTCGTCAGAAACTGTATTCCACATCGTGGAATGTAGAAACGACACTGTGGAATGTGCAAACCACGGTGTAGAATATAGAAACCGAAGTGTGGAATAAAGTTTTTTGCCGGTATCAGACTTCTTTGTCAGGGATTTCCGGCTTTGGCGCAGTGCTTCGCGGCTTATTCTTTCGCGCACTTATAGATGAAAAGAGTGGGGCCGCCTTGAAAAGATTGCAGTCCTTTCATGAGCGGCCTCACTTTGCTGTTTGTCGGTGAGCTTTTAGGAACGTAGCCTTACAGCTTGACCAGCTTGTATTTCGGTACAAACGCTTTCATTACGCACCACGCCAGCAGATAGGCTACGGCGCAGATGCAGAAAATGATGAAGTAGCCTGCCTCTTTGCCTTCAAATCCCATGAATGTCAGATGCGTCTTTGCCGCATAGTCAAACAGCATCCCCGATCCCATGTTGATGAGAAACGAACTGACTCCGCCCGCCATGCCGTTGATTCCGGTAATGGTGGCCATGGCATTTTTAGGGAACATGTCGCTTCCCACCGAATAGAGGTTGGCCGACCATGACTGGTGTGCAGCTCCGGCTATGCCGATGATGATGATCGGGAACCAGCAGGAGATGCTTCCGAGGGGCTGTGCAAAGAGTGCGAGCACCGGGAACACTGCAAAAATCAGCATGGCCTGCATACGTGCCGCATACGGGTTTTTCCCCGTCCTGTTGATGATGATGCTCGGAAGCTTCCCTCCGAAGATTGAAAGCATGGTGATGGCGTAGAGTACAAATATGAGCATTTGTGCCATGCTGCTGTCCGACGAGTAGCCGTATACGTCGGAAATGTAGGCGGGAGTCCAGAAGAGGAAGAACCACCATACGCCGTCGGTCATGAATTTTCCCAGGGTGATAGCCCATGTCTGCCGGTAGGTGAAGCATTTCCATAGCGACAGTTTCGGTCCGTTTTCGCCGGTCTGCGGCGATTCTTGTGCCGGTTCGCTGTCTTTGTCCTGCTGTATGTATGCCAGTTCGGCAGCATTCACGTGCGGATTGTTTTCGGGCTTCTTGTATACGAACACCCAAAGCCCCATCCAGATAAATCCCAGTCCTCCGATTATGACGAATGCCATTTCCCAGCCGTTGCCGACACCGATTCCCTGGAAGTAGCTGGCCAGCGTGGGGATGCTGACAGGAGCTATCAAGGCTCCCACCACGGCTCCTGCATTGAATATTGCTGTCGGGAACGCCCGGTCTTTCTTTGGAAAGTATTCTGCCGTAACCTTGACCGCAGACGGAAAGTTGCCCGCTTCTCCTATGGCCAGTATGATGCGTGCTGCTATGAAATAATACACGCTGGTGATTGCTATGGTCGATGCGATCCCTCCCGAAGCGGCGATCATGCCTGTCACGTCGCTTATGCCGAGTGACATTTCGGTAGCCCATCCGCACAGGGCGTGCAGGCATGCGCCCACAGACCAGATGGCGATGGCCCATAAATATCCTTTCCGGCTTCCCAGCCAGTCGATGAAACGTCCGGCAAAGAGGTTGGCGATGGCATAGACCAGGGAAAATACGGCCGCTATTGTTCCGTAGTTTGTGTCAGTCCAGTGAAATTCGGGTGCGATAAAGTCTTTCCAGGTGAGAGAAAGTACTTGTCTGTCAAGGTAATTGACTGTTGTTGCGAAAAAGAGCATGAAACAGATTATCCATCTGTAGTTCGTCTTTTTCCCGTCTGTTCTTTCGAGTGCATTCATGATAAAAGATATTGGTTGTGTATTCTTCTGTTCCAGATTGCGTCTGGTCGGCAAAGGGTGTCCGGACATGCAGGTTTGGATGGGGCATTCAAAAAAGAGAATCTCTGAAGATTCTCCTCAAAGATTCTCTTTTTGTTTATGCAAGTATCCTTCCGTTACCTGCATGGCTGCATTATCTCATTTCTGTGTAAGGGATCTTGTCCATGTCATTGTAGTCCAGGTTCTCTCCGGCCATACCCCAGATAAACATGTAGTTGCTTGTTCCGGCTGCTGCGTGGATTGACCATTCCGGCGACATGATAGCCTGTTCGTTGGCCATCCATACCAGGCGTTCTTCCTGAGGCTGTCCCATCAGGTGGCAGATCATGTTTCCTGCGGGTACGTTGAAGTAGAAGTATGCTTCGATGCGGCGGCTGTGAGTGTGAGCCGGCATGGTGTTCCATACGCTTCCCGGCTTCAGTTCGGTCAGTCCCATTTGCAGTTGGCACGGGCCTTCTTCAAGCACGTTGTTTACAATCAGTTGGTTGATTACGCGGTCGTTGCTTTCTTCCATTTTTCCTGCAGGGAAAGAGTTGGCCTTCAGCGAGCCTTTGCGTCCGTCGATGGTGATCAGCTGAGTCTTGTAGGCTTTATGCGCAAGTGCAGAGTTGATGTAGAATTTTGCAGGCTTGCTGGCATCCTTGCTCTTGAAGGTAACCTTCTGGTTGCCGCGTCCTACATACAGGGCTTCCTTGAATCCCAGCTGGTATTCTTTGCCGTCTACGGTAACGATGCCTTCGCCGCCGACGTTGATTACGCCCAGCTCGCGATTATATAAGAAATAAGGAGCTTTCAGTGCGTCGAATGTATCGAGCGACAGCTCTTTTGTTGCCGGAACAGCTCCTCCGAAGATGAAGCGGTCGTACATGGAATAAGTCAGGTTGATCTGGTCGGCAACCATCACTTTTTCCATCAGGAAGCTGCTGCGCAGTCTTTGAGTATCATACGTTTTTACATCAAGCGGATGACATGCGGTCTGCATGCGTACATTAACTTGAGCGTTTGCTGCAAGAGCGGCTACGCCCAGCATCATTGCGATTGCAAATTTTTTCATAAGCTTTTTATTGTTATTGTTGGTTAGTTTTCATTCGTTGTCAAGATGCTTTGCTTCTTTGATGATACGGGTGCGGTTGTAGATTGCCATGCCGAGCGCAAGGATGACGAGGACGGCTGAACCTACCCATTTGAAGCTGTATACCGCGTGGAAGATAAGCCATGAGAAGAGGCTTGAGGCGAAGTCGAGGGCACCGCCGTGGAATCCGTCAGGAATCTGTACGGCAGCGTCGCCTGTTCTTACAAACACATCCTGGGCGGCCTGAGTGAAGAAAGGAGCCAGGTCTGTCACGAAGTACAGTCCCACTACCAGTCCTACCAGTCCGATGATGAATGTTTTCAGCACATTGCCTTTTGTTATAGGCAGAACGGCAGGGAACAGATAGAACATGCCGGCCAAAGAAGCCAAAGGAAGGAACTGGTTGCCCGGGAGCACGACAGAGAGGAACAGTGCAACGGGTATCAGGAGCAGCGATACGACCAGTGTGGTCGGGTGTCCGATAACCAGTGCCGGACTCATGCCGATGTTCAGGTTCGCGCTGTTCTTGAATTTGCGGGCCACAAGTTCGCGTGTAGCGTCTGAGATGGGACGCAATCCTTCGATGAACAGCGATGTGATGCGTGGAATCAGCTCCATAACGGCTCCCATCTTGATGCCCAGTCCCAGAATGGCAGGGATTCCGTCAACGAGTTCGTCTGTGTTTTTGCATGCCAGTGCTCCGATGGCGCATCCCACAATCACTCCCAGAAAGAGCGGGTCGCCCATGATGCCGAACTTGCGCTTCATGCCTTCCGCGTCAATGTTCAGCTTGTCAAATCCCGGAATCTTGTCCAGCACCTTGTTGATGACCAGCGCAAAGGGCACGAATCCCTGGCAGAAAGGCTGCGGAATGGAGATTCCGTCCATCTTGTCATAATATGACTGGAATTGCTTGCAGGTCAGGTCGGCCATCACCAGTGTTATGATGTAGCAGATGATAGCGGCAAAGAATCCCCACCAGATGTTGTCGGACGCGAAGTAAACCACCGCTCCGATGAAGGCGAAATGCCAATAGTTCCAAAGGTCGATGTTGACTGTTTTTGTGGTTTTTGTCAGAAGCATCAGGATGTTTATCCCCAGGCAGACAGGAATGATGAATGCTCCCACCGAAGTGTTATATGCCACCGAAGCTGCTGCCGGCCATCCCATGTCAAAGATTTGAAGGCTCAAGCCGTAAATTTCCGTCACTTTCTTCAACGGTTCCCCCAAGCTGCTTGTAAGCAGTGCCGTAACAACAGAAAGTCCGACGAATCCGACTCCAACAAGAAGACCGCTTTTCAGCGCTTTCCCGAATTTGATTCCAATACATACCCCCAGAATAGTAAACAAAATAGGCATCATTACGGCAGCTCCCAGCCCAATGATATAACTAAATACTTGTTCCATCTTTTCCTTTTTTCTTTTTTAATTTATGGATTTTAAGTTAATGATATTTTCATGCACTGCCAAAAATAGTGCCTTTTATTCAAATATGCAATTGAAAGTCAAATTATTTCAAAACTTTACCTATTAAATAACATTATTTTGTTATCGCACACGGAAAATGAGATTCGCCAAATAAAAAAGGATTACTGCTCACGCGGTAATCCTTTTTTTATTTGAGTTAGTAAATCAAATAGAGAGAATTGAAACTTCACAGCCTCGTTTGGTGTTTTAATTAATTTTTATAAGCACTAACTGTTTATATAAAAGCAAATGAAAAATGTTCGTCTATTGCTTGTGCTCCCGTTCCACCTTCGGTTTGCTGGCGGTGCCGGGAATGATGGATTTCAGCGAATCGCCTTCGTAAGCGACCTGAGGGTTGTCCGAGCGGTTGTCAAACTGGTCATAGATGTAGACAATCTCGTTCGAATCGCTGTAGGCCGCATATTTTACCAGCCCTCCCAGTGTGAGCAGCAGGCACAGCATGGCGGCTGCCTTGAACAGAGGCATGAACCGTGTATAAAGTGTCAGATGGCGTGCCTTGACTACCGGACGTTCAATCTCTTGCAGAATCCGCTGGTCGAAGTCCTCTCCCAACTTCACGTCTTCAGCCTTTTTCTGGTAGGAGAACAGGGGCTGATAGGTACGCAGGTGCAACGGTATTTCTTTCTGTTGAAAGAAAATGCGCAGAATCTGTTCTTCTTCAGCCGAAGTTTCGCAGTTCCAGTAGCGTTCCAGAAGTTGTTCAATGTACTTATAATCCATAATTGTTTATTTCTGTCATTTTACTTTTGATATGCTGGCGGGCTCTGAAGAGGTTCACTTTTACCTGCTCTTCGCTTATTTCCAGTATATCGGCTATTTCCTTATAGCTTTTGCCTTCAATGTCCCTGAGCTGGATGATTGTCCGCTGCTTTTCGGGAAGTCCGTTTATCAGCCGGTGCACGAGCCGAAGCTGCTCATCGCGCTCAAGTTCTTTCTCAGGAGTCAGCGCATCGGGCATTTCCTGCGTTTCGGATGTCAGCTCAACGTTCCGTGCTTCCATCTTCTGGCTTCGGTCGATGGCCAGATTGCGTGCGATTGTCAGGCAATACGCTTCAGCCGAATCTACGTTGGCCCATTCATCACGTTTGTTCCATACCCTGATCAATGTGTCCTGAACAATGTCTTCCGCCTCAGCTCTGTCGAGCGTGATGCATAATGCCAGCCTGAAGATTTTGTCTTTCAGCGGCAATATATCGTTTCGGAAACTGATCTCATGCATTGCTTTCTATAATGAAGACGGGTGAGTGGCAGAAAAGTTACACTCACCCGTTGTTTTTTTTTGAATTATTTTTTGACGGTAGTTCCGCCGTTCTGTCCGATTGCTTTTGCAGAAGTGATTATAACCTCTGTTACTCCGGCATTTATGGCTTCGAAGGCATTCTCAAGCTTGGGTATCATTCCTTCTTTGATGACTCCTTCTTTTACGTATTGCCGGAAAAGGTCGGGAGTCAGTACGGGAATGACGCTGTTGTCGTCGCTTTCATCGCTGAGGACGCCCCTTTTTTCGAAACAGTACACAAGCGTTACGTCAAAAAAGCCTGCCAGCGCCTTGGCTGTTTCTCCGGCAATGGTGTCGGCGTTGGTGTTGAGAATCTGTCCTTTGCCGTCGTGTGTGAGCGGAGCCATCACCGGTATCACATTTTTCCGGATAAGTCCGGCCAGCGCTTCGCCATCCACCTTCTTCACGTCGCCTGCATATCCGTAGTCAATGTCCTTTACCGGGCGTTTGACAGAACGGATGACATCCATATCCGCTCCTGTCAGTCCAATGGCATTCACGCCTCTGGCCTGCAGTCCGGCTACGATGGTTTTGTTTACCAGTCCGCCGTACACCATTGTGACCACTTTCAGCGTTTCGGCATCGGTTATCCGCCTTCCGTTGACCATTTTGCTTTCAATTCCCAGCTGCGCTGCGATCTGTGTTGCGGAACGTCCGCCTCCGTGTACCAGCAGCTTGTGTCCGGGAAGCAGGGAGAAGTCATTCAGCAGTTGGCTGAGTGTATCGGCCTCTTCGACGATTTTTCCGCCTACTTTTATGACAGTCAGTTTTTCTTTCATTGTCGTATGCACCTTTATGTTATTCCAGATAGGTATATCCATACAGTCCCGAGCGGTAGTTGGCAAGGAACTCTTTTCCTTCTTCCAGCGAGATTTTGCCTTCTTTCACCGACTTGGTGACCCAGGTTTCAAGCGTGCGTACCAGTTTCTTCGGGTTATACTGCACGTAATCGAGCACTTCCGCCACCGTTTCGCCGTCGATAACCTGGTCGATGGTATAGCCTTTTTCGTTCACGCTGACGTGTACCGCATTCGTGTCGCCGAACAGGTTGTGCATGTCGCCCAGAATTTCCTGATAGGCTCCTACGAGGAAGACTCCGATGTAGTATGATTCCTTGGCCTTGATCGAGTGAACCGGCAGGTCGTGCGACACGTTGCGTGTGGACACGAAGTTCGCGATTTTGCCGTCAGAGTCGCATGTGATGTCCTGCAGTGTCGCCGTACGGTCCGGCCGTTCGTCAAGCCGCTGTATCGGCATGATGGGAAATATCTGGTCGATGGCCCATGAGTCCGGCAGGGACTGGAAGAGCGAGAAGTTGCAGAAATACTTGTCGGCAAGCAGCTTGTCGAGATTCCGGAACTCGTCGGGAGCATGTTTCAGTCCCGATGCGATCTGGTTGATTTCCCGCGTTACCGACCAGTACATCCGTTCGATCTGGGCGCGTGTCTTCAGGTCTACGATGCCGTGGCTGAACAGGTCGAGGCTTTCCTCCCGAATCTGCTGGGCATCGTGCCAGGCTTCCAGCATCCGGCTTTGATTGAGGTTGTCCCAGATTTCATACAGCTCATGCACCAGTTCGTGGTCGTCGGGGCTTACTTCAAAGTCTTCGTCCATTGAAGGGAGCGAAGCCGTTTCCAGCACTTCGAATATCAGCACAGAATGGTGCGCAGTCAGAGAGCGTCCGCTTTCCGTGATGATGTTCGGGTGAGGTATTCCGTTCTTGTTGCTTGCGTCTACCATGATGGAAATGGAGTCGTTCACATATTCCTGAATCGAATAGTTTACGCTGCTTTCGCTGTTGGAAGAGCGTGTCCCGTCATAATCCACTCCCAGTCCTCCGCCGATGTCTACGAACTCCACGGGGAATCCCATGCGGTATAGCTGCACATAAAACTGCGAAGCCTCTCGCAGTGCAGTCTTTATGCGCCGTATCTTTGTCACCTGGCTGCCTATGTGGAAGTGAATCAGCTTCAGGCAGTCCTGCATTTTCTTTTCTTCGATGAAGTCAAGCGCTTCCAGCAGTTCGCTTGACGTCAGTCCGAACTTGCTTGCATCTCCTCCGCTTTCTTCCCATTTTCCGCTGCCTGAGGATGCCAGCTTGATCCGGATGCCTATGTTGGGCCGCACGTTCAGCTGCTTTGCCATTTTTGCGATCAGGCGCAGCTCGTTCAGCTTTTCTACAACGAGAAAGATCCGTTTCCCCATCTTCTGTGCAAGCAGAGCCAGCTCGATGTAGCTTTCGTCCTTATATCCGTTGCAGATGATGAGAGAGTCAGAATCTGTATTGATGGCAATCACTGCGTGCAGTTCGGGCTTCGAGCCGGCCTCCAGTCCCAGATTGAATTTTTTCCCGTGGCTGATGATTTCTTCGACTACCGGCCGCATCTGGTTTACTTTGATGGGGTAGATGATGAAGTTTTCTGCATTGTAGCCGTATTCCTCCGCTGCCAGTTTGAAGCAGTTGGATATCTTTTCGATACGGTTGTCAAGAATGTCAGGGAAGCGTACCAGCATGGGGGCGGTTACATCCCGGAGCTGGAGTTCATCGACCAGTTCCTTCAGGTCGACGGCTACTCCGTCTTTTCTTGGTGTTACCACTACATGACCTTTGTCATTGATACTAAAGTACGAAACGCCCCACCCCGTGATGTTGTAGAGCTCTTCTGAATCTTCAATACGCCATTTTCTCATTTCACAACATAGTCTATATTTATACTGTATCTTAAATTGTTTGGTTGTTAAGCAGCTGGTCTAAAAGTTTTACAGACCTTTCAATCTGCCGGTGACTTTCAAGCTGTTCTGCATTGAAATGGTATTTAGCCTGCAGGTAATAGGGCAGACGTTGGCTGAGTGCCGAATTTATCGTTTCGGTCAGTTCGTCGTCTGTCTTGTCTGCCAGCAGCGGACGTTTCATTTTCGCGATTTTAAGCCGGCGGAACAGGACTTCCGGGTTTACGTCCAGAAATACGGTTGTTCCGACGCTGTTCATGTACGGCATGTTGTCGAAGAAGCATGGAGTCCCTCCTCCGCAGGCGATAACTACGTTTTCAAACTCTCCGACCTCATGCAGCATGGCCCGTTCGATTTCGCGGAAGCCTTGTTCCCCCTTTTCCGCAAACAGTTCGTTGATTGTCTTGTGCATCCGTCCTTCCACGTACCAGTCGAGGTCGATGAACTCCAGGCCGCAAGCTTGGGAATAAGCCTTTCCGAGCGTGGTTTTTCCCGACCCCATATAGCCGATTAAAAAGATTCTTTTCATTTCTTTTTGGCTTTGGCGCTTTTGGCTTTCCTGTTTTCCGCCTTCTGATTCTGAAGCTCGATCACCTTGAAGCATGATTCGATGCTCAGGTAAGCAGGATCGATGTTTTCCGGAATCTTGTAGTTCTTTTTCTGGTAAGAGATGTAAGGGCCGTAGCGTCCGTTCAAGATCTGCAGGTCCGGATTTTCATCGAACGTCTTGATGACCCGTTTGGCTTCGGCTTCCTGTTTCTCTTTCAGCAGTTCCTGTGCATCCTCCAGTGTGATGCCCATCGGATCCATCGTTTTGGGGATGGATACATATTTGTTGTCATACCGGATGTAGGGTCCGAATCTTCCTACTCCCACCGTCACTTCTTTGCCTTCGATTTCTCCGAGCGAACGGGGCAGTTTGAACAGGTCGAGCGCTTCTTCCAGCGTGATGGTTTCGAGCGAGTGCTCCTTGTTCAGCTGTGCGAATCTCGGCTTTTCTTCGTCTTCCGAGGTGCCTATCTGTGCAACGGGTCCGAATTTCCCGATCTTGACCGACACCTGTTTCCCGCTGGCGGGATCGGTTCCAAGTATCCGTTCGCCCACTTTATGCTCGCTTTTTGTAGCGAGGGTATTTTCTACATAAGGATGGAACTTCGTGTAGAATGTATCCAGCATGTCTGTCCATGGCTTTTCCCCTTCGGCCACTTCGTCGAATTCCTTTTCAACCTTGGCTGTAAAGTTGTAGTCCATGATTTGCGGGAAATACTGCAGCAGAAAGTCATTGACCACGCATCCCACATCGGTTGGGATGAGCTTTGACTTTTCGCTGCCGGTGGTTTCTGTCTGGCTGGTTTCGCGGATGGAGTTCTTGACAAGGCTCAATACCTGGTATGGACGTCTGACTCCTTCTTTGCTTCCCTTTTCCACATAGCCTCTCTGCTGGATTGTGGAGATTGTCGGGGCATAAGTTGAGGGGCGTCCGATGCCCAGCTCTTCCAGCTTGCGCACAAGGCTGGCTTCTGTGTACCGTGCCGGCGGCTGCGTGAACCTTTCTACCGCTGAAATTTCTTTCTGCGCTACTTCCTGTCCTTTCTTCAGGGCGGGCAGAAGACGGCTTTCGTCTTCCTGTTCGTTGTCATCGTCGTACGATTCTTTGTATACGCGCAGGAATCCGTCGAATTCTACGGTTTCTCCCGTAGCCACAAACTTGTTGTTGTTGTTGGATATACTGATGGTTGCCGTTGTCTTCAGAAGTTCTGCATCCGCCATCTGCGAGGCCAGCGTCCGTTTCCATATGAGTTCGTAAAGACGCTGCTCCTGGCTGGTCCCGTCGATTGTTTCGTTCTGCATATAGGTCGGCCGGATGGCTTCGTGCGCTTCCTGCGCCCCTTTGGTCTTGGTTGCGTACTGGCGCGTGTGCACGTATTTTTCGCCCATGAGCGAAATGATGGTTTCGCGGCTTGTGCCCAATGCCAGTTCCGAAAGGTTGACAGAGTCGGTACGCATATACGTTATCAGTCCGCTTTCATACAGCCGCTGGGCCAGCCTCATGGTCTGCGCCACGGTGTAGCCCAGTTTCCGGGCTGCCTCCTGCTGGAGCGTAGAAGTTGTGAAAGGCGGAGCCGGCGATTTCTTTACGGGTCTTGTCACGATGTCTTCGATCGAGAATTTCGCTTCCTTGCATTTTTCGAGAAAGGCGCGCGCTTCGTCTTTTGTCTTGAAGCGCTGGTTCAGGGTAGCGCGGATTTCCGCTCCTTCCGCATTCTGGAAAACGGCGATCACCTTATAGGATGCTTCGCTGACAAAGGCGTGTATTTCCCGTTCGCGCTCGACGATGAGCCGGACGGCTACAGACTGCACGCGTCCGGCCGACAATGCCGGCTTTATTTTCCTCCACAGCACGGGCGAAAGTTCGAAGCCCACGATGCGGTCGAGCACGCGCCGTGCCTGCTGGGCATTTACGAGATTGATGTCTATGTTCCGGGGATGCTCGATTGCTTTCAGAATCGCGGATTTGGTAATTTCATGGAATACAATTCGTCTGGTCTTTTCCGGATTCAGTTTCAACACCTCATACAAATGCCATGATATGGCTTCCCCTTCGCGGTCTTCATCGGATGCAAGCCATACCATGTCGGCTTTTTTTGCTTCGCTTTTCAGTTCTGCCACAACTTTTTTCTTGTCATCCGGTATGACATAAATCGGTTTGAAGTGATCGTTGATGTCGATACTGAATGCCTTTTGCTTCAAGTCGCGTATATGTCCGTAACTTGACATAACTTTGTAGCCTGCTCCCAAGAATTTCTCAATTGTTTTGGCTTTTGCCGGGGACTCTACTATAACTAAATTGTTTTGCATGATGTTTTTTGTACTCCATTATGATTTGGGGACAAATGTAGGAAAAAATTTAGAACATCTGTGAAAACGGGTCCCGAAAATAACTTTTCTTCGGATAACTGCGGCCTGCCGGACTGGGGGGAGGGATGCCTTGGAGAACCGCTGCTGTGTGTTCATAAGGCTGGCCGATCTGCGTGGAGAGGCATGGCTTCGTTCGCAAAAACTTTATCTCCAGCCTGAAGATCTGTATCCTCAGGCTGGAGATATACATCTTTAGGCTGGAGATTCATATCTCCAGGTTAGAAGTATGGGCTTATTCTGTGCCGGTCCGTTTTTTCTGCGGACTGAAAAAAGTTGGACTCCATTTCGGCGGAAGCCGGATCAGTCTTGGAAATAGACTCGTTTCACCCGGTTTGATACGCTTGTAAGAATTTCGTAGGGAATCGTGTCCAGAATATCTGACAAGACGGTGACAGGCAGTTCATTGCCGAAGATGACAGCTTTGTCACCCTCTTTGCAGTCGATGTCCGTTACGTCAATCATGCACACGTCCATGCAGATGTTTCCCACATACGGCGCTTTCTTGCCGTTGACGATGCAGTAGGCGTTTCCGTTGCCCAAGTGGCGGTTCAGCCCGTCTGCATAGCCGATCGGTATGGCGGCGATGCGCGAATCCCGTTTCAGTATCCCTTTGCGGCTGTAGCCTACGGTTTCTTCCGCCGGCACATCATGTATTTGCAGGATGGTTGTTTTCAGTGTGGTGACATTGTGGAGGATGTTGTTGGTGTAAGGGTCTACTCCATAAAGTCCGATGCCCAGGCGGACCATGTCGAATTGCGCTCCGGGGTAGCGTTCTATTCCGGCAGTATTGCAGATATGGCGCAGTATCTTGTGTCTGAATCCGTCCTGCAAGATTTGTGAAGCCTTTTCAAACGTTTCGATCTGCTGTCGCGTGAACGGGTCGAACTTTTGCGAATCGCTCCCTACAAGATGTGAGAATACAGACCGCGGAATCACTGCCGTCTGCTTGTGGAGCCGTTCGGCCAGTTGGGGGATTTCTTCGGGGGAAAATCCCAGCCGGTGCATTCCCGTGTCGATCTTGATGTGGATCGGGAAGTTGGTAACCCCTTCTCTTTCGGCGGCCTTGATCAGTTCTTCGAGCAGGTGGAAGCTGTAAACCTCCGGCTCCAGCCTGTAGTCGAACATGGTCTTGAAGGCTGTCAGTTCCGGATTCATTATCATGATGGCGCTGCTTATGCCCGCCTTGCGCAGGTCGGCGCCTTCATCGGCCACTGCAACGGCCAGATAGTCCACGCGCTGGTCTTCGAGTGTTTTCGCCACTTCAAACGAGCCGGCTCCGTAGGCTGAGGCTTTTACCATGCATACAATTTTTGTTTCCGGATTCAGCTTGTTGCGGTAATGGTTGAGGTTTTCAACGAGGGCGCTGAGGTTGATTTCCAGAATCGTTTCATGCACCTTCAGCTCCAGCTGGTCGGTTATTTTGTCGAAATGGAAGATGCGCGCCCCCTTGATCAGCACGACTTCGTTCCGCAGGCTGTTCAGCAGCCCGGAATCGAGCAGTTCGGCTGTTGTTTGAAAAAAGTTCTTTTCGATGTCAAAGCGTCCGGACGCCGCTGATATTTCCTTGCCCACTCCGATGATATGGTCCACCTTCCTGCTGTGCACCAGATTGGCAATCTGCCTGTAGAGCAGCTTGCTGGTTTGTCCGCTTTCGAGCATGTCCGACAGAATGAGTGTGCGCTTGCGTCCTTTGTCTTCAGAACGCCGGGCCATGAAATCGAGTGCAATATCAAGCGAAGCGAAGTCCGAATTGTAGCTGTCGTTGATCAGGATGCAGTTGTTTTTCCCCTCCTTCACCTCAAGGCGCATGGCTATCGGCTCGAGGTGCAGCATCCGTCTGGCTATTTCGTCGGGCTGCACCATCAGATAGAGGGCTGCAGCCAGGCAGTGCAGCGAATTTTCAATGGATGCCTCGTCGATGAAAGGTATTCTGTATTCCTTGAAGAAGCCCAGGTATCTGTATTTTATTGTCGTTCCCGTATCGTCTTTCAGAATCTTCTCGATGAAAAGCGGGCGTTCCACGTCTTTGGTAGACCAGGCTATCTCGCGGGCCGTGAAAAGAGATTTTGCCACACAGTTGCTTATCAGTTCGTTGTCGCCGTTGTAGATGATCACGTCGCAATCCTTGAAAAGCTGCAGTTTCTCCATGCATTTGTCCTGGAGTGACGGGAAGTTTTCCTGATGGGCGCCTCCGATATTGGTCAGGATTCCTATTGTAGGCTGGATGATGGGCCTAAGCGTTTCCATTTCGCCCATTTCAGAGATGCCTGCTTCGAAGATTCCCACCTCTGTGTGCTCGTTCATCAGCCATACAGACAGCGGAACTCCGATTTGTGAATTATAGCTGCGCGGTGAACGGGTGACCACTTTGTCCGGGCTGAGGAGCTGGTAGAGCCATTCTTTGACCACCGTTTTCCCGTTGCTTCCTGTGATTCCTATTGTGGGGATCTGGAATTTCTCGCGGTGCCTGGCGGCAAGTTTCTGCAACGCTTTTAGCGGATTCGCTACTTTCAGAAAGTTGGAGTCTGCGAATTTGCCGGCGGTTTCTTCCGGCAGTTCGCTCACTACAAAGTTGCGCACTCCCCGCCGATGCAGGTCGGCTATGTATTTGTGTCCATCGTTGCGCTTGGTTTTCAGTGCGAAGAAAAGGGTTTCTTCAGGGAAACACAATGAGCGGCTGTCGGTAAGTATCCAGTCGATTGTAGCCGGTCTGTCACCGATGCGTTCTGCTCCGATGGCTGCGATTATTTCTTCAATAGAGCTTGACATGTTTGTTCTTCATTTTGGACATCTAAGTACGGAAATTTTTCTTTTAGATCTCTTATCTTTAACAGTATTTGACTAACAAATTTGCGGTAAGTGTCCGATTGGGGATTGAACGGGCGGTGGTCAAGGCCTTTACGGATGCTTTCCCATTGTTTGATGAATGACAGTGCGGGGCCGCTCAAATAAGTTCCGGAGAATTGCTCCCAGATATAGTCGGTTGCCAGCTGGCTGGGATGGAGCATGTCGTCGGCGTAGAATCGGTAGTCCCTCAGTTCGTCCATCATGATTTCGTAGGAAGGGAAATAGTAGCAGAACGGCAGCCGTGCGCAAAGTTCGTTGATGGCAAGCAGCAAGGTGGCTTTGCTGAGCTGGTTGCCGTGCATCCCGTCTTTGGCATGGCGGATCGGGCTGACGGTAAACAGCATTTTCATGTTGGGGCTGTCCGCATGCAGGCTGTTCAGCAGGTCTTCGTAGACTGAGACGATTTCGTCGGTGGCAAGCAGCCTGCGCGAGAACATCCGCTCAGGGAGTTTGTGGCAATTCCCAACAATCTCTCCGTTTTCATTCCATGAATAGACTCTGGCTGTTCCCCATGTGAAAATGAGCCAGGATGCCTGTTCCAGGTATTCCATGCCCTTTTCTATCCGTGTGTTTATGTTCTGAAGGCATTGTTCCCGGTCGGGCGAATTGAACGAGCTGTGGTGCATGAGGCTGAACCAGACGTCTTTTTCATGCATCAGGTCGTCGGGCGTATAGCGTTTTCTGCAAATCAGCTGCTTGACGGCTTTTGCTATCGAGAGCGGGTTGTAAAGAACCCCGAAAGGATTGGTGTCGCACTGGAATTTATTGTCGAGCAATCGCTTCCCTATATTTTCTGCAAAACAAGACCCCCATACCATCAGCTTGTCCGAATGGGCAATCTGCGGGTGGTCGGAGGGCATTTCAACTGTCGTCCTGAACTCCATAGATAGAAAATTTGGTGCAAATGTAATATTTAATATATATTTATGTTATTTTTGTGCGATAAAAGTTTAATGAATTTGGAATGGAACAACAAGTATCGCACGATTTGTTGAAGAGAATAGACAGTCCCGGTGATCTGAGGGAGCTGCCGGTCAGCCTGTTGCCTGAAGTGTGCAGTGAACTGAGGGATATGATTATAGATGAACTGTCGCGTAATCCGGGACATCTGGGCTCCAATTTAGGTTCCATCGAACTGACTGTGGCCGTTCATTATGTCTTCAATACACCGTATGACCGTATCGTCTGGGATGTAGGGCATCAGGCCTACAGCCATAAGATACTGACGGGACGGCGTGACCGCTTCTGCACGAACCGCAAGCTGAACGGACTTTGTCCTTTCCCTTCTCCTGCCGAAAGCGAATACGACACGTTTACGTGCGGACATGCGTCCAACTCCATTTCCGCGGCATTGGGCATGGCTGTGGCTGCTGCCGGAAAAGGGGAGGACGACCGCCATGTGGTGGCAGTGATAGGCGACGGCTCGATGAGCGGCGGACTGGCTTTTGAAGGACTTAACAACGTGTCTTCTATCCCGAACAATCTGCTGATCATTCTCAATGACAACAACATGGCCATCGACAGAAGCGTGGGCGGCATGAAACAGTATCTGCTGAACCTGCACACGTCGGAAGGCTACAACCGTTTCCGTAACCTGTTGTCGCGCAAGCTTTACAATTGGGGTGTGCTCAATGAGGAACGGCGGAAAAGCCTGATACGTTTCAACAACAGCTTGAAATCGATGCTCATGCAGCAGCAAAATATATTTGAAGGGCTGAACATCCGCTATTTCGGCATCGTGGACGGACATGATGTGGGGGCGCTGGTAAGGGTGCTTAAGGAAATAAAGGATATGAAGGGTCCTAAACTTCTGCATGTGCATACCCGGAAAGGAAAAGGATACGGGCCTGCGGAAGAGTCGGCAACTGTTTGGCACGCTCCCGGACTCTTTGACAAGGAAACGGGCGAGCGGATTGTAAAGGATACGGAGGGGCAGCCTCCCTTGTTTCAGGAGGTTTTCGGAAATACGCTGCTGGAACTGGCGCGCCAAAACGACAAGATAGTCGGGGTTACTCCTGCCATGCCTACAGGCTGCTCGATGAATATCCTGATGAAGGAAATGCCCGGACGTGCTTTCGACGTGGGAATTGCAGAGGGACATGCGGTGACGTTTTCCGGAGGCATGGCGAAAGAAGGACTGCTTCCTTTCTGCAATATCTATTCCTCGTTTATGCAGCGGGCATATGACAATGTCATACATGACGTGGCCATACAGAAGCTGAACGTCGTGCTTTGTCTTGACAGGGCGGGGCTTGTGGGTGAAGACGGTCCTACGCATCATGGGGTGTTCGACCTGGCTTATCTGCGTCCTGTTCCGAATCTGACAATAGCTTCGCCTTATGACGAACACGAATTGCGGAAGCTGATGTATACGGCGCAGCTTCCCGGCAAAGGTCCGTTCGTCATCCGCTATCCGAAAGGACGCGGTGTGCTTGTTGACTGGGAGTGTCCGCTGGAAGAGATTGAAGTGGGACGGGGGCGCAAGATGAAGGACGGGACGGATCTGGCCGTGATTACGCTCGGGCCAGTTGGAAACGATGCTGCCAGGGCGTTGGCACGTGCTGAGCAGGATACGGGACTCAGCGTGGCGCATTATGACCTCCGCTTCCTGAAGCCTTTGGACCAGGATATGCTTCATGAGATCGGACGGAACTTCAAGCGGATCGTTACGGTTGAGGACGGAGTGCTGATGGGAGGCATGGGAAGCGCTGTGCTTGAGTTCATGTCAGACAACGGATATGCTCCGAATGTGAAACGCCTGGGCATCCCGGACTGCTTCGTGCAGCACGGAACGGTGCAGGAGCTTCGGAAAATTTGCGGGATTGACGAAACTGGAATATATAACGCGATAATTCAGATGTTGGATCAATGAAAATCATTATAGCCGGGGCAGGGGCGGTGGGAACTCACCTTGCCAAACTTTTATCGGGAGAGAAGCAGGACATTATTCTGATGGACGAAGATGAAAGGAAGCTGGATGCATCGGGAGGAAACCTTGACCTGATGACTGTCAACGCTTCGCCTACATCCATCAGCGGACTGAAAGAGGCTGACGCGGCGGGTGCCGACCTGTTTATTGGGGTAATGCCCGACGAAAGCCGCAACATGACGGCTTGTATGCTGGCTGCCAGTATGGGAGCAAAGAAGACCGTGGCCCGGATAGACAACTACGAATATCTCTTGCCCAAGCACAAGGAGTTTTTTGCGAAACTGGGAGTGCATTCGCTGATTTATCCCGAAATGCTGGCGGCGCGCGACATTGTTGACGCTGTGAAGATGAGCTGGATCAGGCAATGGTGGGAGTTTGCCGGAGGAGCATTGGTGCTGATCGGCACACGGATGGGCGAGGCGGCAGAAATACTGAACGTGCCTTTGCATGAGCTGGGAGGAAGAAACATTCCTTTCCATATCGTTGCTGTCAAACGGGGGGCGGATACGATTATCCCCCGCGGTGACGACATGATCAAGCTGAATGATATCGTTTATTTTACCACCACCAAGAAATACATTCCTTATATACGGAAGATTGCGGGCAAGGAAAACGAGGCCGATGTGAGAAATGTCATGATTATGGGAGGAAGCCGCATCGCCGTGCGTACCTGCCAGTATCTTCCCGACTATATGCGCACGAAGATCATCGAGAGCGATCTGAACCGTTGCAACCGTTTGACAGAGCTGGTGGACGACGGGGTGATGGTGATAAACGGCGACGGACGGGATATCGGCCTGCTGCAGGAAGAAGGGATACGCAATACGGAAGCTTTCGTCGCTTTGACGGGAAACTCTGAAACCAACATCCTGGCTTGTCTTGCCGCCAAGCGTCTTGGGGTTGTCAAGACGGTGGCGGAGGTGGAGAATGTGGATTATATCGGCATGGCTGAAAGTCTGGATATCGGTACGGTCATCAACAAGAAATTCATTGCGGCCAGCCATATCTACCAGATGATGCTTGATGCGGATGTGTCAAATGTGAAGTGTCTGACAGTCGCAAATGCCGATGTTGCCGAGTTTACGGTCAAGGCCGGATCGAGAATAACAAAGGCGCCGGTCAAGGATCTTGGCCTTCCCAAAGGTGCTACCATCGGCGGACTGATCCGGAATGGAGAAGGTGTATTGGTTACGGGAAATACGATGATCCGGGAGAACGACCATGTGGTTGTCTTCTGCCTGGGCATGATGATCAAGAAGTTGGAGAAGTATTTCTGAAATGTATGATTCGGGGGCTGGCCGCATACCGGCTCCCGGCAAGCAAAACTTTGCCGGATAAGTGTACGGCTTGGCGTCCTTAGCGTTTCTTCTAGAAAAAAGTCTTATGAAACAGCTATGTAGTTTGCTTTTCGCGGCATTCGGGACGCTTTGCCTTCTGGGCGGCTGCGGAGGCTATCAGCCGGAAGATGGCAGTGAAGGTTCGCAGTCCGGCAATTGTCTTGTGAATCTGGAATTGGGGAATGCTGAAATTTTCCCGTCAGTCTATCCGCTGGATATCTATCTTTTTGATTCGCGGAACCAGTGTGTGTATGATCGCACGGTATCGTCCGTATCTGAAATTCCGGTGTTTGACCTGTCTGCCGGAAGTTATCAGTTGTCTGTGTTTTCCGGACTGTCGTCCGGTGAATATGTGCTTCCGCTGGAAGTGCATCCCCGCCAGTACCTGACTTTTGCCAAGGACTGCTGTGCGGATGTTCCTCTGATTGCAGGGAGGAGCCGTCTTCTGCTGGAGAAAGACACCGGTGTTTCGGTGACGCTTTCCTATGCGGTCGCAGCCCTTTATTTTTCGTTCCCTTTCTTTCCTTCTGATGTATCGGAGGTTACGCTGCACATATCTCCGGTCAGTTCGGGCATTTCCTTGGGCGGAGATCTCAGCAACGACTACAGTCTGGCTGCTGTCGCTTGTGAGAAGAAGGGCGGCTCCTGGATTGCAGGACCTGTCTATGTGTTTCCTGCCGACGCTTCGCGTGTACACTTGTCGGTCAAATTGAAGCAGGGAGGTGCTGAAAAGATTTACGGCTATGATTACAACTCGTCCTTTGAGTCCGGCAAGGTCTATCGTTTCGCCGGAAAAGAAGACGGAAAAATCGAGATCGGGGGAGAGTCGCCTGTGGAATCATGGGAAACGGGTGTGGACGTGGAACTGGACTTGGGGGACTTTGAGATTGAATCGGAAGAGGACTGGGAGAAGCCGGAAGATGGGGAGGATGATGGCGGACAGCAGAAACCGGATTCGGGTGACGGAACGGTCCTTTACTCGGAAGTGCTTCCTGAAGCAGAGGCTGTGTGGGGGCCTTTTTACGCTTGGAAAGTCGTTCCGCTGTCTGCAAATAGCGTGGAGGCCACATTGCTTGCTCCCCGCCAGTGGTTGGCCAGGACTGATGATGCCCGTTCAATCTGCGGAAGTTATGAAGAAGACGGGATAGGGGGATGGAGGCCCTTTACCTTGGATGAGGCAGAAGCGTTTCGCGACCAGTACTCGGCGACGCTTCTCGAGTTGAGCGACTTTCTGGAGGATCAGGGATTTGATCCTTTCAACAAGTATGATCTGAGGTATTTGTGTGCTGATTTCAGCAAGACGTTCAGCTTTGAGAACACACGGATCTTAAATGCCGGGAAAACGGTCAAGTACGGGCTGAGGCTTGTAAAGGTCGTGCGTGTGGAAAAAGCGAAGAAAGAGGCCGCCCGTTGATGAACGAAGGTTCCGCCGGGCTCCTCTTTCCGGAAGGTGGCTGTTCTGCTATTTCAGATAGCGTGTGATTTGTCCGCTGAGCTGCAGCAGAGATATTTCACACATTTTGGTATCGTACTCGGCCGAAAGGATACGTTCTTCCGCATCCAGCAGACTCTTTTGGGCTTCGCGCATCTCAATGCCAGACAGATCCCCCAGCAAGTAGCGTTCTTTCGCTATTTCGTGGTTCTCTTTGGCCGAGATGAGATTCTGTCGTTCCAGGTTGAGCAGGCGGATATTGTTTCTGTATGCCTGCCAGAGATTGCTCAGGTCAGCGCGCAGCCCCTGTTCCAGCTCGTCGCGGGCGAGCTGCGCGTTACGGATTGCCAGACTGGCGTTCTTTTTCTCTCTGCGGCGGTTCCCGTCGAATATGTTGAATCCTACGGTAATTCCTCCGCTGAATCCCCAGTTACTCCGTTGGCGTGTAGCGTTTACGTCGTATTTGTTCAGTGTATATCCGTATCCTGCGTTCAGGCGCACATAAGGATAGTTCCGCGACAGGACTTTCTTGTAGTCCAGTTGGGCGATGGTTGTATTCTGGTCGGCCTGCAGCAAGCTGGCGTTAGCGTTGAGTGTTCCGTTCCATAATTCATTGAATTCCAGATGTTCGTTTACGTCAATCAGCGAGTCTTTCACTTTGATCGGGCGGTCCATGTCTTTGGCGGCCATCAGTTCGTTCAGATTGATGCGCGAAGTGTGCACCAGTTCCCGCTGCTTGATGTATTGGGCGCGGTCGGCATTGAAGTCTACCGTTGCCTGCTGATAGTCCAGCCGTGAGAAATTTCCGATATGATACCGTTCTTCCACAATGCGGAGGCGTTCCCTTGAGAGGGTCACGGCGTACCGGAAGTTTTTCAGGCGTATTTCCTGCTGGATGTAATTGTAGTATTCTGCCGTAAGGTTCGCGATGAAGTCTTCGATAGCGATGCGCGTATTGGTTTTTCCCAAACGCTCCATTTCTTTCAACTGCTTGTAAGTTGTGCTGATGTTGAATCCGTCGAAGATGGTCCAGTTCAAGTCAATGCCCGCGTCCAAAGTCTGGTCGTAGACTCCCCGCACTTTCGTTGTTTCGCCGGTGCTTCGTGACTCCGAGTTGCTGTTGTCGTTGCTTCCGGTGTATCCTGCGGTCAGGTCGATGGTGGGCAGGTATCCCGCATTCCCCAGCGTGGCGTTGTTCTTGCTGACCAGCTCTTCATTGCGTGTGATGCGCAGCGAATAGTTGTTGGCAAGTCCTTCTTCCAGGCATTGCCTGAGGGTGTATGTGTATTGTGCCCGGGCAGACAGGCCCATGCCTGCCAGTGCTGCTAATATATACAGATGCTTTTTCATGCTTTCTTCTTTTTAGATCGGTCTGTTGAGATGTATGAATAGATTGCCGGTACGATATACATGGTCAGGAATGTCGATACGAGCATACCTCCCACAACGGCTGTACCCATGGCAATGCGCTGGTTGGCTCCTTCTCCCGTTGCGAATGCCAGCGGAATCAGTCCCAGCACGGTGGCTGCGCTGGTCATCAGGATCGGGCGTAGCCGTTGCAGGGCCGCATCGCGGATGGCATGCATCTTGTCTTCTCCCGCTTCCTGCTTCTGGTTGGCAAATTCCACGATCAGGATACCGTTTTTTGCTACCAGACCGATCAGCATGATGATGCCTATCTGACTGAATATATTCATCGTTATATCTCCGAAATACATGAATATCAGTGCTCCGGCAATGGCCAGCGGAACGGTGAGCATGATGACGAGCGGATCTTTGAAACTTTCGAACTGCGCCGAAAGAATCAGGTAGATCAGCACCAGGGCAAAGATGAAGGCAAACATCAGGCTCGACGAACTCTCGCGGTAGTCTTTCGAGTCGCCCGACAGAGCCGTGCGGAAGGTTTCGTCAAGCACCTTCTCTGCAATCTTGTCCATTTCGTCCAGTCCGTCGCCGATGGTCTTCCCTTCGGCCAGTCCCGCAGAGATGGTGGCCGACACGAAACGGTTGTAGTGGTAAAGTTTCGGCGGCGCCACGGTCTCGGCAAAGTCCACCAGGTTGTCCATCTGGATCATTTCTCCCTTGTCGTTGCGGATGTAGATGGATTTCACGCTGGCAGGCTGGTTGCGCTGCTGGCGGTTGATCTGTCCGAGAATCTCGTACTGCTTTCCGTTCATGTAGAAATATCCCATGCGCTGTCCGCTCAGCCCGTACTGCAGGGCCTCGCCGATATCGCGCACGTTTACTCCCATTGTTCCCGCCTTGTCGCGGTTGATGTTTACGTGCATCTCGGGACTGCTGAATTTCAGGTCAACGTCAGCCATCTGGAAAGTGGGGTTGTCGTATACTTCCGCGAGAAATTCGGGCAGCACTTCCTGAAGCTTTTCCAGACTGACTGCCTGAAGCACATACTGCACCGGCATACTGCTTTTCCGTCCTCCGAATGACGACTGCTGGCGGACGAACGACCGCGCTTTCGTGTGCTTCTGGACGGCTTTCGATATTTCTTCCGCCACTTCCATCTGTGTATAGTCGCGTTCTTTGATGTCTTTCAGGGTTATCTGGATGTTTCCGCTTCCGCTTGATACGCGTGCGGTGACAAATGCCGCGTCCGGGATGACAGAATCCACCAGCGCGTTTATTTCTTCGGTATAATCGCGGATATATTCGTAGCTGGCGCCTTCAGCCGCGCGCGTGTTGATGGTGATTTGCGAGCGGTCTTCCAGCGGTGCCATTTCCGAAGGAATCTGTCCCCAGAGTATGCCGATAAGCGCCATTGTGACGATGACGATGGGGATAGCTACGGCTCTTCTTTTCAGAAAGCTTCTGAGCGAGCGCGAGTAAAGGTTGTTCATGCCTTCGAAGAAAGGTTCCGTTTTCCGGTAGAACCAGTTTTTCTTTTCCTGATATTTCAGCATTTTGGTGGCGAGCATCGGTGTGAAGGTGAGTGCCGCAAAGGCAGAGATGATGACCGAACCTGCCACGACAAAGCTGAACTCGCGGAAGAGCCGTCCGCTGGTTCCCTCCATAAAGACGATGGGGAGGAACACCGCCGCCAGTGTGATAGTGGTGGACACTACGGCGAAGAAGATTTCCTTGGCCCCTTCGATGCCTGCCTCAAACGGTTTCATCCCCCGTTCGATGCGGATGTAGATATTTTCGGTCATTACAATCGCATCGTCTACCACAAGTCCCACCGAGAGCACGACTGCCAGCATGGTCAGCACGTTGATGGAGAATCCGGCGACATACATCACGAAGAAAGCTCCGATGAGCGATACCGGAATCACAATGCACGGTATCAGGGTAACGCGCCAGTCGCGCAGGAACAGGAATATGATAATGATTACCAGCACGAATGCCTCATATACGGTGCTTTCCACTTCGGCGATGGAGGCGCGGATAAACCGCGTATTGTCGAATCCGTAGGTATACGTCACGTCTTCGGGCAGGTCTTTCTCCATCTGCTTCATGCGTTCGTATACAGCATCGGCGATCTCTATGTGGTTGGCTCCCGGCTGGGGAATCACTACGACACCCACCATCGGCACCCCGTTCATCTTCATGTAGCTCTTCAGGTCGGCAGGTCCCAGTTCGGCGTAACCGATGTCGCTGAACCGGATGATTCGCCCGTTGTCTTCTTTCAGAATCACGTTGTTGAACTCCTTTGCAGTGTGCATCAGTCCCATGGTGCGCAGCGTCAGTTCCACTGTGTTTCCTTCGATGCTTCCGGACGGCAGCTCCAGGTTCTGTTCGTCGACCGCGTTCTTCACGTCGACGGGCGTAATTCCGTATCCTGCCATTTTCACAGGATCGAGCCACAGACGCATGGAGTAGCGTTTTTCTCCCCAGATGGATACGCTGCTCACGTCAGGAATGGTCTGGAGCTGCTCCTTGACGGTCAGGTCGGCGATTTCGCTCAGTTCGAGCAGCGAGCGTGTGTTGCTCTGGATGGCCACCATCAGGATGGGGCTGGCATCGGCATCAGCCTTTGAAACCGTGGGCGGGTCGCAGTCGCGGGGCAGATAGCGCTGAGCGCGCGATACCTTGTCGCGCACGTCGTTGGCAGCCGTTTCCAGATCGACGGAAAGCTCAAACTCTACTGTGATGCGTGACTGTCCCTGCTGGCTGGTACTCGAAAGGGAACGGATGCCCGGGATACCGTTGATGTTCTGTTCCAGCGGCTCTGTGATCTGGTTTTCAATTACTTCGGCATTTGCTCCCGGATAACTGCATGTAACGGATATGATCGGGTTGTCTACAGACGGATATTCGCGTACTCCCAGTGTGGTGTATCCTATCAGGCCGAACAGCAGGATAATCACGGTAAGCACGGTTGCCAGCACCGGCCGTCTGATACTAAGTTCGGATATGTTCATGGATGTAGGGAATTAGAGTTATTCAATACGGTCGATAATGACCGGCATTCCTGTGCGCAGCTGCAAGGTTCCCGAAGTAAGTATTGTGTCGCCGGCAGCCAGGCCTTTGATAACCTGGATTTCAGCTTCCGTGCGTATGCCTGTCGTCACGTCTACGGGATAAGCTTTCCCTGCGCGGTAGACAAACACCTTGTTCTTCCCTATTTCCGGAACGATGGCTTCCGAAGGAATGGCCAGCGCCTCTTTGATTTCCTCCTGCTTCAGGCTGATGTCGGCATATCGTCCGGGCAATAGTTCGCCGTTTCTGTTCGGGTAGAGCGCGCGCACGGTAAGCGTGTGCGTTTCGTCGTCTATGCGCGATTCGGTGGCATATACCTGTGAATTGAATTCATTCAGGAAGCCTTCTATCTTGAACGTCAGGTTTGTTCCCTTCTTCACCTGGCGGGCATAGCGTTCCGGCACGGCGAATTCCACTTTCAGCGGAGTGATTTTGGTGAGTTTGGCGATGACTGTAGTCGGCGAGGCGTATGCACCCGTGCTGACCTGCCTCAGGCCGATGATGCCGTCGAAAGGAGCGCGCAGCTCCGTCATGGCGATGTTTGCCTTGACGTTTTCGATGTCGGCGTTCAGGGTGGCCAGTTCGGTCTTCACCTGCTCGTAGGCTTCCTTGCTGACAGCATCGCGCTGCAGAAGTGCATTCTGCCGGAACACCCGGTCTTCAGCCAGCGGCATCTGTGCCTCCAGCCGTTTCAGCTGCGCCTGAAGTTGGCTGTCGTTCACTTTGGCCAGCAGCTGTCCTTTGGTCACGAAGGTTCCCTCCGTAAAGTTGATGTCGATGATTTTTCCGGAGGTTTCGAACGAAAGGTCCACTTCTTCGTCGGGCACCAGTTTTCCGCTGACAAAAAGTTCATCGGTCAGCAGGTGCGGTTTCACGATCTTTGCGTTGACATTCAGTGCTTTCTGGCTCTTTTGTCTGGGCGTGTCTTCCGTTTCGGCCAGTTCTTCATTTTCTTTCGGCGTGAATGTGTGGATGCCGGCGGCAACCAGTCCGCCGGTGATGATTACGATAATTCCCCATTTGATTCGTTTGTCCATAAGATGATGTGTTTTCAGGTAAAAGGATGTGTCAGTAGGCGGCCCGGTATTTCCCCTCCTCTCTGTCTTCCAGTATGTTCAGGTACGACAGGTAGCGGGACTCGCTTATGTAGTGTTTTTCAACGGCTTCCCGTACGGCGCATCCGGGTTCGTTCCGGTGCGTGCAGTTGCCGTATTTGCAGTTGGCTGAGAATTCAAAAATCTCCTTGAAGTAATGCCCCACCTCTTCGTCTTTCATGTCAAAGGTTCCAAAGCCCTTTATCCCCGGCGTGTCTATGATGTATCCTCCCTCATCAAGGGGATACATCTCAGAGAAGGTCGTTGTATGCGTTCCCTTGTTGTGAACAGCGGATATTTCCCCCGTCTTCAGGTTCTGGCCGGGCAGAATGGCATTGATGAGCGTCGATTTCCCCACTCCCGAGTTGCCGGACAGCAGCGTGATTTTTCCGGCAAGCATTTTTTTTATTTCCCCAATTCCGGTTTCGTTCAGTGCGGAGATGCAGAAACACGGATAGCCTATGTGTGTATAGAGGTTGGTCAGGCCTTCCAGCAGCCGTTTCTCGTCGTCCGAGTAGATGTCGGTCTTGTTGAATATCAAAGCCATCGGCACACCGTACGCTTCGGCCGATGCCAGAAAGCGGTCGATGAAAATGGTCGATGTTTCCGGGTGGTTGACCGTGGCGATGAGCATGCACTGGTCTACGTTTGCCGCAATGATGTGCAGTTGTTTGGAAAGGTTGGATGCCCGGCGGACGATATAGTTTTTCCTGTCTTCTATTTCGGTGATGAAGGCCGTACCTTCCGTGTTCAACGTGATGTGCACCCGGTCGCCCACAGCTATCGGGTTGGTGCTTTTGAATCCTTTCAGGCGGAAGCTGCCTTTGATCTTGCAGTCCACCAGTTGTCCGCTGTCAGTCTTGACCTGATACCAGCTCCCTGTACTTCTTATTACCAGTCCTTTCTCCAAGTTCTTCAGATAGTTGATTGTTGGCCGTTAGCGGCTGGGAGGAACGCCTGTTCCGGCCTTCCCTCCAGCCGCTTCAGCCGTGTTATACGGTCATGATTTCTTTGTCTTTTGCGGCCAGCAAGTCGTCAATCTGTTTGATGAACTTGTCGTGGATTTTCTGCAGTTTGGCTTCCGAATTTTTCTGTTCGTCTTCCGGCATGCCTTCTTTCACAGCCTTTTTCAGCGAGTCGATAGCGTCGCGGCGGGCGTTGCGCACACTCACCTTGGCCGTTTCTCCTTCGCCCTTGCATTGTTTTGCAAGCTGCTTGCGCCGTTCTTCGGTCAGAGGAGGGATGCCGATGCGTATGATTTCGCCGTTGTTTTCAGGCATGATGCCCAGTTCGGAATCGATGATTGCCTTTTCGATGATGCGGAACATGCTTTTATCCCACGGCTTGATGGCGATGCTTCTCGCATCGGGGGTGGTTACGGCTGCCACGTTGTTGATTGGCACCATGCTTCCGTAGGAGTCTACCCGGATGCCGTCGAGCAGGCGTACATCCGCTTTTCCTGCACGGATGTGGGCCAGCGCTTCGTCCAGATACATGATTGCCATATTCATTTTCTCTTCAGCTTCGCTGATAATTGCTTTTGAATCTGCCATATTACTTACAGTTTAAATAGATATTATTCTCAGAACAATGTTTTGTGAACAAAAGTAAGCTATTTTTTAGTCTTTTGCAATAGGTGGGCGAAATATTCGGGCGAACTTTCTGATTTTCATTTCGCCCGATTTTGTCCGTTGGGGTTTTGTTGCTACATTTGCCCCGCAAATGACAATTTGCCGTGAATGTCTGCTTTTTGCCGGTCGGGAACAGGCGGACATTTATCTGTTTTTGTATATTCTTACTTATAAAATATGACTACACTTTATTTGGCTCGCCACGGGCAGACGGAAGAGAATCTGAAACGCATTTTTCAAGGGCATTTGCCCGGGATACTGACCGAAGAGGGGAAACGTCAGGCCGCAGAGCTGGGAGAAGCATTGGAGGAAATTGAACTGGACGCTGTGGTGAGCAGCGATCTTCAACGGGTGGTTGACACTGTCAGGATTGCGCTGGGAGAACGCCGGCTGCCATGGGAAACGACTCCTTTGCTCCGTGAGATAGACTGGGGAAGCTGGACCGGACTTTATCTGAGTGCCGTAGACAGGAACGACCCTCCGGCTGATGTGGAAACATGGGAGATGCTTTACCGGCGTGCCGGCAAGTTTCTTGATTATATCCGCCGGAATTATGACGGAAAGCGGGTGCTGGCGGTCGGTCACGGGCAGATCAACCGTGCTGTTCAGGCTTGGCTGGAACAGATTCCGGCAGAAGGCATGAATGTAATTCCGCTGATGCGGAACGGTGAGGTCAGAGAGTTTGCCCTGGACTGACGGTTTTTGCGGGAACACCGGCATGGAGCTTTCACCGCAGAGCCGGCAGAGGCGCACGCTCTTGCGCTTCCTTCTGTGGCGTTCCGTGCCTCTGCGGTGAATGCTGATTTAGTTGTGTACCAGCGTTCCGATGTTTTCTCCGCCGATGACTTTCTTCAGGTTGCCTGCCGTGTCCATGTCGAAGACGATGATGGGCAGGTTGTTTTCCTTGCACATGCAGGTGGCGGTCAGATCCATCACTTTCAGTCCGCGCGCCAGCACTTCGTCGTAGGTGATGTCGTCAAACTTGGTTGCTGTCGGATCTTTTTCCGGGTCTGCCGTATAGATGCCGTCCACACGTGTGCCCTTCAGCATCACGTCCGCCTCTATTTCGATGCCTCTTAATGAAGATCCGGTGTCGGTCGTGAAGAACGGGTTTCCGGTTCCTCCCGACATGATGACCACTTCGCCGTTTTCCAAAGCTTCGATGGCTTTCCATTTGGAATAGAACTCGCCGATCGGTTCCATGCGGATTGCTGTCAGGACACGCGCCCTTACTCCTTCTGCCGCCAGAGCGGAGCTAAGTCCCAGGCTGTTGATTACCGTGGCCAGCATGCCCATCTGGTCGCCTTTCACGCGGTCAAACCCTTTTCCCGCGCCTGTGAGCCCGCGAAAGATGTTTCCCCCTCCGATAACGATTCCTATCTGTACGCCCATCTCATGGATCTCTTTGATTTGCCGGGCATATTCGCCCAGGCGTTTTTCATCGATGCCGTACTTTTTTTCTCCCATCAGGCTTTCCCCGCTGAGCTTTAATAAGATGCGTTTGAATTTTGCCATGGCTGTATGTTTTTTATTGATTATTCGCAAAGGTAGAAAAAAATCCTTGACTGAGCAATTTTCGGCTCAGCAAGGCCTGCATTATTCCGCGCAACCCCAGGTAGGAAATGAAGGCCAGCCAGAGCGCATGGTTCCCCATTGTGCCGTGGAGCCCGTAATAGAGCAGAAAGAAGCAGGCTGATGCGATGAAAATGGCGCGCAGCATAATCCGGGTGGCGGTGGCTCCGATGCAGATTCCGTCGAGAAGAAAGGCCGAAAAGCCTGCGGCGGGGATGGCAAGTACCCATGCGAAATAGTCGCCTGAGGCGCTGATCACCTCCGTGTCATTGGTCAGCAGACTTAGGAAGTCTTTTCCTCCGATGCCGTACAGCAGCGTGAAGCCTGCCGCCAGCGCGGTGCCCCAATAGAAAAGATGGCGGACGGTTTGCCGGAATGCAGTGCGGTTTCCGGCTCCGGCGTATTTTCCCGACAGCGCCTCTCCGGCGTATGCAAATCCGTCCATGACGTAAGAAAACAGCGTAAACAGTTGCATGAGCAGCGTGTTCACAGCCAGTACGACATCACCGTATGCCGCTCCCGTGGAAGTGAAGAATACGGTTACGGCCACAATGCACAGCGTGCGGAAAAATATATCCCTGTTTACGTTGAAGAAGCGTTTCATCGCCTGCCTTTCAAACAGTTTGTGTCTTCGGACGTAGGGGCGGAGGCTTTTGTATTTGTGCCGGCACAGCAGGCACGCCATCAGCAGTCCGGCATATTGGGCGATAAGCGTTCCCAATGCGACGCCTGCCACTTTCATGTCGAGGGCGAATACGAAAAACAGGCTTGCGGCTATGTTGACGACGTTTTGCGTGATGGCGATGAACATGGGGTATCTTGAATTCTGCATTCCGATGAACCAGCCGATGAAGCTGTAGAGTCCGAGGGTGGCAGGAGCTCCCCAAATGCATATATGGAAATAGCGTGTGGCCATGTCCTGCACTTCCGGGCTGGCATCGATGAAGAAGAAGGCGAGGTGTCGGATGGGATATTGCAGGATGAGCAGGGCGGCGGCAAGCAAAAAGCTGACCGAAAGGGAGCGCAGCAGAATCCGGGTGATTTCCGCCTCGTTCCGTTGTCCGAAGGCCTGCGCCGTCAGTCCCCCTGTTCCCATGCGGAGAAATCCGAACACCCAGTAGATCATATTGAACAGCATGCCTCCCACGGCTATGGCGCCGATATATGCCGCCGACCCCAAATGGCCGACAATGGTCACGTCAACCAGTCCCAGCAATGGAACGGTGATGTTCGATACGATGGAGGGTACGGCGATGTGCAGTATCTGTTTGTCTGTCTGGTTCATCTTATGGTGCTGTTGTGTTGCTGTTTTTGTTGAGTCCGGTAAGGGTGGGGGATGGAAGCACGTATTCCACTTCCTTGAACATGTATTTTCTGATGGCTCCGTCTTCGTCTTCCAGCACGAGCTTTCCGCTCGGCTCAATGTCTTTGAAGGATGCCATGAACTCTCCCCCCTTATCTTTGTATTTGTGGAGTCCGTCTTTTCTGTACAGACATTGTTTGTATCGTGTCGTCAGCACGCCGGTCTGTTCCGTTTCCAGCAGTCCGAAATAATGTGCGGTCCGCTCAAGAATCTGGAGGAGCATATCCTTCGGGCAATACGTGTGTCCGGTGATTTGTTTCAGCGATACCGGATTGGGGGCGTTGCTTGCGAATCTTTCCTGATTCAGATTCACCCCCGTCCCCGATATGGAACGGCTTATGTGTATGCCTGTCAGGTCGTTTTCGATCAGTGTCCCGCAAAGCTTCCTGTCTTTCCAGTAAATGTCGTTGGGCCACTTGATGCGGATATTGTCGGCAAACTGCGACAGCGTTTCCTTTAGAGCCAGCGCGGTTATCTGTGAAAGCAGGAACTGGCGTCCCGCTTCCAGGCGGCTGGGATAGACGACGAAGCTGAACAGGAGGTTCTTTCCTTTTTCCGATTCCCAGCTGTTTCCCCGCTGCCCCCTTCCTGCCGACTGGAAGGAAGTGTATACACAAGTCAGGTCTTCCTGTCTGATACGGTCGCATAATGCCTGCAGATACAGGTTGGTAGAAACCGTTTCCTCCAGAAAGACGGGCTCCGGGAAGTTTATCGTTCGTTTAAATAGTTCATTTACCATATGGGCGGCAAGAAAGCGTTTTCAATATGTTCTATGTCGAAAGGAGGCCTTTCTCCGATCAGTGTGATGATGTCGAATCTGACAGGCAGATCAATCTCAAACCGGTTGAGGTATGAGTCTGTTGATGATACGATATGGCGGATTTTGCGGTCGGTTACGGCTTCTTGCGGCTGGCCGTACTTGTCGTTCCTTCTGGTTTTGACCTCTATCACAATGAGCGTATGGTCCTTTTCGGCCACGATGTCGAGGTCTTTTTTCCCGTCGTGCCAGTCTGTGTGCCTGATGAGATACCCTTTTTTCTGCAGGAAAGAAACTGCCGCTGTTTCGCCTTCCTTTCCGAGTTCATTATGTGCTGCCATATTTTTCTTTTCGGCAAAAATACGTATTTTTGTGCAATGAATCAAAAGGATGATCTGTTTTATATGAAGCAGGCACTTCTTGAAGCCCGGAGGGCAGCCGATTGCGGAGAAGTGCCGGTGGGAGCTGTTGTGGTCTGCCGTGGTGTCGTTCTGGCCAGAGCGCATAACCTGACAGAGGCTTTGAACGATGTGACGGCCCATGCGGAGATGCAGGCCATTACTGCTGCGGCGAATGCGCTGGGAGCCAAGTATCTGACAGAGTGTACGCTTTATGTTACGGTGGAGCCATGTGTGATGTGTGCCGGAGCGATTGCCTGGGCACAGACAGGACGGCTTGTGTTCGGCGCGGCTGACGAGAAAAGAGGATACAGGAGGTATGCGCCTGATGCCTTGCATCCCAAGACGGAAGTCGTGGACGGAGTGATGGCTGAAGAATGTGCTGCTTTGGTGAAAGACTTCTTCAGGAAAAGACGTTGAGGGCAGGCTGGAGCTTGGGTGGTTCCTCTGCCCGGATAGAAGTTACGGTTCGTTGATTTCTTCAAAGTCTACGTATTCGCCTTCGTCATCGTCAAAAACTTTCTTCTTCTTGGACGTTTTCTGCTTTTGCGCAGCATTTGAATAATCGGCTGTGCCGGCTGTTTGCGAGCGTTTTTCGCGGCTGAAGTCCTGTCCCGTCATCTTTTTGCCTATGGAAAAGAACCTCTTTACGACACGCAGCAGGATGACTGCCCCGATTATCAGAACAAACAGGAAGATAAATACTATGATTCCTAACAGATGCAGCATGAAAAATTATTTGTTGTTTTTTTTATAAGTCAGCAGCGAGAGCAGGATATACCATACAATCACAGCCGCGAATCCGCTCAGGCGGAAAACGACAAGCAGGGGGATGCTTGCGATAAGGAATATGTAGCGCACCTTGTTGTGTCCCCATGACAGGTCCTTGAACTTCAGCGAAAACATCGGAAGTTCCGCAACCAGAAGCAGCGACATGACAATAACCAGAACAAGCAGGTAAATGGCGTTGAAATGGGTCGAAACCAGAAATTCATGCCCTCCAACAACCAGCGATCCCCAAAACAGCGCGTTTGCCGGAGTCGGCATTCCGATGAATGAACTGGTCTGCCGTTCGTCAAGGTTGAACTTCGCCAGCCGCAAGGCTGAAAAGACGGCGATCAGAAAAGCGGCGTAAGGAAGTATTCCGGCCATTGGCAGAAGAAAGTCGGGATAGTGCATTTCCTTAAAAAGCGAAAACGCGATGGCTGCCGGAGCCAGTCCGAAAGTCACGTCGTCGGCCAGCGAGTCCAGCTCCTTTCCGATGGGAGAGGATACGCGCAGCAGCCGTGCCGACATTCCGTCAAAGAAATCGAATACAGCTCCTGTCACAATGAACAGGAGGGCTAGCTCATAATTGCTGTGAAATGCCATGTAGCACGCGATGCATCCGCTGAACAGGTTGCAACTGGTAATGGCATTCGGTATGTTTCTTACAATTGCGTTTGGCATATCTTATTTCAATCTGGCTATAACCGTTTCATTGCCCGTGGTTGCCTGCCCCATTTTTACGCAGACTTCTGTCCCTAGAGGCAGATAAACGTCCACTCTCGATCCGAACTTGATGAATCCCATGTGCTCGTCGATGTAGCAGTCATCTCCCGGCTCGGCGTAAGTGACGATTCTTCTTGCCACCGCTCCCGCTATCTGCCGCGCCATTACGGTTTGTCCGTCCGGAGTTTCTATAATGACGGTAGAGCGTTCGTTTTCGGTGCTGGCCTTCGGCAGCCATGCTTTCATGAAGCGTCCGTTGTGGTGGGTCACTTGTTTCACCACTCCGTCCACGGGATACCAGTTGGCATGTACGTTGGTGATTCCCATGAAGATGGAAATCATCAGCCGTTTGTCATGAAAATATTCATGTTCTTCCACTTCCTCTATGACAACGATCCGGCCGTCTGCCGGTGCCACCACAACCTTTTCTGTATCTCCTTTGAAGATTCTGATAGGGCATCGGAAGAAGTTTACCATCAGTCCGTAAAGGATTATGCTGGCAAGCAATACGATATAAAAAGGTATCTTCCATGCCAGTCCCCAGTACAGCAGTCCGTTAGCGGCAGCCAGCAGCAGTGCTGCTATCAGCAGGATATGGGTTCCTTCATGGTGAATACGGATTTTCTTTAGTTTCTTTTTTATCTTATTCATTCGGATTCCGGTAAAAAGATCACTTTAATGATGCAAAAATAGATTTTATTTGAAAACTCTCCAAATAATGGGGATGAAAAAGCAAATAAATTCGAATGAATTGTTGCGAATCCCCGTCCGCCCAAATGCTTGCATAAATGGACTGTATGTGTCCGTAATGCGTTGTTCCAGACTTTTAGATGTAATGCGGCACTCCTATATTCAAAGCCTTTCGACGGCTTCCACATCGAGTCCGGTGGCTTTGGCGATGGACGCAGCGTCAATCCCCATCTGCTTGAGGTTTCTCGCTACGGACAGCCTGCCCTCGGCAATGCCTTCTGCCCGTCCTTTCTCAATGCCTTTCTTGATTCCTTTTTCAATGCCTTTGCGCATTCCGCTGTTGTAGAGGGTCTTCTCCACGCTGATCGTGTCCCAGAACCTTTCGTAGGC
>JABLTQ010042623.1_pt1 | contig 40443 bp, 39 predicted proteins | sample 7160101 | NCBI WGS metagenome assembly JABLTQ01 (sample SAMN14651228, study PRJNA627086) | human gut metagenome | isolation source: feces | host: Homo sapiens
ACTAGACATATTTATTTCTTTGCCCAATTTATCCATTGATAAATTATTTAATTTTCGTAATTCTTTTAATTTTGTTTTCATAATTTCCTTTCTGATACTCATCATTTCTGCTAGAATAATACTTTAATAACATATATATCATCTATAAAATGTACTTGCTTCCAGTGAAACCAGCTTCCGTATTTGCAAATACACTCCTCCAAAGTCTCAGCAATTACGAAATCATTTATATCAACTTTATTCAACTTAAATAGCTTTTGTATTTCCAATATATGATCTTTTAACCATTTGTATTCATTCACAATTTTTTTTAAGTCTTTTTCTTTCCATGCAATCACAGTCTCATCATCTGTTAAGCCTTGCCAATTATTATTTTTATAAAACAATGTCCTCAGTTCATCTCCAGTTTGAGCGTTAAAAATATATACATAGTACTCACCACCATATTTCGGATTTATTTGAATACAAACTTTCCATTGCTTATCCATTGTGTCACTCCTTTCAACATGGCAACACTGCCATCTTTTTTTCTCTTCAAAAATGTAAAAAGGTTCTTATATCATTCAATCATTTATAACTTTGCTGATTTTTCTTGCTTTTCCTTTTCCAGATATTCCAATACATTCAATTGGAACTGAATGTATATTTTTTAAAAGCATTCCTATATTTAAATATACAGTTCCTTTAATTAACACTAAACTGCCTTGACATGAACCTGTTATTTCATTGTTTCTATTGAAATTAGGGTTGCATATATTCTTTTCAACTTTATCAATTTGATGTTTCATACAGTATTTTTTAAAATGTAATATTAACGTATTGTTTTTATCAATTGTCCAAGCTTTAATTAAATAAACAAATAGATATTTTTTTATGACTATATGAACAGTATATTCATTTTTCATCCGATCACCTTCCTACGTGGCAGCACTGCCATGTTTTTTATTTTCAAGTAAATCTGTCCTTTTCACTTTATATTCAAGACCATGTTGATTTCCTAATTTATATGCTTCTTCATTAGTTACGTATCTACTTTTCGATTTTGTGACTTTGATTTTCTTATTTGCCCATTCTTTAACAACAGTAGGCACTCCTACTACTGCCAATTCATATTTAGGGTGCAAATTCATTTCAATTAAAGACTGTTCAAGTTGCTGTTCTAAGCCATTCGCAAAACCTTTGCAATAGTCTTTTTTGAAAATTCTGAAATCGACATCTCCTACATAACACTCTTGAATGTCTTTCAACATAGAATTCAAATAATAAACTACACCTTCTGCAACTGGTACACAAACATCAACATCCGATTGTAATCCGATGATATTGAATTTAACATCATTCTCATTTATTTTTCCTGCATAACATGTTTCACATTGGAAATATTTTGCTAATACATTTAATACCCAATGAATATATCCAATACCTGTATGTTCTAATTGAATACGAACAACATCTTCTAGTGCCCCTTTTTTATCAAATAAATCAATCTCTTCAATCTTATATTTGATGCGAAGCTTGTTTGCACGATATATAGCAAGCTGTATCTCTTGATCACTTGCTGAAGTATCTTCAGCAAGTGCCATGAGTTTCTTTATTTTTCTAATTACATCATCCTTTTCAGCCATAATTTAAAACCTATCTTCCTAACTTATTTCTATTATGAATCAATCATTCCATACTCTTTCACCAGTATAGTTTGTGGCTCCAGTCACTCCGTCAAGGGTTGCCCCTTGTCCTCGCTCGCTTAGTCTTCGTCTTTCATGTACTTCTTAGCGATGATAATGAAGTCCGTGTATTTGGCTGTATCTGTAATCTTCAACCAGATGTCACAGAACTTCCCTCTCTTGTAAGAATCAAATCTATCCTTCTCACGGTCGATAAACTCCAGTCTATCTCCGCTTGCATTGTCAAAACGGACTACTGCGTATTCTCCGTACTTACCGTCCTTAATCTCTATTCCACGGATTTCCAAATCCTCTACTTTTGCTGTAAATACCATAACTATCAATCCTTTCTCTCGTCAGAGTTGGTATTAGTACCACTCTTGGCTTTTGTCAAATACTCTACTGTCCAAGTCGCAGGATATGCAACTTCGATTGAAGCAATATAATCCTCCGTCTTTCCATAGTCTGGAAGTTTTTCAAGACAATTTTCTGGCATAAGCAATTCCGGAAATTGCTCCAATATTTTATTACGTACAAGATCAAATTTAATCTGATCGTATCTCGTATATGGCAACAATAAGCTAATGTAATCACAGTCATCTGTATTCCACATACATTGTGGACTTGCACCAACATCACATACTTTAAAAAAGTATTCCAGTAATGTAACAATCTTTTCTTTACTAGAAGAAGGATAGAGTTTTAACATATAAACTGGTGTATATACACAGCTGTCGGCATTTCTAGTAACAAATTTATATCTATTCTCATTTTTATCCCAAGTACTTAAACTATCTAGCGTTACATACAAAGGTATGTCATCCTTTATTTGTAATGTTTTTAGTTCTAAGGATCTCATTTCAATTTTCTCCTTTCACATATTCTAAATCGGACAAAAACTCTTTCATCAAAACGATTCGATTGGCCTTTCTTTCTACAATTCTGTGTAAACTACATATCCTACTATTATCAACTTCGGATAAGCAATCCGATTCTTTTAAAACATTCTCCAATGCACCTTTATACTTTTTTAAATTTTTTGTTTCATCTTCAATTTCTAAAGTGTATCTTTCGATTAGAGATTGAAGCCTTTCTTCAATCATTTGTAACTCCAACATTTCCTGACGTAATTCTTCATCTTTCTTTTCCATAATCATCACCTGATCTTTTTTTAAGGCAAACTGCCTTAGCCTAAATCGGCAACCTGTTCCTCAAAGATTTTAAGTGCAACATCATAAGAATCTCCAAAACCATAGGAATGAATTTCGCCATTTGCATTTATGTATACTACATAATCAAACAATGTATCATCAGGATACATTCTAGATACAAGACTTACACAGCCTTGCCTTTTTAATTCCACTTCTTTAAACCTTGCCATAATCAATCTCCCTTATTTCCATTTTCATCATCTGACTCATCTGTTTTTAACATCTGATGTACGTGCATACCATATCTAGTCATTTTTCCACCAAGAAATGATATCCATTTGTAGAGTGCAGCCATGCATAGAGCAAGGACTAAAAGTAGTCCTGCTCCTGCCATAACAACCATTATAAAATCTTGATTTATTCTCATTTCATTTCCCCATTGTCATCAAATCCAAGGATATTTAAAATGCTGTAAAAATCATCCGTCTTTTTAGATTTATCTGAAAACTGGAAGCACAACCATCCTTTTTCGATTTTCACAGAGCGACCCATTGTTTCTTTCAGATTTTTGACAATTCGCTTGCGATCTTCCTTATCTGCACTCGATTCGGTATCTTCTATAACTGGCTCAGTCATATTGGCATCAATGACCAGCTGTTCAATTTCATCCTTCTCAATTTCGTCGGGATCTTTACGTACACGTTCATACCCTTCAATCTCATGGATAAATTTCTCAACCTTTTTTTCACCGATTCGATTTCCCAATCGCTGAGCAATCCATTTACGTTTCTGTATACCTTTAGGCTTTTCGCCTGCTTCAGCTTTTCCGTTCCAAACTTTCAAATACAGTTCAACTTTCCGTTTGTAATCTTCGTCCTGCAAAGGTCTTACTTCATTCAGTAACAGAATCATTTCCAATTCCTTTGTTTCATTTTCTGGATCTGGTAAAACAATTACTGGCACCATTTTCTGAGCATCTGGATACAATTCTGCATTTCTTAACAATGCATCTAGGCGGAAGTGTCCGCCAAGAAGCATATATTTCTTGTCACTGCCATGACGATGTGATTTATTGCGATAGACATGTAGTGGTGTATACACCATACCTTGTTCGTGAATTTTCTCAGCATTTTCGATTTTATCTTCTTCTGAATCATTTGCATCATTCAATGGGTTGAAATCAATCTCATAGATCGAAACATTTTTTGTTGGTAATTCCTTTGTACGATCTACAAAACTGTCCACTGTGTTATATCCATTGTCGTTGAATCCAATCATTAAATCTTCAAAACTTGCCATGATTTTCTACCCCCCTAATTAGTCCTTGTTCTCCAGTAATGCAATAATTTCTTCACCTAGTGATTTATAGGCATTACCTACGTTTGTATTTGTCAACACAACCTGTCTGTTCATCATACTGGCATCCTGTGTTGGCTTTTTCTGATACGGAATAATTGTTTGAAATATCATGTCATCCATGTGTTTTCTAAACCATGGAATTAAGTTTTTTTCTGTCTTTCCACGAGGTGAAACCATCGTGAATAGAACTTTTAAATCAACATTCTTCTTGTTTCTCTTTGCAATCGTAATTGTATTTTTAAGAGAAACAATCATTCCCTTAATAGATTTTCTATCAAGTTTCACTGGAATGATGTTTAAGTCACTGGCTAGTAAGGTGTTTGTACTTACTAAAGTCTGAGCTGGTGAATTATCAATCAGAATGTAGTCATATCTGTCCTGCACATTTTCAAATGCACATACTAGGCGATCTACCGCAGAACGAGTTCTATCATCTGATAAATTCTTGTCCGCTTGGCACAATCGAATCGAAGCCGGCAATAAACTTACGTTCATGTGTTCCGTAGGTACGATTACATCTTCAATCATGTCTGGATCGTCTAAAACCTCACATAGATCACTGGCAACATTTTCAATCAAGCATTCATCCAAAACATTGATAAAGTTTGTTCCACTTTCGATTTTTTCATCCATTGTCTGTAATTCCTTGATTGTCAAAGGCTGTCCTTTTGCACCAATACAGTCAGTCGCACTGGCTTGCATATCGGCATCCACAATCAATACTTTTTTGCCCTGCATACCAAAGTAAGTTGCCAATTCAATGGCTGTCGTAGATTTTCCAACACCTCCTGATACATTTGAAATGTTAATAATTTTTGCAGTTTTGTTCATTTTAATTTCCCCCTGTTTTTCTAATCTGCATATGCAATTAGGCTTTCCATTGATAAACCATAGCCTAATAAAGCACGTTTATAATCTTCGTAAGGTTTTCCAAACGAATAAGCACATCCTGACTGTAGATTTCTTCGTTTTAAGCAAAGTAAATGTACGCAGTACAGTATCTGCTTTGATAAAACATCCATTCTCGACAAAACTTCGAGATCATGTTTTAAAACATCGTCATATGGTGTTGAACAATTGATTGTCAACAAGTCCATAAAATCTGTATCCTCGTCGATCTCATATAGAGGAACTTTTTTGATTTGGTAATACCCTGCTTTGATATACTTCGTAAGAGTATCCAAATGCTTTTTTGTTAATGCTTTGGTTTGTTCGTAGTTAATCTTCAACATACCTATCATCCTTTCATTTCACACATTTAATCTAATCCACAAGTAAGCCAAGTCCCATTGCAAAATTCTTAAGTGCCTGGACATATAATCGTTGCATATATCGTTCTGTCAGTTTTCCATCTGATGTCAGGCTTTTATACGAAAAGCCTAATATACCATGTCCAATCAGAACTCTAGCTTCGTTTGGTAACATTTTGTTTATCACACGAAATGCCTGTTGTAGTGCAATAATCACTTCTTCGTTTTTAGAAATTCGATGAATCATTTTGTGCTGATAATCCTCTCTTGAATCCGAACTTACGGAAACAATCGAACTAGATACTTGAATGGAATCAGTTAAAAAATCATCCTGATTTCTCAAATCTAGTTGCAAACCTGAGAATTTCCAGAGTGGTGAAATATTGTTTTTGTTCATGAAAAACTCACGATTGTCAAATGTTATCCCTTCACTAGTCGTAACTTTGATGATATATTCTCCACCTCGGAATTTCCCTCTCAGATCGAATTCAATAAAATCTTTGATTTCAGTCCATACACCCCTTCCTTTGCACACATTCCTCATCTCCTTCTACTTTCTAAATTTGCAAATTATGCTTTGGCTTTTAATTTCTCTACTAATTGCTGATCCTGCATAAGCATTGTAAGCTCAGCCAATTCGCCATTGTTCAGGTCGGCTAATGAGCGACTGTCATCTGGCTTTTTGTACATTTCCCAAAATGCGGATCGTGATAATGCAGCTTCGCTGTTAGACGAGCCAGTTCCAAATAAATTTATAAAATCATCCTGTGAAAAGCTTTGATTGAAAATATCATCTAACTCATCAGAATCATTGTGATTCATTTCATCTTTTTTTCCTTGTTGTTGTAGTATTTCTGAAACAGATGATGACACTACATCATTTGCAACATTTACTTTTTCTTCTTCCTGTTTTTCTTCGGCCATTTCTTCTTCCTCTGATTTGTTCTTGTTTAGTTTTGCTCCCTCATAATTTAGTTGAACATTCATCAATGTAACTAAAAGATACTGTTTCATATTTCTGATTTCTTTCTTTGGATTTTTTTTCAAACACTCCAGTAAATATTCGATGTGATTGAAATCCAATGTTTCAAAACATTCATGCACTTCGTCTGAACTATATTTGAAATTCTTAGATGTGATTGATGCGTCCTCAGACAACAGCTTTTCAGCAATGACTCTGCTGATCAATCTTAATAGCTGTTCATCATCTGGATGTTCTTTAAGTAGAAACTCAAACCCAATCTGACTTTGAATTTTACCAATCACAGAACTTGCACTGCGGTTTTCTTTTTCTTTAGATAGATTTTCTTTTTTATATCTTTCTATCTTTCTTTCTATCTTAGTTTGTGGTGGATTTTCCGTGTGCGGTTTTTCCGCCTGCGGTTTATTTAAAGGGTTTTGACCGTGTGTGGATTTTCCGCCTACGGTTGCGGTTTTTACCGTGTGCGGTTTTTCCGCCTGCGGTGTTTTTTCGCCGTGTGCGGATTTTCCGCCTACGGTGTTTTCGACCGTAGTTGGGTTTTCCGACTCCGGCATATCATCTACTTTCAGAAAGAACGGATTATCTTCCGGAGATTCAAAAATATACCATTTTGTTGTTCCAAAACTTCCATTTTCATTTCTTCCCTGCATAATATGTAAGTAGCCATTATCTTTTAATTCCTTGACTGTCGATTTCACCAAATCACGTCCACCTTTGATCTGAGTTGCTAATCCATTTACCGAAATTTTCCAATTCTCATTGCGTGATTTTAAAAGGAATATCTTTCCTAAAATACCCCATGCTTTAGGTGACAGATTCAAATCGTCATAATACCGAATTGGAAGTGTTCCATATCTATTCACCGCTGAAACCACTTCAATCTCAGCACCATCAAATTTAAAATAATCCATATGCCTTTCTCCTTTTCTATAGCCAACCATGTTCTAGCAATACCTGATGAATTGCTTTGTGCAAGTCTGCGTCAATGAATACTTCCATTTTTTTCCAATCCCCATCAGTTTCAAACCAATGAGAATGAGAAACTAAATAGGTTGCAATACCATACGATTTGAAGACACGTACGATCCAATAATCATTTTCGGCACGACATCGGTATGTAACTTTATTTTTACTAGTATCTCCATCCACTTTTTCAAATCCTAATTCATGCATCATTTCATCAGCGTTCATGCTTATTTCCTCCAACTCCATTTTTCATCGCCATTTTTTTCAAAAAATTAAAACCGACAAGATCTAGAAACTCGTTCTATTTCCTGTCGGTTATTCATAGTATTTATTTTTTTAAAATTGAAATTTTTTGAAATTAGTTCGATCGTACAAATATATATGGTGCCAGTTTGAAACTCAAAACTCTCAATAATGCTTTATATAAAGCAGATTTGAGAGTTTTTTTGTCGCTAAAAAGTCGATTTTACCCCGTTTTGGCAAACTTTTTGGCAAACAATTCAAAAAAAATTATTGTAACATTAAATTCGGACAGCATTGAGCTAGCCCGAATTATAGTGTAATATTTATTTAAAGGTTACAACTATAGTTTCGATAATCAAAAACATCTTCTCTACCCAAAAATTGTGACCATCTTGCCAATAATAATTTCGCATACTTAAAATCTTGCAATCCATAAGAACCTAAAGAATATGCATCATTACATTCAATCAATAGTGTTCTTCGATCTTTAGTAACACCAATATCAATCGAACATGCCATTGGTCTTTTATCCCAATGAACAAAACGTTTCATCATCGCATCTAATATATTCGCATCATAATTGTAGTGCCAATCCCCTTTATATGGGCGAACATCAATAATTTCATCATAGTATACAAAACAACGCCATTCGCGTACAAATTCTATAGGCTCACTGTACAGCACTTCAAAATTATCATTATAAGCACCGCAACCAATCAAATCCTTGATACTCGATATCACTTTGCCTGTAAAAACTTTGCTCTCTACTGGCTTTACAAACCATCCGGCTGACCACTTCTTTTCATCTGCCGCAATCGAATTTATGGTATCTCTCCATATCTTTCTTCCTAAAAATTCCTTTAAGCATTCTGGATAATCATCCACATGAGGATGGAATACACCAAACTTCGCAAAAACATTTTCACACTGCTTAATATAATCCACAACAATATCTTCTCGACAAATTTGATCATACATATCATCCAACGAATAATATGGAACTACTTCACAAGCCAATTCATTAAAGCCTGAAATAGCCTTCTGTATGTTCTGACTATGACCTACTATAAGGCCTGAATTATAATCTTTTTTAACTTTCACATACGCCTTCATCTCATTGTCCTCGCATTTCAATTTTTATTACAATTAATATTTATCATTCATATAGACATTATTCATGTCTATTATTTATATTTCAAGATAAAAAAATGCATAGTCAAATTGAAGCTAATATGAATGGACATCTATCTAAACCAATTGATGTTCTCAACCAGGTATTTGCCAACAAGTGAAAGATCTTGTTGGTTTTTTCTATATTTGTCCAAGCTAAGATGCACGTTTTCTTGATAGCGTATTTTCTAATATCTAATCATTTATCTGTTATTTCCTCTTGTGTAACCGTTTTCATCGTTCTATAATGGAAACCAGAAATAGATGGTGGGTTTCCATATGAAAGAAATAATTATTCAAGAAGCAATCAATTTATATCGCATTAAAGGTCTATCTCTTACAATGAACGATATTGCTCAAAGCCTGCATATTGCTAAAAAAACAATCTACAAATACTTTGATTCCAAAGAATCTCTTTTACAAGGCGTTGTAGAATATGGTTTTGCATTGATTCAACAAAAAAAAAGACAAATCTTATCTTCAGATCTTGCCTACATTGAAAAACTATCTCAATTATTAATTGCGATGCCAACCGAAATCGCATCCATTGATTTCAAGCAGCTAGAATCATTATCTACACAATACCCTGCTGTATTTGCATCTATCAATCATCATTTAAAAAGTGACTGGGAACCAGTCTATGCTTTTATTCAACAAGGTATTGATGCACATATCTTACGAGATATTCCACTATATATGATTGAAATTATCATCACTTCCAGTATGAATTCTTTATTGTCAAACAGTGATGATACACATACATATCAACAATCTTTACAAGACTTATTAGATATTTTAATGAAAGGAATGATTTTGTGAAAAGAATTGATGACGCATGGCAATTTACTCCAGACTGGAGTGAAGATTTTTTAAAAGGAGAAAACGAATATGAAGAGATTCGTATTCCACATACAGTGAAAGAATATCCTCTTCATTACATTGATGTGAATTCCTATCAAATGATTTGTGGATATCGAAGACATCTTAAAATCCATGATTTAAACAAAAGATATTTCTTACAATTTGATGGTGCAGCACATATTGCTACAGTATATGTCAATGGAAAAAATATGTTCTTCCATGAATGCGGATATACTTCTTTCCGTGTTGAAATTACAAACGCAATCCATGAAGGAGATAATCTCATCTGCGTCAAATTAAATACAAAAGAAGATGCTTCTATCCCTCCATTTGGATTCATGATTGATTACTTAACATATGGAGGTATTTATCGACATGTATGGCTGGATGAGAAAGAATCTACATACATTAAGGATGTTTTCGTACAACCATTGAGTGACTTAAAAAGCATCACTTCTTCAATTACGTATGATGGAGATACAACAAATATGCATGTCAAAACACAGTTCTTCGATCAAGAACATATTTGTGTTGTACAAAAAGAATTTGATTCTTGTTTAAATACAATTACACAATTGATTCCTTCTCCAGTTCTATGGAATGTACATCATGCATATCTTTATACATTTCACTTAGAACTATATAAAGGCAATACATGTATTGATATTTCTGATACACCATTTGGCCTTAGAACAATTACCTGGGATAAAAATCATATTTTAGTCAATCATAAGCCTGTATTCATTCATGGTCTAAATCGACATCAGTCATTTCCATACGTTGGTTATGCTGCAGCGGATTCTTTACAAAGAGAAGACGCACGTATCTTAGATGAAGAATTAGGTGTTAATGCAGTTAGAACATCGCATTATCCACAATCTCACGCATTCATTGAAGAATGCGATAAAAGAGGTATCTTAGTTTTCACAGAAATTCCAGGTTGGCAATACGTATCTAGCAATCAACACTGGAGAGACGTTTGCATCAACAATGTTCAAGAAATGGTCACACAATATCGCAATCACCCTTCTATCTTCATGTGGGGAGTTAGAATCAATGAGAGCCAAGATGAAGATATACTCTACACAAAAACAAATGCTCTTGCACATTCTCTTGATTCAACACGTCCAACAAGCGGCGTGCGCTACTTAGAAAAGAGTTCTTTCCTTGAAGATATTTACAGCTATAACGATTTTTCACATAACGGTACAAACCCTGGCTGCAAGAGAAAAAAAGACGTTACACCAGATATGAAAAAACCATTGTTGATTTCTGAATGCAATGGACATATGTTCCCAACAAAATCATATGATCCTATCATCAAAAGACAAGAACACGCACTTCGTCATGCACGTGTATTCAATGATGCAATTCAAGATCAACAACATGCAGGGATGTTTGGCTGGTGCATGTTTGATTATGCGACGCATAAAGACTTTGGAAGTGGTGATAAAATCTGTTATCACGGTGTCATGGATAGCTTCCGTAATCCAAAACTAGCAAGCTATGTCTATAGCTCGCAACAAGAAAAAACGCCTGTATTAGAAATTGGAACAAGCATGGATATAGGTGATTATTCTGCTGGACAGATTGCATCCTTCTATGGTTTTACAAATGGAGATTCGATTCGTTTATATAAAAATGATGTATTTGTAAAAGAATTTTCAACAACGCCATTCGCATCTTTAAAGCACGGTCCAATTCTCATAGATGATACGATCGGAGATCTATTAGAAACGCAAGAACATATGTCAAAACAACAAGCAAAAGATATTCGTTATTGTTTATTGGCCGCTAGAGACTTTGGTTTAGCAAACCTTCCACTCAAGCATAAATTACAGTTTGCAAAAGCAATGATGAAATATCATCTGACGTTCCAGGATGGTGTCGATCTTTATGGAAAATACGTCAGCAACTGGGGAGATGAAGCAACACGCTGGAGATTTGATGCCATCAAAGATGGTAAAGTCATCGCTTCAAAAACAAAATGTCCTGGTTCTTCTTTACATATCGAAGCAAAAATTTCTTCTACTGTCTTAATAGAAAGTGATACATATGATATGGCTGCCATTCGTATTCGCATTTTAGACGACAATAATTCTGTAGCTTCTTATGCACAATTACCACTCACAATTCACACATCTAACAATCTAGAAATCATTGGTGGTAAACACATCGTCAGTGAAGGCGGCATGTGTGGAACCTATATTCGCTCTAAATGTATTTCTTCAAAAGAAGCCATCACAATTTCTTCACCAGGATTAGAACCTGTCACTTTACATTTACAAATTCGGGGGTAATATTGTATGAAAAAATTTAGTTTAAAAGAAAAAGCATCCTTTGGCCTAGGTGCTGTAGGAAAAGATATGGTGTATGCCTTATCTTCTTCCTATGTCATGTATTACTATCAAGATATTTTAGGATTGCAGGCAACATTTGTAGGTTTGATTTTAATGATCGCACGCGTATTCGATGCCGTTAATGATCCATTTATGGGTGTCCTTGTCGCAAAAACAAACACAAAATATGGAAAATTCAGACCGTGGATCTTATCTGGTACTGTATTAAATGCATTTGTCTTATATGCATTATTTAGCGCACCCGATTTATCAAAAACTGGATTAATGGTATATTTCGCAATCATTTACATTCTTTGGGGAATTACATATACGATGATGGATATTCCATACTGGTCAATGATTCCAGCTGTCACTGAACAGCCAAAAGATCGTGAGCAACTCTCTGTTGTGGGTAGAACATGTGCGGGTGTGGGTTCTGCACTCATTCAAGTAGGAACAGTATTATGCGTTGCATTTTTAGGTAATGGAAGTGAAATTAAAGGCTTCCGGTACTTTGCTATGGTTGTTGCTTTGATTTTTGTTGTGACAGAAGCAATTCTCTTCTTTACCATCAAAGAAAAGAAAAATGAAAAGAAAATGGAAACAACATCCATTAAAGATATGTTCTCTGCATTATTTCACAATGATCAGGCAATGTTAACAGTCATCACAATTGTATTGATTAATAGCGCTTTATATATTACTAGTAACCTGATTCTTTATTTCTTTAAATATGACCTTGGTACAGAATTATGGAAAAACAACTATACATTATTCACAACCATTGGCGGTGCAACACAGATTCTTGGAATGATGGTTTTGTATCCTGTATTACGTAATAAATTATCAAATACAACGATATTCAAATCATCGTTATGCATGGCAATTTTAGGATATGCTTTATTACTATTTGCTTCCTTTATGAATCTTGCACACAATATGGTCGTGCTTTGTTTGATTGGTGCTCTTGTATTCAGTGCGAATGGAATGCTTAGTGTATTAACAACGGTATTCTTATCTGCATCTGTAGATTATGGTGAAATTAAAACAGGAAGAAGAGAAGAATCTGTTATCTTTTCTATGCAGACATTTGTTGTAAAAGCAGCAAGTGGATTCGCTGTATTTTTAACAGGTATCGGACTAGATATGATTGGTTTAGCTGGAAACAGTGAAGATGGTATTCCAGCCGTACAAAGTGCCTTTACAATTACAGGTTTGCGTTGTTTTATGACATTGCTTCCAATCCTTGGATTGTGCATTGCTTTCCTTTTATTCAAGAAGAAATTCATATTAACAGATGCAAAAACACAAGAAATTGCGGAAAGGTTGAGAGAAAAACATGACATGGAAAATCGCAATTAAAACGAGTCAAGAAACGATTCAAGAAGAAGTAGATTCTCTTTCTAACATCCAAAAAGAACTGCACGGAAAAATCCAATGCATCAAAGCCGAAACACAATTATCTTTGCATGAAAATGATGTTTTATTCTTCAATGGCTATCAGACTTGGACATATAACAAAGAACTGCATACAAATGACAGACAAAAAGGTGTCAATCATATTCCAACATTTCTTTTAAAGAAATATCATTTTGATTGTTATGGAGACTATCATTTTGTAGATTATCCAAATCATTCTGGCACATTTCATGGATTTACGTATATGTATATTCGTCATGAAAATACATATCATTTATTTGCTTCTTGTGATGAAGAAAATGCCTATACAATCTTTTCCTATGATCATGGAACATTGCGCGTTGAAAGAGATTGTAAAGACTACATCGTAAATGGTACCTTCACATGCTTTGATATCATTGATACCACAGGCAATGAAGAAGAGGTATTTGATACATGGTTTAATCATATGCAGATACATCCATTAGAAACAAAGAAATTGTATGGATATTCTAGCTGGTATAACCATTACGAAAATATCTCTTCTAAAACAATTGCGGAAGACTTAGAAGGATGTAAAAAGATTCTTCAAGAAGGTGATTTATTTCAAATTGATGACGGGTGGCAAACATGTACAGGTGACTGGTTAAGTGTTGATCAGCAAAAGTTTCCAAAAGGACTGGAATATGAAGTTGCACAAATTCATAACAATGGTTTTCAGGCAGGAATCTGGCTTTCCCCTTTTTTAGCATCTATACATTCAGATCTAGTAAAACTTCATCCAGACTGGCTATTAAAACACAATGATTTGCCATGGTTTACTGGTTGTAATTGGAATGGTGCTTATGCTTTAGATATTGATCATCCTGAAGTGATTCAATATTTGAAAGATGTTTTTCATCAAATCTTTGAAGTATGGAAATTTGATTTTGTGAAACTGGACTTCTTATATGCAGGTGCACCATTTTCTACAAAGCATCAGACACGCAGCCAGAAGATGTACAAAGGCATTCACTTCTTACGTCAGCTTTGCAAAAATCATCCAATTCTTGGATGTGGTGTACCCACATGTACAACATTTGGAATGTTTGAATATAATCGCATTGGATGTGATGTCTCTTTAGATTGGAATGATGTATGGTATATGCGATTCTTCCATCGGGAACGCACTTCAACAAAGCAATCATTAGCAAATACAATTTTCCGTCGATCATTAAACAACCGTGCATTTTTAAATGATCCAGATGTATTTTTCTTAAGAGATGAAAATATCAAACTCAACAAAAGCCAAAAAGATTTGTTAGCAACTCTCAACGCATTACTTGGTGGTGTATTTTTAACAAGTGATAATCCATCAAACTATACAGAAAAACAAATCGAACAATACAAGTATTATCGTCACTTGTCGCAAGCAGAAAACATTCATACGATAATACATGGATCTACTTTAACAATTACATATACATTAGATGAAAAAGAACATACATTTGCCTGTGATACAACAATTTTCTAGAGCATTAGTATGCATTCAAATGTCTTCTATATTATTTAAAAGCGATAAAACGGATGATTTTATCGCTTTTTTCATTCAAATCATCAAATCTTTCAAATATTGCAATATTTACTATTTCTATTTATTTGATAAATTACTCTTGTTTATTAAAAACGTAATGCAAGCTGCAGCTACACAAAAAACTTATAAAACTTTCTTCGCAAGTTTTTTTTGTTACATTTGATGCTTTATTTTGACGTTGCACTACAAACGATTCGTAAGGTTAAAGATTGTGTAATTGCTTTTTGGGATTCATTATTCCCTTGGTCTTGGCTAGTGGTTGACCACTGTGAAAACAACCCCCACAACAGACTTTCACTATCTAGATATATGCCATGCCCGGCATACAAAAGGACACAGACAACTAAATGTTGTCCGAGCCCTGAATTAGCTGTAAACCATTTTGGGGTATATGCCGCTCCTTAAATTCTTGAAGAGCAAATTCACCTAACCCCATCCAAATTTATTGCGACAATAAAAGCACCTGTACTCCTACAGATGCTCATTTTTATTGACCTTGTTTCCATGCCCATTCTTTTATTTTATTAAATGCTTCTAAAACATAATCCGGAACTGGCTTATGCTTTAACATGTCATCAATATACAGATCACATATATCGAAATATTTTTTTATTTCAAGAGGATATTCCTTCCAAACCATATACGTCATCCTTTCTTCACCAATACTTGGTAGTCTACTTCCACCGCATCAAACCTACCAATCAAATAACTTCTTGACCACATACGGACTTATTTCACTCACATTATACTCCCTAATCCCAAGAGCATCAATGTTGTTCTAAGCTTCGTCACATGTGGAATTAATGTATTCAAAATAGTTTTTCTCTATTATATCTCCATATTTATTTATATAATTTTCCACATGCTTCATATACCACATTTCGTGACATTCTGAACTAACTTTGTTATTTAAACACTTATCTGAAATCTCTTCAGAATAGAATATTGTATTAGTGATCGCATCATATTTTCCATATGCAGAAATTCCATGTTTCGAAAAAAAAGAAGTTTATCATTAAATAAACTTCTTTAAATAATCTACATCTAAAATTAAGATTTTATGATATACCATCGTAATAACGTTTTCTTCTCTTAACCCACGCAAGATACGATTGACACTGTTTCTTGTGGATACCCCACAGAAATTGGCAATATCATCGTTTGTGATTTGCAGATCAATAAATACACCTTTTTTAACTTGTCTACCAAATAATGGAATCAAATGATAGATAAATGCACACACAGCTCCATTTTTCCCATTCATTGTCATGAGTTGCTGGCGATAAATAGCTTCGGTCATCTTTTTACGATAATACGAATCTATATATACCTGTAATTCTTCATTTTCTTTCACATATTGTTCAAACAATTTTCTGTTGATTCGATAGAAAGTTGCCGTATCACTTTCGATACGAGCATGAAATGATGCCGTAGTCATTTTATTGATTTCATCTTTCAACAAAGAAATCATATCCAAACCTTTTAAATAAGTGATATTGAATTCACGCCCATCACATAAAACAATACTCACTTTCACAACACCATCTTTTAATACGTAAATATCTTCTTGGTCGTGTCCATCCATCATCAAATATGTATGTTTCTTTTTTGTGACTTCAGGAAGATTCTTTTCTTCAAGAAAATTTAAAACTGACTCACTCATAAATAACCCCTTCTCAATACGTGTAATTATAACATACTCACTAAGCCCAATTTAGTAACATATGCTATGAGAGAATATAACATTTAAACGTTACACACTTAATATATCATACTTTTATAAACAACACACAACATCAACTAATTTCTGCAAATAATTGTTAAAAAATATAAACGATGTAAAACAATACAATTATAAAATATCAATATTCTCCCCAGATAGAGCTTTATTCATACTTCTTACAGCACAAAATTTACCACACATACTACAAGTATCACTATGATCATCTTCTGGCATACGAGATTGACGAATTGCTTTTGCGGTTTCTGGATCTAGCGCACACTCAAATTGTGCATCCCAATCTAGATTCTTTCTTGCGTCAGCCATCTTGTCATCGATATCTCGTGCTCCTTTAACACCTTTGGCAATATCAGCCGCATGTGCTGCAATCTTAGAAGCAATGATTCCTTGTTTTGTATCTTCGACATTTGGTAAAGCCAAGTGTTCTGCCGGTGTTACATAACATAAGAAGGCTGCTCCTGACATAGCTGCAACCGCACCACCAATAGCCGCTGTAATATGATCATAGCCTGGCGCAATATCTGTAACTAATGGGCCTAACACATAGAATGGAGCGCCCATACAGATTTGTTGCTGAACCTGCATATTGGCCGCAACCTGATCTAATGGAACATGTCCAGGTCCTTCCACAATAACTTGTACGTTATGTTCCCAAGCACGTTTTGTAAGTTCTCCTAAACGAACCAATTCTTCGATTTGACATACATCTGTGGCATCTGCTAAACATCCAGGACGACAAGCATCTCCTAAAGAAATCGTCACATCATATTTTTCACAGATATTCAAAATTTCATCATAGTATTCATAGAATGGATTTTCTTCTCCTGTCATAGACATCCACGCAAAGACTAAACTTCCTCCACGAGAAACAATATTCATTTTACGTTTGTGTTTTTTGATTTGATCAATCGTCTTTCTAGTGATTCCACAATGCAAAGTCACAAAGTCCACACCATCTTTGGCATGTAACTCGACTACATCTAAGAAATCCTTTGCGGTTAATGTATTTAAATCTCTTTGGTAGTGAATCACACTATCATATACAGGTACAGTACCAATCATAGCTGGACATTCAGCTGTTAATTTTTGGCGGAATGGTTGTGTATTTCCATGACTTGATAAATCCATAATTGATTCTGCACCAAGATTTACGGCTGCCATAACTTTTTCCATTTCGACATCATAATCTTTACAATCTCTAGAAACCCCTAAGTTTACATTAATCTTTGTGCGTAACATACTTCCCACACCTTCAGGATTTAAAGATTTATGGTTTTTATTGGCCGGAATTACGACCTTACCACATGCGACTAACTCTCTTAGTTCTTCTTCTGTCATTTTTTCTTTTTGGGCTACAATCTTCATTTCTGGCGTAATAATTCCCTTACGCGCAGCATCCATCTGAGTGGTATATGTAGCGCCTGTACTTACTGTACTTTCATTTGTGTTCATTTTAAAATCTCCTTTTCCAAATGATTATTTAACGTGACAAAAAGTGGTGCTCCCATTTTGCCACCAAAAAAAGTGAGCAACCAATATAGGTATACTCACACTAAAAAGACAAAGTATTTCCCTACGTTGGCATTATCCAAATCAGGTTATAGGTCGAAAGTCACACTTTCCTCTCAGCCTGTACTACAAGCTCCCTTTTTTTATTTACATCTAAGTTATACACTAATTCTAAAAGATAGTAAAGGAATATAACATTTATTTTCGAACTGGCTTTTCTTCTTTATCCCAAATTCCAATCCCAGTAATGGCACAAATCATTGAGAAAATAGGAACGATAAAGATAAACCATGCGTATGGAATATAAGCTGTTGAGCATCCAAGTACGCCCATGACATAAATTGTCGCAACACCCCAAGGAACGATTGGTGCAGATAATGTACCAGAATCTTCGAGTGTTCTAGATAATACTTTACGAGAAATATTCATATCTTCATAAGTCGATTCAAACGTTTGTTCAGTTACAATGATAGATACTGTTTGTCCGCCAGCTGTTAAGAAGTTCACGACATAACAATATACTAAAGTGACAAATACGAGTACTGTACGATTCTTGATAAATTTTAAAAGAACATTTTTTGCCAAAACATCCAAAATACCAGTAGACGTAATGACAGCGCCCATAACACTGGCAACCATAAATGTCACTAATAATTCAGACATAGAAAGCACACCACCACGATTCAACATAGGATCAACAATGGATACACCTGTTTCAATGCTGAAACCATTAAAGGCATAGTTCATTAAATCAACAAAGTTAACCCCTTGAAATACCATCGCAAAAGCAGCAGATACAACTACAGCTAAGCCCATTCCTAATAAGGAAGGTAATTTAAATACAGAAATCAAAATAACTAGAATGGCAGGTAAAATCAATAGAATATTGATATTGAAATGTTTAGATAATGTGTCTAAAATCAATTTTTGTTGGGCAAGATCCATACTTCCACCACTATAATACAAGCCGGCAATTGTAAATAAGATCAAAGCGACTACAGCTGCAGGAAGTGTTGTATACTGCATAGAATGAATGTGATCATATAAAGGTACTTTACTTACACCACTCGCTAAATTGGTTGTATCTGATAAGGGCGACATCTTATCTCCTAACCATGCTCCAGAAACGACGGCCCCCACAACTAATGGTACGGGAATACTTGTTGTAGCGGCAATTCCCACCATTGCAAGACCCATAGTTGCCACAGAACCAAAGGATGTTCCTGTAAATTCACTCGTTAGGGCACAAAGGACAAAGGCTAGAGGTACTAAGATCTTCGGTGAAATCACTTGCATACCATAATACATCAATGATGGAACGGTTCCACCGGCCATCCAGATTCCCACAAGCATACCGACCATAATGACAATCAAGAATGTCGGCATACATTCAGCCTCTGTTTTAATAATATTCTGTTCCACTTCACTCCATGGAATATTTAAAAGTTTTGTGGTAATAACCGCAACGATCACACCCGCAAATACAGATAGTGTTGTATTGCATCCTAAGTTGATCATAATGATCAATACGGCAATAATAGCCAAAAATGAAACCACCGCAAATAGGGTTGTTGGCTGTTTTCTTTCTTTATTCATATCAAATTTCCTTCTCTTTCATCTATAACAATTCGTCCTTCAAAAAGTCTAGAGCCCCTTTCATTCTTGCTTCTCTAAACACAAATGATTTAAAGCGATGCTCTGCTCCTTTGACAATAATACATTTTGCTCTTTCCTTAAAAATTTCTTTATACTTGTAACTACACTCACACGAAGCTGTAATGTCTTGATCTCCATGAATGGTACAAACATTTTTATCAAACAATGAAGCCTCTTTATAAGGATCAAGTGTACAGGCATCTTGGTAAAATTTAAGGCTCAACTTCAATCCTTCCACATCCGCACATCCATCTTTTTCAATGTTTGAAACGTCCTGGCCACACAAAGTCAAATGTTTTTTCAAGTTGTAAACTAAATCTGGTGCAGGACACCATAACGACAATGCTTGAACTCTTTCTTTACATTGTCCCGCCACCATACTCGCTACGCATCCTCCTAGACTACATCCGTGAAACGCAATCTTTTTAGAATCGACAAAATCTAACGATTCCACATAATTCAACATGGCTTTCGCATCCAGAATCTCACTTGAAATAGTCATATCTTCAAAGCGTCCATCGCTTTCGCCGCTGCCATTCATGTCAAAGCGAACACTCGCAATACCAGCATCACACAATCTTTGAGATAACTCATTATGCACAAAATTTATTTCATTGCGATCATCACAAAATCCATGAAGTAGAATGACCATAGGCACTTTAGAACTTACATTGTCTGGCACATGAAGCATACCTCGCAGTGTCAGTCCATCCCGCTTAATTTCTACGTACTTCTGCATATATTTCCCTCCGTTTTGGGTATAATACCACAAAAATATAATTTGTTTATACTTTTTTAACACATGTATACATTTTGAATACATCAATAGCCTCTTTGTTCATCAAGAGGCTATTTTTTCTTATATATTGTTGCGCTGTATCCTTCCACTTTTTTACTTTGATACATTGCCATATCGGCTCTGCAGTATAATTCATCAAAGGTCAATTCTTCTTTTCCATCATAAATGCAAGCGCCTAAACTCATTATAATCGGATGATCTTTTATAGATTCAATTTGGATTTGTTTCAAATTCTCAAACAAACGTTTAAAGAAAGCATTGGCACACTTACGATCCGTAACACCTGGAATAAATAACGCAAACTCATCTCCACCAAGACGCATGACTACATCTTTATCACGACATGATTTTTGTAGCGTATGCGCAATCGCAACAATGACCTCATCCCCAGCCATGTGTCCATACGTATCATTAATGGATTTAAATTTGTCACAATCCACTAAACACATCATGCCACTGACTTTGTTGTTTAAAACACGCTCAATCATCTTCTCTCCACTACGACGATTTGAAATTCCCGTCATTGTATCTGTTTGAGCTAAATATAATAATTTGTCTTCTCGCTTCTTTTGATCATCAATACACTCCACACAATATAGAACATGGAGTAAACTTCCATCCTCATCATAATCAACCGGAATAAAACGGGATCGACACCAGCCAGAAAGCTTACCATAGAAAACACTATCTATGGATTTTTTGCCTTGAAGTCTTTCTTCTAATGTCTCAAGATCCATAAATTCAACTTCTCGATCTACATAATCAGCTTGACAGAATTTTCGATGAATCTTACAAATATGATCCGTAAAATTATCTTCTATATCATAAATTTCATGTTTTCCTAAATACGTTAGAATTTGCGGCTCCATTTTCACAATATGAAAGCGATTGGTTTTCACATTGATATAATGCATAGAAGTATAGATTTGTCCCAAGGCTGAATAGCCACTTAATTTTGCCTCACGCTTGGACTTATTTTGTGAATTACGAATCTTTAAAAAAGAGATGACTAACGTTGCAATCATATCTAAGAATGTAGTTAAACCCAAATGATCATCAATCGGTGGATTGTCCACGCCAAAGAAACCACTGATTTCATTTTTATAGCGAATTGGACATACCACAAGACGCTTAACATTTTGAATCTTTAACGTATTATATGTATACACATGCTCATTTTTTATCGTTTCAACATCACGAATGATCACATTTTTTTTCTTATCAAAAGCTTTGTACCACCAATCGATGATATCCATATCAACGCCTTGTAGATAATCAATTTCACTTTCAATGCCTTGACGGCACCATTCATATGTATTATCGGTCACATGTTCTTTTTTATTATCTTCAAAAATATAAATTCGATCACATCCAATATGTTTTCCAAAAAAACGAATAAACTCATCGATCTGTTCATCCGGTGTATCCAACATAAGCGCAGAACGCAATGCTTCATTGATGACCAATTCATATCGTATGATTGCCTGCATATAGGACCTACCTTTCATTTATTCAATTATATCTTTAACTTGGTTATATTTTAGTTATTTTTTTCGAATAATTACCAATCGCTTCAATTACTTTTTCCATCGCCAAAGGCTTAGAAAAATGCTCAGTCATCCCCACCTTTTTGTACGTTCAATATCATCCCCAAATGCATTGGCTGTCATCGCTAATATAGGTACAGAATCGGTCCGTTCATATGTCTTTTTAAAGCCATTCGACAACTCAAACAGGCAGACATGACTTGCCAAAGAACACATGCCTAGATATTCTAATAAATCAGGAATACATTTGCGTATTTCTTCTTCACTCGTTACCTGATTGATGATTGCGATCACATCTAAAATATGATTGATATCTGCTACTATATTATTTGTCATAATTCTAGCCTTTTTCTCACTAATCATAATTGTAACAAATCTAACCCATAAAGAAATGAACCACACATAATGGTTCTTACTTACGCTTTTCTATTTTAATTTCCATAACCGATCAACAACACCACAAGTTCGAACACTTTTGAGGGCAACATCGATTGCATTCATATTTGTGCCAAGAAACAAGAATTGCCACCCATATTTTTTCTCAAACTCAATCATTGAGTTAAATCCACCAATCGTATCCTTTTCTAAACCATGCATCGATCCACTTCAATCGATAATAAAAACAATTTCTGCACAATTTTTTCATCACTTGGCTACAGTATAGCTTTTATCACAACCAAAATGATTGTCAAGAAAGCGACATATAAAGCAATCTAAGAACACTCATGACTAAAGTCATGAGATGAATTAAATTGGTAGATGTTAGATAAATAATTAAAAAATAAATATAGTACTTTAATTATATACATATGTTATACCATTAATCCAAAACATTGGTTTGTGGTATTCACAATCGCGTCTACTTTTAATTTTGTGATATCTTAACGTATGATTTTTAATGGCATAATCTTTTAAACAAGAAAAGAGCTTGATCAAGCTCTTAGTTTCTCAATAAAATCTTCTTGTTTTAAAGGCTTTGAATAATAGAAGCCTTGAATCATATCACAATGCATTTCTTTTAAACAATCCTTTTGTTCTTTACTTTCAACACCTTCGGCAACAACCTTCATATCCAGTCCATGACCTAAATCAATGGCTTGTTGCACAATTTTCTTTCCACGTACTTGATCTATATAATCAATCAGGCTCTTGCCTAATTTTACAGTGCTAAAGTTCAACTCATTTAATGACGTCAGTGAAGAATAGCCTGAGCCAAAATCATCTATATGAAGTTTGAATCCTGCTTTTACCAATTGATCTGTAATTTCAAGAATCTCTCTGAATACAATGTCGCAGATTCCGTTAACAGATTCCGTTAATTCAATTGGAACACATTCAAACGGAATTTGTTTCTGATTCACAATATCCACATAATGCTCCACAACATCATTAAAATGAATACTGGCACGAGAAAGGTTAACCGAAATAGGAACCATAGGAAGTTTGTTTTCCATTCTTTCTTTTTGGAACTGACAAACATTCTCAAATACATATTCATCCAAATGAACAACTAATCCATCACTTTCAAACAATGGAATAAAGGCTCCAGGTGAAATCAATGTACCATCGGGTTTTTGCCAACGAACCAAAGCTTCAGCACCCACAATATTTTCTGTATTCACATCATACTTTGGCTGATAATACACTTTGAATTCTCTATTCGCAATTGCAGATTTAAAGTCATTTTCCATTTGTCTTTGCGCTAACTGCTTTTGATTCATTTCATCTGTATAAAAGGCCACATTGGTCTTAAAATCTTTGGAAATACTCTTTTCTGCCATCAATGCACGGTCACAAATAATAGGAATAGAAAGGCTTGTATCTATATCTTCATAAATACCCACCTTAATACGAATATTGGGTATTGGTGCTTCTTCAGCAATTTTATTTATGTTCCTGTTGATTCTTTCAACATCCATCTTAACTTTACTGTGGAACAACCCTAACAACTGATCTCCTTCATAACGCGTCAACAAGCCATTCTTCACATAATATCTAAAGGCATTTGAAAGGTAAACCAATACTTCATTTCCTTTCTTTGTGCCATATGTACCATTGATCAATTTAAAATCCGCAACATCTAGGATAACCACATTAAACTTTTCTTCCGTCATAAAATGTGTAAATGTTCTTGCGTGATGATAAAAGGCTTGTCTTGTATATAGACCTGTCAATTCATCCTTTTCAATAGCGGCCAAAGTCATACTTGATTCTCTAAGTTTGATTACACTATCGATTCGACTCTTCACAATTCGCGCATTATATGGCTTCGTGATAAAATCCACAGCACCTAGACCTAAACATTTTAATTCATCTTCTTGCGAGTTATTTCCAGTTGTCACAATAACAGGAACACTTGCCAACAAGGAATCGGATTTTTGGCGTGATAAGAATTCAAAACCATCACAAACAGGCATCACCACATCCAATAAGATAAGTGATATATCTTTATAGTATTGAGATAAGATATTTAATCCTTCTTCTCCATTTACAGCTTCAATTACATCATAATCATCTTCTAAAGTTTCCTTTAAAATTTCCCGGTTGATTTCATTATCTTCGACAATCAGTACTTTTCTTTTAACCACATTACTAGGCAATGCATTATTAAACATATCAATATTGTTTCTACGAATATCCAAATCTTCATTCGCAAAACCAATGATAATTTGACTTAATCGACCATCTTCCATTACACGCCCAAAGTGTGAGTACATAAAATGAACTTCCGAATCATTTTTAGATTGGTAATGAATATTAAAACGTTCCGTTTTTTCTAACCTAGAAAATAAAGAGTTAAACGAAAGAGCCATTCGTAACATGTCACGATTCTTTTCGTAAACACGATCATCAATATATTGATTCATCGCATCGTTATAACTCGTACATGACGAAAAACCAGGCAACTTCAATGTTTCCTTAAAAGTATGAATTTGTTGATCTTCACAATCCACAATATAGATGTTTTTAAATTCATCGCCTAGTGTTTGATAGATGCGATTGGAATCAAAATCTTTCATAAAAACCTCTTCTAAAACAATAACTTATTTATTACTATTATATAACCAAAACTTTCATTACGCAAACAACCTAAGAAAAGAAAAAAAGTGTCATAAGACACTTTATCATTATTTACGGTTTGCGTTTACCGATTTCATGATTTGACGAATCTGTGCTTCACTAGGTTTACGTCCCATTTGTAAGAACATTGCACGAATCATCTTTTCATTAATTGGTGGATTTTCTTTAATTTCTTTTTCAAACTTCTTACGAGTGAAGTAGAAAGTAACCAAGCCACCAATGATGGCTCCCACTATCGTATATAAAATTGATGCAACCATGTTTTAGTCAACCTCACTATCTACTCATCTATTCTACTATCTTTTTGAGGTTTTGACAATATGAATTGACCACTATATTCCGTTAAAATAATGGAAACAAAGATCAAAAGTCCTCCTAAAATCATAATTGGACTTTTCTCTTCATGCAACAATAAGAATCCAAATACATTCGCAAATAAGGATTCTGTACATAAAAGAACACTCGCACTCGATGCATCTGTATATTTTTGTGCCAAAGTCTGAAGTTGAAATGCCAAGAACGTTGCCACTATGATCATATAAGCACAACTCATATACGCATGTGCAGTGATTGTTTGTGGTATCGTTTCTAAACTTAAGGCCAGTGGAATCGAAAGGATAGCCGCAACACTCATTTGTACAGCATTGATCGCAATTGAATTCGAATTTTCTGTCGCATACTCTAAAGATATGATGTGACACGCAAAGAAAAAGGCACATGCTAAAGATAAACTATCGCCAAAACTAAATGAGAAATACCCTTTAGATAAGCTTAGACAGGCAATTCCTACAAGACAAACAACACTTGCCGCAAGTTGATGATTGCTCGGTTTCTTTTTCCATAACAGCCATACAATATAGGGTACAAGAACGACGTTGACAGCTGTTAAAAAGGCATTTTGACCTGTATTCGTAAAGAATAAGCCGAAGGTTTGAAACGCAAAAGCTAAGTACATTAAAACACCTGAAATACTTCCACGAAATAAGGCTTCCCTAGAAATCTTTACACGACTGACTAAACATACAATAATACTAACGATGCTAGCGCCAATAAATCGAATCATTAAAACAGTAAAAGGATCAAATGTCTGCAAAGCTGCATCGGTCGCGATAAAACCGCCACCCCAAATGGCCGCAACTAAAAGGCATACTAAATTAGCCTGTTGTTTACTCATGCTTTTTCCTCATCAAATAAAGATGGTTGTTCAAAATCATCTTGTTTGACCCAAGAACCATCCGTAACATTTTCAAGTGGTGAGACCCACTCAAACTTGTCTACCTTGCCTAGTGGTGAAGAGAATGTAGCTTGGGCATTCATCAAACTGATTTCTTTTGCCTCAAAACGCATAATATCTTCAGCATAAATTTCAAATGGTGTATTTAAATCGACCACATGTACATTTAATATCACATTCGGATTGGACTTCACTAACTTACAAATACGATTTCCTTTCGCCGGACGATTTAATGGCGCAATCTCCGTTTGTTTCATACGCTTTAAAGAAAGAGTTGTCGTAGAAATTAAGACTTGTTCCTCACGATTTTGACTGACACAAATAGAAGCTACGCAATCATCCTTTGATAGATTCATCGCCTTCACACCTTTGGATTTATTTGAAACCAACGGAATTTGTTCAACCGGATACATCAAGCCATAGCCTTGTTCACTTACTAGAATGACTTGATCATCTGGTTTATAAGATAAAGATACACTAATCATTTCGTCCATAGCCCCAATCTTCATACAAGCCATTGTTTTATTAGAACGTGAAACTACAAATTCTTTTAATTCGGTACGCTTGATCATACCATGACGACTTGCACTTATGACATGAACTCCTGTTTTAAAGGAATCCAATACATAGGCTGCGATAATTTTTTCGCTTGAATCCATCTTAATATAATTTGAGATATGACCACCCAAATCTTTCCATTTTGCCTCTTCTATCTGGTAAACCGGAATATATCCATATGTACCACGGTTTGTGAAGAAAACTAATGTCTGTAATGTATGACTCGCTCCGTAACAAACTAATGAATCTGTATCTTTTCGTTGTGTCATGGATTCACTAGAAGCATTATAGCTTCTCATAGATACACGCTTGATATAGCCATCACGCGTAATTGTGATCATACATTCTTCTTTGGAAATCATAGCCTTTTCATCAATTACGATTTCTTTCACTTCATGTACAATATCCGAAAGACGAGGTGTATTAAATTCTTCATTCACCTTTTCTAATTCTTCCACCATGACTTTATGAAGTTCATTTTTGTCGGAAATAATCTTCTCTAATTCGGCAATGTCGCATTGTAGTTGTTTAAATTCTGCCTTTAATTCTTTAACATCTGTATTTGTTAAACGATATAAGCGCATTACGACAATGGCTTCTGCTTGTTTTTCTGTAAAGTCAAAACGTTCAATCAAATTCTTTTTGGCATGGGCCTTATCTTTTGATTTACGAATGATACGAATGATCTCATCCATTACACTTACAGCTTTGATCAAGCCTTCTAATATGTGTGCACGATCTTTTTTGGAAGCTAAATCATATTTACTTCTACGAATCACTACATCTTCTCTGTGGTTGATAAAGGCATCTAACATCATGGCTAATGACATTTGTACGGGTGCCTTATTCACAATCGCAATGACGTTGTAATTGTATGATATTTGAAGATCTGTATTTTTATATAAATAGTTTAAGATCTGTTCATCATTACTATCTTTTTTAAGATCCACGACAATTCTTAATCCCGTACGATCACTTTCATCACGCACATCTAAAATGCCATCGATTTTTTTGTTTAAACGAATCTCATCAATTTTCTTTACCAAGTTCGACTTGATTACTTCATAAGGAATCTCATGAATCACAATTTGTTTAATTGTACGTGTTGGTACAATTTCCACTTTCGAACGAATTAAAATACGTCCACGTCCTGTTTGAAAGGCTTGTTTGATTCCGTCAAGTCCCATCACGATGCCGCCTGTAGGAAAGTCAGGGCCTTTCACAAACTGCATCAATTCTTCTAATGAACAATCGGGGTGTGAAATACGATAAATACTTGCTTGAACCACCTCATTTAAATTGTGAGGTGGAATATTTGTAGCATATCCAGCCGCAATGCCTGTAATACCATTGACTAATAAGTTAGGAAAGCGTGCTGGAAGTACAGTGGGTTCCATCTTTTCATCGGAAAAGTTGGGTGCCCATTCCACTGTATCTTTATCAATGTCCTGCAACAAGAAATCACTGATTTTGGCTAAACGCGCTTCTGTATAACGCATCGCAGCCGCCGGATCGTCATCGATAGATCCATTGTTTCCTTGCATGTCAATTAAAGGATTAGTAATCTTCCAATTTTGTGACATACGAACCATCGCATCATATACAGAGCTATCCCCATGAGGGTGATAATTACCAATGACGTTACCGACTGTTTTTGCGGATTTATGATATGGCTTGTTGTAAGTATTCCCATCTTCATACATCGCATATAAAATACGTCTTTGTACTGGCTTTAAGCCATCTCTTGCATCTGGTAAAGCACGCTCTTGAATAATATATTTAGAATATCTAGCGAAACGATCGGCCATGATATCTTCTAAAGAATTCTTTAAAACATTATGTTTTACTTCTTTTTCTTTCACGCATTTACCTCCTTATAATCATCTTCTAGAGTAAATACAACATTGTCTTCGATCCAGTTACGGCGAAGCTCTGCCTTATCTCCCATTAATTCAGTCACTCTTTTTTCAGCCATCATCGCATTTTCAATGGTCACACAAAGTAAAGTTCTTGATTCAGGATTCATTGTGGTATCCCAAAGCTGAGTGGCATTCATTTCACCAAGACCTTTGTATCGTGTAATGGTGTAACCATTTTTTAATTCGGCTTTTTTCTCATCTAATTCTTCATTTGTATATAAATAGTATTCTTTACCCGCCTTGGCAATCCGATATAATGGTGGCAAGGCAATATACAACATTTCATGCGTAATTAAATCACGCATATAACGATAGAAGAATGTCAATAATAAGTTTTGAATGTGAGCTCCATCATCATCGGCATCGGTCATGATAATGACTTTATAGTAGTTTGAATCTTCAGCCGTAAAATTTGCACCTACACCAGCACCTAAGGCATGAATAATGGTATTTAACTCTTCATTCTTTTCGATAGCTTCAAGACTTGCCTTTTCTGTATTCAATACTTTACCACGCAAAGGAAGAATCGCTTGATATTTTGAATCACGCCCCTGTTTTGCAGAACCACCCGCAGAATCCCCTTCGACTAGATATAATTCTTTTCTTCTGGCATCCTTACTTTGAGCCGATGCCAACTTTCCAGATAACACTCTTTCCGAACGGTTTTTTCCTTTTCCATTACGAATATCGGCACGCGCTTTTCTTGCGGCATTACGAGCTTGAGCTGCCTTGATGATCTTACGTACTAGAGCATTGGCAACCTCTTTATTTTCTTCCAAGAAGTAACGAAGGTTTTCCGATACCACCGTTTCTGTTGCTGGCTTAGCTTCTGGTGTACCTAACTTTTCTTTGGTCTGCCCTTCAAATTGTAGATAATCTTCTGGAATTGTCAGATTGATAACTAATGTCAAACCTTCTCTGACATCATTCCCATCAAATCCTTTATCTTTTTCTTTTAAGAAACCATTCTTACGAGCATATTCATTAAAGACTTTCGTAAAAGCTTGTTTCGCCCCTGTTTCATGAGATCCGCCATCACGCGTACGAACCATGTTTGTGAATGAGAAAATGTTCTCTTGATATTCATCTGTATATTGGAAACATCCTTCTACAATGATCTGGTTACTTTCACCTCTAAAACTAATTGGATCATGCATTGGCGTATGATCTTGATTCACTTCTTCAATAAAGGCTTTTAATCCATCTTCATATTGGTAAACGACTTCTCTTTCTTCTTTTCGCTTATCGCGTACAATCATTTTTAACCCTTTTAATAAGAAAGCATCTTCTTGGGCTCTTTCACAAATGGTTGAATATGAAAAGTGAACCGATTTAAAAATAGACGGATCCGGTTTAAAGGAAACAATACTTCCGGTATGATTGGTTTTTCCTACTTTTTCAAGTTTTCCAATCTTACTTCCCCCATCTTCAAATGTCATACTCCATACATCTTTTCCATCATGTACCATGACTTTACACCATGTACAAAGAGCGTTCACAACACTTGCACCTACACCATGCAATCCTCCAGCACTTGTATAGCCTCCATGACTTGTAAATTTACCACCAGCATGCAGAATGGTAAAAATAACTTGAAGTGTACTCACCCCTGATTTATGTTTTCCAACAGGCATTCCACGCCCGTGGTCTTCTACTGTAACACTGCCATCTTTTTCTAGTGTAATTGTGATTTCATCACCATAGCCATTTAAAGCTTCATCAATCGCATTATCGACAATTTCCCATACTAGATGATGCAGACCCTTTGAATCGGTAGATCCAATATACATTCCTGGACGCTTTCTTACGGCATCCAAACCTTCTAAAATAACGATACTACTTTCATCATATTGTTGTTTTGGCATACTATCCCTACTTTCCAACGTAATCTTTATTATATCAACAAATCAAAAAAAGTGCACATAAATTCCTGTTAAAACACTTTGAATATACACTATTCATGTCCAATTAAAATGGTGTTAAATTTTAGTTCACATTTAACAAGTTCAATAATTCCAACTTAATTTAAATCTGAACTCATTTAATCGTATACATTCTTCAAAACACTTGATTGTACCCAAATTCATTATAAAGGGTTTTAATGTCCACTTTTTGAGTTCCAATATACACTTTTAAATCTACATTTTAAATCCGCATTATTTATGTCAAATTATTAATTTTTCCATACAATTCTCGACTAAGTGAATCAAAACTGCTAAAATAAATTCCGAGGTGGAAGAGATGAAAACTATTTTATGTATTTTATTAGGTTACTTATTAGGATCTTTACCCTTCGCATTGATCATAGGTAAAGTTTTCTATCATACAGACATTCGCCAATATGGCTCAGGAAATCTAGGTGGAACGAACGCAGGAAGAGTTCTTGGAAAGAAAGCGGGAATTTCTGTCATTGTGTTTGACGTATTAAAAGTTGTTCTTGCGATTGCAATCGCAACCCAAGTATCGAAAGTGGCTGGTATCTGGACAGGACTTGCCTGCTGCATCGGACATTGTTATCCAGTCTTCGCAAAATTCCATGGAGGAAAAGCTGTTAGTACTATGTTTGGCTTCTTATTCTCTACAAGCATTTTCTTATTTCAAGACGCAAGCTACTTACTTGTACCATTTGGCATGTTTCTAGTTGTCCTATATCTATTTAAATATGTATCTTTGGCCAGTATGTGTGCAGCCATCGCAAGCAGCTTATACATTACGGCATTGATGCTAGGATTCAACGTGGAAAGTATTTCAGTTATTGTCGCAAGCTGGCTAATGACAGTTCTTGTGATTTATAGACATCGTACAAACATTGAAAAAATCAAAAAGGGTACAGAAAATACAATTTCATGGTTATAGAAAGTTTTTTTAAGAAACTTTCTTTTTTTTATGTCTTTTTCACATTGGGATCGTATCATAGTTGTATGAACTATTTATACTACGAATACAAATCCAGTACTGTTTGCACAGTTAAAGAAGATGAAAAGCTATACTACAAGAGTTTAAGCACGCAAAATTATCTAAACGAAAAATGCTTATTAAATGGATCCACCCTTAAAGGAAGACAAGAAGCCTTTGTCTATCAAATGAAAGTAAAAAAATACATTCCTGTTGTTGTATCCATTTCAAGAAAGGAGATCTACTTTCCCAACAAATCGAAAAAAGCACATGATTGTATCTGGATCAATTATGCCAATATTAAAGACGTCACTTACTTTGAGTCCACTTGCACAATCACATTTCATGATGGCTCCAAACTCAATTGTGAGCATCCTAAACGAATCCAACAAACGCTAAAACAAATTTTTCGCTACCTAAATAAAAATACACCGGATTAACCGGTGTATTAGTGGCAACCTCCACCACATGATGAACAATCATGTGAGCAACTTGATTGTTGCATTTGTTCTTCATGACGAAGTGTATTCACGCCAAGGCCCTCAATACATACTGTGGCATTATCGGCTAAATTCGATACTTCTACAATTGTACATGCTGGGAATGGTTCATCGACAAAGTTTTTGAATGTATTCAAGAATGCTTCTTTATCCTCGATATTCTTTAAATACACAGTGAACTTCACAACATGGTGAAGCTGTAAACCATAGTTTGATAAAACATCAATAACCTTATTGATAGCTGTAATTGTCTGTTCCTGAATGCTTTCGCCAAGTCCAGTCTGACCACTTAAATAAAAGAAGTCTCCCAATTGAACCATATTTGAAACACAAGATGTTCCCTCTTGTTTTCCTGCTGATTTTAAAAATATATTCATAGTACTAAATTCCTTTCTTCTTCTATTATATAGAATCTATGCCATCTTCTAAAGTGTTTTGCACTAAAATTTCTCTAGGCTTACTTCCTCTTGCAGGACCAATGATACCATTTGCCTCTAAAACATCCATCAATCTTGCCGCTCTAGAATAACCCACAGAGAACTTTCTTTGAATCAAAGACGTACTTGCCTTTCTAGATGCGATCACAAAACGCTTCACTTCCTCATACAAAGGATCGGCCGTAACATTTCCCGCTTCATTTCCTTGATTTTGCAAATCTTTTAATTGAATAAAGGCATCATCATATTTTGGTCTTGCCTGCGATTTCACAAATGCACAAATGTTATTGACTTCTTCATCCTTAATAAAGACACCCTGAATACGTCTAGGACTCGTCTCACCATTTGGTAAATACAACATATCTCCATTTCCTAGCAAGCGCTCTGCTCCAGCTTGGTCCAAAATCGTTCTTGAATCGACAGATTGTGATACCGCAAACGCAATACGACTTGGAATATTTGCCTTAATAACACCTGTAATGACATCCACACTCGGTCTTTGTGTGGCAACAATCAAATGAATACCGGCGGCACGAGCAAGTTGTGTAATTCTTTGAATACTTGCTTCAACTTCTTTAGCTGCCACCAACATCAAATCGGCCAACTCATCAATGATAATCACAATACGAGGCAATACTTTTAAATGATCATCCTCATGATTTTTGACATACTCATTATATGCCGTAATATTACGAACACCTAATTCACCAAACAAGTCATAACGACGATCCATCATTTCTACAATGACCTTTAATGCCTTATTGGCAAGATCACCATCCGTAATCACTGGAGATAATAAATGTGGTACATCATTATATGGAGTAAACTCTACTTTTTTAGGATCAATCAAAACTAATTTTACTTCATCTGGCTTTGTTCGCATTAAAATCGAAGAAATAATCGCATTGACACAAACCGATTTACCACTACCCGTAGCTCCTGCAATCAATAAGTGTGGCATACGATTTAATTCGCCATAGACATTATTTCCCATTAAGTCTTTTCCTAAACAGAAAAGCAACTTTTTATCTTTCATAGAATCCGGTATTGTACGCATCAAATCCTTCATCTGAACACTTGTCTTTTCAACGTTTGGAATTTCAATTCCAACACTTGCCTTACCCGGGATCGGTGCTTCAATACGAATATCCTTAGCCGCTAGCCCCATCTTGATATCATTTTGTAAGTTACTGATTTTATTCACACGAACACCAAGTTCTGGTTTGATTTCAAACTTTGTGACACTTGGACCAATATGAATCTGTACAAGCTTAGCCTCCACACCAAATTCATGTAAGATCTCAATCAGTTTTTCACCTTTTTCCTTCGCTGTAGTCACATTCGCATTGGATCTTGATTTTCTTTCCATATCCTCTAAAACATTTAGTTTTGGAAGCTTATAGTTTTTAAAATCCGAATTTTCATCCGCAACATAATGTTTAGGTTCAACCTTTTCTACAGCACCCTCATTGACAACAGGAACTTCTTTTTTAGTCTCTACAGGACTCGGTTCATCATCCACATCCACCATAAAGCTAGGTTTTCTAGGTTCTAAATCACCAATAATCAAAGGCTCATCCATTTCTTTTTCTTCATCCACAACATCTGGTTGTACAGGTTTTACAGGATCGGCATTAATAATTTGAAAACTCGATTCATTTGTATCTTCATCTTCAAAAATAAAGTTTTTACGATCAATCGAAACAGGTGTTTCCTTGATTGGAGCACTCTTCATTACTTTTTTAGGTTTTCTTTCAAAACCTACAATTTTTTCATAACCAAACATTAAGATAGCTAGCACAAAAAACAATAGTACCATTACATAGGTTCCAGAATAATCGAATAATGACTGAAAAAGACATAGCAACAAAGCTCCTGCTAATCCAGAATATGTTTTCAAATGACCCGTAATAATATTACCGGCATTTTCCATAATATATTTTAAGCCATAGCTACCTGGGTGTGGTTTAAACTCTATAATCGAAGAAATCAAACTTAAGCCAAGTGCCAAAAATAAGATTCCAAACATATAACGCTTACGAATCACAGGCTGTTCCTTATGGAAAATAAGAACTGCACACAAGGTAGCATTCAAAATAAATAATCCATTTGTTAAAGCTCCAAATAAGAATTCAAAGAAATGTTTTAAAAAAGCTCCTACAATGCCAAATTCTAAAACGACAATAAAACTAATACATATCATACAAATAAGGAAACACAAACGAAATAAGTTTGAGTGCAACCAAGACGTTTGTGTTTTCTTTTTCGTAGATTTTCTTCGTGTTGTTTTTTTTCTGGCTTTTGCCATACTTACCCCACTTTCTACTTATTTAAGTTTATTTCTAAAATAACCGGTAAAATCATCGGTCTTTTTGCGGTTTGTTTATAAAGATATTTAGAAACCTTATCACGAATCAAGTTACGCGTTTCTAAATTGTCATACGTTTTATTTTCAACCGCCTCGTTGATCGTATCTTCCATAATTTTAGCTACATCACCCGTGATGTATTCTGCATCACGCAAATAGATCAATCCACGACTTTGTACATCTGGACCATTAATTATTTTCTTTGTCTTTGCGTTGATACCAATTGCTAAAATCATGACACCATCCGTACTCAATGTTTCACGATCTTTTAATACGACACCTGCCATATCCCAGTTTTCTTTTCCATCGATCATTGTTTCATGAAGCTCTAATTCCATTGCACAAGAAACTAATTTACGATTTTCAAAAGTGGCAACCTGTCCATTATCTAAAATGATGATGCGACTTGGATCATATCCCATTTCAACCGCAATCTGTGAATTCATGTGCAACAAACGATATTCCCCTTTGATTGGAATATAGTATTTTGGTTTTGTAAGGAAGATCATCATTTTCAAATCCTCTTTACTAGGGTGCATACTCAAAACATTCTTATCTAAGACGATGATTTCACCCTCTTTTTTGTACATGTCATTTTCCATGCTCTTGAATTCATTTTCAACACCAGGTACAACTGGACTTGCGACCACAATGACATCATCCTGATCAAACACAATCGATTCTAATTCATTGTTGGCAATGTTGTTGATAGTTTTGAATAAGGATTTACCTTGCCCTGAAATGATTACGACAACGTCTTTCATTGAGTTATCAAAATCAGCTGGATCAATCACTAAGGAAGGATCCACCTCATACCCAATTTCTTTTAATCGCCCTACTAAATCACGTAATTCTTTTGAATAGAATACCATCTTACGACGACTTGCCATACAACAATCAATGATTTCCTGAATACGATATACACTTTGTGTATACACACTCACAAAGACACGCTTATTTTCATGTGTTTCTAAAACCTGTAAAAGCTTAGGGGAAATACGATGACTCGGAGAAGTGTGTCCACTTCTTTCTGCCCCTTTACTTTCCTGTAACAAAACCAATACACCTTCGTTACCAAGTTCTGAAATCGTTGTGAAATCGGAACGGTATGCATCGTCTAAATCATCATAGTCTTCAATAAATTCACCAGAATATACAATATAGCCTTGCTCTGTACCAATCGCTAAACCAAATGTTCCTGGATACGCATGCGTAATTGGAAAGAAAACAACTCTTCTTTTGCCGATACGCTTTTTATCATTACGCTTTACAGAATGTACACGCACACCTGTAATATGTTCCTGACGAATCATTTTCTGTACTTCTTTTACAGCTAATGGAGCGGTATAAACATCACAAGGAACTTGTTTTAATAAATATGGTAAAGCTCCCATAACATCATCATGACCATGCGTAATAAAAATACCCGCAACACGATTTTTGTTTTCAACTAAATACGTAAAATCCTGAATAATAAACTCGATACCTAATGACTCCTTGTTGTCAGGAAATTTGATACCCGCCTCTATTACATAGATGGATTCATCCACCTCCACACAGAATAAATTTTTACCATCTTCATCTAAACCACCAAGGGCAAAGATACGGATTTTTTCAGTTAATGAAGGAATTTTTTCTTCTTTCATATTATCTCCTTTTAAATAGTATTATTTTTCTAGATTATATCACACCGCAACGCCATCTAAAGAGAAACTTTTCGCCTCTGTAATTTTAACTTCTACAAAATCTCCAGGCTGAATATTTTCACCTTTAAAGTTAACTAATTTTTGAGTGTCTGTATATCCAGAATATACCTTTTCATTCTTCTTACTTAAGCCATCCACTAATACGGTAACAGTACGACCCACATAAGCTTTATTCTTTTCTAAAGCCAGATCATTCCATGTTTTATTTAATTTCGCTAAACGCTTTCTCTTTGTCTCCATATCAATCGAGTCATGCATACGGCTAGCTGGTGTACCAGGTCTGGCTGAGAAAATAAATGTAAAGGCATTATCGTATTTACAATAACGAACCACATCTAGAGTGTGTTCAAACTGTTCATCGGTTTCATTTGGGAAACCAACAATGATATCTGTCGAAACAGAAACATTTGGAATTGTATTGACAATCTTATCATATAAAGCTAAGTATGATTCTTTTGTATAACGACGACCCATTAACTTAAGTACATCATCATCTCCTGATTGTAGCGGCAAATGAATAAATGGCATGATATTGTCATATTTTGCGATTATATCAATCATTTCTTCGGAGAAATCCCAAGGGTGACTTGTTGTAAAACGAACACGAGGAATGCCAATTTTAGCAACTTCTTCTAATAATGTCGCAAAATCCTGTTCATTATCCATATCTTTTCCATACGCATTCACGTTTTGTCCAAGCAATGTGATTTCTTTATAACCCTCATCCTTAAGTTGCTGAACCTCTTTTAAGATTTCAGACATCTTACGTGAACGCTGTTTACCACGAGTATAAGGAACAATACAATATGTACAGAATTTGTCACAACCATACATAATGTTGACCCAAGCCTTGAATGTTCCAAAACGGTGTACCGGTAGATTTTCGTAAACCTCTCCTTCTTTAGAGTAAATCTTTACAACTTTTTTACCCTCAACCATACAACTATAAAGCATGCTAGGAAGCTCTTGAATATTGTGTGTTCCAAACAATAAACGAACTTGAGGATATTTCGTTAATAAAGTTTCAACTAAACCTTCCTCTTGTGCCATACATCCACAAACACCAATCACAAGATCTTTGTTTTCGCGATATAAACGTTTGAAGTTACCAATCTCACCCAATACTTTTTCTTCCGCATTTTGACGAATTGCACAAGTATTGATAATTATGACATCACTGCCTTCAGCCGTTTCATTAGGTGCAAATCCTAGCTCATCTAAAATACCAGCCAATGTTTCACTATCACGCTCATTAGCCTGGCAGCCATATGTAGAAATAAAATATTTTTTTCCTCTTCCCATCATACGAGCAGCTTCAGGAATATTAAATGTATCAATACGATCAATTGTATTTGTAGTACGCTTTTGTGCTTCTTTTAAATCGGGTAATACCCATCCTGGTTTTTGTTTCATGTGATCTCCTTTCGAAAAAAAATGCCAAGCACTAAGCTTGGCAAATGTGTTTAAATTTGAATTACTGGTTGATTGCTCCAACAGGGCAAGTTCCTACGCATGAACCGCAGTCGATGCAAGTTCCTTCGTCACAAACTGATTTTCCTTCATCGTCTAATGAAAGAGCTCCTACAGGGCATCCTCCTACACAAGCACCACATCCGATGCAAGCATCTTTATCGATATTTACTGCCATTGTTATTTCCTCCTTGTTTAATAATTTATACTCAAATTATAGCGATAACCAAGTAGTGAATCAAGACAGTTTAGTAAGTGCAGGCTTACCGTAATTCATTTACCAAACTAAAAAATTGAAGTCGGGACTAAAGCCCGACATTTTTATTTTGCGTATTCCTGGGCACGTGTCTCACGAATAACATTAACCTTGATTTGACCTGGATATGTCAATTCAGATTCAATCTTATCACGAATATCACGAGCTAATTTTACACAAGTCATGTCATCCACGTGTTCTGGATTTACAAGTACACGAATTTCACGACCTGCCTGAATCGCAAACGCATTTGAAACACCCTCAAATCCATTCGCAATTTTCTCTAAGTTTTCAAGACGGTTGATATAAGCCTGAGCACTTTCTTTACGTGCACCAGGTCTTGCAGCACTAATTGTATCTGCTGCGATAACCAAATGACTAGTCAAGAACTTAGGTTCTACATCCCCATGGTGTGAGTGGATCGCATTTAATACAATTTCTTTTTCACCATGTTTCTTACAGAACTTGTATCCCAATTCAACATGAGATCCATCTTGCTGCTCAATATTCAATGCCTTACCAATATCGTGCAACAATCCAGCACGTTTGGCAATTTGCTGATTCAATCCAAGTTCAGCTGCCATGCATCCAGCGATATAGGCAACTTCCATAGAGTGCTGCAAAGCATTTTGTCCATAAGAATAACGATATTTTAATGTACCAATCAATTTTACAATTTCACGATCAATACGACCAATACCCAATTTAAAGATAGCTTCCTCACCAGCCTTCATGATCTCTTGATCAATTTCATTCTGGTATTTCTTAACAACATCTTCAATTCGTCCCGGCTGAATTCTTCCATCACGAATCAAGTGTTCCAAAGCTAAACGAGCCACTTCACGACGTACTGGATTAAAACATGTAATCGTAATCAAATCTGGAGTATCATCGATGTTTAATTCAACACCTGTTGCCTGTTCAAAACAACGAATATTACGTCCTTCACGACCAATGATACGTCCCTTCATTTCTTCACCAGGTAAAGAAACAACACTGACTGTCTTTTCTTGAGTTTCCTGCTGAGACATACGCTCAATAGCTAAGGCAATGATATTCTGCGCTTTTTCATTGGCAGTCGCCTTTGCCTCATCCTCTTTATCTTTGATGTATGCAATTGTTTCATGTTCCATTTTCTTTTCCACAATCGCAAATAATTCATCTTTTGCTGCCTGGCTTGACATTTTGGCAACACTTTCTAAAACGACAACCTGTTTGTCGATTTCTTCTTGTAATTTCTTTTCTTTTTCGTCTAATGATGTCAGTTTGTCAGCAACACTTTTCATCTTTTCATTAATCTGACGCTCTTTTTGATTTAACGCTTCATCACGAAAATTCAAGTTATCTTCTCTACGCAATAACTTGTTCTCTAATTCCATTGATTCTTGTTTACGTTCTTTAATTTCTTTTTCAGCTTCTACGCGCAAATCATGAGCCTGTGTCTTTCCGTCTAACACAGCTTGTTTTACACGAGATTCCGCTTCATTTTGAGCTTCTTTTAAAATCTGTTCTGCTTTTTGCTGATTCTTATTTAAACCTGCTTTGGAAAGTCCGACCATACAGCCAGATCCAATCGCAAGACCTGCGACACCAGACAAAACGATCCATAGTACATCCATACTATTTCCTCCTTTTCGTCCTTTGTTCTAGGTAAAACCAAAAATATTATACACGAAAACAGGTATAAAGTCTATCAAGTCAAAGGGCAAAATAAAAGGGATATTTAAATTCTTGTAGGGTCGAACATAGTCCTTAAATTTTTATAGGGTCGTTTTATAAGTAGTAAAAAAATTCTATAAAATATCGTAGGG
>JABLTQ010063687.1_pt1 | contig 39629 bp, 30 predicted proteins | sample 7160101 | NCBI WGS metagenome assembly JABLTQ01 (sample SAMN14651228, study PRJNA627086) | human gut metagenome | isolation source: feces | host: Homo sapiens
CGAAAACATACTAATTTGTGAGAGAAATAGTTTATTAAAAGTACTAATGTGTGACCTGCCATGAGGAAAAATGTCGAAATAAGAATAAATATTCTTCTATGCAAAAAAATATTCGACAGAAAATATGTGTATCGGCACGTAAGCTTTATGGTTCTGTGTCTGAAAATGCCGGAGAAGTGCGCAGCAGCATAGCATGCATAATTCGATATATCAGAGGCGCGAGAGAACATGATTATAAGATTGAATACATAGTTATATGCATAAATCCATAATTGAATATGTAAAAGCAATACATTTAAGTGCAAGAGTCCGAAAAACGTACAGACTTTAGTCTTCTTTTGAAGGCCGGTATAATATAATATATGATGACCGCCTGTGTTGACATCTACGGTGAGCGGAGAGAACGGTTACGCAGTTAGCTTGCTTGCGTTGAGAGCTTGTATACGCAGCGGAAATGCTTGCGCGGCGAGCTTATATGCGTGGTGAGATCGCTTATGCGGCGGAAAGCGTATCTGTGGACAGAGGTTTAAGACGGAGCGGCGGTTCGCAGCTGCTTCGGCAGCTGCGGAGGTGCATATAAGTCTCATCATGCCAAACCGCATTCTACCCGGCGGTGAATTAAAGCTTGCGGCAGAATGCAGCAGACGGTACAGATCGAGTGCGTTCCGGCGCTGCAGTCGTCACGGATGAGCATAGATGAGCGCGTAAGAGCGCGTAAGAGCGCGGATGAGCGCAGATGAGCGAGGATGAGCACGGATGAGCGAGGATGAGCACGGATGAGCGACGAAAATACGCAAAAAAGCTCCCCATGTGCCCGAGTTTTTACGAAGGCATGCGGAGAGCTGTTTTTTGATTTTATGCCGATATTATCAGGTGGTAGTATCGCCTGTCCGGCGCTGATCGGCGAACTGCGGCGGCAATGCACAGCGGCTCGTATCGGTGATTTTGACAGTGCGGCAATAACGCGCCGCTATTCTGTGTTTGTCGGCATAGCCGTTTCGGGGCAATAAGCAGTGACTGTATTTACATCGACATTTTCAGCAGGGCAAAAATCGAGTAATTGATAATATCCGAGATCTGCGCGTCGAGCCCCTCGGAGGCGAGGAGCTTACCTCCGGTGGAGATGATATTTTTCATTCTGAATAGCTTAACGATGATCTGATCGGTGATGGAGTGCAGATGCATCTCGGTCCAAGCCGCACCGTAGTCGTGGTTTTTACGCTCCATCAGCGCCTTGACGCCGGCGAAGGCATCGAGATATGCCCGCTTCATGTCAGAGAGATGCAGCTTATAGTACGCTTCGGTATCGGCGACGACCTCGCCGGGCGACGGGAAGAGCTCGGGATTCTGCATGCGCATGAGCATTATTATGCCGTAGTTGACGATGCCGAGATACTCGTCGGCTCTGCCCTCGCCGACGAGGCTGTCGTCCCCGTTCTCCTCGAGGGTGCGGATGCGGCGCGCCTTTATCCACAGCTGATCGACAAACGACTCGTCGCGAAAGAACAGCCATGTCGGACCGTAATCCTTTGTTTTTGCTTCAAAGATGGCGACGCAGCGCTCTATTATCCCGTCGTAGCGTCTGCCGAGCTCGATATTGTCCATGACGTTCCTCTTTCGGTTTGATTATTTCGCCTGTGCGATGTGTACATACAACTACTATTATAGTCTTTTTGCAATGTAAAGTCAACTTTTTTTCGCGCGGAGGTGATGTGTGATGCAAATATGCGCAGTGCGGTTGCAAGCGGAAGAACGGTTCGTTTATTCATCTGCGATATTAATGATTCGTTTTCCTTTTCGCCTTGCTTTTTCAGTGTATGTGTACGCTCCGCCGAAATTATTTACTACATAGCATATAACAGCATCCGAATTATCTATCATCCAATCGTTTCGTTTGCATACGGCAAATTTCGGAGGAGCATCCTCAAGTCCGTCTGGATAAATTGTATCTGTATATAGGTCCGGTGTATCAAATTCGTATTTATGCCCCGGAATGTACGCAAGGACCACCGAACAATTGACCTTTTTCCCCTCAGACAGCAATTCTTTCATTATTCCGCGAACCATACTATCGAATTGTCCGTGATTGCCTATATAGAATGTGACTTTTTCAGATTCTGTCAGCATTTTCTCTATCTGCACTTTAATTTTCGGTCGTATATCTAACGGGCAGATGCTGTGTCCGAAAAAGCAGCAGGTCATTAAACCACCTCATATTCAAAAATATTTGTTTTATGACGCATATTTAAGCTAAATCTCATTTTATATTGTAATTATAACATATTTCAATGGTTATATGCGTATGTAATACGAATATTTCGAAAACAATAGCGTATAATATACGAATAATGACTCCCGATTTTGTTTTACAATATAGCAAGAACTCGGGAGGTGAGCCGAATGATTGATGCAAACTTTATAAGGAATAGAATCACGCAGCTTCGTTTGCAAAAGGGCGTCTCGGAATATCAGATGGGCTATGACCTCGGTCATAGCAGGAGTTATGTTTATAACATTTCATCGGGCAAGTCGCTCCCGCCGCTGACGGAATTTTTGGAGATATGCAATTATTTCGGTATAACGCCGAGTCAGTTTTTTGATACATCAATTGACAATCCTGCATTACTGCAGACGGCGATCAAGGAGCTGAAGAAGCTGAGCGATGATGATCTTATGCTTATTATCGGCAATATTCGCAGATTGGCAAGGGACGGATGACTGCAGTACCGCAGTTATTATGAACCGGATATTATTTGAACAATACCCCCGACGAGAATCGGAAGAGAACTCTCGTCGAGGGTATTGTCTTTGCCATTTGTTCTGTTTTGCAGTGACAGCTCGAATAATATGTACCCATAAAGGTGCAGTACGCAGAATGCCTGAGTAAAATACAAAACGGACACAGCCGAAGAGCCGTGTCCGTTTTAACGTCATGCAGAGCCGACGTATTATTAAAGCAAAGCAATTACGTGTGAGCGGCGGGATATTCCGAGGTTATGCCCGGTCATTATCCGAATCATCGGAGTCGTTCGAGCTGTTTTCGGAATCCGAAGCATCCGAGCTATCCGAGCCGTTCGAGCTATCGTGTGCATCGGGCTTGCTGCTGTCCGAGTCTGCGTTATCGGTATTATCGGAGCTTGCATCGGAGCCGGCTGCATCATTCGTGTCGGTCGTATCATTCAAGTCGGTCTTGTCCCGGCTGTCCGAAGCGTCCGTGCCTGTGTCGTTGCCCGGGTCATCCCGATCGTCGCTGCTCTCGTCAGGGAAAGGACGGGCGGGGAACACATAAAAGCCCGCCTCACGCATAGCCTTGATACGAGCATCCTCCTCGCGCTCGCGCACCTTCTGCTCCTGCTCGCGGCGGCGGCGCTCTTCCTCGTCGCGCTTAGCCTGCTCGGCGTTTTCGCGCTCGCTGCGGCGGCGCTGCTCGCTCTTCATCTCCTCGAGCTGCTCCATGGTAGAGTCGGTTTCCATAGCCGCCTTGAACTGACCCTCGTCCATTATCTCGTTCTTGATAAGGAACTCGGCAATGAAGTGGAGCTTATCCATCTTTTCGGTCAGGATGCGCTCTGCGCGATTGTACTCAGCCTCGATTATGCGGTAGATCTCGGAGTCGATCTTAGCCGCCGTCTGCTCGGAATAGTTGCGCCCGGAGGAGAAATCTCTGCCGAGGAACACCTCGTCGTCCGAGTGCTCGCTGCCGAAAACGATAGGTCCGAGCTCGGCGCTCATGCCGTATTTTGTGACCATATTGCGGGCGATATTCGTTGCGCGCTGAATGTCGTTTGAGGCTCCGGTGGATACATCGTCGAGGATGAGCTTTTCCGCCATACGTCCGCCGAGCAGACCGGCGATAGATGCCTTCATCTGCGAGACGGTCATGTAGGAGCGGTCCTCTGTCGGGATAGACATTGTATAGCCGCCGGTGCCCTTATTGCCCGGAATGATGGATATCTGATGAACGGGGATATCGGGCTGAAGAATGTGTCCGACTATCGCGTGACCCGCCTCGTGATATGCGGTGAGCTTGCGCTCCTTTTCGCTGATGACCGAGCTCTTCTTCGGAGTTCCGACCACGACCTTTATCATAGCGTCCTCGATATCGTTCATACCGATGAGTGACTTTCCGCGGCGAGCCGCAAGGAGTGCCGCCTCATTTAGCAGATTTGCGAGGTCCGCGCCGGTAAAGCCGGTGGTGCTGCGTGCAATGACCGAGAGATCCACATCGCCCTCAAAGGGCTTGCCCTTGGAATGGACGCGCAGAATAGCCTCTCTGCCCTTGATGTCGGGATAGTTGACGGTGACCTGACGATCGAAGCGTCCGGGACGGAGCAGAGCGGGGTCGAGGATGTCGGGACGGTTGGTGGCGGCGATAACGATAACGCCGTCCGAGCCGTCGAAGCCGTCCATCTCTACGAGCAGCTGGTTAAGCGTCTGCTCGCGCTCGTCGTGACCGCCGCCGAGACCCGCGCCGCGGTGACGTCCGACCGCATCGATCTCGTCGATGAATATGATCGCTGCGGGATGTTTTTTGGCATTTGCGAACAGGTCACGGACACGGGACGCGCCGACACCGACGTACATCTCAACGAAGTCCGAGCCGGAGATGGAGAAGAAGGGAACGCCCGCCTCTCCCGCTACCGCCTTTGCGAGCAGGGTCTTACCTGTGCCGGGAGGGCCGACGAGCAGTACACCGTGCGGTATCTTTGCGCCGAGGCGGCTGAAATGAGCGGGATCCTTGAGGAACTGAACTATCTCGACCAGCTCCTCCTTTTCCTCGTCTGCGCCCGCAACGTCGGCGAAGGTGACGCGCTTTTTATCCGCATCGTAGGTCTTGGCGTGCGACTTGCCGAAGGAGCCTATCTTTCCGCCCCTGCCGTTCGCCTGATTCATCATAAATATCCACAGCGCTATGAAAAGACCTATCATTATCAGATAGGGCAGCAGGCTGACCCACCACGGTATATCAACGGGGGCAGGCATATCGTAGTCTGTGATAATGCCGCTCTCCTTCTGCTCATTGACCGTATCGCTCAGGTCAAGGTAGAACTGCTCGAAGGAGCGGAGTTTGTAGCTGACGGTGCTCCCGTCCTGAAGCTCCATCTTGAGCTGATTGCTCTCGTCGAGAACGAAGCTCTTGACCTGCTCGCCCTTGAAGAGGTCGACGACCTGACTGTATTTGAGCCGTTCGGAGCTCGTGTCGCGGAGCATGAACGAGGCGGAGATTATGATAACTCCCATAAGAAGTATCCAAGACAAGAATGAGGAGAATCTATTCTTTTTCATGTTGCCTCCAAAGTATCATACCGATAGTTTGACCGGAATACGGCGTAATTATTGAGCCTCGGCGAATTTTTGTCCGTCTGCATATTATTTTTCGTAAACGCTGCGGCGAAGAACGCCGACATACGGCAGCGCGCGGTACGCCTCGTCGTAGTCGAGACCGTAGCCGACGACGAACTCATCCGGAATGACCTTGCCGATGTAGTCCGGCTCGAATTCGACCTCGCGGCGGTCGGGCTTGTCGAGCAGGGTGCAGGTGCGGACCGATTTTGCCCCCTTCAGGCGCAGATATTCCGAGAGGTAGGAGAGGGTGCGTCCGCTGTCGATGATGTCCTCGACGATGAGGATATTGCAGTTTGAAAGATCGGCGCGGTGAATATCGAGGATAATGTTAACGCGTCCGGAGGTCGACGTGCCTCCGCAGTAGGACGAGACCTTCATAAAGTCTATCTCCACCGGCAGCGATATGCGCTTCATCAGCTCGCCCATAAAGACGACCGAGCCCTTGAGAATGCAGAGCAGCACGAGCTTTGAGTCGTCGCCCGCATAGTCGCGGTCGATCTCGGCGGCAATGCGGCGGACTATTTCGTTGATCTCCCCCTCGGAGACGAGAATTCTTTCGATGTCCTTGTTTATCTGAGACATTGTATGCTTTTCCTTTCGCCTTAAGGTATGCTGATATTGATTTAATGATAATTTAAAGAAAATTTGTGCCGATGCGCCGTCAACTATCGATCGGCGCGATGTATATAAGGTCAACACGGGATACCTCGTCGCTCCCGTTGTCCGCGCGCGCGGCTGCGGAGTCGATTTGGGCACCGTCTCGCACTGCGGCGCCGGGTATCCAAAGGATGCCGTCTTCGTCGCAGATCATCGGCAGCGTTTGCCGCTCCTGCGGCAGTACGGCTGCCGCCTGATACAGATTTTTCACCGTACGGTGTCTGCCGCGCACGAGCACCCGGTCTCCGGGCTGTCGCTTTCTCGCGAATAATGTACCTTTAAGTTTAGCAGATGCGACGGTTATGTGTGTAGATAAATTGTAAATATTTTCGTCCGATGGGTGACGAATTTTTGCCGTGCCGCTCCCCGTCGTGCCGCACGGCTCGGAGATCGATGCACCGTCGTGCGGGACGCTCTCCACGACGATCAGCATTGCCCCGCCGGGCAGGCGGTTTTCGCCGGGACGCAGAGGGTATTCGGCAGCGGATCCGCCGTCGGGCTTACCGCAGGTCTTACCGTATGTATCACCATATGTCTTACCGTCTGTCTTATCGCATGACGCGCTGCCGCCGGCTGCCGCCGGATAATCGCCGTCATTCGCGGCTGTCGTGCGCGTTCGGCTGTCGCCGGAGCTCGGTGCTCTGTCCGCACCGCGCCCGATATCGGGAGAGAGCATTATCCCGCCGCGCAGCTTTGTCGCGCGCACCGCGCCGGGCAGACTCAGCTCCTCGTGCGTAGCGCCGACGCGGCAGAGCCTCGCGAGCGCCTCTATGTTGTCGCTGCCGGGGTCTGCGGATATTCCGCGGCGGGCGCAGTAGTCCCGATAGAACGAGAGCAACCTGCGGCGCAGCAGCGGTGCGGGCAGCCGGTCGGGAACAGTGATGCTGTCGGTGCTGCGGATGTGTGCGGCTGCCGCTGTATTTTCGATACTATCGGCGGGGTCGGTACTCTTTATCGAATCGTAGGTATTCCGTATCGAATCGCCGGTAGTATGCCGAGGGCGGTCGGTTTCCGGGTACTCGGCAGAGTCTATGCCGGCTTGTGCCGCGCCGCTATACGCCGCGCCGCTTGTGTCTGTTGCGCTTTTGCCCGTACCGTATTCGCCGTCGGTGCCCGTACGGTATTCCCCGAGCAGCTCGGTCAGTCTTTTCAGCCCGTCCTCGGGGAGGGAGGCAAGCGCCGAGAGCAGCGTTTCATCCTCGCGCAGCAGCCGTGCGGTACGGTATGCAGCCTCGGGCGCGTGCGGCGACAGCTCGCAGAGCGCAGGCACGCAGCGGGAGCGGATAACATTCCGTGCGCAGCACGGCTCGAGATTTGTACTGTCGGTAACATATTCTATGCCGTTTTCGGCGATATAGCGCTCTATCTCGGAGCGCGGAACGGACAGCAGCGGGCGCAGCACCGGTATGCCGCCGGAGAGACGGGAGACGCTGTACTCGGGTATGCCGCCGAGCCCCGCAAGCGCGCTGCCGCGCGAGAGTCGAAAGAGCAGTGTTTCGAGCTCGTCATTTGCGTGATGGGCGGTGACGATGCAGCTGCAGCCGTATTCCTCAGCCGCCTCGCGCAGATATGCATACCGCAGCTCGCGCGCCGCCTCCTCAAGTCCGAGTCTGTGCGCTCGGGCATAGGCGGGTACGTCGGCGCGGCAGACCTTGAGAGCAATGCCGTGCTCTCGGCAGAAGCGTCTGCAGTGCCGCTCGTCTCTGTCTGCCTCCTCACCGCGGATGCAGTGGTTGAGGTGCATGGCGACGGGGGTTATCCCGTACTCCTCGCGGCAGACATGCAGCGCATGCAGCAGCGCGGAGGAATCGCCTCCGCCGCTGTAACCCACGAGCAGGGTCTTGCCGCGCAGTCCGCAGCGGTCAACGGCGCGTCGCACCGCCTCGGTCAGTGGGGCGGCTTTTGATGCGCCGCGGCGTGTGTCGGGCTTGCTATTTGCATTATCGGGCGCAGCGCCGCATGCCGCACATTCGCCGTGCACCGTGCGCTCCGCTTCGGGAAAGCTATTCGCCCGAGCGGTCATGTCGAGGGCTCCTCGACATCGGAGATCGACGTAAATTTAGTATACTGTCCGAACCATCCGAGCTCGACCGTTCCCGTCGAACCGTGTCGGTTCTTTGCAATGATAACATTAGCCACATTCAGCTTCGGCTCCACCGCACCGCCCTTGGATTCCTTACCGTTCTCGTAGTATTCGGGGCGGTAGAGGAACATTACGATATCCGCGTCCTGCTCTATCGCACCGGAGTCGCGGAGGTCGGACAGCATAGGTATCTTCTCGGTTCTCGACTCTGTCGCACGCGAGAGCTGGGCGCAGCAGATGACCGGGACATGCAGCTCCTTTGCGAGCAGCTTCATGTTACGTGAGATATCCGAGACCTCCTGAACGCGGTTGTCTATCTTTCGGTCGGAGTTCATCAGCTGGAGGTAGTCGACCACGACGAGACCGAGGTTTTTCTGCTTCAGTCTGCGGAGCTTTGCCCGCATACCGGTAACGGTGATGCCGGGGGTGTCGTCGATGTAGATATTGCATTCGGAGAGGGCTGAGGCGGCGTGTGCGATGCGCGTCCAGTCCTCGCCGGAGAGTTGACCGCTTCGCATTGCACCCGATTCTATGAGCCCCTCGCTTGACAGCATACGCTGTACGAGCTGCTCGCAGGACATCTCGAGCGAGAATACCGCAACGGCTTTGCCGGTCTTTTTTGCCGCGTTGGCGGCTATGTTAAGACAGAACGATGTTTTACCCATACCGGGGCGCGCGCCGACGAGCACGAGGTCGGAGTCGCCGAGACCGATGAGCACCTTGTCGAGGTCTCCGAAGCCGGTCGGCGTGCCCTTCGTGCTTTCCGGGTCCTCGCTCAGTGCGCGCAGCCCGTCGTAGACCGAGACGAGAACGTCGCGGATGTGAACGAAATCCTTGTTGCCCGTGCCCTGAACTATCGAGAATATCTTTTGCTCCGACTGCTCGAGGATGTTGCTCACATCGTCCTGTGCGGTGTATGCCGTCTCGGTTATCTCGTTGCAGGCGGTGATGAGCTGGCGAAGCCTGCTCTTGTCGCGGACGATAGTTGCATAGTCCTTTATGTTAGCCGAGGAGGGGACTATCTCAGCGAGTACGCGGATGTATGTACGTCCCTGCTCGTTCGAGGAGTAGACCCCGCGACGGACGAGCATATCTATCAGGGTAACTACGTCTATGGTCTTGTCCTGCAGGTACAGCTCCTTCAGTGCGAGCCATATCTCGCGGTGATCCTCGGTGGAGAAATCCTCCGCTGTCAGCTTGTCCGCGACGAGATTCAGACTGTCCGGGTCGATAAGCACCGAGCCGATGACCGACTGCTCCGCCTCTATCGAGACGGGCAGCTCTCGTCTGATGTCACTTAGTTCCATAAAAATACTACCTCTTCCTTGTTGTTTGCGTGCCGGATATCACATCGGCACCCTTCGGCTGTGCCGAAGGGGTATTATGCCGCTTACTTTTCGGTGACTACTACGTTTATCTTGCCGACAATGCCGGTGTACAGCTTTACATCAAAGGTGTAGGAGCCGTATGCCTTGATCCCGTCCATATCTATCTTGCGGCGGTCGATAACGATGCCGGTCTGTGCCCGGAGCGCCTCGGAAACGTCCTTGCTCGTAACAGAGCCGTACAGTCTGCCGTCCGCGCCGCCGGACGCCTCGATCTTTACGAGTACCGACTGGAGCTTTTCGCTCGTAGCCTTAGCCTCCGCGGTCTCCACCTCGATGCGGTGGCGCTCCGCGCTCTCCTTGTTTTTAAGGTCGTTGAGCGCCGCGCCGGTAGCCTCGACCGCGAGTCCGCGCGGGAGCAGATAGTTTCTTGCATAGCCGTCGGAGACGTTTATCAGCTGTCCCTTTTTGCCCTGAGCCTTTACGTCCTGAGTGAGAATTACTTTCATTTTTTTACCTCCTATTGCTGCGGTGATAAAATCGTCCGGACCGAAAAAGCGAAAACAGGGCTTGTATAGTTAATCTTAAGTAAAATCAACTTTACAGATAATGTGTCGGAATCCTGACGGATTCCTGCATAAGATAATATGTTTTCGCTTTTTCTGCGCCCGATTTCGCCGCGCGACGTACAATTGTACGCCTTGCGCGACGAAATCGAACACTCCAAACGATTTTCTCTACCGCAGGGATATGCTGTAGTTAAATTGTGTTGCGGTTATCGCCGCAGAATCATCGCCGCAGAGCTACTCTTCGTCAAGATAGCTGTCGATCGCATCAAGCAGCATCTGCTTTGCTTCTGCGACAGTTACTCCCGTCATCTGCGTAGCAGCAACGTCGAAGCGTCCTCCGCCGCCTATCTTTTCGGCTATGAGCTGAACATTTATCTCTCCCGCCGATCTGGCGCTGATGTGAACATAGCCGTCGAGCGGGCAGATAACAAAGGAAGCCTCTACACCGTCGACCGACAGCAGCTTGTCCGCCGCCTTAGCCGCCGATACGCGGTCGAGTGCAGTCAGCTCGCCGCCTCCGCTTGCAACAGACACGGCTATCGCGGTGCGGTAGAGCATAACGTCGCTCTCAAATCTCGCCTCGCTCATAAAGTCGCGCAGGTCGGTCTTGAACAGCTCCTCGGTATCCGCCGGGTCGGCCCCCTCGCCGCGCAGATACAGCGCCGCGCTGAAGGTTCGGGTGTGTGTATTGCGTGTGAATCGGCGGGTATCGAGCAGGATACCGGCAAATATCATATCCGCCTCTTCCTTAGGCAGGCTGTCGGTGGGTATCGACTGCTCGAGTATCTCGGTGACCAGCTCGCAGGCGCTCGATGCCGACGGCTCGATGTAGGTGATTATCGGGTTTATCGGATATTCAGCCGTCTTTCTGTGGTGGTCGATTATGACGGTGGAGAGAACATTGTCCGCGATCTCGGGCGACTCGAACTTTTCGCGATTGTTGACGTCGCAGATAACGAGCAGCGTCTCGCTCGTGATGGTGTCCTGCGCGTCGGATGCGCCGATAAATACCGATGACAGATCGGGTGTCGCCTTCAGCATAGCCAGCGCGCGGGCAAGATTCGGGTCGCGGTCGTTTACGATGATGTTGACGCGAACGCCGCAGAAAATCGCGAGCCGCGCAATGCCGACACAAGCGCCGAGCGAGTCGAAATCCGCTCCCGCATGTCCCATGACGAGCACATTCGACGACTTTGAGATAGCGACGGCGAGCGCGTTTGCAATGACCCTCGCTCTGACCTTGGTGCGCTTGGATACGCCCTTGCTCTTTCCGCCGTAGAATTCGAGCGCGCCTCCGCGCCGAATGACGGCTTGGTCTCCTCCGCGCTGCAGCGCCATGTCGAGAGCAGCCTTTGCCGCGCGCTCCTTGTCTGCAAGATTGCCGAAGCCGCCTGACAGTCCCATGGAGATAGTAACCGGCATACTGCCGTCTCCGACCCGCACCTCGCGCACGCGGTCGAGGATATCGAAGCGCCGCTCGGCAAACTCCTCGAGATGCCGTGCCTCGAATATGAACATGTACCGCTCCTTTTCATACTCGCGAAAGATGCCGCCGACCGACTCCGCCCAGCTCTTGAGCACCGTCTCGACCTCGCCCGCGATTGTTCGGTACTGCTCCTGAACGTACTGCATCAGCTCCTCGAGATTGTCTATCATGATGTAGCAGACCACGGGACTTTCGTTCTGTATCTGCATGTAGAGGGAGCTGACCTCGGTGCGGTCGTTGAAGAATGCCATTATGCAGCGGCGCGAGTCGAGAGTCAGGTGGTAGCCCTTTACCCCCCATTGCCTGCCGAAGCGGTGGTAGTCGTAGCCCTCCTCGGAGTCGGGCGAGAGCACATCCTCGGCGGTAAAGCCGCATATCTCCGCGACCGACGCGCCGACCGCCTCCTCGCCCTCTACACAGACTGAGGCAAAGCTGTTGTTTATCCATCTGATTATGCCGCCCTCGTCGAAGATGACGATGGGTCTGCGGTGGTTCAGCAGCGCGTCGAGCACGGCGGTGTCCGTCGCTTTGTCGCTGCGGTCGAGTATAAAGCTGCGGTGCGCCTTGAGGGCGCTCGTCAGCACCGTCAGCGCGGCGCAGGCGGGGATGTAGAGCAGGGCGACGGTGACCGAGGTCGCCGTGCGTGCCGCCGGGTCGGGGATCTTTGTGCAGATGAGCGCGGTAACCCCGAGAAAGAAGAGCGCGAGCAGGGCGCTGGGAAGAATGGTTATCGCGCGCTGCTTGATGAGCCGCTTTCTTCTGCCGCTCAGTATTCGCTGTCCTCTCGCGCGGCGCGAGCCGCTTACGTTGTTGTTTTTCAATCGCTTGTCCTCCGTTTTCGGGGCGCGCCGCGATGCTCCGGAATAAAGAGCACCGGGCAGAGCCGACAGTCTTGTCTTCCCCTGCTTAGCTTTTAAAGCGTTAAAATGGGATGTAAAGCCGAGTGATCATACAGCCGTGTGTATGTCTGTCCCGCGGCAGCGCCGCAGGGGTTTTCTGCAATGTGACGGCAGACGGTATCGGATGAGTCTGCGCGGCTTTCCGATGGATTTCGGAATGCCCTTTTGCCTGACGCAGCGGGAATTTCCGTTCGCGTGTCCTGCCTTGCATATCCAACCCGGATGCTGTTTTTCGACAGCTCGGGAAATTTATCTGCCTATGCGGTCATTCTTCCTTGCGGCGAGCAGCCGCAGCCGCACGAAAGGTGTGTATCACGCCGATAAGCACGAACAGTATCGCGGCAATGCCAACGCTCGATATCAGCGCTCCGATACATATCATAACGATGATGGCAAACATCGCCCCGCCGCCGGTACGGCGCTTTGCGCCGGAGAGCAGCGTTCCGAACCCCACCGCAAAAAAGCCGGGAGCGAGCACCGCAGCCATATTCTCCGCCGAAACGGCTGTCAGGCTGTTGTCGGACGACGCGCCGAATATCGCCGAGGCGAGGTAGGAGAGGGTGAATATCACCGCCGCCGTAAGGCTCATGGTCACCTTGCCGCGCTTGTCGAGCTGCGGGGGTGCAAGGAAACGGATGCAGCCGCCGAAAATGCCGTGCGCGAGCCATCCTATGAACAGCGCCGTCACTATGACTATCGACGGCAGCACGCGGAGCATCGAGGCCTTCATCTGCCGAAATGCCGCGGTAAGCTCGCCGACCGATACGCCGTATATCTGCCCGCCGCTCTTTTCCATTGCTTCGGCGCTGCTCAGCAGACTGTCGCGCATTACGGAAAAGGGAGCCTTGATCTCATTCCATATAGCCGTCCACGACAGCTCTCCGCCGATGTACGCGTCCGCCGCGAATTGCAGCAGACCGAGCAGTATAAGAGCCGCTGCGGAGGCGATGAGCGAGACGTTCTTGGTCATCCTGCCCTCCGCGCTGAGGCAGATGAGGAGTGCGAGCAGTGCTGCCGCCGCGCTCCACGCCGGAACGAACGGCGCATAGATCACCGCGGAAGCGATCGAGCCGAGCAGCGGTGCGAGCGCAAGAACACGTATGCCGGAGATGAACGCCGCGACCGCGCCGAATCCCGCCGAAAGCGAGAGCCACAGCCAGCCGTCGAAAACATCGTGCGCAATGAGAGCTGTGCCCGCCGACAGCAGTACGGCGAGAATGACGGTAAAGGTCGGTATCTGCCGCCCGCTGCTCTTTATCCCGTTTTCCATGTAGATACCTCCCGTGCTTTTCGCTTGACCTTGTGATCTCGCGCCTAAGTATAATACTCCATATTACGATTATCCTTAATTATATCATATAATATGCATTTTGTAAATAATGCTTTTTGTAAATAACTCGGATACGCGGGGAACGAGCGGGGGACGAGGGGAACGCGGCCTTTTGAAAAAGGCCTGGCGAAAACTTTATAATAGGGAGTCTTTCTCGGGCAGAGCAGCGGGACGATTGCGAAGTAAAGGTTTCACCCGCCACCGACTGAGGCAGTAAGCAGCAGAAAAGTTTCGCCCGCCGTTACGCACGGACTGGGGATTAGACAGATTAAAGTTTTCGTCCACCTTTTTTAAATGGGTGGCGCATAAAGGCGGAGCCTTTATGCCTGAGTTTGGAGCTTACGCTCCAAACATCACGGGGTCGGGGCAATGCCCCGAAAATCGGCGTTTCTTTTCCTTAGCTTTTGAACAACGCCCCGCGTTGCTCACGTGAAGTTTTGCGGTCTTGCGCAGCAAGATTGCCGCCCTTGACGGCAAAGAAAAACTTCATGTTGAATCGCATAGCGATTCAACGTCGCCTCCGCTCGCACAAAGAAAAGCGGCTAAGGTTCTGATCAGACCGAATTCGTAGTGATAACGGTGTTTCTTTTAAAGTTTTGGAACAACGCCTCGCGTTGTTCGCTGCGCACTGTATGGTCAAAGAAAAGCGGCTGAGGCTCTGATTCACCTGAATTCGTAGTGGTAACGCGCGATGACAAAACAAAGAATTTGCAGTAAATCAGGTTAACATTGCACACTGAAAGTTTGCGCGTGTATGCCTCCCCTTGCACAGGGGAGGCATATACGCGCGACTTTTCAGTATGCATTATCAACTTAATTTTAGGCAGATCAAAGACCAGCAAAATTTGGGTCGGTCTATAACCTTATGCACGAGTGCATTTTTGCGGTCTTGTGCAGCAAGATTGCCGCCCATGACGGCAAAGAAAAACTTCATGTTGAATCGCTATGAAATTCAACGTCGCATCGCTCGCACAAAGAAAAAGCGGCTGAGTCTCTGATTCACCCGAATTCGTGCGATTCGCACAAAGAAAATCCACTGAAGAGCCGATTTTCTTAAATTCGGATTTTCACCGCTTTTCACGCGGCTTGACGAGCTGTGCGTTCCCGCGTTTGCGTTATGTAAAAATGTTTATAAAAGCGGCGCAAATTCGCAATATTTGCCGTGAAATCTATCCTCCGTATTTCTTGACAAACAGTATTTTTTATGCTAAAATGAGCAAAGGAAATCTGCTGACGCTTTTCCACGGAGGAAATGAAATGAAAAGAACAAAGAGACTTTCCGCGATCATCCTCGCGGTTGCTATGATATTCGCGTCCGTCGCGCTCGCTTCATGCGTGTCCGAGACGGATATAAAAACACAGATATCTCAGACCTATTCCGAGTTCGGCAATGCCTTTTATAACGCGGTCAAGTGCTGCGCGTTCAACGACGTTTACAATCCCGCAGACTTCAAGGAGTGGTCGACCCTGCTCAAGGCGGCAAGATCGGTCAGCAAAAAAACCAAAGATTATCCTCAGAGCGACCTCGAGTCGTATCTCGAGCAGTGGAGAGCTGCTATCGACGAGCTGAATGCACTTGCCGACAAGTACCCGCTTCCGAGCGGCATAACCGAAGAGACTGTCGAGACCGCAGCCGAGTAATAAGCTGCCGAGCCGACAGCATCGGCGTGCCCGCGTACGCTTTATCGGCATGACGAGCTGCGTTTGCATGCCTCTTTCCGCCGTACGGTATGCGTATAGTCAGATGCTTTGTCCCTTTATCCCATCACCGCATCGGCGGAGAAGGGAGAATATCCGAATGCGGACGGGGTCTCCGAGACGGTCGTATAAGCGATGAGCGACGACGAACTCAGGCGGCTCCGACACGTTTCCGCGGTATATGCGAGGGCAGGGCGAGGCTGCGCAGAGAATATGAATTTAATAAGGCTCCGGCAGGGTGCTTCATTATCGAAGAACCCTGCCGGAGCTGTTTTTTCGGCGCTCGCCCCTGCCGAAAATCGTTTTGAGTCTATTATCCGGCAGATAAATCAAGCCGCATCAAAAGTCGGGCAGGAAAGCCCGTGCTATGTGAACGTCCCGAGCCGTTTCGGACTCGTGCCCCCTTAGCCGTACCGGGCTTTTGCGGCTCACCGCCGCCCGCCGGAGCTGCCGTACCGCACCCCGAACGCACGACACCCGAGACTATCTCCGCGCCGGAGCGGCTGCGCCGGCTACGACCTTGCCGTTAAACGTCCTCTTTTTTTTCAGACACCGCAGCCGCAGCCGCAGCCGGTGTTTGTGCCGGTGCTGCTGTTGCAAGCGAGCAGGAGCACAAGAATTATAAGGATGATGATCCACAGTGTATCGTCACTGAAAAGATTGCAAAGACAGTTCATTTCTGACCTCCGTCATATTCCGTTTTATTGTACGGCGCATGCGCCGAGGCGGTGAGCTCAGCCGCCTATAACATATTATGCATGCGGCGGGGGAGTGTTCCAAGTGTGCGGAGGTTTTGCCGCCGCGCCCAAGCGCCCGTCGAACAGACGGCTCCGTAACGATGGAATTGATGTGCGGTCCTGCGTCTGTGATTCTTAAATTAGGACACCTCAAAAAACCTGACCTGAGATATTTGCCTATTCTCACAAATAAAAAGAGCTGTTAAAAACCGCGTTTTTAACAGCTCCCTTTGATTCGGCGGGGATAGGTAAAAAGTGTTCGGAGCGAGTGGCGTTGCCCCGTCAGGCGTACGAGCATACGTCGAGGGGCAAAGCGCTCGCAAAATAAGCGGATAATAATTCCGTCGGGGGGATTCGATAGAATTTCATCAGCCTTCCCTGTGTTTGTGCCGAACAAAATTCACACTTATATCTGCTTTTTGTTCCGGACTTTTTTTACAGCCCCGACTGCCTCTGCATCATGCAGTTCTGCGCGGCAGGGTGCGCTGCGGCACAATGCGGCGGGAAAATTATCAGTCTATCTCATACATTGCGGTCGTTTCCGCATAGCAGATATCCTTGATAATATCATAATAGTCATTGCTGTCGGTCGACTCATATCCGCCCGACTTATCCTGTGCTATATACTCCCGAAGCTCATCCGCGACCTCGCTGTCGAGCGGATATTTCATACCCTCATAATAATAAACATAATAGCTGCCGTCTGAATAGCCGACTACCGTAAGCTTAGGATTCTGACCCACGCAGAATGTGCCGCTCTTATCACAGAGATAGATGCCGATGGTTTCGACCGGCTCCGGCATACGGTCCCTTACCGGCTCGCCGGCAATGGCGGTGTTGACAGCATCGCTGAGCTTTTTGCTCATTACGAGAAATGACTGGTGATATGTGTGGCTGTCGGTAAGGTCTTCGACAAGCATATACGTTCCGTAATAGTCAAAATCCGTTTCGTTAAGCAGAGTCTTATAATCATCGTACTTATCCTCACGGATAAAGATGCGGTAATCGACCCACAGAATTGTTCTGTCGTCGTTGATTTCCGCGACGGTGGTGTAGTAGCTTCTCGCAAGAAGCGTCGGAACATCCGGCTTTGTTATAAACACTCTGCCCGCCGATTCAAAATCGGTGGGTCTTGCCGTAAATTGCGATATCAAAGCCTTGTATACAACGCCGTCTATGGTGTAGGTCTCGCCGCCGTCCTCCGATACCGCCTGATGCGCACGCGCATCGTCGACAGCGGCGCAGGAGGAGAACAGAGCCGCAGAGCATGCCGCTGCCGCAATGAGTATAAGCGCACGAAGCAATTTCTTTTTCATTTTCTATTTCCTCCTTACTCGAGATTGAGCTTCTTTTTCATAATGTGCTGCGTTATCAGATAGTATATTGTGCCGAGTATAAGATTAAATACTATCAGTCCCGCCGCAACAAGATGATCGGTTGCCGGAGAATTATTCGCTATCCATGAAAGCAGCTTATATATTCCGAGCTGTCTTCCGTATGTCGTAAGAACGATGATAGCGATAGTGCCGAGTATCTGGCAGGCAAAATAGTACCCGAAGAATACTCCGAAAGCGAGCAGCACGCGGTTTTTCTTTGCAAGCTGACCGACGGCAATGCAGGTGTAAAAGAGCAGCATCGACACCGCAGATACAACAACGAGCATAATAACTGCCTCGATAATATAGGCAATAAAATGTCCGCCGATGTTATCAAACGCACGGTTGCAGAGATAGCAAATTGCTTTCCAGAGTTCTACAAATGCATCGCCTGCAGTTACTATCGAGCATGCAAGCAGAATAGCGACAACGGACACAAGGGCGCAGATAATAGCCGAGAGCAGCTTTGCCCATATGTGCTGATGCACGGTCACGGGCAGAGTAAAGCTGAGATAGCCCTCGCCGGTGAACATATTCTTATAGAATCGCGCGATGCAGAGTGCAACGGTCGCGACAAGGGTAACGATGCAGGCTATTATGAATATGGCGGTAGAGGATGAAAAAAAGGTCCAATATGCATCGCCGTCATTCTCAAAGAGCTGAACAAATCTATGCAGCAGCGCTATTCCGAGCAGGATCAGCTGAAACGGAAGCAGCGAGCGCATATAAGAAGCCAGCTCGTATTTCATCAGTTTCTTTACCATTTGAATACCTCCCTGAACAGCTCATCGGCGCTCTTTCCGCTCTCCTCACGGATGGCATCGACGCTCTTGTGCAGTACGATGTTTCCGTTATTGATGAAAATCACCTCGTCGAGCACCTGCTCGATATCCGAGATGAGGTGTGTCGATATGATGACCGACGCCTCGGGATTGTAGTTGCCGATGATGGTTGAAATGATGTAGTCGCGTGTCGCCGGGTCGACGCCCGCTATCGGTTCGTCGAGAACATAGAGCTTTGCGCTGCGGCTCATTACGAGGATGAGCGATACCTTCTCCTTGTTACCCTTGGAGAGTGTTTTCAGCCGCACGCCGGTCGTTATGCCGAGCCGAGTGAGCATCTCTATCGCCGTGTCGCGGCGAAAATCCTCGTAAAAATCGCAGAACATGTCGACGAGCTGTCCCACCGTCATCCACGAGTTGAGGTAGTTGCTGTCGGGCAGGTATGCCACGACTTTCTTCGTCTCGACTCCGGGAGCGCCCCCGCAGACCGTAAGGCTGCCGGAGGTCGGAGTGAGCAGTCCGTTTATCAGCTTTATGAGAGTCGTCTTTCCCGAGCCGTTCGGTCCGAGCAGTCCGATTATCCTGCCGCCCTCTATCGAGAGATCAATATTATTCAGTGCGATAAGAGGACCGTATTTCTTGGTGATGCCGTCACATCTGAGCAGTTCCGCCATCTGTATTCCACCTTTCCGTATATTGCTTTGTCTCTGCCTCGGTCATGCCGAGGTTCTCCATGTCGGAAAAATATTGACGCGTTTTGTCCGCGCGCGAGCGCTCGACCGCAGCCTCAGCCGCCTCGAGGTTGTCGCCGACATACCAGCCGGAGCCGACCACCGCATAGATTATCCCGTCGCGGCTCAGCTGCTCAAACGCCTTCTGCACCGTTCCCGGATTTACGCCCGCCTCGACCGCGAGCGCACGCACCGACGGCAGCTGCTCGCCTGCGGCAAACTCTCCGAGCGCTATGTGCGTGCTCAGCTGCTCGCATAGCTGCGGGCAGATAGGACGGCTTTTAATCAGTTTCCATTCCATAGTGCCGATTCCTTTCGTTATACTTGCAGTGATACCTGCCGGGGCTGCTGTATATCGGAGCGCTCCGATGCCCGCGTACCCGGCTGTGCGGCGGCCCGACTGTCCGGCTGCACCGTATCACTGTACTAATACAACAATACAGTATAAAATGAGTTTTGTCAAGGGTTTTATAAAAAAAACTACTGCGAATTTAAATCATTTTTTGTTCGGACTTCTTCACAACGAATATGGCAGATGCCTAAAATGCCCGAATCAGAAAAAAGAAATTCACTTTTTCTGCGGGCAATGCACCGAACCTTTTTACCTATTCAGGGTGAAAAAAGCGGAGCTGTTAAAAAAGCGAGTTTTTTAACAGCTCCGAAATTCCGGCTTATGACAGCACCGGGACGGTATTTTATATCTGATGAGGAGAAATGCTCTCGGTTACATGGGTCTGTTCGGCGTATCGGTCTCGGGCTTAGGATATGCCGGGTGCAGCTCGACATCAAGCCCGGAGATAAACTTCATCAGTCTTACAAGGTCCGCTACGCTGACCATTCCGTCGCCGTTTACGTCGGGCACATGTGCGATGACATCGTTGCCGGCGATATACTTCATCAGCCGAACAAGATCTGCGGTGTTAACGCTTCCGTCGCCGTTGATATCGCCCGCAAGCTCACCGCCGGGACGCAGTCTGACTATTCCGTCGCCGAAGCATTGCGCGCCGCCGAGGGATGCTCCGAAATAGCCGTAGGTGCATTCCTCGCCGTTTAGGATCAGCGTAAGGTCATTGCCGAACTCGTAGCCGTCCTTTGCCTTTATCCATATCGAATATGAATATTCTGCGCCCTTTTCAAACTCCGTAATGATCGGTGTGGACTCGGAATCCGCCGAAGACCACCAGGCGACCTCCTCCATGGTACCCCTGTCGCTTTCTTCGAGCTTTGCCCAGCACTCCCACAGTATCTCGTATTTGTCCGCGTCCGCTTCGGGAACTGCTGCCGACGGCACGGGCGCTTCGCCGGGCTCGTAGCTGACCTTAAGCTTCTCCAGCCGAACGGTGTCTATCACGTTCTGCGAGGTGGGTCTTATCGTTTTCAGCGCTGGGGCAAAAAGGGTGGAATCGTATACCGATACAAAATCAACAGCCTTACCGTTCAGACTGAGAGTACAGTCGTCCGAAAAACAGTAGCCGCTGATCGTGCGCAGATAGAGGCTGTACATGTAGGTCTTGCCTTTCTCAAACGTCGTCAGCCGCTTATCCTCCGGAACTTTGGCGTTTTCCTCTTCATCGGAATGCCAAAAGCGTACCGGGATCATTTCGCCGTTGTCGTCCGATTCGAGCTGTTCCCAGTATTCGTCTATCTTATAGAAGGCAGACTCACCCTCCGGCAGCTCGGCGACCGCACTTGCCGCGGGCGCGTCTCCTGCCTTGTAGGAGAGGATCGCATTGATGATGGAGATGCTATCTATTTGGACTACCGACATGTCGACAGCGGTCAGCTGTGCTCTGCCGTCGCCGTTCAGCCATAGCGCACCGTGGTATTCCCGACCGTTATACGTGAAATTTATCTCGTCGGGATTAACAAAGGTGTACCCGTCCTCCGCCTGCAGCGAAAGGTCGTAGCTGTACTGCTTTCCCTTTTCAAAGGTCGAAATTCTCGTATCATCCGCCGCATAAAGGCTCTCATCCGAGTACCATACCGCAGCCGGATCCTCGGTATCCTGCCCCGGCTCGCTCCAACGCTCGAACAAAACGGAGTAGTGCGCGCCGTCCGGGACCGATGCGATCATGACAGGCGCACTGCCGTATTTGAAGCCGGAGGCATCGAGCTCGACCGAGACCTCGCGGATAAGGCCGCCCCCCTCCCCGGAGGAAACCTCTTCCGCATATGCCGACACCGTAAGCATCGGCAGCGCCGTGAATGCCGCGAGCGCGGCTGTCAGCAGCCTTGACATAATAGATTTTTTTGACATAAGTTAGCTCCTTTCTGCAGCTATTCCCGTTGTGACCTTATTATAACATGCTGCGGAGAGGGAAAAAGCAGTATTTCCGAGTTGGCATATGCCAACTCGGAAATATCATAGATTTATAGCGCACGGCTGATGAAACATACATCGGCTGAGGTCTGGCTGATGCTGCCGTCATAGCTCGGCATGCGACAGCAGCACGTCGAGGCGTTCGCCGTCGCGCAGTATGTCGATTATCCCGTAGCTCGGTCTGCCCTCGCGAGGGCGGGAGATGCTGCCGGGATTGAAAAGCCACAGAGGGCGCTCGCCGTCACGCTCCGGCGGCAGATATCGCTCGAGTCGGAGGTGCGTGTGACCGAAGAGCGCAATATCCGCCCCGCGCTCGCGTGCCGCCGCCGCGAGAGCGGAGAGTGTGCCCTTGACCCCGTAGCGGTGCCCGTGACAGATGAATATCCGCGCCGCGCCGAGATCGAGCGTGAGCGATTCCGGCATTCCGCCGACGAACATATCGCAGTTGCCGGGCACGACTTGATACGCCTTGCCGCAGTCCTCGAGCAGCGGGACAGCCTCGCGGCAGCCGTTGCCGAGAAAGATAAAGCAGTCGGTGTCGCGGCGGTGCAGCTCTATCGACTCGCGCAGCGCGCCGGAGCTTCCGTGCGAGTCGGAGAATACGGTGAGACGGTATTTTTCTTTCATATATGACCTCTTTCTTTCATATGCATGGATTGTGTTGTTGAGTCGCTGTGCGATTCAACATGAGGTTTTTCTTTGCCGTCATGGGCGGCGATCTTGCTTTGCAAGACCGCAGAACTTCACGCGAACAATGCAAGCATTGTTCGAAAAGTTAACAAAAAGAAACGCCGCTCTGTGGGGTCATTGAATCGCTGCGCGATTCAATATGAAGTTTCGGTCTGTGCTTCGCACTTACCGAAACATTCACACCTTGTTTCTGCAACGGTCGACGAAACTTTTTTGCTGCTTACTGCTTTAGTCGGTGCGTGACGGGCGAAACCTTTAGTTTGCAATCATCCTGCAGCTCTGCCCGAGAAAGACTCCCTTTTATAAAGTTTTCGCCAGGCCTTTTTCAAAAGGCCGCGTCCTCCCGCGCACCTCCTTGCACCGTTTGCATCGGTACTGCATAGAATATTAAGGCAAGAAAAAGCAATACCGCAAAGGGGGAAACCAAGATGGGATACAGCATCGACCGCGAGACGGCGGAGCGGCTGCGCTCGGTCGACGAGCAGACACTCGCCGAGATAATCGGACGAATAGCTCCGGCGCAGGCAAAGGCGCTGAGCGGCAAGACCGGAATGATAAAGAAGAAGCTCGGCTCGCTGTCAGCGGAGGAGATCTCACGCATCGTGTCGGGCGTAAAGCCCGCGCTGATTGAGCAGGTCAAGCAGCTGCTCGAGGGAGGTGGCGGCAGTGGCAGGTGAAGCGCCCGATTACGGCAGCATGATAGGCGACATACTCGGAAATCCCGAGGCGATGGAGGGAGTCATGCAGGTAGCAAAGGCTATGGGACTCGGCTCGGCATTCGGGGCGGGCGGCGAGACCGGCTCAAACGACTCGAACGATCGGAATGCCCCGAGTGTATCGAGCGGCTCGGACAGCGCCGTAACCGGTTCGAGCCTTGCCTCGAACGGTGCGATAAATGCGTCCGACGCACGGAGCGCGAGCACCGATAACATACCCGGGATCGGCGGTCTGCCCGCCGTGCTTGCGTCGGCAGGCGGGATCGCGCGGGCAGGAGGTAATTCGTCGGGCGGCATTCCTGCCGGCGGGCTGTCGGCGCTTCTCGGCGACAAGCAGAGCAGCGCGGACCGAGAGCGGCTGCTTATCGCGCTGCGCCCGTATCTGAGCGACAGCCGCAGCTCCATGCTCGACACCGTTCTGCGGCTGATGCGGCTCGCGAGGCTCGGCGACATAGGAAAACTGATAGGAAAGCTGTAATGGAGGTGGCGGCGTGTACAGCAGAAACACGGCAAACGGGCGCGGCAGAGGAATAATCCCGCCCTACAACTACGGCGGCACCGTCTACTCACGCGCCCTGCGGGATGCGCAGGATAGCTCGAGGCCTCAGGGCATGGTGCAGGACGAGGAGGCTCGGCGCGCAGGCTCCGGCGCGGGAACAGATGCCGGCTCTGCACAGCAGAGCATAGGCGGGGTGCGCACCGTCAGAGCCGATTCGGCGCATCCGGTAGGAACAAACGGAATGAATTCGGTGGGATGGGGCATTTCGGACGGCGCTGCCGTCGGTGTCGCTGCGGGGCGGTCTGCAATGCAGGGTATGCGCCGCGGCGTACAGCCGGAACGGCAGATGGGCGCACCGCCTGCGGGAGGCTATGCGGGTACGGCTCAGCCGAATATGCGTGCTGCGGGAGCGCAGCCGAGGGATATTCGTCCTGTCGGCGCTGCCTCCGGAAGAACCGTAATGCACGTCGGCGGCAGACCCGACGGCGACTATCCTCCGCGCAGCTACCCCGATGTGCTCGGGCGAGGCGGCAGACCGACCGGAGGCGAAGCTCCTCGCCCGGTACGGCACGGCGATCCGTCCGCACAGCAGTCGCTGCCCGACCTCGGCGCTCTGCTCGGAGCGTTGCCGCCGAGCGACGATATTCTGCTGATATTCCTGCTCGTCACACTCATGTCGGCGCGCAGCGAGGGCAGGCGCGGGGACGATCTGCTGATAGCCATTATCGCGCTGCTGCTCCTCGGAGGGAGATGATCCCGGAGGCGGCGGGCGGTAATTGAGATGCGGCGGTTACATCGACGGCTGAAATATCGTTATTGATCCGATGAACGGCATAGACGGTGCTGTCTTCTTGCAGCAGGTCGACAAAAGCGGTTGATTTTGCATCGGAATACTCCCGGAACGGTTGAATTTTCAGGTAAAATGTGTTACACTTAATGCAGTATAACTGCTACCTAAATTCAACAAACATCCGCCGCCGACCGTGCGGCGTGGGGGAGGACGGTTCAATGCTATCAAGGATATACACTGCGGGGCTGTGCGGTATAGACGGGATGATAATCACCATCGAGTGCTCGACTATGAAGCGAATGCCCGTTTTCGATATCGTCGGACTGCCGGACGCATCGGTGAAGGAATCCAAGGATCGCATACGCAGCGCGCTGCGGCAGAGCGGGTACGAGTTCCCGGACGGCGAGGTGGTCATCAACATGGCCCCCGCCGACAAGAAAAAGGAGGGCTCGGGCTACGACCTGCCGCTCTGTGTCTCGCTGCTCTGTGCCGGCGGCGTTATTCCGGACGCGCCGGTGCTGAAGGACAGCCTCTTTCTCGGAGAGCTGTCGCTCGGCGGTGAGGTCCGCGCGGTCAGCGGGGTGCTGCCGAGGGTCATTGCCGCACGCGATGCGGGACTGCACAGCGTATTCGTACCCGATGGCAATGCCGCCGAGGCGAGCGTTGTCGACGGAATGACCGTCTATCCGTGCCACGATCTGCGGACGCTTGTCGCGCATTTCGGAGGTGAGGCGGAAATAAAGCCCGCAGAGCCGCGCCCGTTTCACCCGGCAGGTGATGAGCGTGTGCCCGGCACCCCTGATTTTGCGGATGTGCTCGGTCAGGAATTCGCAAAACGCGCGATAGAGGTCGCCGTCTCCGGCGGTCATAATCTGCTGCTCATCGGACCTCCCGGCACCGGAAAAAGCATGCTCGCAAAGCGTATTCCGACCATTCTGCCCGCCATGACATTTGAGGAGGCGCTCGTCACCTCCAAGATCTATTCGGTCGCGGGACTGTTCCCGCCCGACCGCGGCATTATCGACCGGCGCCCGTTCCGCGCTCCGCATCATACTATGTCGGCGGCGGCGCTCGCAGGCGGCGGGACAAGCCCCATGCCCGGTGAGGTCAGCTTTTCGCACGGCGGCGTGCTGTTTCTAGACGAGCTGCCGGAATTTAATAAAACGGTGACAGAAACGCTGCGTCAGCCGCTCGAGGACGGCGAGATAACCATCAGCCGCGCGTCCGGCAGATATACGTTTCCGTCGCGGTTTATGCTCGTGTGCGCAATGAACCCGTGCAAATGCGGCTACTACGGTCACCGTACCAAGCAGTGCACCTGCTCCGAGCAGGACAGGAAAAAATATCTCTCTAAAATAAGCGGACCGCTGCTCGATCGCATCGACCTGCAGATAGAGGTCCCCTCGCTCAGCTACGAGCAGCTCAGCTCGAAAAAGCCGAGCGAATGCTCCGCAGATATCCGCCGCAGAGTCGAGGCGGCAAGACTCTTCATGGCTCAGCGCTGCGCACGGGTCGACGAACAGATCGGCGACGGGCTGCATTTCGCCTTTGCCAAAAACGCCGATATGACCGCGCCTCAGATACGCCGCTACTGTACCATGACCGCCGACGCGGACAAGCTGCTCGCCTCTGCATATGAGCGCCTGCAGCTATCCGGCAGAGGTCACGACCGTATTCTGCGCGTCGCACGCACTATCGCCGATATGGCAGGCTCCGACGATATCGACGCAAATCACATCGCAGAAGCAATACATTTCCGCACCCTCGACCGTCAGTACTGGAGCTGACGCGTGGACGCGAAGATTCGGGAGAAAACTTTTGAAAAAGTTTTCCCCCCGCCCCCCCTTTTTAAAACTTTAAAATAGGGATAAAAGCATGCAGATGCTCAGAAAACAAGCCGCGAAGCATTATTCGGAACGGGGTGCGGGCACACCCCCTTTTCAAAACTTTAAAACTGAGGGGCTTTTTCGACTGCACATTCCTTGACAATTCCATCTTGACAATTCCAACATGAAGTTTTTCTTTGCCGCGCAAGACTGTAAAATTGCACTCGTGCAATGGCAGTGTTATTAACTAAAGTTTAGTTGTACTCAGGTGTATAAGAATTAAGCTAATAATACATGCCGAAATATCGGCGCGTGTATGCCTCCCCTGTGTAAGGGGAGGGGGACCGCCGTAGGCGGTGGAGGGGCTGTTGGAATCTTAAAAGTCTGCTATCAAATTCCGAATTCGTGACAACTTTTCTGCCATATAAAATATTAAATTTGATGTGTTTTGCTGTTCTCAATGTGGCAGAAAACTTGTCACGAATCAAGATTGATTAAAGCTTCCTCAGTTCCCAACAGCCCCTCCGTCGATTGAGCCGCTATGCGGCTCAATGAGCACCTACCCCCTTACACAGGGGAGGCTTTCACGCCCACTGCTTTGATAACATTGTCAGCTCAATTTACATCTAAATTTTTAGTGTATCATTACGTGTTATCACTACGAATTCAGGTAAATCAGAGCTTAAGCCGCTTTTCTTTGACCATACAGAGCGCAGCGAACAACGCGGGGCGTTGTTCCAAAGCTCCAAAAGAAACGCCGATTTTCGAGGCGTTGCCCCGAACCCCGTGATGTTTGGAGCGTAAGCTCCAAACTCACGCATAAAGGCAATGCCTTTATGCGCCTCCTATTTGAAAAAGGAGGGCGAAAACTTTTCTGCTGCTTACTGCCTCAGTCGGTGCACAACGGCGCAGCGAAACTCTTAAACTGTCCGAGCCTCAGTCCGTGCGCATCTACGGGAGAAACCTTTACCTTGCAATCGTCCCGCTGCTCTGCCCGAGAAAGACTCCCTTTATCAAAGTTTTCGCCAGGCCTTTTTCAAAAGGCCGCGTATCCCCGCGTATCCCCGCGTATCCCCGCGTTCCCCTCGTCATCCGTGTTATTCTTCTGCGTCGAGCTCGCGGGAGCGGACCTTTTCGCCGTTGTAGTTTACGGGGATATCGGGTAGGTACTCGAACGGGTTTATCGGCACATCGTCGCGCCGCAGCTCGAAGTGCAGATGCGGACTTGTCGCAACGCCGGTCTCGCCTACATGACCGACGACATCGAGCGGAGCGACCTTATCTCCGACAGAGACGGTGATATCGCTCAGATGACCGTAGAGCGAGACGAGACCGTTTCCGTGGTCGATCTCAACGAGCAGTCCGTATGACAGGTGCTCCTCGGCGAGAATGACCGTTCCGCCGTCGGCTGCCCATACCTCATCGCCATCCACGGTCTGAAGATCGGCGCCGATATGGTGCCCGGTGCGGGCATCGAATGCCTCGCGTACCTCGCGGAACAGCGAACCTATATACATATCCGTAGTCTCGAGCGGCCACAGCAGCTCGCCTGTCGGCTGTCCCGGCTCGGTGCCGGTGCCCTCGCCGACGAACAGTATCTCCGAGATGGGCTTGACAAGCTCCTCGGCGCTCTCGTCGCTGCGTGTAATGCTGCCGTCCGAGCCGTAGCTGACCGTTTCGGTAACGGCGGCGATACCGCATACACCCGCGCGGCTCGGGTAGGTATAGCCGCTCGGGCGGTCGCTTCGCGGCTCTTCGATGCTGTCATAATCGGTGCTGCGGTATTCGGTCTCGGTGCGGGTCAGCTCAATGGCAAGCAGGGCGCGGGCGCGCTCCGACCGATAATACGGGCTTTCGGTCAGCTTTGCGACACGCCCGGATGCTCCGGATATCTCGGAAGTATCAGATGTGTCGGATACGTTCGCTTCGTCTGATGTATCCGCTGTCCCGGTGTTGTCGGTTGCCTCGGCATTGTCTGTTGTCCCGGCATTGTATGTTGTCTCGTTGCTATTTGATGTCTCGGTGCCGTCGGAGGTCTCCGATGCGTCCGTATCGAGCATATCGAGCACAGAGAGCACGACAGGCCCCTCCGTCTCATATCCGGCTGTTTCCGATGCATAGAGCGTGCGGTATCTGCGCAGCTGAACCAGCGGCTGATAATACTCCGCCGCCGCAGATATCGAGGCATCCGCCGAGCCGATCGTGGTGCGAGCCCATGTGAGCAGCGGGTGGGTATCGGCTGCCGCTGAGTCGTGCGTTGTCCCGGTATCGGAATCTGCGTTTGCTGCCGTATCGGCTGCCGCAGCTTGAGCAGCAGCCGTATATGAAGAGCTTTCGGAATTGCTTTCGGCGGCGTTTTCGGAAGTGATTTCCGTTGCATTCTCGCTGCCGTCGTTCAGCCCGCCGCTTATCCCGACGGGCAGACCGGCGCTGAGCAGAGCATACAGCTCATCTCCGGTCATGACCTCATCGGCAGGGCAGATCAGCTCCTCGGTCTCGAGCTGTGTCATGCCGGAGACCGAAACCTCGGGCAGCTCCGCCGTTATAGCCGCAGCCGCAGTATCCTCTGCGCGCGAGACGGCATTCTCCGCCTCCTCCGCATCGGCAACGCATGCCACCGGCTCTCCGCCGATATACACGAGCTGTCCCTCGGTTATCCGACCGTCGCAGCCGAGCACGAGCTCGCGCGCGAGCGCAGCCGAATCGGTGTCGACGCCCGCTTCCGGCGCGCCGATGCCGAAGAAATACGAGTGCCGACGAATTATAAGACGCGGTGAATAATCGGTACCGAAACGCGCATTGACCTCGCCGTACAGCGCATCGATCCGCTCGGACAGCTCCTTGCCCGCCTCTGCGGAATAGCTGCCGAGAGTCGTGCCTGCGGACAAGGCATCATAGCGCACCTCGCGGGAGAGCAGAGCTGCGGCTCCCGCGCAGACAAGCAGAGCGAGCAGGACCATTCCCGTGATAGCAAGCCCCTTGCGCCGAATTATTCGTTTTTGTCTGTTTGATCTGCGTCCGTCCATGGTTTTTCCTGCCGTGTTCCGTTTTTTATCAATAATTATATAGCCCGGTGTGAAATTTTTCAATAGAATTTAATTAATTTTCAATTATCATGTGCTATCATATCCGGGCGTCAATTCGTCCGGTAAGGAAGGTTCGTTCAAAAATGTCAAAGCTGTTTTTCAGACTGCTCCCCGCAGCGCTCTCATACCTTGTTTTGCGCGTCTGTCTTACCCTCGCGCGTCTGCTTTCGGACGGGCGCGGACCGCTCGACGGCGCGGTGATATATATTCTCGCCGCCGGACTCGGATATGCTGCCGCGATATATCTGCTGCGGCGGCTATGCACGCATGATACGGATGCTGCGGAATTTCAGCCCGAAATAATTGCGGAGGGCGCTGCCATTGACGGGGACGGTACCGCGGCAGCTGCCGGGACTGTGCAAGGCGCTGCGGATGTATGTGTACCGGCAGGCGACGGTGCGGCAGCTGAGGCGGTGCGGGGTGAGCTTGATAGGCGGGGTGAGCGTGACGAGCATAGGCAACAGGGAGAGCGAAAGCATCCTGCGCGCTTGCTGCCGAGGTGCCTGATTTTGACCGCCGCCGCGACCGTGCTGCTGCTCCTGCTCTCGTATCTTTGCTCGCTGCTGCCGGGCGGGAATTATTCTCCCGCGGAGCAGACCTCGCTTGCATCGGGCGCCCGTATGTCGCTTCCGTTTGCCGCTTTGCTGCTGCGCTCGGCGGTCTTTCCGGCGGTCTGCGAGGAGATGTATTACCGCCGGTCGCTGAGCGATGCGATAGCCTCTGTCGGTGCGGGGCGCTTTACGGCATGCATTTGCGCGGCGCTGCTCTTCGCCGTTTCGCATACCGGCGGCGGGGTGTCGTCGGCGCTGCTCGCGGGGATATCATCGCTTATCCTCTCGGCGCTGCGCACATGCAGCAAAAGTATAGCTTGCCCCATTGCGGCGCATCTGATATATAATTCGGCTGTCCTGATCGCGGCGAATATTTAAGGCTGTAACGCAAAAAAGGCGGGTTACACCCGCCGCTGAAATTCAAAGCGGTATCGGAAGCCGTGCTCTGATTTTCGAAAGAGACCCTATGGATTTCTCTAAAAAATCACTTTTTGCGGGCGTTTTGTCCCTTGACATACGCTTATAGGATAGGAGAAAACCGCAGCTCCGAATATTTTTGCCTATTCCCACTACAAAGCCCGTCACGAGCTTGACGGTCACGACCAAAAACGGAGAAATATTATGTCAACCAAAATACAGAGACAGCTGCAAAAGCAGCGTGCGCAGGCGCTCGCCGCGCTCCCGCGCAAGGAGGACGAAGAATATATGCGTCAGGCGCTTGCCGAGGCACGGCTCGCACTCGCGGAGGGTGAGATACCGGTCGGTGCGGTCGTTGTTCGCGGCGGTGAGGTCATAGCCCGCGCGCACAATACCCGCGAGCGGGACGGCTGTGTTCTCGGACATGCCGAGCTCGGTGCGATAAAGCTTGCCTCGGAGACGGTCGGAGATTGGCGGCTGCCCGACTGCACGCTGTATGTCACCCTCGAGCCGTGCCCGATGTGCGCCGGCGCGGTGATAGGCGCGCAGCTCGGGCGCGTCGTATACGGCGGAAAGGACCCGTCGATGGGTGCTATGGGCAGCGTTGTTCGGCTGCAGAGCTATCCTCTCGGCGCAGCGCCCGTCGTCTGCGGCGGTGTGCTCGGCGACGAATGCTCCGGACTGCTGCGCAGCTTTTTTGCCGAGCTGCGCAAACGCAGACGGGAACGGTGAGAAAACGTACAGCGAAGGCTTTGACCGGTATGCTTTATGACAATACCGGATAAATGTGTTGTCGGGCTGCAGCCGCCGAATATAGCGGGATTGCCCAAATGCTCATATATCCCGCTCTTCAGTAGCTATGAGATTATCGTCCGAAGCTATATCGTCAGGGTCGATGCTTTCTTCAAATAAAAAACGCCTGTTTACATCTTTCTGTGCCGCGTGCCGTGTTTAATTTAATGAGCGGTATGCACAGTGCGTTCGTCCCGATGAGGAGTGCGGGAACTAATATTCGTCTCGACTTAAATTTCATAAAGCAAATCACCGCCGCCTCGGCGGCTTTTTTGTTTTAGAGCTTGAATGATACTTTTTCGCTGCAATAGCGACGGGCGGAAGCTGTATTCGGTAACTGTTCCGGACGGTGTTTCTCGAAAAAGTCCCGAAAAAAACCTTTAGTTAAATAGTTCTGAAAACGGGGTGTACCCGCACCCGTTCCGAATAACGCATTGCGATCTCTTTTCTGATCATCGGCATGCTTTTGCCCTTATTTTAAAGTTTTGAAAGGGGGCGTGGGGGAAAAACTTTTTCAAAAGTTTTCCCCCGCCGTTTCTCCCTGCCGTTCTTCCCCTACCGCGTATTTTCGGTCGTGCGATTGCGACATCGGGTATCATTTCCCCCCGACGGGCGGCAGGATATGCACGGGAAATATTTTTATGCGATAGCCTCGGTGCATATCGCGGAAAAACAGTCAATAACCGCCCTTTACGCTTCGACATCCGCCGCGCGCGATGCGTGATAGAATATATCCGCCGACAAAAATCAAAAAGGAAGGATATAAAAATGAAGGACACGGCGGAAGCAAGGGTTGCGAAGATTTTCGGTATAAGGCGCGCGGCGGAACGGCGGGGAGCATTACCCGACAGCATACGCGCGGCGGACGGTGCTGCCGATACGGACGGCGCGAGCGATTTGCCGCACCGACGCGGAAGCTCTCGGGAGAGCGCCGTATACAGCGCAAACGGACGAATCGAATCGGAGCGCAGCGGGAGCAGGGAGCTTTCCCACGGCTCCGCAAGATCCGGCTTCGGAGCATCGGGTATGCCCGGCTTCGAGCGGGCAGCCGGGGAAACGTATTTTTCGGGCGCGGCGCGAGAGAGCGGTACGGCGGGCACATCATCTGATACCGAGCGTACAGACTGGCGCGGCAGCGCCGACAGTGGAACGGCAGGATGGGACGCGCGCGGCGCGGCGGGTGGAGCGGCGCGCTCGGATTATGAAGCTGCTCGGTCGATTGCGGAGCGGCTGCGCGAGCTTGCACCGGGAGCAAAGCGGGTTGGCGTGAGGCTTTGCTTTCTGCTGCTCGGGGTGCTGTTCGGCGGCGCGCAATGCCTTTTTGATACGCGCCCCATAGGGATAGCGCTGCTCGCCGCTTCAGGCGGACAGACTTTGTTTGTTTTTTCGGGAATACTTATTTCGGTGCTGATACGCAGCGGGGACATGCTGTCGCCGCTCGTCTCGGCTGTGACGGTGCTTGCCGTTCGGCTGCTGCTCTCGCGTCTGCTGCTGCGCCGCGTGGATGAGAGCGACGGAGAGGGAGCAGAGCTGTCGGAGCGCCTCGGCATTCCGCTGTACAGCGAGAGAGCGGCGTTTACCGAGCGTCCGCTGCTGCGGCTTGTCTCAGCCGTTGCAGGAGCGATAGCGGGCGGCGCGGTCCGCCTCTTCAGCTACGGAATGCTGTATTACGATGCGTTTGCGCTGCTTTTCTCGGTAGGCGCGTCGGCTGCGCTGTGCGTTGCCTTTTCGGTGTTCGGCAACCGCGAAAAGCGATTCACCGTTTACTATGAGGCGGCGCTGCTCGCCGGGGTATTCTGCCTTGTATGGTCGATGCGCGAGTACAGCGTATTCGGTTTCAGACCTGCGGTAATGGCGGCGTTTTTTGTAACTCTCATCATTTCCCGCAGCGGCGGGCTGCTGCACGGCGGCTTGGCGGGAATGGCGTGCGGACTCGGCATAGGTCTCGAATATGCGCCCGTTTTCGCGGTCGGCGGCATCGCATGCGCGCTGTTTAACGGAGCGGGCGGTATTATCTCGACTGCGGCTGCCGCGCTTGCGTCGATAGGTATGCAGCTCGGCGCGGAGGGAATAGGCGCGCTCTCGAGCTTTGTCCCCGATGCTTTGGCAGCGGCGGTGCTGTCTGTTCCGGTGATCAAATACAAGCTCCTGCCGCGTCTGCCGTTTTTTTTCGGCGGGCGGAGCATTCCGGACGAGCTGGCGGACAAGGCGTCGGTCGCACTGTGTCGGCGCGGGGACATGCAGAAGCGCGAGGAGGAGCTGACCGCGGCGTTCGGCTCGCTTGCCGAGGCATGCCGCACCGTGTCCGGCAAGGATATCATGCCGACGCAGCGCGAATGCTACCTTGTCTGCGTTGATGCGCTTGACAGCTGCTGCAGACGGTGCCCGAGCAACGGCAGATGCTTCCGCAGTCCGACAACGGCGGCGAATGCCGCAAATGCGCAACCAGATAAAAAGACTATTGTAAAGCCGGGTATAAATTCGGACGTAAGCTCGGGCGACGGAAGCCCGGAGACAGGCGCAAAGGGCACCGAGCCGATGGGCAAAATATCTGCCGTCAGCCCTGAAAGCGGCAGCGCGGCAGCTGCCTCGCATCGGGACGAGCCGCACGCGGGCGATGCCGTTTACTGTATGGCGGGCGCGGTCGCCGAGACAGCAGCGCCATCGGTCGGAACGAGCAGGATCGGCAGCCGGTACGGAGGAGTGGATGAATCCGAAGGTCTGTGCGAGCTGCTCGGGGCGCGGCTGCGTGCCTCCGGTGCGCTGAGTGAATCGGATATGCCCGAGAGCCTGCGCGAGCGCTGTACCTGTCCCGCAGCCCTTGCCGCCGCCGCAAATCTCGGATATGCCCGACTCGTCCGCAGGCTGTCCGAGAACGACAAGACACGCATATTTGCTGAGGACTATGAGGCTATATCCACCGTTCTTCGCGAGTGCGCCGAGGAGGAGCAGCAGGAATATGAGGTCGACCGCGCACTGTCTGCGCGGGTTCGCGAGGCGGTCGGATATCTCGATTTTCATGCCGACAGTCTGACCGTATTCGGCAAACGCCGGCTGCGCGTTGTTGCGGGCGGAGTCGACCTCGGCAGGGTAAGGGTCAGCCCGGAGGAGCTGCACAGCGTCTGCGAGCATGTGACCGGCAGGCGACTGTCCGTACCGGTGTTTTCGATGGAGGAGGACTATGTGTGCATGTCCTCCGAATCGGTGCCGTCGGTATGTGCGGATGGTGTGACCCGCTCGCTCGAAAAGAAGGACGAGCAGATCTCCGGCGACAGCTCGGCGTTCTTTACCGTCCCGGACGGCATGAGCTATATGCTGATAAGCGACGGTATGGGTTCGGGACGTGAGGCGGCGACGGCATCGCGGATAGCGGTGGAATTTCTGCGCCGCATGCTCGGCTGCGGGATAGGTGCGCGCGGCGCGCTTGATCTGCTGAATAACTTTATACGCCACCGCAGAGAGGAGTGCTTTGCCACCGTTGATCTTTTGCAGCTCGACGGTCTGTCCGGTCAGGCAAGGCTCATCAAGAGCGGAGCCGCGCCGTCGTTTGTTATACGTGACGGCAGCATCTTTCGCATCTCGTCCGGTACTATCCCGGTCGGCATCGCCGCACCGCTCTCATCGGAGCAGGTGCGCTTCACCCCGGAGGACGGCGATGTTATCGTTATGATGAGCGACGGCGTGGCTCAGTCGCTCGAGGACTGCGCCTACCTTGCCGACCTCATAATAGGGCAGTGGTGCGAGTCGCTGCCGGAGCTTGCCGAACGTATTCTCAGCGGCGCTGCCGAACGCAGCGGACGGCGGGATGATATGACCGTCGGTCTGTGCAGGGTACGGCACGCGGAGAGGTGATGCACATATCTTTGCTTGCATAAAACGCATTCGGCGGCGCGGGGATATGTGCTGTTAAAAAAAATAACGGAAAAGCGGGCTTCGGCTCGCTTTTTTCTGCAAATGAAAATTCTTCGGCGGTCCGCGCAGCTAATATGTCGAAAAGTCTTGAAAAAACACAACCTCCGTTTCACAGCTCCGCCGTTTATTTCATCCTTACTTGATGCGATTTTCGCAGACGAAATGCCTACTCGGCAAACGCCGTAGCCGCTCTTGATATCGACTCGCAGCAATTTGAGGAAATTTTCAGCCTCGGCTTTGAGGATCACGGCAGAGCAGCCGTCGACCCGAACAAGAGCGACGGGAAATATGACCCGAAAACCTGCGAGAATATATTCGGCATCCGTATGCCCGACGGAATTTCTGCCGCCGTTATCAACGGCGAGACCTATCTGCTGACCGCAAATGAGGGCGACAGCCGCGCTTGGCAGGCGGGCAGCGAGACCGATACGAACGAGATAAAAGATAAGATCTCTCCGCAAACCGGCGACGGAAGCGGTCTGCACTTATATATCGCGCTGCTGCTCATCAGCGGCGGCACACCGGTCGGTATAACGGCGGTCGGCAGGGCGGGGATATGCGCGTTTGCCGAGACGGGTCGTGACCTGTCGGGAGATAATTGCCTGTCAAATCGGTGCGCGGCGCAAAAAGCTGCCTATTTTTCCGCTTTCGTCATGCTTTAGTCACATTTAGATACTATAATAGCTCTGTAAAAAATAATGATTTTCAGCAAAGGAGAAAAGCTATGAAACTGAATAGATCAAATAAGTTTGACGGCGTAAGCGGCCCGCTGCTTACGATAGTTATGGATGGTGTCGGACTTGCCGCCCCGGGCGGCGGAAACGCGGTCGATGCAGCTTATACCCCCACTCTCGATATGCTCATGAAGAAGTACCCGATGGTCACCCTGCGTGCGCACGGCAAGGCTGTCGGTCTGCCCTCCGACGACGATATGGGCAACTCCGAGGTCGGACATAACGCACTCGGTTCGGGTCAGGTGTTCGCACAGGGCGCGCTGCTCGTTTCAAACTCCATCGCGTCGGGCAAGATGTTCGAGTCAAAGACATGGCTCGATGCTGTCGACAATGTTAAGAAGAACGGCTCTACCCTGCATTTCCTCGGACTCTTCTCCGACGGAAACGTCCATTCCAACATCGCGCATCTGCGCAGCATGATAGAGCACGCAAAGAAGGACGGCATTCGTACCGTTCGCGTGCACATTCTGCTCGACGGACGCGATGTCGGAGAGACCACCGCGCTTGATTATGTCGAGCCCTTCGAGGCATTCCTCGCATCGCTCCGCTCGCCCGATTTTGATGCTCAGATCGCATCCGGCGGCGGCAGAATGAGGATAACCATGGACCGCTACGAGGCTGACTGGTCGATGGTCGAGCGCGGCTGGCATACGCACGTGCTCGGCGACGGTAGAATGTTCGCATCCGCCGAGGAGGCTATCAAGACGCTGCGCGAGGAGACCCACGCAATAGATCAGGATCTCGATCCGTTCGTTATCGCAAAGGACGGAAAGCCGGTCGGCACTATTGAGGACGGCGACTCGGTAATCTTCTTCAACTTCCGCGGAGACCGCTCGCTCGAGATCTCGCGCACCTTTGAGGCAGGCGAGGATTTCGATAAGTTCGACCGCGTCCGCGCGCCTAAGGTTTACTATGCCGGAATGCTCGAGTACGATGGCGACCTCCATATCCCGTCGCACTACCTTGTTAATCCTCCCGAGATCACAAATACTCTCGGCGAGTACCTCGCAAATACCGGAATCTCGCAGCTCGCTATCTCCGAAACGCAGAAGTTCGGCCACGTCACATACTTTTGGAACGGCAATCGCTCCGGCAAGTTCTCCGAGGAGCTTGAGACCTATATCGAGATCCCGAGCGACGTTGTTTCGTTCGATCAGCGCCCGTGGATGAAGTGCGCGCAGATCACCGATAAGCTCATCGAGATGCTCCGCAGCGGCAAGTTTAAGTACCTGCGCTGCAACTTCCCGAACGGCGATATGGTAGGCCATACCGGCAACTTTGCCGCAACCCAGTGCAGCATGGAGGCGCTCGACCTTCAGCTCGCACGCCTGCTGCCTGTTATCGACGAGCTCCACGGCGCGGCTATCATCACCGCCGACCACGGCAACGCGGACGAGATGTTCGAGATGAATAAAAAGACCGGCGAGCCGAAGCTGAACGAAAACGGTACGCCTAAGGCTAAGACGAGCCATACGCTCAACCGCGTTCCCTGCATCATCTACGATAACTTCACCGCCGACCGATATACGGTCAAGGAGGATAAGGGCGAGTTCGGACTCTCCGATGTCGCCGCTACTACCGTTAACCTGCTCGGATATGAGGCGCCCGAGATGTGGGATGATACGCTCATAGAGATAAAATAAGCTTTCGGGGAGGCTAATAAAATCGTCCGGACCGAAAAAAGCTCTCGGGGAGGCTGAAAAAGCGCAGACCGAAAAAGCGAAAGCCGCCGCACCGCCCGATATATACGCGGGCGGCGCGGCGGGGATAATATCAGCCCGTACGGCTGTTCCTTTCGGGGAGTGCCGTACGGGCTTTTTCCTGTTATCTTAGGGTGGTGTTTGTGTAGTGTCAGATAGATCATCTCAAATGTCTCCGATGAAATGGTACAAATCTCTCCGATGAAATGCCGCAAATGTCTACGACGGAAAACGTATGCAAAAGGATTTTTGATTATAGGTATATTTGGTGCCGATATAAGATTGCTTTTATTCTTCGTCCTCCTCGGACTGCCTTTCCTCCTGCGGCTCTCCCGCTTCGGTGAGCAGGTCTATGAAGCGACCGCGCACCTCGAGGCGCAGCGCGACCGAATCCTTGCCGCGAGCCTGCGCGTCCGGCAGGAGCTGCGAGTCGGAAAAGGCGAATATCACGGTCGAGGTACCGCGCGCGAACATAGTGTTGCAGAATGAATATCGCTGCGCTCCGCTCAGCCGCTCGGCGGGTATATCATCCTCGCAGATGACCTCGCGGACGGCGGTCAGCGGCAGCCGGCACGCCTCGCGGCGGTACTTGCCCTGCAGTCTGGTTACGACGAGCGAACGCCCGAGCGACGGGTCGAGGACTATGGCGTATTCAAACATCGACAGTCCGAAGCGAGTGGTCAGCAGCACGCCCGCGACTATAAGCACGAGTGCGATTATCTGCGGAATGACGCGGAAGCTCGGCATAAATGTCGACAGTATCATGCACGAAAAGCCGACGATGAACAGCGCGAGCGGAACGGTGTAGTGCGCGCTGCCCCGCCGTGCGGGAATATAGGTCAGATCCTCTGCTTCTTCCTCGGCTTTATCCTCCTGCGCGACCTCCGGCTGAAGCTGCGATAGCTCATGCCGAAGCTCATCGTGCCGATCTTCCTGCGGATTGTTTTTCTGATTTTCGTCCATATCTGCCTCCGTGAAATTAACGTGCGGGCGCTGTTCTCCACAGAGCGGTGGAAAACATTTTGTGTGTTTATTTAAAGCATTGCGAGGGGACGGGGGGCTTTTTCAAAAGCGTCCCCATGCGTGTCAACCATTGTTTCGTATCACAACCTCGCCGTGACACTCCATCACCGCCGGCTGAGAAACGAGCTCGCCGAGCGAGTCGCAGACGATCCTTCCGCTGAGCGGGTTAACGACCGAGTCGATGCCGCCGCGAATGTCCGCCTCGACCTCGGAGTACTCAAAGGCGAGGTCGGTGTCTATCATTTCGCAGTCGATGAGGCGGAGATTTTTGCAGTAGCAGAGCGGCTGTGTGCCGATGATGCGGCAGTGCTCGAGGGTCAGACTGTCGGAGAACCATGCGAGGTACTCGCCTTTGACGGTCGAATTTTTGACGGTGACGTTCTTCGAGTGCCAGAAGGCATCCTTCGTGTCGAGATTCGAGTCGGTTATGGTGAGGTTGTCCATGTACTGAAATGAATATTTACCGCTGAAATCGAGTCCCGAAATGCTGACCCCCTTCGAGTCGAAAAATGCGTATTCGGAGACGAGCGAGCCGCCCGAGAGGCATATCCCGCTGCACTTCCAGCCGAATTCGGGGCTGTTTATCGTGCAGTCGGTGAGGGTAAAGCCGCTGCATTCGCGCAGCGCCTTGACCGACTCGATGCGGGTGCGCTCGATGATACCGCCCCCGCAGTACCAGAGCGGCGCGCGGGAGGGCTCGCAGAGATGCGAATCGCGCAGAACGAGCGCGCGGTTGTGCCACATCGGGTAGCGGAGCGAGAAGGAGCATTTGTCGACGACGATGCTGCTCGCCTCCTTGAGCACCGATTCGCCGTCCGCAGCGCCCTCAAAGCGGCAGCCGATAACATTTGTCACCTTGAGATTGTAGAGAGCGCGCTCCTCATCAAAGGTTTGATTTTCGATAGTATTCATGTGCTTCCTCCGAAAAAACGGCGGGCAGAATGCTGTCTGCCCGCCGCGCCCGTGTTTTCTTGTTGAGCCCGCCGTCGCGGCTCGGCTCGATTGTTTTATTTGCAATATATAATAATCTACTTTGCCTTTTCGGGTTCGTTCTTTTTCGTTTTCTTCGGAACGAGAAAAGACAACATTGTCTGTCGGTCTGTGCTTTTTCGTATCTCAGAGAACTCTATCCCTATAGGTTAGTGCTGTTTTAAGCTTACGGGGCTCGGGGAGAGATAAAATCGTTTGGAGGGTTCGATTTCGTCCCGCAAGGCGTACAATTGTACGTCGCGGGGCGAAATCGGGCGCAGAAAAAGCGAAAACATTAAATTTTAAGCAGGAATCCGTCAGGATTTCGACCCCTTTATCAGCAAGTTAGATTATACTGAAAATCAGTTATGCAAATCTTTTTTCGCTTTTTCGGTCCGGACGATTTTAGCCGACCCGTAGCGGCGTGAGATAAAAAAGATGCAGAATCGTCGAAAATCGTCACGTCGCCGTACTGGCGTAATGCAGAGGCGATTTTCGACGATAGAAAAAGCGAAAACGTTTTTCTATCTTTTGAAGGAATCCGCAAGGATTCCGACATCATTCAGCAAATCAGATTATACTAAA
>JABLTQ010092337.1_pt1 | contig 39515 bp, 41 predicted proteins | sample 7160101 | NCBI WGS metagenome assembly JABLTQ01 (sample SAMN14651228, study PRJNA627086) | human gut metagenome | isolation source: feces | host: Homo sapiens
AAGGACACCAAGCGTGGCCGTCGTCTGCGCAGCACCACCTATGCTGACTGCACCACCGAGGCGACCATCCGCAAGATGATCCCCTACAAATAAGAGACGGAATCGTTAGAATAGGAGGCAATTGAAATATGGCACGTGTAAAAGGCGCGATGATGGCGCGTAAAAGAAGAAACAAGACTCTGAAGCTGGCCAAGGGCTACTGGGGCGCGAAGTCCAAGCACTTCAAGATGGCCAACGAGCAGGTCATGAAGTCCCTGACCTACGCCTATGTGGGCCGCCGTCTGAAGAAGCGGGACTTCCGTCAGCTGTGGATCACCCGTATCTCCGCGGCCGTCAAGGCCCAGGGCATGAACTATTCCAGCTTCATGCACGGTCTGAAGGTCGCCGGCATCCAAATCAACCGCAAGATGCTGTCCGAGATGGCGATCAACGACACCGTGGCGTTCGCCGCTCTGTGCGACATCGCCAAGAAGGCCATCTGAATACCCGCACAGCGCCCTGTTCACGGGGCGCTGTGTTTTTTTGCGCAAACGGGCAAGAAACAGTGGAAAACGGCGGAAAGCTCTGCTATAATGTTTCCGCTGAAATGGGCGCGGCGGTACGGCGCGCCAAAATGGAGATCACACCGGCACAGGCCGCGGAAAGGATGATACGATGTACTGCACGAGAAAGATCAACGACGATTATACATGGGTGGGCGCCGACTGCCGGCGTCTGGCGATGTTTGAGGGCGTGTACGATGTGCCTCAGGGCATCAGCTTCAACAGCTATCTGCTGACAGACGAAAAGACCGTGCTGTTCGACACGGTGGACAGCGCGGTGCGCCATACGTTTCGGGAGAACCTGACCCACGCGCTGGCGGGACGGGAGCTGGACTACGTGGTGGTGCACCACATGGAGCCGGACCACGCAGCGGAGCTGGCTGACCTGCTGCGGGACTATCCCCGGACGCAGGTGCTGTGCAGCGCCATGGCCAAGACCATGATCGGCCAGTTCTTCGGGCCGGAGCTGGCGGGGCGCATCACCGTTATCAAGGAGGGGCAGACGCTGTCCACCGGACGGCACACCCTGCACTTTGTGGCGGCGCCCATGGTCCACTGGCCGGAGGTGATGCTGACCTACGATGCCACGGACAAGCTGCTGCTGTCGGCGGACGCCTTCGGCTGCTTCGGCGCCCTGAACGGCGCGCTGTTCGCCGATGAGGTGAACTTCGACCGCGACTATCTGGACGAGGCGCGGCGCTACTACACCAACATTGTGGGCAAGTACGGCCCCCAGGTGCAGGCGGTGCTGAAGAAGGCGGAGACGCTGGACATCCAGATGCTGCTGCCGCTCCACGGCTTCGTGTGGCGGGAGGAACTGGGCTATCTGCTGGGCAAGTATGACCTGTGGAGCCGGTACGAGCCGGAGGTGCGGGGCGTCATGATCGCCTACGCCTCGGTGTACGGCGGCACGGAGAACGCCGCCAACGTGCTGGCCTGCCGTCTGGCAGAGCAGGGCGTGCATGTGAAGATGTTCGACGTGTCGGTGACGCCGGCACCCTATGTCGTGTCCGACGCCTTCAAGTACAGCCATCTGGTGTTCGCGTCCGCCACGTATAACATGGGCATCTTTGTGACCATGGAGGACCTGCTCCACGACATCGCGGCCCACGCCCTGGCGGACCGGCGGTACGCCCTGATCGAGAACGGCACCTGGTCGCCGGCCAGCGGTAAGAAGATGGATGCGCTGCTGTCCCCGCTGAAGGGCTGGTCCGCGGTGGAACCGGTGCTGACGGTGAAGTCGGCGCTGCGGCCGGATCAGGCGGCCCAGATGCAGCGTCTGGCCGATGCCATTGCCGCCGACGTGAAGGCGGAGCAGACGGAGGAGGACGCCTCCGGCGAGGGAAAGCACCGCTACGTGTGCAAGGTGTGCGGCTACGTTTACGAGGGCGACGAGCTGCCGGCAGACTACAAATGCCCGCTGTGCGGCGCCGGTCCGGAGTATTTCCGGCAGGAGGCCTGATCTGCGGCGAAAAAAGTGGGAAAATTCCGGTGAAAAACCGGAATTTCTCCTTGCAAAATGGGAAAAGCCGTGCTATCATATTTTGGTGAATCCGCACAGCTTCGGATCTCCGGCCGGTGCCGCAAGGTTGGCCGGAGGGAGGAGGAGGCTGGAGGTACAAACTAAAACAAAAGGAGAAACAACAAAATGGCAAATCAGAACGTCGTATCCATGAAGGCTCTGCTGGAGGCCGGTGTGCATTTCGGTCATCAGACCCGTCGCTGGAACCCCAAGATGGCTCCCTATATCTACACCGAGCGCAACGGCATCTATATCATCGACCTGCAGAAGACCGTGAAGAAGCTGGAGGAGGCTTATGCCTTCGTGCGTCAGCTGTCCGAGAGCGGCCAGTCCCTGCTGTTCGTGGGCACCAAGAAGCAGGCCCAGGAGGCCATCAAGGATGAGGCTACCCGCTGCGGCATGTACTACGTCAACGCCCGCTGGCTGGGCGGTATGATGACCAACTTCAAGACCATGCGTACCCGTATCGACCGTCTGAACCAGCTGAAGACCATGCAGGCCGACGGCACCTTCGATATGCTGCCCAAGAAGGAAGTCATCAAGCACCTGGGCGAGATCGAGAAGCTGGAGAAGTATCTGGGCGGCGTGAAGGAAATGAAGAAGCTGCCCGGCGCTCTGTTCATCGTGGACACCCGCAAGGAGCGCAACGCCATCGCCGAGGCGCACCGTCTGGGCATTCCCGTTGTGGCCATCGCCGATACCAACTGCGATCCCGACGAGATCGACTATCCCATCCCCGGCAACGATGACGCCATCCGCGCCATTAAGCTGATCGCCTCCGTGATGGCCAACGCCATGATCGAGGGCCGTCAGGGCGAGCAGAACGAGGAGGCCGCCGAGGCCAAGGACGCTGAGTAAGTCCGGAATCACACCGCGTATCTCACGGGGCAGGGAAGTGTCCCTGCCCCTTTTTCAATCATATTTTACAGGAGGATATAAAAATGGCTTTTACTGCCGCTGATGTAAAGACCCTGCGCGAAATGACCAGCGTGGGCATGATGGACTGCAAGAAGGCGCTCGTCGAGTGCGATGGCGATATGGATAAGGCTGTTGAGTGGCTGCGTGAGAAGGGTCTGGCCAAGGCTGCCAAGAAGGCCGGCCGCATCGCCGCCGAGGGCATGTCCTACGCACTCACCGAGAACGGCGTGGGCGTCGTGGTGGAGGTCAACTGCGAGACCGACTTCTGCGCCAAGAGCGACCTGTTCGTGGCCTTTGTGAAGGACATCGCCAAGGTCATCGCCGAGCAGAATCCCGCCGATGTGGATGCTCTGATGAACTGCAAGTACTTGGACAGCGATCTGAGCGTCTCCGAGACCATGCCCGAGAAGGTCATGTCCATCGGTGAGAACCTGCAGATCCGCCGCTTCGTCCGCTTCGCCGAGAACACCAGCGTAGGCTATGTCCATGCCGGCGGCAAGATCGGCGTGCTGGTGAATCTGGCCGTGGAGGGCGATATCGACGCCACCGAGATCGGCAAGAACATCGCCATGCAGATCGCGGCCCTGAACCCCCGCTTCTGGGATAAGGCTCAGGTCACCGACGAGGTGCTGGCTGAGGAGAAGAAGATCGCTCTGGCCCTGATGGACACCGATCCCAAGATGGCCTCCAAGCCCGAGGCCGTGAAGGAAAAGATCGTCATGGGCAAGATGAACAAGTTCTACGAGGAGAACTGCCTGATGCAGATGGAGTTCGTCCGCAGCGACATCTTCCAGGGTTCCGTGGAAAAGTACGTGGCCGACGCTGCCAAGAAGCTGGGCGGCTCCGTGAAGTTCGTGGACGCCGTGCGCTTCCAGACCGGCGAGGGCATCGAGAAGAAGCAGGAGGACTTCGCCGCTGAGGTCGCTGCTCAGATGAACATGGGCAAGTAATTGCCGCTGATCGTATGAAATTACGCAGGGGAGAGGCTTTGTAACAGGGTCTCTCCCTGCGCTTTTTGCACGGGAAAACGACACAGGATGGCGGCGGCCGGATCCGGCTGCCGCAGGGAAAGGAGAACGCTTATGACAAACGAAGTGCTGCAAACCATCAAGTCCCGCAGGACAGTCCGCGCATATCGCTCCGATGCCGTGCCGGAGGAGCTGCTGCAAGCGGTGCTGGAGGCGGGGACCTACGCGCCCACCGGCCGCGGCCGCCAGTCTCCGACCATCATCGCCGTGACATCCGAGGGCTATCGCCAGAAGATCTCTGAGCTGAACGCGGCGGTGCTGGGCAGCGACTCCGACCCCTATTATGGAGCGCCGGTCATCATCCTCGTATTGGCGGACGGCACGGCCAATACCTTTGTGGAGGACGGCAGCTGCGTGCTGGAGAATATGATGCTGGCCGCCGCCTCCCTGGGCCTGGGCTCCGTTTGGGTACACAGAGAGCGGGAGATCTTCGACAGCGAAGAGGGCAAGGCGCTTTTACAGGCATGGGGCCTTCCGGAAACGCTGCGGGGCGTCGGCAGTATCGCGCTGGGCTATCCGGCGGGCGCCATTAACGAAGCGGCAAAAAGAAAGGACGGCTACATCGTCCGCGTATAAGGACAAAAAACATCCCCCGTGCAGCAGCATGGGGGATATTTCTGCCTTTTTTTGGCTGGATGGGCGATTTTACGTGGATTTTACACGAGGACGCTTTTTCATTTTACCTGCCCGCTGTATTCTGTGAACTGTAAGGGACATCCGAAATCAAATAAGAAACGAGGTACGAATATGAAAAAGATCCTTGCATTTGCACTGAGCGCTGTCATGGCGCTGGCTCTGCTGGCCGGCTGCGGTAATCAGACCGATAACAACAGCAGCAACAACAACGGCGGCGACGCCAGCGATACCCCTGCCGCCTCCGTCAGCGGCACCGTCTCCACCGACGGTTCCACCTCCATGGAGAAGGTCATCGGCGCGCTGAGCGAGTCCTACATGGCGGCCAACAAGGACGTTACCGTCAACTACAATCCCACCGGCTCCGGCGCAGGCATCACCGCCGTGCAGGAGGGCACCTGTGACATCGGCCTTTCCTCCCGCGCCCTGAAGGACGAGGAGAAGGCGGCCGGCCTGAAGGAAACCGTGCTGGCCTACGATGGCATCGCCATCATCGTCCACCCTGACAACCCCGTCAGCGACCTGAGCATCGAGCAGATCGCCAAGCTGTACACCGGCGAGATCACCAACTGGAAGGACGTGGGCGGCAGCGATGCCGAGGTGGTTCTGATCGGCCGCGAGGCGGCCAGCGGTACCCGCGACGGCTTCGAGTCCATCACCGGCACCAAGGATAAGTGCCAGTACCGTCAGGAGCTGACCTCCACCGGCGATGTCATCACCGCCGTGAGCCAGAACCCCGACGCCATCGGCTACGCCTCTCTGGCGGCCATCAAGGACAGCGTGAAGGCCCTGAGTGTGGACGGCGTCACCCCCAGCGAGACCACCGTCAAGGACGGCAGCTATCAGGTACAGCGTCCCTTCGTGCTGGTGACGGTGGAGGGCAAGGCTCTCTCCGCTGCGGCACAGTCCTTCTTCGACTACGCCACCTCCGCTGATGCGGCAGACATCATCGCCAAGGCCGGCGCAGTAGCGGCCAACTGAAAGTAAGGCGCGGCAGGCGACGCTCGGCGACGGGCGCCGCCTTGCCCCGTATGCGGAGGTACGCACATGAAAGCAAAACGAGTTCTGGAGAACGCCATACACGGCTGGTTCCTGCTGATGGGTCTGGTAACGGTGGGCTGTGTGCTGCTGATCTCAGTCTATCTCATCATTTCCGGCATCCCCGCTATTCGGGAGATCGGACTGGTGAAGTTCCTGTTCGGCAAGGTGTGGGATTCCAACGCGGCCACGCCCCAGTTCGGCATCCTGTCTTTCATCCTCACCAGCGTGTACGGCACGGCAGGGGCCATCCTGCTGGGCGTACCGGTGGGATTCATGACAGCCGTGTTTCTGGCGAAAATGGCGACGCCGCGTCTGAAAGCGGTGGTGTCCTCGGCGGTGAGCCTGCTGGCGGGTATCCCGTCGGTGGTGTACGGCCTGGTGGGCATGCTGGTGCTGGTGCCGGGCATCCGGAAGCTATTCCACATTCCTGACGGCTCCGGTCTGCTGGCGGCCATCATCGTGCTGGCCATCATGATCCTGCCGTCCGTCATCAACGTGGCCATGACGGCACTGGAGGCGGTGCCGCGGGAGTACGAGGACGCATCGCTGGCGTTGGGCGCCACGGCCACGGAGACATGGTTCAAGGTGTCCGTTCCCGCCGCCCGCAGCGGTATCGCGGCAGCGGTAGTGCTGGGCGTGGGCCGCGCCATCGGCGAGGCCATGGCCGTGATGATGGTGTCCGGCAACGTGCCCAATATGCCGAAGCTGTTTGAGAGCGTGCGGTTCCTGACCACCGCCGTGGCCAGTGAGATGGGGTACGCGGCGGCGGGCCTGCAGCGGCAGGCGCTGTTTTCCATCGCGCTGGTGCTGTTCCTGTTCATCATGCTCATCAACGCGGCGCTGAATTTCTTCCTGAAGCGCAGTAAGGAGAGGTAAGACATGGACAAGACGAATTTTACCGCCCGCCGCAGGGTCTGGGGCGCTGTGATGCGGGGACTGATGGTGCTGTGCGCGGTCATCACCTGCGCGCTGGCGGCGTTCCTCATCATCTACGTGCTGGCCAAGGGTGTGCCCAACCTGTCGTGGCAGCTGCTGAGCACCAAGCCCAGCTATCTGGACGACACCATCGGCATCCTGCCGGACATCATCAGCACCGTCTGCATGGTGCTGACCACGCTGCTGATCGTCCTGCCGGTAGGTGTGTGCGCGGCGGTGTACCTGACGGAGTACGCGGGCAACCGGAAGCTGGTGGCGGTCATTGAGTACGCGGCGGAGACGCTGTCCGGCATCCCGTCCATCATCTACGGTCTGGTGGGCCAGATGTTCTTCTGTCAGTTTCTGGGTATGAAGAAATCCCTGATCGCCGGCGCGATGACGCTGGTGATCATGAACCTGCCCACCATCATGCGCACCACGCAGGAGAGCCTGAAGACCGTACCCCAGAGCTACCGCGAGGGCGCATTCGGCCTGGGAGCAGGGAAGTGGCGTACCATCCGGACGGTGGTGCTGCCGGGCTGCGTGGACGGCGTCATCACCGGCTGCATCCTGGCGGTGGGCCGCATTCTGGGCGAGACGGCGGCGCTTCTCTATACCGCAGGCTTCGCCCACGCGCTGTACGGCAGCCTGAGCGAAACGCTGCAGGGCGCAGGCGCTACGCTGTCGGTGGCACTGTACGTCTACGCCAAGGAGCAGGGTGAGTTCGATGTGGCCTTCGCCATCGCCGCCATCCTGATGGCGCTGGCGCTGCTCATCGATCTGGCGGCCAGCCTGACGGGACGCTATTTCAAGAAACGGAGGAGCCTATGAGCGATATCATCACGGTGGAGGATCTGAACCTGTGGTACGGCAGTACCCAGGCGCTGCACCATGTGAGCATGGAGATACCGGAAAAGAGCATCACGGCCCTGATCGGGCCGTCCGGCTGCGGCAAGTCCACGTTCCTCAAGACGTTGGACCGCATGAACGATCTGGTGCCGGGAGTGCGCATCGAGGGTACGGTGCGCTACGATGGCAGGGACATCTTTGCCCCTGATGTGGATGTCAATGAGCTGCGGCGGCAGGTGGGCATGGTGTTCCAGAAGCCCAACCCGTTCCCCATGAGTATCTACGACAACGTGGCCTACGGGCCCCGTACCCACGGCGTGCGCAACCGCGCCAAGCTGGACGAGATCGTGGAGCGGTCCCTGCGTTCGGCGGCCATCTGGGACGAGGTGAAGGACCGACTGAAGAAAAACGCACTGGGCCTCTCCGGCGGCCAGCAGCAGCGCCTGTGTATCGCCCGGGCGCTGGCGGTGGAGCCGCAGGTACTGCTGATGGATGAGCCTACGTCGGCGCTGGACCCCATCTCCACATCGAAAATAGAGGAGCTTGCAATTGAGCTGAAAAAACAGTACACTATTGTTATCGTCACACACAATATGCAGCAGGCGCTGCGTATTTCGGACCGTACCGCGTTTTTCCTGCTGGGTGAGCTGATCGAGTACGACGACACGGAGCGCATATTCTCCACGCCGTCCCAGAAAAAGACCGAGGATTACATTACGGGGAGGTTTGGCTGATGAGGAGCCGCTTTGATGAGCAGCTGGCCCAGCTGCATCGGGAGCTGATCGAGATGGGCGCGCTGTGCGAGCGCGTGATCGCGCTGGCCGCCAAGGCCCTGACCACAGGGGATAAGGCGCTGGCCCAGCAGGTGCCGCCGCTGGATCGGGAGATCGACCGGAAGGAGCGAGACATCGAGAACCTGTGTCTGCGGCTGCTGCTGCATCAGCAGCCGGTGGCCGGCGACCTGCGCCGCATCTCCGCGGCCCTGAAGATGATCACGGACATGGAACGCATCGGCGATCAGGCCGACGACATCGCCGAGATCGTGCTGTATCTGGCGGACGTACCGGCGGAGAGCCACGTGCTGCTGCAGAAGATGGCGGAGGCCGCCATCGGCATGGTCAGCGACAGCGTGGACGCCTACGTGCGGCAGGATGTGGAGCTGGCGGAGCAGGTCATCGCCCACGATGACACGGTGGACGACTACTTCGAACAGGTCAAGCAGGCGCTGATCCACCGCATTGCCAACGATCCGGCGGAGGGCGGCACGGCCCTGGATCTGCTGATGATCGCCAAGTATCTGGAGCGCATCGGCGACCATGCCACAAATATCGCCGAGTGGGTGGAGTTTTCCGTCACCGGCGTACACAAGGAGGGATGACCCATGATCTGGTGCGTGGAGGACGACGCCAGTATTCGGGATATCGAAGTATACGCACTGAACTCCACGGGCTTTTCCGCGGAGGGCTTTGCCGATGGCGCGGCCTTCTGGGCGGCGCTGGAGAAGGACCGGCCGGAGCTGGTGGTGCTGGACGTGATGCTGCCGGAGATCGACGGCATCCAGCTGCTGCGCCGCATGAAGGCCGACCCCGCCCTGCGGGATATCCCCGTCATCATGGCCACGGCCAAGGGCGCGGAGTATGACAAAATACTGGGGCTGGATCTGGGAGCGGACGACTACCTGACCAAGCCCTTCGGCGTCATGGAGCTGGTGTCCCGTGTCAAGGCGGTGCTGCGCCGGTGCAGGCCGGTACAGCAGCAGGTACTGCGCTGCGGCGGCCTTGCCGTGGATACTCAGGAGCACACCGTCACCGCTGACGGCGTGCGGGTGGAGCTGACGTACAAGGAGTTCCAGCTGCTGCGGCTGTTCCTGTCCCACATGGGTACGGCCTTTACCCGCGACCAGCTGATGGAGCAGGTGTGGGGCATGGACTTCTGCGGCGAGAGCCGCACCATCGACATGCACATCCGCACCCTGCGGCAGAAGCTGGGGGCCTATGGCGAGCATATCGAAACGGTGCGCAGCGTGGGCTACCGATGGAGGGCGCAGCTGTGAACAATACCATGACAAGACGCATTTTCCGGTCCACGCTGCTGGTGGGCGTGGTGGTGCTGCTGGCGGCGCTGGCACTGGTGATGGGCGTGCTGTACAGCTACTTTGGCCGCGTACAGGAGTCCCAGCTGCGGGACGAGCTGAGCCTGGCGGCAGTGGGCGTGACCCAGAGCGGTGAGGACTACCTCCGCCAGCTGAAGTCCGACCAGTACCGTATTACCTGGGTGGCGGCGGACGGCAGCGTGCTGTTCGACACCCAGGCGGATGCCTCCGCCATGGAGAACCACGCCCAGCGGCAGGAGGTGCGGCAGGCCCTGGCCTACGGCGAGGGAGAGAGCAGCCGGTACAGCAGTACCCTGCTGCAAAAGACGGTATACTACGCCAAGCTGCTGCCGGATGGCACGGTGCTGCGCCTGTCCTCTGTCCGCGTGACGGCGGGTGTGCTGATGCTGAATATGCTGCAGCCGCTGCTGCTGCTGGTCATCGCGGTGCTGATCCTGTCCGGCGTGCTGGCCGGACGGCTGGCCAAGCGGATCACCGAGCCTCTGAACCGCCTGGATCTGGAGAACCCTCTGGAGAACGATACCTATGAGGAGCTGGCGCCCCTGCTGCGGCGGATGGAGCACCAGCGCCGCCAGATCGACCGGCAGATGGATGAACTGAAGCAGCGGGCCGAGGAATTCCAGCAGATCACCGGCAGCATGAACGAGGGCCTGGTGCTGCTGGACGAGAACGGCGCCATCCTCAGCATCAACCCGGCGGCCCAGCGCCTGCTGGGCACCGACAACGCCTGTGTGGGTCAGGATATCCTGACGGTGGATCGCGATGTATCCCTCAGCGACGGTCTGCGCACTGCGGCGCAGGAGGGCCACAGCGAGTTCCGCGGCCGGCGCGGCGGCAGAGAGTATCAATTCGACATCAGCCGCATCCAGACGGAGGGCCGTACAGCGGGCACGGTGCTGCTGGTGTTCGACGTGACGGAGCGCGCCTTTGCCGAGCAGAACCGGCGGGAGTTCACCGCCAACGTTTCCCACGAACTGAAAACGCCCTTGCATGGTATCATCGGCAGCGCGGAGCTGCTGGAAAACGGCATGGTGAAGCAGGAGGACGTGCCCCGCTTTGTGGGACATATCCGCTCCGAGGCCCAGCGTCTGGTGACGCTGATCGGCGACATCATCCGCCTGTCCCAGCTGGACGAGGGCGAGCCCATGCCAACGGAGACCGTGGACCTGCTGGAGGTGACGCGGGAGGCTGCGGAGAATCTCCAGACTGCGGCGGCGGCCCGTGACGTGACCGTCACGGTGGAGGGTCAGCCGGCGGAGCTGGAGGGTGTGCGCCGCCTGCTGTACGAGATCGTGTATAACCTGTGCGACAATGCCATCAAGTACAACGTTACCGGCGGCCGCGTGGACTTGTCGGTATCGTGTACCGGCGGTACCGCCGCCGTCATGGTGCGGGATACGGGCATCGGCATCCCCGCCGACCAGCAGGATCGTGTGTTCGAGCGGTTCTACCGCGTGGACAAGAGCCATTCCAAGGCATCCGGCGGCACGGGCCTGGGGTTGTCCATCGTGAAGCACGCCGTCCAGTATCACCACGGCGTCATCGAACTGAAAAGCGAGCTGGGAAAGGGCACGGAGATCCGCGTCACGTTCCCCATCAAGGCATAACGCGGCGGTGCGCTTCCGTTTTCAGGGAGCGCACCGCTCTTTCTGCCCGCTGTGTTGACAGGGCGGGGGGCAGCCCGTATAATAAACTCGTATGCGACCATCCATTGGACCGTCCGCGCCCGTTGCCGGCGCGGCACAGAGGAGAGTATTATGCTGAAGATCCAGCACCTGACCAAAACTTACGGCGATAAGAAAGCCGTAGATGATCTGAGCCTGCACATCCAGGCGGGGGAGATCTACGGCTTCATCGGCCACAACGGCGCCGGTAAGACCACCACGCTGAAGGCGGCGGTGGGCATCCTGCCCTTCGATGAGGGGGCCATCACCATCAACGGCCGCTCCATCCAGACTGAGCCGCTGGCCTGCAAGCGGGAACTGGCGTATATCCCCGACAACCCCGACCTCTACGAGTTCATGAGCGGCATCAGATACCTGAACTTTATCGCCGACATCTTCGGCGTCAGCGCGGCAGACCGGCAGGCCCGCATCCGCGACTACGCGGCGCGGTTCGAGCTGACAGACGACCTGGCCCAGCCCATTGCTGCCTATTCCCACGGCATGAAGCAGAAGCTGGCTATTATCGCCGCCTGGCTGCACCGGCCCAGACTCGTTATTATGGATGAGCCCTTCGTGGGTCTGGATCCCAAGGCGTCCCACCTGCTGAAGGGCATGATGCGGGAGCTGTGCGATCAGGGCGGGGCCATCTTCTTCTCCACCCACGTGCTGGAGGTGGCGGAGAAGCTGTGCGACAAGGTGGCCATCATCAAGGGCGGCCGCCTCATCCGCTCCGGCACCATGGAGGAGGTCAAGGGTGACGACTCTCTGGAGCAGGTGTTCCTGGAACTGGAGGACGAGACATGCTGAGCGTCCTTCTGAAAAAGCAGCTGACGGAGATCTTCCGCAACTATTTCTATAACCCCAAGACCAACAAGGCCCGTTCCAAGGCGGCAGTGGCCGCCTACATCGTGCTGTTCGCGGTGCTGATGGTGGTGATCCTGGGCGGCATGTTCACGGTCCTGTCCGCGGCTCTGTGTACGCCGCTGACCGCCGCGGGTCTGGACTGGCTGTACTTCGCGCTGATGGCCCTGCTGGCCACGCTGCTGGGTGCCTTCGGCAGCGTGTTCAACACCTACTCCGGGCTGTATCTGGCCAAGGACAACGACCTGCTGTTGAGCATGCCTATCCCCGTCAACACCCTGATGGCATCCCGCCTGCTGGGCGTGTACCTGATGGGCCTGATGTACAGCGGCGTGGTGATGCTGCCGGCGGTCATCGTCTACTGGGTGGCCACGCCTGCACCGACCGCCGCCGTGATCGGCGGCGTGCTGCTGGTATTCCTGCTGTCCGTGTTCGTATTGGCGCTGTCCTGTGTGCTGGGCTGGCTGGTGGCCAAGATCAGCCAGAAGCTGAAGAATAAGAGCTTCATCACTGTGGTGCTGTCGCTGGTGTTCTTCGGCGCTTACTACTTCTTCTATTTCAAGGCCGAGGACCTGCTGCAGGAGCTGCTGCGCAGCGCCGCCGTCTACGGCGCACGGATCAAGGGCGCGGCCTATCCGCTGTACCTGCTGGGCAGGGTGGGCACCGGTGACATTACGGCCATGCTGACGGTCTCGGCGGTGATACTGGCACTGTTTGCGGCACTGTGGGTCCTGCTGCGCCGCAGCTTCATCCGGATCGCCACCGCCACCGGCCAGTCGGCCAAACGGGCCTATCGGGAGAGGGCGGCGGTGCGCCGCTCCGTGTCGTCGGCGCTGCTGAGCAAGGAGCTGCGCCGCTTCACCGCCAGCCCCAACTACATGCTCAACTGCGGGATGGGCGTCCTGCTGATGCCGCTGGCGGGCTTCACCCTGCTGTGGAAGGGGCCCGACATCCGCGCCGCTTTGGGCGCGGCTCTGGGGGCCGAGGCGGGAGCGTACCTGTCGGTGATGCTGACGGCGGCGCTGTGTATGCTGGCGGCCATGAACGACATGGCGGCGCCCTCCGTGTCCCTGGAGGGAAAGAGCCTGTGGCTGCTCCAGTCTCTGCCGGTGACGCCGTGGCAGGTGCTGCGGGCCAAGCTGCGGTTCCAGCTGCTGCTGACGGCTATACCGATGCTGGTGTGCCTGGTATGCGCGGTCATCGCGCTGCCCATGGAGGCGGCGGAGACAGCACTGATGGCGGTACTGAGCCTGCTGTTCGTGGTGTTTTCAGCCCTGCTGGGACTGACGCTGGGCCTGAAGATGCCCCACCTCCACTGGACCAGCGAGCTGGCGCCCATCAAGCAGAGCGCCTGCGTGGCCATCACCCTTCTGGGCGGCTGGGGCTACGCGCTGGTGCTGCTGTTCGGCTTCCTGCTGGCGGGGCAGCGTCTGGGCGCGGCGGCGTACATGGGCATCTTTGCCGTGCTGACACTGCTGGCCTGTGTGTGGCTGTACCGCTGGCTGAAAAAGAAGGGCGTCGTGGTGTTCGCGGCCCTGTAAACGCAAAAAAAGACGCCTTTGCACGTGCAAAGGCGTCTTTCCGCATCTCTTACAGGTGGTCCCGCGCATGGCGGCAGATGGCCTCGAAGCTGGTCTGGCTGATGTCGTGCTCCATTTTGCAGGCATCGGCCTCCGCCGTCTCCCGATCCACGCCCAGCGCCATCAGGAAGCGGGTCAGCGTCTGGTGCCGGTCCAGCATGCTGGAGGCGATGGACATCCCCTGCTCCGTCAGGGTGATGAGCCCGTCCTTATCCATGGTGATGTACCCGTTCTCCCGCAGCCGCTTGGTGGCATACGTCACGCTGGGCTTCGTCACGCCCAGCTTCTCTGCGATGTCGATGGAGCGGACATACCCGTGCTCCTTCTGCATCATCAGCATGGCCTCCAGGTAATCCTCAGACGCCCTCAGTATCTGCATAAAATTCACCAACGTTCCGTTTCAGAGTACCTATACGCTAACACACTTTAACCAAATTTGCAAGGGGCGAAAAAAATTGATAACAGGGGCTTGACAAAAGCGGTTAGATGTACTAAACTATCTCCGCTGGTTAGATATCACTAACCTCCTGCATAAATGGCGGCAGTGACAGCCATTCTTTTTCAGACACAGGTTAGTGCAGACTAACCGTAGAAAACGGAGGGAATAACATGATGCCTTTGGCTTTGGCAGATGTGGGAACGGAGAATCTGATCCTCAAGGTGGGCGGTTCTCCGGAGGTCAAGAAGCATCTGGAGGATCTGGGCTTTGTGGCCGGCGGGACCGCCACGGTGGTGGCGTCCATGAGCGGCAACATCATCGTCAAGGTGAAGGAGGCCCGTGTGGCCATCAGCGAGGAAATGGCCCGCAAGATCATGGTATGAATCAGTTCATAAAAAACAAATAGAAGGAGAGAACAACAATGAAAACGTTACGTGAAGTGAAGATCGGCGAGACTGCCAAAGTCGTAAAGCTCCACGGCGAAGGCCCTGTCAAGCGCCGGATCATGGACATGGGCATCACCAAGGGCGTGGAGGTTTACGTCCGCAAGGTAGCGCCTCTGGGCGACCCTATGGAGGTCACTGTCCGCGGCTATGAGCTGAGCCTGCGCAAGGCGGATACCGAGATGATCGAGGTCGAGTGATTTTTGTGAGTCATGGTTAAGTTAAACTAACCGAAAGGAGAGACATATGGAAAAACAAATCAAGATCGCGTTGGCGGGCAACCCCAACTGCGGTAAGACCACGCTGTTCAATGCGCTGACCGGCTCCAACCAGTTCGTTGGTAACTGGCCCGGCGTCACCGTGGAGAAGAAAGAGGGCCGTCTGAAGAAGCACGAGGACGTGGTCATCATGGACCTGCCCGGCATCTACTCCCTGTCCCCCTACACGCTGGAGGAAGTGGTTGCCCGTAACTATCTGATCAATGAGCGCCCCGATGCCATCCTGAACATCATTGACGGTACCAACCTGGAGCGCAACCTCTACCTGACCACTCAGCTGACCGAGCTGGGTATCCCCGTTGTCATCGCCATCAATATGATGGACGTGGTCCGCAAGAACGGCGACCAGATCAACGTGGCTGAGCTCAGCCGCGAGTTGGGCTGCAAGGTGATGGAGATCTCCGCCCTGAAGGGTGACGGCGTCATGGCCGCCGCAGAGGCTGCTGTGGAGGCTGCCGGCAACACCAAGACCATCCCCATGCACACCTTCTCCGGCCCCGTGGAGCACGCCATCGCCCACATTGAGGAGGCCGCCGTACATAATATGCCCGAGGAGCAGCAGCGCTGGTACGCCATCAAGATCTTCGAGCGTGACGACAAGGTGCTGGAGCAGCTGAAGATCGACGCCACCGTCATGGGCCACATCGAGGAGGACATCAAAGCCGCCGAAAAGGAGCTGGATGACGACGCGGAGAGCATCATCACCAACGAGCGCTATGTCTATATTGCCCAGATCATCAAGGGCTGCTACAAGCAGAAGAAGGCCAAGGGCGAGCTGTCCGCTTCCGATAAGATCGACCGCATCGTGACCAACCGCTGGCTGGGCCTGCCCATCTTCGCACTGGTCATGTTCCTGGTGTACTGGATCGCCATGGTGGCCGTGGGCGCCCCCGCTACCGACTGGGCCAACGACGGCGTGTTCGGCGACGGCTGGCACCTGCTGGGCATCGGCTCCAGCGCCTACAACGATGCCAGCGATGAGTACACCGCCTCTGTGCAGGCTGTGGAAGCTTTCCTGGGCATTGAGATCGACACCGAGGCGGAAGACTTCGATGCTGATGCCATTCTGGCTCAGGTGAATGCCTTCACCTCCGACAGCAACGCCACCGCTGCGGTGGACGTGGAGGACGAGGAGACTCTGGCGATCAATACCATGACCGCCTACTACGACGCCATCCCTGACGGCGCCGATGAGGACACCACTGTTGGCGTCACCTACGTGGACGCTGCGGCTTACCTCAATGAGAACGGCTTTGACGAGCCCGACCCCGCCGACTACGGCGTGTGGGTCCCCGGTATCCCTGTTCTGATCGGCGACGCGCTGGAGTCCTCCGGTACGGCTGACTGGCTGAGCGGCCTGATCCTTGACGGTATCGTGGCCGGTGTCGGCGCCGTTCTGGGCTTTGTTCCCCAGATGCTGGTGCTGTTCCTGATGCTGGCCTTCCTGGAGGCCTGCGGCTATATGGCCCGTATCGCCTTTGTTCTGGACCGTATCTTCCGCAAGTTCGGCCTGTCCGGTAAGTCCTTCATCCCCATGCTCATCGGCGTGGGCTGCGGTGTGCCCGGTGTTATGGCCTCCCGTACCATTGAAAATGAGCGTGACCGTCGTATGACCATCATGACCACCACGTTCATCCCCTGCGGCGCGAAGGTGCCCTTCATCGCCATGATCGCCGGCGCCCTGTTCAACGGCAGCGCCATCGTGTCCACCTCCGCTTACTTCATCGGCATGGCTGCCATCATCATCTCCGGCATCATGCTGAAGAAGACCAGAATGTTTGCCGGCGACCCCGCTCCCTTCGTTATGGAGCTGCCCGCCTACCACTGGCCCACTCTGGGCAACGTGCTCCGTTCCATGTGGGAGCGCGGCTGGTCTTTCATCAAGAAGGCCGGTACCATCATCCTTCTGTCCACCATCTTCGTGTGGTTCACCACCTACTTCGGCTGGGTGGACGGCACGTTCCGCATGCTGGATGAGTCCGAGATCGACTCCTCCATTCTGGCTGCCATCGGCGGCGCTATCGCCTGGATCTTTGCACCTCTGGGCTGGGGCAACTGGCAGGCTACCGTGGCCTCCATCACCGGTCTGGTGGCCAAGGAGAACATTGTCGGTACGCTGGGCATCCTGTACGGCGGCGGCGACGGCAGCGTGTACGATGCCATGGCTGCGGCGTTTACCGGTATCACCGGCTACAGCTTCCTGGTGTTCAACCTGCTGTGCGCTCCCTGCTTCGCGGCGATCGGCGCGATCAAGCGTGAGATGAACAACGCCAAGTGGACCTGGTTCGCCATCGGCTATCAGTGCGGTTTCGCCTATGTCATCGCCCTGATGATCAACCAGTTCGGCAACCTCTTCACCGGCAGCGCCAACGTTCTGGGCGTGATCGTAGCCGTCATCCTGCTGGCCGGCCTGATCTACATGCTGGTCCGCCCCTACAAGGAGGCCACCAAGCTCAGCGCCAGAGTCTGATGACCTGAGCGACCCTGATTTACAAGCAAAGGAGTGATTTTCATGCTGGATTGGATCGCGGCAAACCTTGCCACCATATTGATTTGTGCCTTACTGATCGTCATCGTATTCCTCATCGTCAGATACCTGCTGCGTCAGAAGAAGGCGGGAAAAAACTCCTGCGGTGCCGGCTGCGCGCACTGTGCCATGCACGGTGAGTGCCATGGCGGGCACAAGGGATAACCGTGCAAGACCTCCGGCTGCCGCCGGAGGTCTTGACACATTTCAAATTGGAGGTATCATCATGATCGAAACGATTCTGAAGATCGACGGTATGGCCTGCGGCATGTGCGAGAGCCACATCAACGATGTGGTGCGCCGCACCTGCAGCGTGAAGAAGGTCACGTCCTCCCACACCAGAGGTGAGACGGTGATCCTGTCGGAGCAGCCGGTGGACGAGGCGGCGCTGCGTGCCGCCATCAAGGATACGGGTTACGAGGTGAAGGAAGTCTCCTCCGCGCCCTGCGAGAAGAAGGGACTGTTCGGCGTGTTCAAGCGCTGACGTCCTCTTGCGCCGCCGTGCGCGGTGTGCTATCATCCTGTGTATAGAGGAAAAGACCCCCGTGCCGCCTCAGCGGCACGGGGGTCTCACGATAATAGAGGAGGGACTGCCATGAGAATGACCGTACTGTTCGGAAGCCCGCGGGGCGCCGAGAGCAACACCCGCGCACTGCTGATGCCGCTGCTGGAGACGTGGCGTCAGGCGGGCCACGCGGCGGAGATCTACGACCTCTACGACCTGAAAATCGAGGGCTGCCGCGCCTGTCTGGGCTGTCAGCAGGACTGGGAGGCGACCGCCTGCGTTCTGGACGACGACATGCCGCCCATATTCGACAGCATCCTCCGAAGCGACTTGACGCTGCTGGCCACGCCCATCTACTCCTGGTACTGCACCGCCCCCGTGAAGGCGTCGCTGGACCGGCTGGTCTACGCCATGGACAAGTACTACGGCCCGCGTGGCAAGGGCCCTGCGCTGCTGGCGGGCAAGCCCATGGCGGCGGTGCTGACCTGCGGCTACCGGCCGGAGAAGGGGACAGACCTCTTTGCGGAGGGGATGCGCCGCTGGTGCCGCCATACCGGTATGCGCTGGCTGGGCAGTCTGGAGGAGCGCCACATGGGCTACGGCACCGTGTTCATGGACGGCGAAAAGGCGTCTCACGCCCGAGCCTTCGCCCAGACGCTTATGACGCAGCTGACAGACGCTTCTGCAGCAGGGGGGCCAGCAGCGCGGTGACGGCGATCTTCAGCATGTCCCCGGGCAGGAACGGCAGCATACCGGCCCACAGGATGGCGGAGACATCCATGCCCTTGCCCATGTACCCGTTGAGGATCACCGCCATGTAGGGCAGGCCCACGGCATACAGCATGGCGAGGCCCGCCAGACACGCCGCCGCCGTCCGCAGGGGCCGCAGCTCCCGCTTGGCCGTCAGCAGGCCGATGAGCCACGCCGTGGGGATGAGCCCGATGAGGAAGCCGCAGGTGGGCTGCATCAGGTACGACAGCCCGCCGCCCTGGGTGAAGATGGGCAGGCCGATGAGCCCCAGCGCCACATACACCGCCTGACTGGCCGCGCCGTAGGCGGGGCCCAGCAGGCATCCGGCCATAGCGGTGCAGAGGAATTGCAGCGTGATGGAGGAGTATCCCAGCGGAATGCGGATAAACGCGCCTGCGGCGGTGAGTGCGGCAAACAGCGCGGTACGGGTGAGCTTACGGGTATTCATAGGCGTGGGTCCTTTCCGTTTTTTTCCATTGTACCCTGCCGCCCCACCGCCGTGCAATAGGCAGGAAGCATAAAAAAGCCGCCATTGCGGAGCGGCTTTTTTACCGCGGACGCAGGCGGCACTTGCGGTTTCCGCGGCGGTATAGTACAATCAGAAAAACGACACGACAGGAGGGACGACCATGGAGACGGCACGGTGCAGAGCCTTTGTGGTGGCAGCGGATGCCGGCAGCTTTTCCAAAGCGGCGGAGGCCCTGAGCTACACGCCCTCCGGCGTGAACCAACTGGTGACGGCGCTGGAGAAGGAGCTCGGCTTTCCGCTGTTCCGCCGGAATACCAAGGGCGTAAGCCTGACGGAGAACGGACGTCTGCTGCTGCCTGCCATCCGCAAGTTCCTGCGGCAGGAGGACCGCATCTTCGAGCTGTCGGCGGAGATGAACGGCCTGCTCATCGGCAGCGTCAACATCGCGGCCTACTCCAGCATCGCCACCCACTGGCTGCCGGCGGTGATCGGCGCGTTCCAGCGGGACTACCCGCAGATACATGTGAACCTGCTGGAGGGCATCTGGCAGGAGGTGGCCCAGTGGCTGGACGACCGCACGGCGGATATCGGCTTCCTCAGCTATCAGGAGGACATGCCCTACGACTGGATACCCCTGGCGGAGGACCCCATGCTGGCCCTGCTGCCAAAGGACCACCCGCTTGCCCGCGCCAAAGCCTATCCACTGGCCAACTGCGCCGTGGACCGGTTCATCATGCCTGCCAAGGGCTGCGACGACGACCTGATGGCCCTGTTCCACCGGACGGGTATCGTGCCCAACGTGCAGTTCACCACGCTGGAGAGCCTCTCCGCCATGTCCATGGTAGAGCAGGGGCTGGGTATGAGCGTCATGAATAAGCTCATCACCGAGAGGCGCGTCTGCGACATCGTGATGCTGCCGGTGGACCCGCCCGCCTCCATCACACTGGGCATCGCCCTCCACTCCAAAGCAGACCTGTCCCCCGCAGTGCGGATGTTCCTGAAATACGCGGTGCGGATGCTGACGCGGCAGAAAAAAACGTAAAAAAAACACCTCCTGCCGAGACAGGAGGTGTTTTTTTACGCTCAGCTGAAGAACGCTGCGGTGTCGATCTGCTGATAGCCGCCGAAGCTGGAGGGGCAGGCGAAGATCTGCTTCGCCAGCTCCTGACCCAGGAACATCCGGGTGATCTCATTGGTCTTGGCGGTCATGTCCACATCGGCGAACAGGTCGGGATACACCACCTTGGCGGCGTACCAGGCGTTGGCCAGTGCGATCTCATGGTTGGTGTAGTAGGCGTTGTAGGCCATCTCCAGATAGACCTGCCCGTTTTCCCAGGCCTTGCAGCCGTCAAACAGGCGGGGGTCCTCCTGATACAGCGGCGCGATGTTCTTCACCGCCGCCGCGTCCAGGATCATGATGTCCATGCTGTCGCCCAGCGCCGCGAACTTCTCCGCCTCGATGGGCTGCACACCGTCCTTGCCCAGGTCCGTGGCCACATTGCGGATGTTGGCCACGCGGAACGCGGCGTAGCTCTGGGAAGTCATCAGATGGTCCGTGGTGCCCCAGTTGCCCAGCCCGCAGATGTATACGCCGGGCCTATCCTCATCCGCCACACCGGCAGTGCGGCTGGTGAGCTCCGCAGTCTGGCTGTCGATGAAGGCGATGAGCTCCTGTGTCCGCTCCTGCCGTCCGAACAGCTGGCCCAGCAGCTGCAGGGAGGTCCGGAAGGCATTGTCAAATACGCCGTCGGGGCCGGTGCTGGTGGTGATGACCGGCACGCCCACCTGCTCCTGCAGGGCGTCGGCCTTCTCCACGTCCTTGTACTCGGAGATGATGATGTCCGGCTGGCAGGCGAGGATCTTCTCCGCCTCCGCCGCCTGGGCGTTGGGGCCGCCCACGCCGCAGGAGGGCAGCTGGGCGAACACGTCGCCGTAGGCCATCACGTAGGGCCGCGCCACGTTGTCAAACATCTTGGGCCGCTCAGAGAGCGTGGTGTTGTCAATGTCCTCCACGCCGCACAGCAGCGCCGCATCGCCCACGTAGCTGTAGATCCGCAGGGCCCCTGCGCCGATGCACACCACACGCTGATAGCTGCCGGGGATGACAGTGACCTCGCGGCCGATCATATCGGTAACGGTAACGGCGCCGTCTGTGCTCTGATCCGGCTCAGGGTCGGGCGCGGCGTCCGGCGTCTTGCCGCCGCAGCCCACGAGGCCCAGCGCCATCACCATGGCCAGCAGCAGCGCGATCCATCTTTTTCGGTTCATATGGGGTCCTCCTTGTCTCATTTGCAGTAGCCCTATTATAGCGGGAATGCCGTCCGTATGCAAGCAGGGAGGGGAGCCTCCTGCTGACGGACGGCATTTTCCGCAGGACGTGACAAAGGGTCTCCGCATGGCGGAGACCCTTTGTCTGAGAAGTGAAATGGTGAGGAAATGCTGTTTTACTTGGCAGCCGCTGCCTTGGCGTTGCGGCTCAGAGCACGGATGCCCTCCACCACCAGGTCGATGGCCAGAATGACCAGCAGAACAGCGATGATGCCGCGGATGTAGAACCATGCCACACCGTCGCCGCCGGCCATGATGCCGACGATCTGAGCCTTGATGGTGAAGACCAGAGAGGTCAGAGTCACGATCAGCATGAAGAACATGGGGAAGTAGAACATCTTGTTGTTGCGGCCGATCTTACCCAGCCAGCAGCACACGGCCAGCAGACCCAGAGCAGCCAGCAGCTGGTTGGCAGCGCCGAACAGAGCCCAGATCTTGGCGTAACCGGTGAGGCCCAGAGCCACGCCGGCCACCACAGTGATGGCGGTAGCAACGTAGGGATTGGTGATGACGCGCTTCCAGCCGGTCAGGTCCTCGCGGGTCTTACCAGGCTCCACGAAGAACTCAGCGAACATGTAGCGGGCCAGACGGGTAGCGGTATCCACAGAGGTCAGGCAGAACGCGGACACAGCCAGGATCAGCATGGAGTACACGGCGTTGTAGCAGCCGCTGCCGAACACCTTGGAGAACATGGAGGCAAGGCCCGTGGCGAACACGACGGTAGGCGTCGTGGTGGTGCCGTCAGCATACTGGCTCCAGATGTAACCAACAGCGCAGACGGAGATCAGAGCCAGAGCGCACTCGATCAGCATGCCGCCGTAAGCGATGGGCTTGGCGTCCTTCTCCTGATCCAGCTGCTTGGAGGTGGTGCCGGAGCCCACCAGGGAGTGGAAGCCGGACACAGCGCCGCAGGCGATGGTGACGAACAGAGCGGGGAACATGTAGCCCAGAGACGTGCCGGAGGGAGCCAGCGTGTCATAGAAGCCGGTGAAGGCGGGCATATCCACCACGGGATGAGCGCCGATGATACCCACGACAGCCAGGATCATCATGCCGTACAGCAGGAAGGAACTCAGGTAGTCACGGGGCTGCAGCAGGATCCACACGGGGGTGACGGAGGCCACAGCAATGTACAGACCCACGATGATCATCCACACGGTGTAGCTCAGATAGATGGGGTGCCAGTTCAGGCCGATGACCATGCAGGCCGCGATGCCGATGACGCCGATGACAGTGGAGATGCCCAGAGGCGCGTTGCGGCGATAGACAAAGAAACCGAAGATGACGGCCATCAGGATGAACATGATGGAGATGATGGCGGTGGAGGCGTTGGCGGCGGAAGCAGCCAGATCCACAGCACCGTCAGCGGTGTAGGTAGCCTTGAAGGTGTTGGCCACGATGGAGGCGAAGGCCGCCACCACCAGGATCAGGGTCAGATAGGCGAAGATGATGAACAGCTTCTTAGCCTTGGCGCCGATAGCGTCGCCGATGACCTCGCCGATGGACTCACCCTTATGGCGGATGGAGGCGAACAGAGAACCGAAGTCATGGACGCCGCCGAAGAAGATACCGCCGATCAGGACCCACAGCATCACAGGGACCCAGCCAAACACAGCGGCCTGGATGGGGCCGTTGATGGGGCCGGCGCCGGCGATGGAGGAGAAGTGATGGCCCATCAGTACGGGAGCCTTGGCAGGGCAGTAATCCTTACCGTCCTCCATGGTATGAGCAGGCGTCGGACGGGAGTTGTCCACGCCCCACTTCTTGGCCAGCCAACCGCCGTAGAAAATATAGCCTACGACCAGGACGGCACAGCCAATGATCAGGAACAAAGCAGCATTCATAAAGCTCTCTCCTTTCTGAACAGTTTTTTCTTTTGCTTATGAAACAGGCCCTGATTCAGGACCTGCGCTGCACTGTGTCCGCTGCGGTTGGTGCTGACCTTCTCCTCGGGCAGGACCACCAGCGCGGTATGAAAATCCATCCAGCCCCAATAGGACATCCGGAAGCTCTTGTAGAGCTTACAGCGCATCAGCGCCTGCCGTGCGTCCTCATCACAGCTGTCGCACACGAACAGCGTGGTGATGTACGTATACATATGGGTGGGACCCGGCTGGATACGGGCCATGCCGTGCTCATACGCCATCTTTTCGCAGGACTCGTAGATCTCCCTGGTCAGATGGGGTACGCTGAACACGTAGACATACTCGAAGCTCTTGGCCTCCCAGAGCTTCGCCTTTTTGGAGAGAACGTACTTGTCACTGAGCGCGTAAAAGTCCATGGTGACAGCCAGCGGCGTCTGCTCCGCGCTGCAGCGGTTGATGTCGAACTGACTCTGGTAGATGGTACAAAGCCGCTCAACGGCCTCCTCACGTGTCATGGCAAAGCCTCCTCTCGCGTTAAGTTCTTAGCGCCGCGACGATATTTCTTCACAAGATTTCGTAATGGAAATCATGAAAGAAAATACAGTTAAAAGTGACGATTTTCGCATTTCGAAAACGTTATCACGGCATTGAACCTTCGCTACATACTATACGCTTTACATTTTTGACTTTCAAGGGGCAAAAACTTACAATTTTTTGGTGTTAATTTTATGTAAATTTTGTGTTGATTTTAACAAAGCTCCCATGTATACTAAGAGTAATGCCGTATACCTGTCCGGCAGGTGCAATGAGAAAGGCCACCCCATTCGGGGCGGCCTTTCTCATTGCTTTCGCGGGCTTCCTGCTCGGCTCAGATAGTGCCGGAGATCGTCAGCGTGCTGGTGCCGGGACTGACGCTGTACGCGCCGGCGGCATTCTGAGTGAACGTGGCGGCGGGCACCGTGATGACGCCCGCCACTGTGGCGAACTGTCCGGTGGCGGCATCGTAGGTGTACTGCGTCGGCGCGGTCAGGGCCGTTCCGTTCAGCGTCACCGTCAGATCGCTGAGCCGCGGGTCGAAGGTATCCGTCACCACCAGACTGTCTGCCGCCTCCGCCGCGGCATTGCCGGTGTTCTGGATGACGAAGGTGTAGGTCAGCCGCCCGTTGGCTGCTACCTCCGTGGGGGACAGGGCCTTGCTGATAGTCAGCGCCGGTCCTGTGGCGGGGGACACCGTCTCCGTGGCTGTCACGGCATCGGGCAGCCCCGCGCCGGTAACGGTGACGGTGTTCACTACACTGTCCTCCGCGCCCAGGGGTGCGAAAGCGGTGGGCTCCGCCTCATAGGCGATGACGGTGCTGCCGCCTGCGGGCACGGTGATACCGGTGATGGTCAGAGGCGGACCGGCGGTGACGGCGGGAGCCGCCTGCAAAACGCCGTTCCGGTAGTACCGCACGGAGCCTGCGGTGTAGGCCAGCGGATAGACCGTGGCGCCGTTGAAGGTGTAGCCGCCCAGATCGTCGGCCACGGCGAGACCGGTCAGGTCCGCCGTACCGGCGTTGACCAGCGTGATAAGATAGGTGATGGGACGCCCGCTGCGGTAGGTGGGCACCACCGCCGTTTTCGTGGCGGTCAGTACCTCCAGCAGCTCGCCGGTGGTGATGTTGGAGCTGGCGGTGCCGCCGTTGTAGGTGAGGGTAGCTTGATTGGTAAATGTTGCCATGAAATGACCTCCTGAGTCCAGTCTGCGGAGCACTGCCCCGCACGCCATTGTATGCGCCGCAGCCCTGTGGTGCGCAGACCGGCCCCAATAAATGAGGGAACGCCGCAGGGCGTTCCCTCATTTATTTATATATAGGTATCGCTCACAGGTTGTGTACCCGCAGGGCGCGGATGGCATTGAGCACCGCCAGCACCATGACGCCCACGTCGGCGAAGATGGCGGCCCACATGTCCGCCAGACCGATGGCCACCAGAGCCAGGCACGCGAACTTGACGACCAGCGCGAACACGATGTTCTGGTACACGATGCCGATGCACTTGCGGGAGATCTTGATGGCCTTGGCGATCTGCATAGGCTCATCGTCCATCAGCACGATGTCGGCGGCCTCGATGGCGGCGTCGCTGCCCATGGCGCCCATGGCGATGCCGATGTCTGCGCGGCTCAGCACGGGGGCGTCGTTGATGCCGTCGCCCACGAAGGCCAGCTTGGCCTTGCCCCGCTGCTGGCCCAGCAGCTCCTCCACCTTGCTGACCTTGTCGGCGGGCAGCAGGTCGCTGCGCACCTCGTCTACGCCCAGCTCCGCCGCCACGGCCTCCGCCACGCGCTTGGTGTCGCCGGTGAGCATGACAGTCTTGTCCACGCCGGCCCTGTGCAGTGCGGCGATGGCCTCCTTGGCGTGGGGCTTCACCACGTCGGAGATCACGATGTGACCGGCGTACTGGCCGTCCACCGCCATGTGGATAATGGTGCCCACACTGTGGCAGTCGTGGTAGGGGATGCCCAACTGTTCCATGAGCTTGCTGTTGCCGGCGGCCACGGCTGCGCCATCCACTCTGGCGGTGACGCCGTGTCCGCTGAATTCCCGGATGTCGGTGACACGGCTGCGGTCGATGGGCCTGCCGTAGGCGCGCTGCAAGCTTTTGCTGATGGGATGGGAGGAGGCGCACTCCGCCAGCGCCGCGTACTCCAGCAGCTTGGCCTCGTCCATCTCATTGTGGTGGACGGCGGTGACCTGGAACACGCCCTTGGTCAGGGTGCCGGTCTTGTCAAACACCACACACTTCACCCGGGACAGCGTCTCCAGATAGTTGGAGCCCTTGACGAGGATGCCCTCCTTGCTGGCGCCGCCGATACCGGCGAAGAAGCTCAGGGGGATGCTGACTACCAGCGCGCAGGGGCAGCTGGTAACAAGGAACGTCAGGGCGCGGTAGATCCACTGCTCCCACTGACCGTCCATGCCGCCCGCCAGCCGGATCACCGGCGGCAGGATGGCCAGCGCCAGAGCGCTGTAACACACGGCGGGGGTGTAGATGCGGGCGAACCTGGCGATAAAGTCCTCGGAGCGGGACTTGCGGGAGCTGGAGTTTTCCACCAGCTCCAGGATCTTGGACACGGTGGATTCGCCGAACTCCTTGGTGGTGCGGATCTTCAGCAGGCCGGTCATGTTGATGCAGCCGCTGATGATCTCGTCGCCCTCCTGGGCGTCACGAGGCAGGCTCTCGCCGGTGAGGGCGCTGGTGTTCAGGGTGGAGCGGCCCTCCGTGATGACGCCGTCGATGGGGACCTTCTCGCCGGGCTGCACCACGATGACGGTGCCGATGGCCACCTCATCGGGATCTACCTGCACCAGCTGGCCGTCCTGCTCGATATTGGCGTAGTCAGGGCGGATGTCCATCAGGGCGCTGATGTTCTTGCGGCTCTTGCCCACGGCGTAGCTCTGGAACAGTTCGCCGATCTGGTAGAACAGCATGACGGCGATGGCCTCATTGTAGTCGCCGCTCTTTTCATAGATGGCCAGAGCGAAGGCGCCGATGGTGGCCACGGCCATCAGAAAGTTCTCGTCAAACACGCGGCCGTTGAGGATGCCCTGTCCGGCCTTCTTCATAATGTCGTAGCCGATGACCACGTATGTCACCAGATACAGCGCCAGCCGCAGCCAGCCGGTGACGGGGATAAAGTGCAGCGCTGCCAGCATGACCGCCGCGATAATGATGCGGATGAGCATCTTTTTCTGCTTTTTTGTCATGGGTCTGGGCTCCTTTCACGAAATTGCGGAAGCGATACGGCATAAGGGAGGCGTCCCGCCTGCCGTGCAGATGGGACGCCCGTCTCCGGGTGGATCAAAGCTCGATCTCGCAGTCAGGCTCCACTTTCTTACAGGCCTTCAGCACGTCCTTCATGACCTTCTTGGGATCGGCGCCCTCGGCAAATTCCACGATCATCTTCTGGGTCATAAAGTTGACCACGGCGGAGGCAACGCCCTCGGTCTTCCCGGCGGCTTCCTCCATCAGATTGGCACAGTTGGCGCAGTCGACTTCGATGGCATAGGTCTTTTTCATGGGATATGCTCCTTTCGTGTACATAAAAGATTAAGTACTTGTTTAATCATCATGACCGTAGTATAATGCGGAAAAGGGAAAAAGTCAATGGTGCCGGGAAGAAGATGCCCAAAGCGGCGAAAACCATTTCCGAACGGGCGAAAAGGAGGAAAACAAATGGAACATACCGGCCTGCCTCACGACCACGGGGAGGAACAGAACCACACGGCGGCCATGCAGGAGCTGCTCCGAGACGGGGCGCATTTTCAGAATATCGCGGATATTTTCCGCCAGCTGGGGGACCCCAACCGTATCCGCATTTTCTGGCTGCTGTGCCACTGTGAGGAGTGCGTGGTGAACATCGCGGCCATGGTGGACATGTCCAGCCCCGCCGTATCCCACCATCTGCGGGTGCTGAAGGACAGCGGCCTGCTGTCCAGCCGCCGCGAGGGGCGGGAGGTGTACTATCGCGCCTCCGACGCGGCCCAGAGCCGCCTGCTCCACGAGATGATCGAGCAGGTGATGGACGTGGCCTGCCCCCGCTGGCGGGAAGAAGCGGAGCAGGTGAAGATCATCCGCGAGATCCACGACTATCTGGCCCAGCACATGGACCGACGCGTCACCATCGAGGAGCTGGCCCACCGATATCTTATCAACCCCACCACGCTGAAAACCGTGTTTAAGGAGGTCTATGGCAGCTCGCTGGCGGCCCACATGAAGGAGCACCGGATGGAGCGAGCGGCGGCGCTGCTGCGGGAGACGGACCTCAGTGTGGCGGAGATCGCGGGGCAGGTGGGCTACGAGAGCCAGAGCAAATTCACCGCGGCCTTCAAGGAGCAGTTCGGGCAGCTGCCCAAGGAATACCGGCGGAATTGACGGTTCATGATGAAGAAATAAGAGACGGACGCGGCTGCGTCCGTCTCTTTTGCGTATTTGTGGAGTTTGCGCCGTGTTTCAGCGCGAAAAGGCTGCAAATTTCCGAAGTTTACCCAACAGGGCATGCGTTCCGCGCCGCGTGACATGCGGTATCTCACTCCAGCACGATCCAACTGTCCTGTTTTTCGGTGACGTAGCCCACGGCGGCAGCGGCGGGGATAGCGTCCCGCAGCTCCCGCAGGCAGACCTCCGCGTCCTTCTCCGCCACGGCCATCAGCAGGCCGCCGCTGGTCTGGGGGTCGTACAGCAGATCCTGCATGGTGCGGCTGATGCCGCCACGGACGGTGACGCCCGCTTCGGCATAGTCGCGGTTGCGGTAGGCACCGGCGGGGAGGAAGCCCATGTCCGCCAGCTCCCATGCCTCGGGGTGGTACGGCACATCGGACGTCCGGATGTGAACGGTACAGCCGCTGCCCTGTGCCATCTCGAAGCTGTGGCCCAACAGAGCGAAGCCCGTTACATCGGTACAGCTGTGGACGCGGTACTTGACCATGATATCACGGGCCGTCTTGTTCAGCGCTGCCATCTGGCGGTAGATGCGCTGCATCACCGTGTCCTCCACCAGCCCCGCCTTGGCGGCGGTGGTCAGGACGCCCACGCCCAGAGGCTTCGTCAGCAGCAGCACGTCGCCGGGCTTCGCGCCGCTGTTGGTCAGGATCCTTTTGGGGTGGACAAAGCCGGACACGGCCAGGCCGTAAATGGGCTCCGCGCCGTGGATGGTGTGGCCGCCGGTGATGATGGCGCCGGCCTCGTAGGCCTTGTCGTAGCCGCCCCGCAGCAGCTCCTGCACCATCTCTCTGGTCATGGACTCCGGCAGGCACAGGATGTTCAGCGCCAGCCTGGGCTCGCCGCCCATGGCGTACACGTCGCTGATGGCGTTGGCCGCGGCGATCTGCCCGTACAGGAACGGATCGTCCACGATCGGCGGGAAGAAGTCGGTGGTCTGTACCAGCGCCGTATTCTCGTCCAGATAGTAGACGCTGGCGTCGTCGGACCGGTCATAGCCTACCAGCAGACGGGGGTCGCTGTGGGTGCGGAAGCCCTCCAGCAGGTGGACCAGCGTACCGGCCCCGACTTTTGCGCCGCAGCCGGCGCAGGACGCCAGCTTTGTCAGTTTGACTTCCGTTTCCATGGTCAGCCCTCCGTCTCGTCGATGTGATATACCGCAGTGTAGCTTTTCCCGTCCCACGCCGCCACCTGCTCCACGTCCTGCGCCGACTCGCCCTCCGGACGGAGCCAGCGTTCCTCGCAGCGGACGCAGGTGCCGCAGCTGCTGCTGAGGTCCCGGGGAACCGGCATGACGCGGCAGGAGATGCCCTGCCCGTCGCACAGGAGCTTATAGCGGGTGGCGCCGAAGTGGGAGAAAAATGTGGCAAAATAGGTCATTTGGTGAAGGTCAGCGTCCACTCACCGCCGTTTTCGGCGGTGTTGACCTTATAGCCCATGTGCTGGGCGTAGCGGGTGGTGTTCTCGCGGGAGGCGTGGTTGTCCACAATGATCTGATAGCTGTCCTCGCCGGAGGCCATGGCGGTGCGCAGCAGCACCACGGGCTCGGGGCAGGAAAGGCCGCGTGCGTCGATGGTTTTCATAGTAAGTCCTCCTTATGCTTTCTTCTGAAAGGTGTTCAGGCAGCCGATGAGAGCCACCGCCGCAAGGCCGATGACCACGGCGAGCTTACCGGCACCGGTGGGGCCGGCGGCGCTGGAGGCCAGGCCGAAGTTGTGAGCAAAGGCAGCGCCCACCACCAGACCCAGCACCGTCACGGCGCTGTCGGAGTTGCCCTCGCCGGACAGCACCAGCTGGCGCAGGGGGCAGCCGCCCAGCAGCACGCAGCCGAAGCCCACCAGCAGCATGCCCAGGCAGTTCCACAGGCCGTCGGTGTGCGCCACGGGTTGATCGGCGAAGCCCAGGTGGAAGAAGGCGGCGTCGGTGACACCGTTGAGGATCAGGTTGCAGACCAGCGCGCTGATGAGGATGGCACCGAAGCCCATGATGAGCTTGGGCTCGCGGAACAGCACCACGTCGCGGATGCCGCCCACCATGCACAGACGGGTGCGCTGGGCCAGAGCGCCCACAATGAGACCGGCGGCAAGGCTGATGAGGATAGGGGCGTGCTTGGCGCCGGGGCCGCCGCCGGCTTCGGTGAAGAAAATGAAGGCGGGAGCCGCCACCAGCAGGATGAACACGATCACCTGAATGGCGGGGAACAGGAAGCCGTCCAGCCTGGTCTGGGTGTAGGTGCGCTTCAGGGAGTAGCCGCGCTTCAGGAAGAACACGCCGGCCAGGATGCCCAGAGCGAAGCCCAGCAGGCCCAGCAGGGCGTTGAGGTCGCCGCCGGCCAGACGCAGGATCATACGGAAGGGGCAGCCCAGGAACATCAGGCAGCCGATCATCACAAAGAAGCCCAGCACAAAGCGGGTGACGGGAGCGCTGCCGCCCTTGGCGGAGAACTCCTTGCGGCACAGGGCCACGATAAAGCTGCCCAGCACCAGGCCCACGATCTCGGGGCGGATGTACTGCACGGCGGCGGCACGGTGCAGGCCCAGACCGCCGGCGGTATCACGCAGGAAGCAGGCTATGCAGAAGCCCATGTTGGAGGGGTTGCCGAAGTAGACCAGCAGTGACGCGATGACGCCGATCATCAGTCCGGCGATGACGATCTGCCATCTTTCGCGGTTGACATTCATGTGGTTTTCTCCTTTTTCTGTTTTCGGTATGGGTAATATAATGTGTCCTAATGTTACCACCTGACATGGGGGGAAGTCTAATAGCAATTATTGATAATTCCACTAAAATTATTTGATTTCTAAATAAATTGATGGTAGGATAAAAGGGAGAAAAAGGGAGGGATACCCATGGAGCGCATCTATCTGGACAACGCCAGCACCAGCTTTCCCAAGGCGGAGGGCGTGGCGGAGGCCATGTGCGGCTATGTGCAGAACTGCGGCTGCAACGTCAGCCGCGGCGGCTACGACGAGGCATATCAGGCGGAGGAGCAGGTGCTGGACACGCGGCAGCGGCTGACCCGCCTGTTTCACGGCCCCGACTGCCGCAACGTGGTGTTCACCAAGAACATCACCGAGAGCCTGAACGTGCTGCTGAAGGGTCTGCTGCGCAGCGGCGACCACGTGCTGGTGTCCGCCATGGAGCACAACGCCGTGATGCGGCCTGTGGTCCAGCTGGCGGGCAGGGGCGTGACCTTCGACCGCATCCCCTGCGGCGCGGACGGCAGCCTGCGCATGGAGGAAGCGGAGAAGCTGCTGCGGCCGGAGACGAAGGCTGTGGTGATGCTCCACGGCAGCAATGTGTGCGGTACGCTGATGCCGGCGGAGGAGATGGGGGCGTTTTGCCGCCGCCACGGCCTGGTATTCATTTTGGACACGGCACAGACGGCGGGGACGTTTCCCATCGACATGGAGGCCATGCACATCGACGCGCTGGCCTTTACGGGACACAAGGGCCTGCTGGGCCCGCAGGGTATCGGTGGATTCCTGCTGCGGCCGGAGCTGACGGGGCGGATCGAGCCGCTGCTGTCCGGCGGCACCGGCAGCGTCAGCCATCTGGAGGAGGTGCCCGCATTCATGCCGGACCGCTTCGAGGCGGGGACGCTGAACCTGCCGGGGATCATGGGACTGCACGCGGCGCTGGTGTGGCTGGAGCAGCAGGGCATGGACAACATCCGCCGTCATGAGCTGGCGCTGACGGGCCGGTTTCTGGAGGGACTGCGGGACATTCCAAAGCTGCGGGCCGTGGGGCGGGACGGCGTGGAGGGACGCGCCGCCGTGGTGTCCGTGGCCTGCGAGGGCATGGACCCCGCCTTTCTGGCGGATGCGCTGGGACGGGAGTACGGTGTGCTGACCCGCGTGGGGCTGCACTGCGCGCCCAACGCCCACAAGGTGCTGGGCACCTATCCCACCGGTACGGTGCGGTTCTCCTTCGGGCCGCAGAACACGGAGGCACATGTGGACGCGGCGCTGAAGGTTCTGCGGGAGCTGAGCGGGAGGGACGCATGGAACTGAAGCAATTGCAGTCCTTCTGCGCGGTGGTGCAGTACCGCAGCTTTACCAGAGCGGCGGAGAAGCTGTACCTCTCCCAGCCTACGGTGAGCACCCACATCCGCCAGCTGGAGGAGGAGTTCGGCTCGCGGCTCATCGTGCGCACCACCAAGTCCATCGAGGTGACGCCCCGGGGGCAGGAGCTGTACGCCTGTGCCTGCGGCATCGTACACCTGCGGGACGACCTGCTGCGCAGCTGGAGCGACGAGGACGAGAAGGTTATCCGCATCGGCGCGTCCACCATCCCGTCGGCCTACATCCTGCCCCAGATCCTGCCGGCGTTCCGGCGGGAGCATCCGGCCCCGCAGTTCCATGTGTTCCAGAGCGACAGCGAGGGCATCGCCGAGGGACTGCTGACCGGCAGCTTCGACGTGGGGCTCATTGGCGCGCGCATCCACGAGGAGGCGCTGGAGCTGACGCCGTTCTACGAGGACCGGATGGTGCTCATCACGCCGGTGAACGAACACTTCCGGCAGTTGGCGGCGCAGGGCGTCACCGTGGAGGACATCTGCCGCGAGCCGATGCTCCTGCGGGAGAAGGGCAGCGGCAGCAAGAAGTGTATCAACGCCTACTTCCAGCAGATGGGGGTGGAGGAGAGCCGGCTGACCATCACGGCGCGGCTCAACGATCAGGAGTCCATCAAGAATCTGGTGGCCGGCGGGCTGGGGGTGTCCATCATCTCGGAGAAGGCGGCGGAGGACGCCCGTGACGCGGGACGGCTGCTGACGTTCGCCCTGCCGGGCGGCGGGGCACAGAGACGGCTGTACGCCGCCTGTCGCCGCGGGGCGCCGGTGAACCGGCAGACGCGGCAGTTTCTGGACTTCGTCATCGGGTTCTACCAATAAAAAAGACCGCTGCACGATAGGCGCGGCGGTTTTTCTTGCATGACGGAGCGGTATATCTTATAATGTAGGAAAATGCGGCAGGAGGGTATGACCATGTACGAACTGATACAGGTGTCCGGCGGCAGCTATTACGTGCAGAGTCCCGCCAAGGCGGGGTTGGTGCGGCTGAACGATACGGACGTGTGCCTCATTGACAGCGGCAGCGACAAGGACGCGGGCCGCAAGATCCGGCAGATCCTGGACAAGAACGGCTGGCATCTGACGGCCATCTGCAACACCCACTCTCACGCCGATCACATCGGCGGGAACCGGTACCTCCAGAGCCAGACGGGCTGCCGCGTGTACGCGCCCGGGGCGGAGTGCGCCGTGACACGTCATCCGGTGCTTGAGCCGTCCATGCTGTACGGCGGATGTCCGCCCAGGGAGCTGCGGAACAAGTTCCTGATGGCGCAGGACAGCGATGCGGCCTATCTGACGGCGGAGGTGCTGCCGCAGGGGATGGAGCTGCTGCCGCTGGCGGGCCACTGCATGGAGATGGTGGGCTTCCGCACCGCGGACGACGTGGTGTATCTGGCGGACTGCGTGTCCAGCCGCGAGACGCTGGAGAAGTACCGTATCGGCTACATCTACGATGTGGCCGCGTACCTGGAGACACTGGAGCGGGTGGCGGCCATGACGGCCCGTGCCTTTGTGCCAGCCCACGCCGAGGTGACGGAGGACATCGCGCCGCTGGCGCGGTACAATATGGACGCGGTGCTGGAGGTGGGGGAGCGCATCACGGCGCTGTGTGCCCAGCCGGTGACATTCGAGGAGCTGCTGAAGGGACTGTTCGACCATTACGGCATGGCCATGAGCTTCCAGCAGTACGCGCTGATAGGCAGCACGGTGCGGTCCTATCTCACATGGCTGCAGGAAACGGGCCGCGTGGCAGCGGAGTTTGCGGACAACCGCATGCTGTGGCGGAGGGTATGAGCGTCAGGTGGCGCGGCCGTGGAGAACGATCCTTTCGCCCTCTACCTCCACAAGACGCAGGTCGCCGCCCAGGGCGTCCCGCAGGATGCCGGACGTTACGCCATCCCGCGGGACGGTGCAGGTGATGACGCCGTCCTTCAGAAAGAAAAAACGGTCCCCCAGAGACAGGGCCTGATTCAGGTCGTGGAGCGAGCTCAGGACGGCGATGTGCCGCTCCTGAGCCGCTTTTTTGGCAAGGCGCATCAGCAGCTGCTCATTGGCAATGTCCAGATTGCCGGTGGGCTCGTCCAGCACCAGCAGCTGCGGCTCCTGCACCAGCGCCCGGGCGATGGCTACTTTCTGCCGCTCGCCGCCGGAGAGCTCCGTCACGTTCCGGTCGGAGAGGGCGGAGAGACCCAGCTCCTCCAGTACCTGCGATGCCGCCGCATGGTCCGCGGCGCCGGCCTGAAGGCCGAAGCGGGAGAGCCGGCCCAGCAGCACGGAGTCGAACACCGTCAGCGCACCGAAGCAGATGTCCTGAGGCACGCAGGCGATGTACCGCGCCCGACGGCGGGGAGAGAGGGAGGTCATCTCCAGCCCGTCCAGACGGATGGAGCCGGAGTCGGGGGTGCAGAGACCCAGAATGTTCCTGAAAAGCGTGGTCTTGCCGGAGCCGTTGCGGCCCAGCAGAATACCGATCTCGCCGCGCGCCAGCGTCAGGTTCACGCCGTTGAGCACCGGTGCGCCGCGCCGCCCGTAGCGGTAGCTGAGTCCCTGAATGGTCAGCATGATGACGCCTCCTTTCGGGAAAAGAGAAGGATCAGGAAGAACGGGGCGCCCAGCAGGGAGGTGATGGCCCCCACCGGGAGGGCCGAGCCGCTGCCAAGACTGCGGGACAGGGTGTCCGACAACAACAGGAGCAGGCTGCCGCTGAGGGCGGAGGCGGGGATAGACCAGCGGTGATCCTGCCCCAGCAGGCGCTTGACGCTGTGAGGACAGATGATGCCCACAAAGCCGATGACACCCAGAAACGACACGCACACCGCCGTCATCAAGGAGGCGGTCAGCAGTGAGACGAACCGCAGCAGAGGTACATTGACGCCCATGCTGCAAGCGGCGTCTCCGCCGCTGAGCAGGGCGTTATAGCGCCAGGACAGCAGAGCGGACAGCACCGTGCCCGCCGTCACCACCACCAGCATGATCCAGTCCGTGTGGTAGGTGGCGCGGCCCAGGTCGCCGAAGCTCCAGATCACTGCGGCGGAGAGGCCCACATCCGTGGCGTAGAATTGCAGGACGGTGGTGGCCGCCGTCCACACAGAGCCAAGGGCGATGCCGGCCAGCACCACCACGTTGGGGGAGAAGGCCCGCAGGCGGCACAGCCCTAAGATCAGCAGGATGGAGGCGGCGGCAAACAGAAACGCCAGCAGCGACGCGGCGAAGGGGTTGACGCCCACATCGAAGTTGGCGGGGTTATGGCCGGTGTTGAGAAAGCCGCCGGCAAAGGCAATGATGGACAGATTGGCCCCGAACACCGCCGCGTGGGACACACCCAGCGTGGAGGGGGAGGCCATGGCGTTGCCAAGCGAGGTCTGCATGAGGAGGCCCGACACCGACAGGCCCGCGCCGGCGATGAGCGCCGCCAGCAATCGGGGGATGCGGATGCCCCAGATGATCCGCGCCGCCGTGCCGCCGGTGCGGCCCAGCAGGGCATCAAGGCACGCCGATACCGTCATGCCGGAGGAGCCGACCATGAGGCAGCCGAAGGCGGCCAGCACCACGGCGCAGGCCAAAAGGATAAGCACCGCGGTTTTCTTGTGTGTTTGGGAAGTTCTGCCGTCCATGGGGGCCTCCTGCGGAAAGTCATAATAGTGTATTATAGCGCAAAGGCGAATTTCGCACAAGCGGGCAGAGGAATGTTTTGCAGGTATCGTACATTCTGCCCATTGACATTCGGCAATTTCGGAGATATGATACCCGTCTTGGAGGAAAACACCGCGAGGAGGCTATTTTATGGCAGAAAAAAAGACACATATGCAGCTATTCCAGCCGGTGGACCTGACGCAGGGAACGTGCTGGAAAACCATTCTGGTGTTCTCGCTGCCAGTGATACTGTCCTATCTGCTCCAGCAGATCTACACCATCAGCGACGCGGCCATCGTGGGACAGACCCTGACGGCTCAGGAGGTGGCGGGTGTCAACGACACCAGCTCACTGGTGTTCATCTTTTTGCAGTTTGCCTTCGGCGTCAGCGCGGGCTTCTGCGTGGTGACATCCTGCCACGTGGGGGCGCAGGACGACCGGGGCGTCCGCCGCAGTCTGACCACCCAGATCGTGCTGTCGGCGGTACTGACGGTGGTGCTGACGGCGCTGGCTCTGGCGCTGCTGAACCCCATGCTGGCGTGGATCAACGTGACGCCGGCGGACCCCGAGGTCTATCACGCCGCCTACACCTACTGCTTCATCATCTTCGTGGGCATCGGCGCTCAGATGTTCTACAACTTTATCTGCTCGTTCCTGCGGAGCATGGGCGACTCTGTGACGCCGCTGATATTCCTGCTGTTCTCCACGGTGCTGAACGTGGGGCTGGACCTGCTGTTTATCCTGAAGTTCCACTGGGGCGTGGCAGGGGCCGCCGCGGCCACCGTGTCCGCCCAGCTCATCAGCACCGTGGGCTGCTTCTGCTACGCCTTTGCCCACTATCCCAACATCCGGCTGAAGAAGGAAGACTGGCACATCACCATGCACGATGTGCGCCGCCACGTGAGCCGCGGCATCCCGCTGGGACTCCAGTTTTCCGTGCTGGCGGTGGGCATCATCGTCATGCAGGGCGGCGTGGTGCAGTTCGATATGCTGGATGGCCGCATGGTGTCCAACGCCGCCCAGAACGGCTTTGGCGCGGCCAACAAGCTCAACAGTCTGGTAATGACACCCATGAACGCGCTGGGCACGGCCATGACCAGCTTCACAGCCCAGAATCTGGGCGCTGGGCGGTATGACCGTATCAAAAAGGGTACCCTGCAGGGCATGGTACTGATGGGCGTCATAATGGCTCTGGCCGTGAGCATCGGCATGCTGCTGACCATCGATCAGCTGTACCTCCACGTGTTCCTCAGCGCCGACAAGGTGACGGAGGAGACCATCCGCTTCGGCAACACCTTCCTGTATGTGGATTTTGCCCTGTATCCGTTTCTGGGCGGTATCTTCCTGTTCCGCAACTGCGCCCAGGGCATCGGACAGTCGCCCTTCGTGCTGGGCGCGGGCGCGGCGGAGCTGTTGGCCCGCATCGCGGTGTGCTCCCTGCTGCCCGCCGCCGTGGCCGGAGGCGCTGTCAGTACCCAGGCTCCCGCGCTGGCGTTCTACGCGCTGTGCGCTGCGGACCCCATGGCGTGGATCGCCGCCGACGCGGTGCTGTGTGTGCCGCTGATCCGGAACATCCTGCGCATGAACTACGGGTATCTCCACAGCTCCCGTATGTAAAGCAAAAAAAGAGACGGCTCTGCCGTCTCTTTTTTTTGCGCTCACCCGCGGTGGAGGATGGCGTCCAGATCCTGCTCCGGCGCGGTGATGGGCTGGAGCCCGTAGGTGTCCACCAGAATGTTTACCACCGATTCCGACAGGAACGCCGGCAGGGTGGGGCCAAGGTACATGTTCTTCACTCCCAGCGCCAGCAGGCTCAGCAGGATGCACACCGCCTTCTGCTCGTACCACGACAGTACCAGCGTCAGAGGCAGGTCGTTGACGGTGCAGCCGAAGGCGTCCGCCAGTGCCAGTGCCACCGTCACAGCGCTGTATGCGTCGTTGCACTGGCCCATGTCCAGGATGCGGGGCAGACCGCCGATCTCGCCCAGATCCAGATCGTTGAAGCGGTACTTACCGCAGGCCAGCGTCAGCACCAGCGAGTCCATGGGCGTCTGTTTCACGAACTCGGTGTAGTAGTTGCGGCCGGGGTGGGCGCCATCGCAGCCGCCCACCAGAAAGATGTGCTTCACCGCGCCGCTTTTCACGGCGTCGATGATAGCCTCCGCGTGGGACAGTACCGCCGCGTGGCCGAAGCCGGTGGTCAGCATGTGGCCGCCATTGATGCCGCTCATGTTGTGATCGTGGTCGTAGCCGCCCAGCTCCAGCGCCTGCCGGATGAGAGGAGAGAAGTCCTTGCGGCCGTGTTCATCGGCGGCGATGTGGGTCAGGCCGTTGTAACCCACCACGGAGGTGGTGTAGACGCGGTCGGCGTAGCTGGGGCGCGGCGGCATCAGGCAGTTGGTGGTGAACAGCACGGGGGCGGGGATGGCATCGAACTCCGTCTGCTGGCTCTGCCACGCTGTGCCGAAGTTGCCCGCCAGGTGGGGGTAGGCTTTCAACTTGGGATAACCGTGGGCGGGCAGCATCTCACAATGGGTGTAAATGTTGATGCCTTTACCCCTTGTTTGCTCCAGAAGCTGGTGCAGATCCTCCAGATCGTGGCCGGAGACTACGATGAACGGGCCTTTTTTGATGTCCGTGTTTACCCGCGTGGGTACGGGATCGCCGAAGGCACCGGTGTTGGCACGGTCCAGCAGAGCCATGCACCGGAAGTTCACCTGGCCGAACTCCATGATGAGGGCCAGCCACTGCTCCACGGTGTGCGGCCCGTTGACGGCGCACAGGCCCTTGTAGAACCAGTCCGTCACCGCCGCGTCCCCGCAGCCCAGGTTCAGGGCGTGATGGGCGTAGGCGGCCATGCCCTTCATGCCGAACAGCAAGGTGGAGCGCAGAGAGACGATGTCCGTCTCGCCCTTCCACAGGTCGACCACCGGCGTCTCGCCGCCGCCCAGACGGTCGCGCTCCGCCGTGACGCGGTCGGTGAAGCGGCGGATGGCGTCGTCATCGAAGTTGACGTTGGTCAACGTGGTGAACAGACCGTCTATCAGCAGGCAGGACGCCTCCGGCGTGTGCTCCCCGCAGCGCTCCGCCGCCTCCGCAAGGCGGATGAGCTGGGTGATGAGCTGATCCTGCAGATGGGCGGTGGCGGGCTGCTTGCCGCACACGCCGGTGCGGACGCAGCCCTTGTTGCCGGCAGTTTGCTGGCACTGGAAACAAAACATGTCTGACATAGCGATACCTCCCGATCATTTTGAGTAGTATTTGCAGGGCGTGGCGTCGTCATGCAAAATCATTTTTCGGTTTTTCGATTTTATTCTTGACAGATGCGGGGCAATTGTGGTATTATAACCGAGCTGACGATTTGAGCGGAGGGCGTATGCGGGTGTAGCACAATGGCCAGGGCACCAGCCTTCCAAGCTGGGGATGCGGGTTCGATTCCCGTCACCCGCTCCAACTTGACAGTATGCGCCAGTAGCTCAGTTGGATAGAGCAACTGCCTTCTAAGCAGTAGGCCAGGGGTTCGAGTCCCTTCTGGCGTGCCATTTCCCCTTACGGGCGTC
>JABLTQ010009438.1_pt1 | contig 38743 bp, 35 predicted proteins | sample 7160101 | NCBI WGS metagenome assembly JABLTQ01 (sample SAMN14651228, study PRJNA627086) | human gut metagenome | isolation source: feces | host: Homo sapiens
TGATCCGCATCTATAAAAACAGGATGAACCTGCTTTTACCAAAGAATGAGCACGGCGAATAAAGGGGCGAAAAACCTACACTGAGGTGACATCACCTAAATCCTCCGAGTCTACCATTTCCACCATACCCGCAGATATGAGCTGCAGGGTCACCTGCCGCTATTTTATTCTCCTCTGATTTTGACTCGGTGAGGAAGCCGAGGCGGAGCGTAACGCTTGATCCGCGTTTATAAAAACAGGCGAACCTGCTTTTACCGAAGAATATCCGCGGCGGGGAACGATGGAAAAAACATTCATCAAGGTGACGTCACCTAAATCCATCGTGTCTGCCAATTCCACCACGGGCGCAGATAGGAACGGCAGAAAATCTGCCGCTTTTTTGTTGTCCTCTGATTTTGACTCGGTGAGGAAACCGAGGCGGAGCGTGACGCTTGATCCGCAAACGTGTATGCGGACCGGTAAACCATGCGCCGGGAAGCGGCGCCCGCATACTTTATTATCATACCACAGCGCGGCTTTGACTGTCAATTGCGGGGGGCAGTTTTTCTTTACGGGGGCGCGATTGCTTTTCCCGGCGGAACGTGATATGATAAACAATCATGATATAATATATCAATTATTGTGAAATCGGGAGTCTTGCCATGAAAATAGTCATTGTTGGTGACGGAAAGATCGGAAGCACACTCGCGGAACAGCTCTCGCGCGAGGGACATGAGATTACGATCATCGACCGCAGCGGCGAGCCCTTGCAGCAGACGAGCGAGGACCTGGACATTCTTTGCATCGAGGGAAACGGTGCAACCTATGCAACGCAGATGGAAGCCGGCGTCGATGCGGCGGATCTGCTGATTGCGGTGACGATGTCGGACGAACTGAATCTGCTGTGCTGCCTGGTTGCAAAAAAAATCGGCGCGCGGCACACCATCGCCCGCGTCAGAAACCCCGAATACAGCGGCGAGCTGTCGCTGATCTCTGAGGACCTGGGGCTGAGCCTGTCGGTAAACCCCGAACTTCTGTGCGCCACGGAGATTGCAAGAACGCTTCGTATTCCGTCCGCCATCAAAACAGACACGTTTGCCAACGGGCATGTGGAGCTTCTGAAGGTACAGATTCCGCCGGACTCCATTCTCGCGGGCAAAACGCTGATGGAGATGCCAGGGCTGGTCAAATCCAAAATTCTGGTCTGCGCGGTCGAGCGCGGCGAGCAGGGAATCTACATTCCGTCGGGCTCGTTCCGGCTGGAGGCAGGCGACCGCATCTCGTTTGTCGCATCGATCCGCGACGCGCAGGCGTTTTTCCACCAGATCAAGCTTGCTGTCTCGCGCGTGCGCACGGTCATGATTGTCGGCGGCGGTCATATCGCGTATTATCTGGCAAAGCAGCTGACAGATCTCGGCATGGGCGTCAAGATCATCGAGGCGAACTATGAGCGCTGCCTGCAGCTGTCGACGCTGCTTCCCAAGGCGGAAATTCTGCACGGCGACGGCACGAACGAGGGCTTTCTGCGCGAGTGCGGCATTGCCCAGACCGATGCGTTTGCAGCGCTCACGGGCATTGATGAAGAAAATGTTCTGATGGGGCTTTACGTGCGCAAAACCTTTCCGAAGGTGAAGGTTATCACGAAGATCAACCGCTATTCGTTCCAGTCGATCATTGAGACGATGGATCTGGGAAGCGTCTTTAACCCCCGGTTCAGCACGTCCAACGTCATCTGCCGCTATGCAAGATCGATGCAGAACTCGCTGGGCTCCAACGTTGAGACGCTCTACAAGCTTGTCGGCGGCAAGGCGGAGGCTCTGGAATTCCGTGTGGCAGAGGGTTCGGCGGTCTGCGGCATTCCGCTGCAGACGCTCCGGCTCCGGAAGAATCTTCTCATCGGCTGCATCAACCGCGCCGGCAAAATCCTGATCCCCAGCGGTCAGGATACGATTGAGCCGGGCGACACGGTCGTCGTTGTGACGAGCGTTACGGGGCTCAACGAGCTGGACGACATTCTCGATAAGCGCAGAGGATAAGCCATGAACAAACGAATGATTCTTTACATTCAGGGCGCGATTTTGCTGATCGAGGCGGCGATTATGGTCCTGCCGATTGCGGCGGCGCTCATCTACCGCGAACCGTCCGGCATCTGGTTTTTCTATACGGCGCTGGCGGCGGCGATCATCGGATTTGCGGCAATGAAGCTTGCAAAGCCGCGCAGCAAGACGATTTATGCCAAGGAGGGCCTGATTGCCGTCGCGGCGGGCTGGATTGTTTTGTCGCTGGTCGGCGCGCTGCCGTTTACGCTCTCGGGGGAGATTCCGATTTATCTCGACGCGGTGTTCGAAATGATCTCGGGCTTTACAACGACCGGTTCGAGCATCCTGCCGAATGTGGAGGCGCTCAGCCGCTGCATGCTGCTCTGGCGGAGCTTTTCCCACTGGCTGGGCGGCATGGGCATTCTGGTGTTCATGCTGGCAATTGTCAAAATGGAGGGCGGGCAGGGCATCCATCTGCTGCGTGCGGAGAGCCCCGGACCCACGGTCGGCAAGATGGTGCCGCGGATGGTCGACTCGTCGAAGATTCTTTATTCCATATATCTTGCCCTGACGCTCGTGCAGCTGATCTTTTATCTTGCCGGCGGCATGCCGCTTTTTGATTCGCTCTGCAACGCCTTTGCAACTGCGGGCACGGGCGGCTTTGCTATCAAGGCAGACTCCTTTGCGGGCTACAGCGCTTATGCGCAGACGGTCACAACGGTGTTCATGGCGCTGTTCGGCGTGAACTTCTCGATCTATTTCTTCCTGCTGCAGAAGAAATTCGATCTGGCACTCAAAAACACTGAGCTTCGGTGGTATGTGGGCATCATTCTTACCTCCATCGCGATCATTACGGCAAACATTCTGCCGATGTATCCGAGCTTCCACGCGGCGGTCCACCATGCGGCGTTCTCCGTTTCGTCGGTCATTACCACGACCGGCTTCTGCACGGAAAACTTTGACCTCTGGCCCGAGTTTTCGCGCGTGATTCTGGCGTTTCTGATGATCGTAGGCGCGTCGGCAGGCTCGACCGGCGGCGGTCTCAAGGTCTCGCGTCTGGTGATTTTAATCCGCGCGGCGCAGGTCGAGGTGCGCAGACTCATTCATCCGCGCACGGTGAAGGTCATGCGCATCGACGGCAAGGTCGTCGGGCAGGATACGGTCCGGGCGGTGAGCGGGTATTTCATTTTGTACGTGCTCATCAGCCTGCTGTCGATTCTTCTGGTGTCGCTCGACGGCTTCGACGGCTCGACCACGATCACAGCCGTGCTTGCAACGTTCAATAACATCGGTCCCGGTCTGGGACTGGCGGGACCTGTCGGAAACTTTGCCATGTTCAGCCCGCTGTCCAAAGTTGTTCTGTGCCTCGACATGCTCTTCGGCAGACTGGAAATCTACCCGATGCTGATTTTGCTGCTGCCCAGCACCTGGTCGAAGAGAACCTGACAAATGAAAATCCGGAACGCGGTGCGTTCCGGATTTTTTACGGCTTAGGTTCAGTTGTTTTCCAATGCCCAGAGCATCTTCGCGACCTCAGCGCGTGTGACCTTGCCGGTCGGATTCAGCTTGCCGTTCGAGCCGCCAATGATCCTGCGGTCGACCATCGCGGCAAGAGAAGCCTTTGCCCAATCGGCGACCTTGGAAGCGTCAGAGAAGCCGGAGAGGCTGCTGCTTCCGCCGTCCGTGAGATTCTGGGAGCGGGCGAGGATGACCATTGCCTCCTGTCGTGTGATGGTTGCGGTGGGATTGGCGTAGAGCTTACCATTTTCTTTGGAACCGCCCAGATAGCCGAGGCTGTATGCCGCCTTCACGGCGTCCAGCGCCCAGGTGCCGATTTTGCCGGTGTCGGCAAACGGAAGCGAGGCGGAGCTGTAATTACCGAGGTCGGTTCCAAGATAGCGCATGAGCGCAACGATGAATTCCTGCCGGGTCATGGAGTCGTCCGGGCGGTAGAGAAGCTTGCCGTCCTTGCCAGCCGAACCGGTGAGCGTGCCTTCAAAGTAGAGATCGTTGATATAGGTTTCTGCCCAGTGACCCTTCGTGTCGGAGAACGGGTTCGCCGGGCTGACGGTGACGGGGATGGAGGCGGTTGTTTCGCCATAGGAGACCTCAATCGTGCCTTCGGTCAGCTTTGTAACCTTTGCGCTCGTAAACTTGCCGCTTTCCGAGATCGTGCCGATGCCGCCCGTGACCTCCCAGGTGAAGCTGCCCGGTGCGCAGAGAACGGCGCTTCCATAATACGTCGCGCCCGCGCTCAGCTGCACGTCGGTCTCTGCCGGGGTATGGAGCGTTTTGAGTCTGGTCTTGCCGTCTTCTTTATAGACGCTGATGCCCGTGACCTGCTGGAGAATGGTCACCGTGGCGCGGGCGGACATACCTTCTGCCTTTGCGCTGACGACGGCGTCGGAAATACCGCCGTTAAACGAGGACGTGTCCAGCACCAGCTTGCTCTCGCCGACGGCGCCGAAGTTGGTCGACCAGCTGATGCTGCCCGGAACATCCGCTGCAACATAATTGCGGTCGGCTGCCTTCAGAGCAAAATTGACCGTTGCGCCGGGCAGCGCGTAGCTGTGCGCGGGGTAGAGGAACAGATGGTCTGCTTCCTCCGCCTGCGTCTTTTCACGCACGAGGAAAATGAAGTTGGCGCACGCGCGCATCGACCCGTCCGTGGGGGTGTTTGCCGTGGCGCATTTGTCATAGCCCGGATACTGCACGCCGACCATCGTCGAGCCGCCGCCGTCCAGATTGAGCGCCGTCTCGCAGCCGAGCGATTCCATCATGTCTGCAAGATCGTAAAGGTCCATGCCGGCGGAGTTGGCAGACTCGTCTGCCGTATAAATGACGACGGTGCCATCCGGCTTGATGCCAATGGCGGTTCGGGCGCGCTGCTCATTCTTCGTGTCGAGCGTGAAGTTTTCCAGCGCATTTTCGTCTTCCACCAGCAGGTCTCCGCCGCCGCAGGCATAGGCAACATCCTCCCACTCGTCCGCGCAGCGAACCGAAACGGTGACGCGGTCTCCGACCTTGAATGCCTTCATGTTGGCAAGGACGCTTGCGTAGCTCGTCTGTTCTGCAATCGAGAGGACGAAGCCGCCCGCGGGAATGGCGCAGGAGGCGGCGCTTTGCGTAATTTTCGTGACCTCCAGCGTCATCTCGCCCGAAAGCGTCAGTTCGCTGTCGCTTCCCGAAACGGGCTTGAGCACAAGATTGTAGGCGGAGACGGTGTTTTTCGTCGCCGTGTCATAATCGCGCGAGTAAAGTCCGATGCCGTTGGTGGTTGTGAGAACCTTATTATAGAAGATTTCCGTATCGCTGAACGCGCCGCCGGTCAACAGCACGTGCAGGTCGGGGCTTGCGATGATGGCGCTGCCGTTTTTGAAAAAGCCGACGGAATTGACATTGCCGCTCGTGCGCAGTACGCCGTCCGTGACAAGGAAGCCATAGGGAATGCCGGTCGACATGTCAAAGAACGAGCCGTTCACGCCGGCGACCAGACTCAGGTTCTGATTGTCCAGATACGTTGCGATCTTGCTCATGGTGCTTCTTCCATAGAGTGTCGACCCGTAGATCACCATCGGCTGCACATCGCCGCCGGGCTGATATGTAAGCGCGTGCTGCTGCAAAACATCCTTCGGGTCTGTGAATATCCCGCCCGCGTGGGTCATTTCAATCAGATTTACATTGTCCGCCAGAGGAATGGTGAATTTGGATATTGGCTCCCGCGCAGCAGCCGAGGCGGTTCCGGCAAACAGACACACGGTCAGACAAAGCGCGAGCGCGCAGGCAACAACTCGTTTCATAGGCGTCCTCCTTTTAGGCTTTCACGCCGCAAAGATCAGGGCGTGGGTTAATTTGTTTCTCAATTTTAACACGTTGTCACCAAAATGTAAAGGGTTCTGTGGTCTGGAAATCCCTTCTGTCAAGAATTTTACTTGACAAACAGACGGAAATTTAGTATGATACTCTGGCTGTAAAGAAAAAAAGTTGACAGTTCGGGAGGGACTCCATGAAGCAAGACGCGCTGCAGATGTCCCTGCTGTTTGATTATTACGGAGAGCTTCTGAGCGAAAAGCAGCGGGTCTGCTTTGACCTGTATTATAATCAGGACCTCTCTCTGAGCGAAATTGCGTCGGAGCTCGGCATCACGCGCCAGGGCGTCCACGATTCGCTCAGCCGGGCGGAAACGGCGCTCGGCGAGTTTGAGCGCGTCACCGGCTGCATCGCGCGTGACCGGCGCACGGCAAAGGCGCTGGAGGCAATCGCAGATGCGTGCGAGCGGCTGCAATCGATTCCCGAGGCGCGCGAGGCAGCGCAGAACATCCTGCTCGCAAGCGCAAGCATAAAGGAGTAAGGTATGGCATTTGAAGGCTTGACCGAAAAGCTGTCTGCGGCGTTCAAAAAGCTGCGCGGCAAAGGAAGGCTCTCCGAGGCGGACGTCAAAGAGGCGATGCGCGAGATCCGTCTGGCGCTGCTGGAAGCCGACGTCAGCTATAAGGTCGTCAAGGACTTTATCAAAAAGACCACCGAGCGCGCCGTCGGCGCGGATGTGCTGGAGAGTCTGACCCCGGCACAGATGATCGTCAAGATCGTCAACGAGGAGCTAACCGCCCTCATGGGCAGCGACAACCAGAAAATCCACATGGCGTCCCAGCCGCCGACCATCGTGATGCTGGTGGGCTTGCAGGGCGCCGGCAAAACGACCAACGGCGCAAAGCTGGCGGGGCTGTTCAAAAAGCAGAACAAAAAACCGCTGCTCGTCGCCTGTGACATTTACCGTCCCGCTGCCATCAAGCAGCTGCAGGTCGTCGGTTCTCAGCTCGATATCCCCGTTTTTGAGATGGGGCAGACAAACCCGGTCGATATTGCGAAGGCTGCCGTCGCCCACGCCATCCGGCACGGAAACGACATGGTTTTCCTCGACACTGCAGGTCGGCTGCATGTCGACGAGGCGCTGATGGACGAGCTCAAGGCAATCAAGGCGGCGGTGAAGCCGAACGAGATTCTGCTCGTCGTCGACGCGATGACCGGTCAGGACGCGGTGAACGCCGCGCAGACCTTCAACGAATATCTCGACATCGACGGCGTGATGCTCTCGAAGCTCGACGGCGATGCAAGAGGCGGTGCGGCGCTGTCGGTCAAGGCAGTGACCGGAAAGCCGATCAAGTTCATCGGCACGGGCGAAAAGCTCGATCAGATCGAGCCGTTCCACCCCGGGCGCATGGCGTCGAGAATTCTCGGCATGGGCGATGTGCTGACACTCATTGAAAAGGCAGAGGCTGCGTTCGATGCGAAAAAGGCAGCCGAGCTCGAGCAGAAGCTCAAGTCCAACAAGTTTACGCTTGCCGATTTCTATGACCAGCTGGTCCAGCTCAAGGGCATGGGCAGCCTGCAGGATATTGCGGGCATGGTTCCCGGCATGAACGCGGGCGCGCTCAAAAACACGCAGCTCGATGAAAAGGCGCTCACGCGCACCGAGGCGATCATTCAGTCCATGACGCCCTACGAGCGCGAAAATCCGTCGGTGCTCAACCACAGCCGCAAGCGCCGCATTGCTGCGGGCGCAGGCGTGAAGGTCGAGCAGATCAACCAGCTTTTGAAGCAGTTCGACATGATGAATCAGATGGTCAAGCAGTTCTCCGGACCCGGCGCGTCCAAGAAGATGAAGCGCATGGGCAAATTCGGCGGCATGGGCGGCTTCCCCGGCGGCTTCCCGGGCATGTAACACATCGTTTCAGCTAAGTTTAGTATAGCTTTACGAAATAAGAGAAATTTGTAATTTTATTTGGAGGAAATATCTCATGGTTAAGATCAGACTCAGAAGAATGGGCGCCAAGAAGGCTCCTTACTACCGCATCGTTGTCGCCGATTCCCGCTTCCCGCGCGACGGCCGCTGCATCGAAGAGATCGGCACGTATGATCCCAAGGCGGAATCTGCGATCACTGTCGACGCAGAGAAGGCGAAGCAGTGGATCAAGAACGGCGCTCAGCCCACCGATACGGTTCGCGGACTTCTGAAAAAGGCAAACGTGCTGTAAGGGCCTGGAGTGGCTGCTATGAAGGAACTTTTGCTGTACATGGCAAAAAACCTCGTCGATAGCCCCGACAGCGTGAGCGTCACCGAGATCGAAGGCGAGACCACCGTTCTTGAACTGCGTGTCGCGCCCGAGGATATGGGCAAGCTCATTGGCCGTCAGGGTCGTATCGCCAAGGAAATCCGCACCATCGTCAAATCCGTCGCCCAGCGCAGCGGACAGAAGGTGTCGGTAGAAATCGTCGACTGACGCAAGTCCCGGAGAAGGCATTCCCTTTTCCGGGACTTTTTTGTAATTGCGGGAGTGCATCAAAACCCTATATATTGGATTATCTGTCTGTTTCTGTCCGAATTTGTCGAATGGCTCATAAGGTGTCATATCATAATAAGGTGTTGTTTGAAAGGTGGGTCCATGGTATGACAAAAACAGAACGGACGATTTATGCGCTGGTCGGACCGACCCGTTACAACACACTTCCGTTCAGTCTGGCAATCGATCTTGCCATGGAACTGCTGTTCGTGCAGAATATCGCGATGGACGATATCCGTGTGACGCGCGATATCTATACGCCCGTGGCAAAGCAGCTCGGGAAAAACACCGCTGCCGTCAGCCGCCAGATCGTCAGACTCTGCAATCTCTGCTGGGACGCGATGCTCGAAGCGGGCGAGGTGGAGCAGTATCTCGGAAAGCCGATCCGCGACCTGCGCGCGCCGAACGAGATGATTTTCTATCTGGCATTTCTGGTGCACTTCGACAAGCCCTTCTATCACGTCGTGCAGCATGTGCCGACGCTGCTGTTTTGAGAATATGGACGCGCTGCGGCGGCTGGTTTTTGGAACCGGTCGCCGCTTTTCGTCAATATCCACAAGTTTTGTCCGCGATTTTTGCGAAAGCTTACACGGAACGCCTCTTGACTTCATGCATTTAAAGCAGTATACTGCAAAAGTAATCCAAAACGTCCGCAGGACAGAAAGGAGCATGGCAATGATGCTTTCCGGAAGCTATTATTATATTGCGACGGCGCGATTTTATGCGGGTCGTTATTTTGCCGTGCCTGTTTTTCCGTCACACGAAGCGTGAGTCGTTTTTGGGGATTGTACCTGTAAACGAAGCGGTCTCGTCCTGACGGAGGAGACCGCTTTTATTTTGAGGAAACCCAGGGCGTTTCCGATTCTGAGCTTCCTTACCAAATGCAAAGGAGAAATGATTTATGAAAAAGCTGCTTGCCCTGCTGCTGTGCGCGGTGCTCTGCCTGAGCCTGGCTGCCTGCGCCTCCAACACTGCCACAACCACCACTACCACCGAACCTGCCGCCAGCACCGAAACCGCCGCTGAGACGCCCGCTGCAGAAGAAACCGCAGAGGCTCCCGCCGAAGAAGCTCCCGATGCAAAGCAGTACGTCGTCGGCATCTGCCAGCTCGTCCAGCATGATGCGCTCGACGCTGCTACCAACGGCTTTATGGACGCGCTCAATGAAGCGCTGCCCGGTCAGGTCACATTTGATCTCAAAAACGCTTCCAATGATATTCCGACCTGCGGCACGATTGTCACCGGCTTCGTCGCCAGCAACGTCGACCTGATTCTTGCGAACGCAACGCCCGCCCTGCAGGCCGCTTCCACCGCGACGCAGACCATTCCGATTCTCGGCACCGCTGTTACCGAATACGGCGTTGCGTTGGACATCAAGGACTTCAATGGTACCGTCGGCGGCAACATCTCCGGCACATCGGACCTTGCGCCGCTGGACCAGCAGGCTGACATGCTTCTCGAGCTGCTGCCGGAGGCACAGAACGTCGGCATCCTCTACTGTTCGGCAGAAGCGAACTCCGTCTATCAGGCGGACGTCGTGAAGGCTGCTCTGGAAGAAAAGGGCGTCACTGTTACGGTCTACACGTTTGCAGACTCCAACGATGTTGCGACTGTCACGCAGACCGCCTGCGCCGAAAATGACGCGCTCTACATCCCGACCGACAACACCGCCGCTTCCTGCACCGAGGCAATCAACAACGTCGCAGAGCCTGCCGGCGTCCCCATCGTCGCGGGCGAAGAGGGCATCTGCAAGGGCTGCGGCATCGCAACGCTTTCCATCGACTACTATGAGCTTGGCAAAACCACCGGTGCGATGGCTGCGAAAATTCTGACCGGCGAGGCAAACGTCTCTGAAATGCCGATCGAGTACTACCAGAACCCCGTCAAGAAATACGACGTCGCCCGCTGCGAAGCGCTTGGTATCACCGTTCCTGCCGATTACGTCGCAATCGGTTAATCCGGAACAATACTGAAAGGAGATAAGCCCCCATGGAGCTTCTGACCTATCTGTCCTCGCTGAGCATACCGAACCTCTTCTCCCGCATGCCCGCTGCCGCTGCGCAGGGCATTATCTGGGGCATTATGGCTCTGGGCGTCTACATCACGTTCCGGCTTCTCAATGTCTCCGACCTGACGGTCGACGGCTCGTTTGCCACCGGCGGTGCAGTCACGGTCATGCTGCTTCTGCGGGGGCTTCCCGCTTGGGCGGCGCTGCTGCTTGCCGTAGCGGTCGGCATTCTGACCGGCCTTTGCACGGGGCTTCTTCACACGAAGTTCGGCATTCCGGCAATTCTCGCCGGTATTCTGACGCAGTTTGCGCTGTACTCCATTAACCTTCGCATCATGGGAAAAGCGAACCAGACGGCAAGCATCAAAAACTTCGGCATGTTCTGGGAGACGAACGGCAAGGGCTTTCTGATGTCGTCTCTTTACGTGCCGCAGGCGCTGATTGCGGGGCTGCTTCTCTCCGCGGCGCTGGTTGCGCTTCTGTACTGGTACTTCGGTACCGAGCAGGGCAGCGCCATGCGCGCTACGGGCGCGAACCCGGCCATGAGCCGCGCGCAGGGCATCAATGTCAGCAACATGAAGCTGCTGGGGCTGGCGCTCTCGAACGGTCTGGTTGCGCTCGCGGGCGGTCTTATGACCCAGTTCCAGGGCACGGCAGACGTGTCGATGGGCAGAGGCGCAATCGTCATCGGCTTAGCTGCCATCATCATCGGCGAGGTGCTGTGCGACGCGATTTTCCGCAAGGGCTGCAACTTTGCTGTCCGACTTCTTTTCGTCGTCTTCGGCGGCGTGGTTTACTACGCAGTCATGGTGCTGATTCTCTGGCTCAAGCTTGACCCGAACGACCTCAAGCTCTTCACGGCGCTGATTGTCGCGATTTTCCTCGCGGTTCCGTATTTGCGCGAGCAGAGAAGAAGCTCGTTTGCAAGAAGCGCGAAAGGAGGCAGCCGCCATGCTTGAATTACAGTCGATTTCGAAAACGTTCCATCCCGGCACGATTCACGCCAAGAAGGCGCTGCAGAATCTGAGCCTGAGCCTCAACGACGGCGATTTCGTCACCGTCATCGGCGGCAATGGCGCGGGCAAATCGACGCTCCTGAACGCCATCGCGGGCGTCTGGCCCGTCGACGAGGGGCACATCCTCATTGACGGCGTGGACGTGACGGCGCTGCCGGAGTACAAGCGCGCGGCGTTTATCGGTCGCGTGTTCCAGGACCCGATGCTCGGCACCGCGCCCAACATGCAGATCGAGGAAAATCTGGCGCTGGCGCTGCGGCGCGGCAAAAAGCGCACGCTCAAATGGGGCGTGACGAAACAAGAGCGCGAGGATTACTATGACCGGCTGCACGCGCTGGGGCTGGGGCTGGAAAAGCGCATGACCGACAAGGTCGGGCTTCTGTCCGGCGGTCAGCGGCAGGCACTGACGCTTCTGATGGCGTCGCTGCAGAAGCCGAAGCTGCTGCTGCTTGACGAGCACACCGCAGCGCTCGACCCGGCGACGGCAGCAAAGGTTCTGGAGCTGTCCGATAAGATCGTCGAAGAAAACGGTCTGACGGCGCTCATGATCACCCACAACATGAAAGACGCCATTGCCCACGGCAACCGGCTGATCATGATGAACGAGGGACACATCATCCTCGATATTGCGGGCGAAGAAAAGAAAAAGCTGACGAAGAAGGACCTTCTCGACCGCTTTGCCGCGCTGGCAGGGCAGCAGGAAGAGACGGACGCCGTTTTGCTTTCGTAATTTCATAGAAAACCAGCACCTTCAAAAGAAGGTGCTGGTTTTCTGTATACGGAAGTCATTCCTCCAGATCGACCTGGATGCCGTTGACTTCTACACCGTCGTCGGCGCAGATCAGCAGGTACTTGACGCCGCCGATGACGCGCGTCTGGACAAGGTCGGTGCGCTCGGGGTTGACCTGAATGGTCACATCCGGTGTTTTGAGCTGGAACTTCTTTGCGTCAATCAGGTTCGCAGGGCTGAGCGCCGCGTCGGCGCCGAAGTGCTGGTCAAACTCGACGTTGAATTTTGCAAGCTTCGATTCCTCCACGCCGCAGCCGGAGAGCACCTCGGAAACCTCCTGCCGGCTCACGACAAGCGGCTCGTCAGATTTTAATTCTTTATGTGCCTCAATGTTCTGGCGTAGCTGCTCATGGACTTTCTGCACCAACGGCAGGCTGCACGCATCCTCAAGGGACTGGCTGAGCAGCTCGCCGAATGACTCTTTTTGCGCATTCGCAGGCTCGGGCGGGTCCAGCTTGAACAGCGCCTGCACCAGCTCCGGGTGATTGTTTTCCAAACTGCGGGAATAATACAGGCAGTTATAAAGATTTGTTCGCCTGCCGTCGAATGCCGGGAACAGAAAGCCCAGCTCCGGCGCGCCCACGGTGTAGGCGCCGCCCTGGTTGTGAAATTCCTTCTCGTCCGCAATGTACCGCAGCGCCGCCTTGCCGGGCTTCACGGGGCATATGGCGCACAGAACGTAGGAAAAGACCTCGCTGGAATCGTCCAGCTGCGCGCCGTCTTTTGCCTTGAAGGGCACGTCGTAGCGCTCGTGCGCCAGCAAAATCAGATAGTGGTCCTCCGAGGAAAGCGCGCCGGTGACGGTTTGGCAGAATGTTTCGAGCGCAGCCTCGTCGTCCAGACCGGAATCGCGCAGCGCCATGAGCAGGCGGTGTTCGTCGGAATCTGCAACCTGACTGGTTCTGAAGCTGAGGTCGATCAGGTTTTTGTCCTGCGTGCCGGACAGAACGCGGCGGAAGATGGCAAGGTAGCTCTCCTTGTCCTCCTGACGCATGAGCGCGACCGACTGGCGGAACGAGGACAGAACCTCGCCGCCGGAAGAAATATAGAAGCCGCGCACGGCGGTCATATTGGTGCGGTCCGGGCGAAGTCTTCGCCGCAGCTCGCCGATTTCTTTGGATGTCATACTCAAAAACTTCCTTTGTTTCAGAATGCGTGAGATGAGTATACCACAAATTTTCCCGCAATGCCACTACCGAAGCGGGCTTACATCTGCTAAAATGAAATGGGAACAAAAAAGCGGCGAGGATCGTCCAACCCTCAAAACCGAAAGGAGAACGCAATGGAATACAACGACAATTCGTACTACCCCGGCGCGGATGCCGGCGACGAGCAGCCGAAGCCCCGGAAACCCAGAAGGCGCGGCATGTGGAAGCTGCTGTGGCTGATTCCGGTGGTCCTGCTTGCAGCGGGGCTGGCGATGGATTCTTTTTATACACTCAAGGAGGACCAGTACGCGGTCCTGACCACCTTCGGCAAGCCCGCGACGGTCTCCGCCTCGGGCTTACAGATGAAAATTCCGCTGGTGCAGCGGGTGCAGCTGGTCTCGAAGTCCATTCAGGGCTTTCCGCTCGGCTACCGCGCGGGGAGCGACGAGTCGGTGGACGAGGAGTCGCTGATGATCACGTATGACTATAACTTCGTGAACGTCGACTTTTACGTCGAGTACCGCGTGACGGACCCGGTCAAATATCTCTACAATTCCAGCGACCCCGTCGGCATTCTGAAGATGCTCTGCCAGAGCTATATCCGAGACACCATCGGGCTTTACAACGTCGACAGTGTCATTACCACCGGCAAGAGCGAAATTCAGTCCGAGATCAAGCAGAAGGTCATGAACCGGCTCGAGCAGGAGGACCTCGGCATCCAGCTGACGAATCTCACCATTCAGGACGCCGAGCCGCCCACGCTGGAGGTGCAGCAGGCGTTCACCGCCGTGGAGACCGCCAAGCAGTCGGCAGATACGGCAGTCAACAACGCGAAAAAATATGCCAACGAGGTAACGCCCGCGGCGTCTGCTGACGCAGACCAGATCATCAAGCAGGCGGAGGCGTATCGCGAGAGCAAGATCAATGAAGCGGAGGGTCAGGCGGCGCGCTTTACCGAGCTGTTTGCCGAGTATCAGAACTATCCGCTGATCACCAAGCAGCGGCTGTTCTATGAGGCGATGGAGGAGATTCTGCCCGAGGTGAAGCTCTACATCGTAGACGAGCAGACAGGCGTGCAGACTGCGCTGCCGTTGGAGCAGTTTGCAACCGTGAACGCGGGCACAGCGGAAGGAGGTGCGTCCAATTGAAAAAGACGGTCAAAATTGTCATTCCGGTCGTTCTTGTTCTGGCGCTGCTGGTGATTCTGGCAGGAAGCCTTGTCGTGACGCAGCCGGACGAGTACACGATCATCAAGCAGTTCGGCGCCGTTGTGAAGATTATCGACCAGCCGGGGCTGAGCTTTAAGACGCCCTTTGTCCAGTCGGCAAGTACGCTCCCCAAAACGGAGATGCTCTATGACCTGGCAGCAAGCGACGTCATCACGTCCGATAAAAAGTCGATGGTGGCAGACAGCTTTGTCCTCTGGAAGATCACGGACCCGCTCAAATTTATCCAGACGCTTTCCGGAAGCGTTGCCAACGCTGAAAGCCGCATCAACGCCGTGGTCTACAACAGCCTCAAAACCGTCATCAGCTCCATGAAGCAGGAGGCGGTCATCTCCGGACGCGACGGCGAGCTGGCGGCAGCGATCATGGAAAACTTCGAGCAGAATTTTGACGACTATGGGCTCACCGTTCTTGCCATCGAAACCAAGCGGATCGACCTTCCCGATGAAAACAAGGCGGCGGTCTATGAGCGCATGATCTCCGAGCGCGGCAACATCGCTGCGTCCTACGCTGCAGAGGGCGATTCGCAGGCAAAACAGATCCGCAGCGAGGCGGACAAATCTGTCGAAATTACCGTATCTGAGGCAAAGGCACAGGCGGAGCGGATCAAAGCCGAGGGCGAAGCGGAGTATATGCGCATTTTGTCTCAGGCGTATGACACGCAGGAGGAAGCGGACTTCTATGAGTTCATGCGCGCGCTCGATATGGCGCGAAGCTCGCTCACGGGCGGCAACAAGACGCTGGTGCTCTCGTCTGATTCTCCGATTGCGCAGATTTTCAGCGGACAGTGGGGGACGGCGCAATGACGCTTTATCTGCAGGAGGAACTGTTCTCGCTCGACCATTTTGATATCTGGGACGAAGACGGAAACGTCAAATATCAGGTCGAGCGTGAGCTGTTCCAGTTCGGGCGCAAGCTCGTCGTGGCCGACATGCAGGGGCGCGAGGTCTGCTTTGTGCAGCACATTCCGTTCTCGATTCCGTGCGCGTATGAGCTGGCGGTTCCCGGCGGAAGCGTGCAGCTCGACCGGCACTTCTCATTTTTTACGCAGCAGTATACGATTGACGAGCTGGGCTGGAAGGTCGCAGGCAGCTTCATGAGTCTGGACTTTGAGATTACGCAGGGCGATCGCCGTGTGGCGTACATCGAAAAGGCGTTTCCTGCGTTTTACGACCGCTACCGGCTGGAAATTGAAGACCCCAAGGACGAGCTGACCGCGCTGTGCGTCGTGCTTGCTATCGACGTGGAGGCAGAGCGGCACAATTAACCCATACATCCCGGCAAAGCCCCCGGCAGAGAAATCTGCCGGGGGAATTTACTTTCCGGGCGGAATCCTGTAAAATAAAGAAAAACGCGCGCGGCGCAAAGAAAGGAAGACGTTTTATGAAACAGGCACACATTTGTCTCGACGAGACGCTCGGCATCCGCTATGCCATTCTCCCCGGCGATCCGGCAAGACTCGACCGCATTGCAAAGGAGCTTACGGACGTGCAGGAGCTGGCGTATAACCGCGAGTTCCGCAGTTTGCGCGGCAGATATAAGGGGGTAGACGTGCTGGCGCTGTCGACCGGCATCGGCGGAAGCTCGGCAGGCATCGCGGTCGAGGAGCTTCACAACATCGGTATCACCGCGGCAATCCGCATCGGCTCGTGCGGCGCGCTGCAGAAGGGGATTGGGCTGGGCGAGCTGATTCTGGTCTCCGGCGCGGTGCGCGACGACGGCGCGTCGAAGGCATATGTGCCCGCAATCTTCCCGGCGGTGGCGGACTTTACGCTGTATGCCTGCTGCAAGGAGGCGGCGAAATGTGTCGGCGCGGTGGTGCACGAAGGCATCTGCCACAGCCACGAGAGCTTCTACCATGAAGAAAACGAGCAGGAAAGCGCATACTGGTCCGGTAAGGGCGTTCTGGGCGCGGATATGGAGACGGCGGCGCTTTTCACCATCGGGAGGCTCCGCGGTATGAAGACCGCGTCCATTCTCAATAACGTCGTCCTCTACGGCGAGGATACCGCAGATTCTATTGGAGACTACGCAGGCGGCGAGAGCGCCACGGCAAGAGGCGAGCGGCTGGAAATTCTAACGGCACTGGAGGCATTTGCGCTTCTGGAAAAGAGGGAAAAGGCATGAGAAAGCTTCTTTTGATCGACTGCTGCATCCGAAAAGAGCAGTCACAGACCAGGCGTCTGATGGAAGCATTTCTGCATGCCGTACCGGCGGACTGCGCGGTCGAGCGGCTTGTGCTGACCGAAGAAAACCTCGCGCCGCTCACGGGCGACTTCTTTGCCCAGCGGCAGCGGCTTCTGGAAAGCCGAGATTATGCGCACCCGCGCTTCCGGTATGCCAAGCAGTTTGCGCAGGCCGACCTTGTTGTGATTGCCGCACCGTTCTGGGATCTGGCGTTTCCGGCGCTGCTGAAAATTTATATCGAGCAGGTGAGCGTGGATGGCATCACCTTCGGGGCGAATGAAAAGGGACTCGTTGGGCTGTGCTGCGGCACCGATCTGGTGTTTCTGACGACACGCGGCGGATTCTATACGGGAGACCCCCTGGAGATGGGCAGCCGCTATCTGGACGCGCTTCACACGTTCTTCGGCTTCGATCGCTACCACTGCGTCGCTGCCGACGGCATGAATGTTGCCGGCTTCGACGCTGAAAGCTCCCTGCAAAAAGCCTGCGCGCAGGCACAGGCGCTTGCCGCCTCTTTGTAAAATAAAAAAAGAGCCTGTCTGCCGATGATCAGCAGACAGGCTTTTTGCATGTTCAGATTGTTTTGATGCAGTCTTTGACGATGGCAATGAAGCGGTCACGGTCGACGCCGAGGACCACCCGCGCGTTTTTGGTCTCGAACTGCTTGTCGCTGTAGAGGTCGGTCACGGTTTTGCCGCGTGTGATCGAGCCGCGCGTTTCCACATACACGCCCGCTTCCTCCGCGCGGAACAGCTCCGGGTGCGCCAGATACATCACCGGGCAGGTATCGTGCATTGCGACGCCCGCAAAGCCGATGGGCTGTAAGAACGACCACGCCTTTTGCAGACACGCCTTTGTGAAGACGCCGGCGGGCGTGCCGGTGGCAGCGAGTTCGTCCCAGTCTTCGGGGGTAAGCACTGCCTGCAGCGTCACATCCAGCCCGCACATGACAATCGGAACGCCCGATTTGAAGACGATCTGCGCCGCATCGGGGTCCGCGTAGATGTTGAACTCTGCCGCGGGGGTTACATTGCCGCCGGATGCCGCGCCGCCCATGATCAGAATCGTATGAAGAAGCGTCTTGAGTTCCGGGTATTTCGTCAGCGCGATGGCGATGTTTGTCAGAGGTCCGATGGCAATCAGACGGAGTTCTCCCGGATGCTGCTTCGCGCAGGCATACAGCGCGTCCCAAGCGGGGGTATCGTTCATGACCGCGTCTTCGGGCAGCGGAAGCTCCACGTCGCCCAGACCGTTTTCCCCGTGAAATGCGGCGGCATACTGCGGCTCGACGAGCAGCGGACGGTCTGCGCCCTTATAGACGGGGTAGTGGGTCTTCATGAGTCCATTCATGCGGTGCGCGTTCGGGAAGGTAGCGGACAGCGGCGCGTTGCCGCTCACGGTGGAGATAGCAAGAAGGTCGATTTCGGAAAGCGCGTGCGCGGTCATGATTGCAATCGCGTCGTCCACGCCGACGTCGCAGTCCAGCCAGACAGGAAACTTTTTCATTTCACGCCCTCCCCATAAAATTTCATCGATTCGACCAGCCGGTCGGCAAACGCCTTGCGGTCGACGTCCAGAAGCACCTGCGCGTTCGGCGCCTTGCCGGAAAGACCGAGCTGGTCACCCACCGTGCAGCCGCGGCAGTATTCGCCCTGCGTTTCAATTTCAACGTGCATGGGCTTGATCGTAAAGACCTCCGGGTGAATCAGCGCCATCACCGCGCACGGGTCGTGCATGGGCGCGCCTTCATAGCCGATGGACTTGTGGAACTTGTAGAAGAACTCCAGCCACTGCGCGACGATATCGCTCACGGGATTTCCCAGCGCGCGGATGCGCTCGAAGTCCTCCGGCATGATGAGCGCCTTTTCCGTTACGTCGAGACCTGCCATGAGGATGGGGATGCCGGACTCGAAGACGATCTTTGCCGCCTCGGGGTCCACCAGAATGTTGAATTCCGCCGCGGGCGTCCAGTTGCCGTAGGCGATGCCGCCGCCCATGAGGGAAATCTGCTTGATCTTCGGCTTCAGTTCCGGATGCGCCAGCAAAAGCGCCGCCACGTTGGTCTCAGGACCTGTGGGAATGATCGTGACCGGCTCGGGCGACTCGCGCAGGACCTTTGCCATCAGCTCGACCGCGCCAAGGGAAGAAACCTGCATCGAAGGCTCGGGAAGCGCCGGACCATCGAGCCCGGATTCTCCGTGGACCGACGGCGCGTTCATCACGTCATTGGTCAGAGGATGGGGGCAGCCCTCAGCGATGGGGGCGTCGATGCCAAGCAGCGTACACACGCGAAGGGCGTTGTAGGTGGTTTTTTCGATGCCGACGTTGCCGCTGCACGAGGTCACGGCAAGGATGTCAAATCGACCGCTGCCCTGCGCCAGGGTCCAGCCGATGGCGTCGTCATGACCGGGGTCGCCGTCCAGAATGACGGGGATTTTTTTCAGTTCAGACATAGTACCTCCAATTAAAACGCGCCCGCCCGGACGGGCGGGCGCTGAGCCTGTTGAAAAAGCAAACGCTTTTTCAACAGAGGGGATTGCGCCTCGACTGCGCGCATAATTTTGTGCCGGAGGCACAAAATTCCACACTTGCGAGGCGATATGTATGTTTCCGGTCGGCAGAGCCGCCGGACAACATGATTTCCATTTTATTTCGCCCTGCGGGGCGAAACTCTGCGAGGCTTTACAACTGAGTCGCTGCGTGCTGCTTTTTGATATGGCTTCTGCGGATGAGCGAGAAGACGACCAGACCGATGATCGTGACCGCGTAGGGAATCGGCGAGGCGAGGTTCGAATCGAGTCCTCTTGCCGAGAACTTGATGCCGAGCGCCTGCGCAAAGCCGAAGACCAGACTCGAGAGCATACCGCCGAGGCATTCGCCGGAGCCCATAGCCTGCGCCGCGAGCGCGATGAAGCCGCGTCCTGCGACCATGTCGAGGCTCCAGCCCTGCGCGTAGGACATCGACATGAACGCGCCGCCGAAGCCAGCCATGAGACCCGAGTAGGCAATCGCGGTATACTTGATTTTCAGCACCGACACGCCGACAGACGCCGCTGCGTTCGGGTTTTCGCCCACGGCGCGGATGTTCATGCCGAGGCTCGTCTTATAGAGCATGACGGAGGTCAAGCCGCAGATGATGAAGGCGAGGTAGGTCAGCAGGCTGTGCCCCGAAAGAACGCCGCCCAAGAACGGAATTTTGTTCAGCAGGGGAATCGTGATGTTCGGAATGCAGAGCGTCGAGGTGATCAGACCCGTCGAAGACGCCATTGCCTTGCCCTCGGTGAGGTTCGTGATGACCTTGCACAAAAACAGCGTGCCGCCCGAGCCCATCATGTTGACGGCAATGCCGACGAGGGTGATATCCGTCTTCAGCTGGAAGGCGAAAAAGCCCATCATCAGACCCATCAGCGTGCCCATTGCGAGCGCGGCGAGTAAGCCCCAGAACCAGCTGCCTGCGTAGTAGCTGACGAGAGAACCGGTCAGCGCGGCAAACATCATGATGCCCTCTAAGCCGATGTTGCAGAAGCCTGCCTTTTCTACCACGATTGCGCCGAGCGTTGCGAACAGAATCGGCGCGGAGATACGCAGAATCGAGAAGAAGAACTCCGGCGTCAGCATCATTTTCAGAAAACTAAGCATTTGCGTGTCCTCCTTCCTTTGCTTCCTCCAGCGCTTTCTTGCGCGCGATTTCCTCCTCGGCGGACTTGACGACGAGCTTCTGCCGGTATTTGGACAGGAACTGCTCTGCCGCGAAGAACAGGAAGATCACGCCCTGGATGATATCGATCAGCTGCGCGGGGACCTTTGCATACGTTGCCATCAGGTCGCAGCCCTTGGAAAGATACGCCATAAAGAACGCCGCGGGAGGAACAAACCACGGATTGTTGCCGGCAAGGATGGCAATGGTAATGCCTGTCCAGCCGTAGCCGGGAAGAGAGCTCCAGGAGAAGGTCTTGTATCGGCCCAGCATCTCGATGCCGCCGCCGACACCGGCAAGGAAGCCGCCGAGCAGCTGCGAGACGACAATGATGGTGCCGACCTTCATGCCGGAATATTTCGAGAATGCCTGGTTGATGCCGATCATGCGGATGGCGTAGCCCCAGCGAGTGCGGTACATGAAAAGACCGCAGAGAATCACCGCCGCAATGGCAATGAGGAAGCCGACCGAGAGCTTCGAGCCGTCGTCCACCAGCTGCGCGATCTTCGCCGACTCCAGGAACTCATACGACTGAATCTGTCCCTTGGATTTATCGGCAAGATACGTGTTGAGGACGAACTTGATTAAGTACATGACGATGTAGTTGAGCATCAGCGAGCACACCATCTCGCTCACGTCGAGCTTGCTCTTGAGAAGCGCGGGCAAAAGCATCATGATGCCCACAGAAATACCGCCGAGCAGGATTGCGACGATCGGGTGCAGCCCCGCTGCCATCGGCAGATAGATTGCCGCCATGCCGGTGACGAATGCGCCGAGCATGATGCCGCCCTCCGCGCCGAGGTTGAACTGGTTGGCGGAGAACATGATGCAGACCGAAAGACCGGTAAAGATGATCGGAATCATGGAGGCAAGAATGTCGGTCAGGCGCTTGGTTTCAAAGCGCGTGCCGTTTTTGCCCATGCGGAACAGCGGACCGACCAGCATCTGCTTGAGTGCGTCGCCGGTGGACGAGAGCTTTTCCGAGACACTCTCGCCGTTTGCACTGATGAAAATCAGAAGCGTTGCGACGAGAAGGGCAATGAGAATTGCCAGAAGTCCCCGCACAATGGAGAACATCAATTCACGTTTTTTAGTCATGGCAAACCCTCCTGATTTGATCGGCGGACTGCTGCTTGAGCCCCAGCATGTACTCGCCCATCTGATCGTCGGTGAGCGCTTTCGTGTCTTCAAAATATGCCGCAATGTGACCGCCCTGCATGACAATCAGGCTGTCGGAGAGCTCCATGACCTCGTTGAGGTCCGCCGAGACCAGCAGCACCGCGATCCCGGAGCGGGAAAGCTCGACGAGCTTTTTGCGGATGAATTCCGTCGCGCCGACGTCAATGCCGCGTGTGGGCTGGTCGGCAAGAATGAGGACGGGGTCGTTGGAGAACTCGCGCGCGACGACGACCTTCTGGATGTTGCCGCCGGAGAGCATGCCGACCTGCTGCTTTCTTGATTTGCACAGCACGGTGTATTCTTTGATCAGCCGGTCGGATTCTTCATGAATCGCCTTCATATTGAAAAGCGGACCCTTGTTGAAGCGCTTGTCCGCACAGCGGTCGGAGAGAAGGTTCTCTTCGATGCTGGCTGTGCCCGCGATGCCGAAGAGCATCCGGTCTTCCGGAACGAGGGAGACGCCGAGATCGCGGATTTTGCTCTGCGTGAGGCCGAGAATGTTCTCGCCTTCCACGGTGATGGTACCGGCGTTCGGGGTGTTGAAGCCGAAGAGCATGTCGACCAGCTCCTTCTGACCGTTTCCTTCGACGCCCGCAATGCCCAGAATTTCGCCCTTGCGTACATCAAAAGACACCTTGTCGAGCACCTTCTTGTGCCACTCGTTGACGTATTCGAGGTCGCGCACACGAAGCACCGTATCGGTCGGGCGGGCTTCATCCTTCTGCACGTTCAAGATGACATCGCGCCCGACCATCAGGCGGGAAATTTCTTCCTTTGTGACATCGCACGTGTTGTAAACGCCCATGGACCTGCCGCCGCGCATAATCGTCAGCCGGTCGGTGATCTCCATGATTTCGTTGAGCTTGTGGGAGATGAAGACGATGGTGTAGCCCTGATTCTTGAGGTGAATCAGCTCCTTGAACAGTTCGGTCGTCTCCTGCGTGGTCAGAACGGCGGTCGGCTCGTCGAGAATCAGAATCTTCGCGCCGCGCACGAGGGCTTTGAGAATCTCGACCTTCTGCTTCATACCGACAGGAATGTCGACGACCTTTGCCTCGGGCTCTACATGCAGGTTAAACCGCTCAGCATACTCCTTCGTGATTTCAACTGCCTTTGCGTGGTCGATAAAAAGCCCCTTCTTCGGTACCATGCCGAGGACCATGTTCTCCGCGACCGTCAGGCTCGGAACCAGCATGAAGTGCTGATGGACCATGCCGATGCCGTGGGAGATGGCGACAGAGGGGGAGGAGAGGTTTAGCTTTTCTCCATTGACCCATATTTCGCCGCTCGTCGGCTGCTCCAGACCGAAGAGCATTTTCATAAGCGTCGATTTACCTGCGCCGTTTTCGCCCATCAGTGCATGAATTTCACCCTTGCGCAGGTTGAAGTCCACGCCCTGGTTGGCAGCGACGCCGTTGGGATACACCTTGGTAATCCCTTTCATCTGGACGACGAATTCTTCGTCCAAACGACCGGTTTTCTCGTCTGGCATACGATGCGTTCCTCCTATTTCTTGTGTACTTGCGCTTTCGCACGGATCTGCTTTCCCTGTGCTTGCGGCGCGCGCAAAGACGCTTCGGGCGTCCCGCGAGCATAGGGAAAACGGGAACAGGGGGCTCTTACGAGCCCCCTGGACAGCTCAGACTGTTCGCTTGTGCAAAACAGGCTTACGGACGGACAGAGTCGCGCAGCTCGACTGCCAGCTCCTGGTTGGTCAGCGCGGAGTCAACGACGACCTCGCCGTTCAGAATCGCGTTCTGTGCAGCCTCGACAGCAGCCTTCGTCTCGGCGGAGGCGAGCTTGTCGTAGTTCTTGTCGGTCACGATGCCGACGCCGCCCTCTGCGATGCCGAGCTCAACAACCTGACCCCAGTAGGTGCGGCCTGCATCCCACTCGTCGAAGAGCCAGACGAGGGAGTTGCCGATGTTCTTCAGACCCGAGGTCAGCGTGATGGCTGCCAGGTCCGGGGAGAAGGTCAGCTCCTGGTCGGAGTCGACGCCGATGAACCATGCCTTGCCGGTCTCAAGAGCAGCTTCGGCAGCGCCGTTGCCGGCGTTACCTGCGACGCCCCAGATGATGTCGCACTTGTTGTCGTTGATCATGGACAGACCGTATTCCTTGGCGATGGCGGTATCGACATAGTCGTTGGTGTAGCGGGTATCAACCTTGATGTCGGGGTTGACGGACTGCGCGCCCTCGATGAAGCCGATCAGGAAGTCGTTGATGACGGGGGAGTCAACGCCGCCGACGAAGCCGACGACTGCATCCTCGTTGATGTTGGCAACGTTGGTGTCAACGGTCATGCATGCTGCATAGACGCCGATGAGGTAGCCCATGTCGTTCTGACGGTAGGACAGGTTGACAACGTTCTGGTTTTCGCCGACATAGGTGGTGTCGTCAAAGATGGCGTACAGCTGGTCGGGATACTGCGTGGCAACTTCCTTCAGGTAGTCGGGCATCTGATAGGTGCCGCAGACGATCAGGTCGTAGCCGCCGTCTTCGGAGACGTCGTACAGCGTGGACAGCCACGTGGGCTGATCTTCGTCGGTGCCGCCCATTTCGATGGTCACATAGTCAATACGGCCGTCAGCCTTCAGCTGCGCCAGACCTGCTTCGGCGGAGTCGAAGAAGGACTTATCACCGAGGTTGCCGTTGACGAGGTAAGCAACGTTGTAAACCTTGCCTTCTTCGGCAGCGGGCTCTTCGGCCTTTTCTTCCTCGGCAGCAGGCTCTTCGGTCTTTTCTTCGGTCGTGGTTTCGGTTGCGGTTTCTTCCGTCTTGGTCTCGGTCGCGGGGGTCTCGGTCTTGGAAGCGCAGGCTACCAGAGAGAAGACCATGACAAGAGCCAGCAGAAGCGCAAAGATCTTTTTCATTTTGGTTCCTCCATTTTGTGTTTTTCGATAAAATCGGTATCCGAAGATACACGTTTATTGTACATACTTTCTACCCGGCTGTCAACACCGCGCAAATAAAAAAAGAGCGCTCCAAAAAAATTTTCAGGCGAAAACCGCTTGACGCGGACGCTTTTTCCCGGTACAATGAAAAAAAGGAGAGATGGATATGGAACAATCGAAGCTTCCGATGATCGAGCTGCACCTGCATCTGGACGGCGCGATTCCGCCGGAAACCATGTGGGCGCTGGCGCAGGAAAAGGGCGTCCCTATGCCCGCGGAAACGCTGGAAGGTTTCCAGCACTGGCTGGTCGAAACGAGCGACTGCGCGGACGTCAATACGTATCTGGCGCGCTTTGAGCTGCCCTTGCAGCTTATGCAGGATGCGCCGTCCATTGCCCGCGTGACGAAGGACCTGATGACGGAGCTTTCCCGGCAGGGGCATATTTACGATGAAATTCGCTTTGCCCCGCAGCTTCACAGACGGGAAGGTCTCACGCAGCGGCAGGCAATCGAGGCGGTTCTGGAGGGCAGACGGCAGGCGCTGGCGGAGAATCCGGGCTATGACGCAGGGATTTTGCTCTGCGCGATGTGTATCGGACCCGAGACGGTCAATATGGCGGAAAACCTGGAGACGGTGCGACTGGCAAAGGAATTTCTGGGGCGCGGCGTCGTGGGTGCGGACCTTGCCGGCGCGGAAGGCATTGTGCCGCTGCAAAGCTTTCATCCGGTCTTCGATCTGGCGCGCGAGCTGGGCGTTCCGGCGACGTGCCACGCAGGAGACTCGCAGGGCCCCGACACCGTGCGCGACGCGCTCTCGTTCGGCGTGAGGCGCATCGGGCACGGACATCATATTTATGACGAGCCTTCCCTGTGGGAGCCGGCAATTGCGCGCGGCGTGACGCTGGAGATCTGCCCGACAAGCAACATCCAGTGCCACACGCAGCCGTCCTACCGGGAGCATCCGGCGAAAAAGCTTTTGGATGCGGGACTGCGCCTTTGCATCAGCACGGACAATATGACCCTTGCCGCCGTGAGTCTGGCAGACGAGTACCGCCACTGTGTGGAAGACATGGGCTTAACGCCGGAGGATCTCGGGAAGATGCTCGTGTTCGCCGCGGAGGCAGCGTTCCTGCCGGAAGAGAAAAAGCAGAAGCTTGTTGCGCGCGTCAGAGAAGCGCTGTCATAAAAACGAAAGCATCCGGCGCAAGCCGGATGCTTTTTGCAGCTTACAGATTGTCGATGGTATTCTGAAGATACTCGTAGAGCCGCCCGATGTGCAGCCCGTCGACGGTTTTGTGGTTGACCTCGAGACAGATTGGGAGTATGAGCCTGCCGTTCTGCATCTGATAATTGCCCCAGCCTACGCGGGGGATGCAGTCATCGGGGTCTACATGCCGCTCGTTGGTCAAAGACAGCACCGGCAGCCACGGCAGGCACGAAAAATAGATCAGATCGTCGCGCCCCTCGGTTTTTTCGTCATACAGCGCCGTCTGCGTTTGCGCAAGCGCTCCGGCGCGGCGGCAGAAATCGGCAGGATTCTCGCCCGCCGGAAGCGAGATAATGCGGAACACCTCTTCGCCGGGGCGCAGCACCGTGCAGCTGGGCATCAGCTCGTCGAGAACGAACAGCCGCCCTTCACGGATGCGGATCAAAAACGCCTCCTGCTGCTCCATGCCCTTCGTCAAAAGCCATGAGAGTGTAAAGTAAAAGGACAGCCCTTCTTTTTTCGTGTACGCGCGCAAGTTCGTCACGTCCAGCGGGAAGGAAACTTGATAAAACGGCCAGTCGCAATCTGAAAACAGACCGTAAACATTGCGTCTTGCCCACGTCTGCAGATCAATTTCGCGCATGCTCAGTCCTCCTCCAGAAAGGTTCTGAATTCCTGTACGGTTTTAAAATAGAAGTCGCAGTTTTTGCGCATGAACGCCTCGATCTCCGGCACGTCGTATGCCCAGCCGGCCGCCGCGAAATCGACGCCTGCCGCGCGCGCCATATCGTAGCCCGGCTTGAGATCGTCCACCATCAGAAGCTCTGACGCGGGCAGGGAAAACTGCGCCATGATCTGCTCAAGCGCCCAGGGCGCGGGCTTGCGCTGCTCGGGCGGCAGGTCCCAGCCGTAGATCACGTCCGGCTGCGGAAGACCGTTTTCCCGGTAGTCGCGCACAATCGCGTCTTTCATCGAGTGGGACACGACGGCAAGAATGCCGCCCTGCCGCTTGTGCCGCTCCAGAATCTCGCGCATGCCGGAAAATGCCTGCGGGACGCGGGGCTTGACATAGTTCTGCCAGAAGCGGAACTCATAGTCCAGCTCCTGCGGCGACAGCCCGACCTCTTCGGTGAAGAACGGGAGAATGCCGGGGTCGAAGTTCTTGCGGAAATAGTCTTCAAGCGTGTATGCCTTTGCGTTCGGGCGGACTTCCTTCAAAAATTCACAGAAGCAGGGAAAATGAATGGTTGCGGTGCTGTTGACCAGCGTGTCGTCGTGGTCCAGCACCAGACATTTGTAGCGCATGACTTCCTCCAAAATTCGTTTCCACCATTATACCGGTTTCGCGCCGGACGCGCAAGAGACAAAAGCGCGTCGAAACAGGTCGAACGGTTTTTCTTCGGAATTCTTAATTTTCCGGGAATCAATTTGCCAAGAGAAAAAAAGTGTGCTATACTCAGTGCATAAAATGCAGGAAGTATATCCGGAAGGATATTTTGAAAGCTTGTACGAATGGAGGAATCCCAATGAAAAGAAGAAGACGCCGGCAGCAGAGAATGCTGATGCTTGCCGGAGTGGTGGCGCTGCTTGTCATTGTGCTGATTGTGATCATTTCGAGCTGCTCGAAGAAGAATCAGACCGGCGGCATCAACGCGCAGGCGTTCTCCACCGGCTCGGAGTTGGTGCTGCCGCTGAACGCAGAGCTCAACAGCGGCGACTATGTCTCCTACGGCGGATATCATTTTGAAACAAAAACGAAGCTCGCGAAGATGGCAAAGCTCATCACCAAAAACAATGAGAATGTCACTGCCGCGAACTACGACAACGCCTACGGCTCGGCGGTCCTGTTCACGCGCGACACGGGCTCGGGTGTGGAGAGCTGGTGCTTGTATCAGCAGGACCCGACGCACATCTCCAACTGGTATGTCTTTATGGGCTGCCACCGCGAGGTGTCGATGCCGGATGGCATTCTGGACATGCTGCTGCCGCTGCATCTGATTTCCGACAGCTACCTGCGCGACAACATGGGAAGCCGGCTGGCGCTGGACACGGCATATGCCTGCGGCGCCAAGAGCGCGGAGGCTACCATGCAGGACCAGTTCAAGGAGTTCTATGCAAACTCCGGGCTTTACAATATGATTACCCTCGACACGGGCTTCATCCTGACCGATAAAGCTTCCGGGCGCGAGGTGGAGTTCAGCTTCGAGGAGACTGACGAATCGTCCTGGTTTACCCTCAAGAGCACGGTTCCCGAGGAGCCGGAGCCCTCGAGCCGCGTCCAGCTCAGCAGCACCGACGCCGCAAGCGAGCAGGAGCCGGTGGAGCTTTCCGAGGCAGACGCCATCACCCTCAGCACGATTCTCGTGAACGCCAGCTACAAAACCGGCACGACCGCGTCCGAGTATCCCTACAAGGTGACGATGAACGGCGCGGATTACATGCTGGAGCTGACCTGGAAGGACGATACGTGGTCTGCCTCCGTGCAGAACGGCGACCAGACCGCGCGCCTGACCACCAAGCAGGCGTGCACCGTCGCGGCAATCTTCGGCTTGAACTACATGATGAATCTCGACAAAGACGAGAGCGTCTGGCCGTCTGACGCCGGAACCGTGACCCCGATGGGCACGTGCATGGTTACGACCAACGATGTCAATGTTCGCTCGCAGCCTTCGACGGACGGAGACGTTCTCATGACGATGCTCGAGAGCAGCGCCGTCGCCGTCTGCGGTCAGACCGAAAATGGCTGGTACCAGATCGTCTACAACGACAAGTTTGCCTACATGTCTGCCCAGTATCTCAAGGCAGCGGAATAAGGCAGAATCGAACCGGAATGCAAAGCAGCCCCGACCATCGGTCGGGGCTGCTTCTTGCTTTTTATGCGCCGAGGAGCGTTTGGAGGTCCTCCTCCGGGGTGGTGGTCGGGGCAAGGTGATAGTGTTCGGCGAGGTAGGAGAGCACGTTCGGCGAGACAAACGCCGGAAGCGTGGGTCCCAGGCGGATGTTCTCGATGCCCAGATGCAAAAGCGTCAGCAAAATCGCGACCGCCTTCTGCTCATACCAGGACAGAACCATCGAAAGCGGCAGCTCGTTGACGCTGCAATGGAAGGCGTCTGCAAGTGCGATGGCAATCCGGATGGCACTGTAGGCGTCGTTGCACTGCCCGATGTCCAGAAGGCGCGGGATGCCGCCGATCGTGCCGAGGTCGAGATCATTGAAGCGGTACTTGCCGCAGGCAAGCGTCAGAATGACCGTGTCCTTCGGCGCTTTTTTTACAAACTCGGTATAATAGTTTCTGCCCGGGCGCGCGCCGTCGCAGCCGCCGACCAGGAAGAAGTGGCGGATGGCGCCGGATTTGACCGCGTCAATCACCTGCGGCGCAACAGAAAGAACTGTATTTGCCGCAAAGCCGGTCGTGACCGTTGTGCCGCCGTTGATGCCGGTGAAGCTCTGGTTTTCCGGATAGCCACCGAGGCGGATGGCATGCTCGATGAGCGAGGAGAAATCTTTGTCCTTCCCGATGTGCTGCATGCCGGGGTAGCCCACGACGGAGGTCGTGTAGACGCGGTCTGCGTAGCTGTCCTTCGGCGGCATGAGACAGTTCGTGGTAAACAGAACCGGCGCGGGGATATTCTGGAATTCTTTCTGCTGGCTCTGCCAGGCGGTGCCGAAGTTGCCCTTGAGCTGCGGGTGCTTTTTGAGCTCCGGGTAGCCGTGCGCCGGCAGCATCTCGCCGTGCGTGTAGACATTGACGCCCTTGCCGTCGGTCTGTTCGAGCAGCAGCTTCAGATCGCGCAGATCGTGACCGGAGACGACGATGAACGGACCTTTTTCAACCGTCAGCGGCACCTGCGTCGGCACGGGATTGCCGAACGTTTCGGTGTTCGCCCGGTCCAGCAGCGCCATGCACGCAAGATTCTTTTCACCGACCTCCAGCACGAGCGGCAAAAGCGCCTCCATGCCCCAGTCTTCGCCGACGGCAAACAGCGCCTTGGCAAAAAAGCGGCTGAGGGTTTCGTCCTCATAGCCCAGCACATAGGCGTGGTGGGCGTACGCTGCCATGCCGCGCACGCCGAAGAGAATGAGCGACTTGAGGCTGCGGATGTCCTCCTGCGCGGACCAGAGCTTTCGCATGTCGTAGTCGTCGTTGTGCCCGCAGGGATTCTGGCAGCAGCCGCAGTCCGGGACCAGACGGCGTGTTTCTTCGTGGACGCGGCGGGTGAAGGTTTCGATGTCTTCGGCGCTGAAATTGACGTTGGTGAGCGTGGCAAACAGGGCGCTGATCATCAGATGCCAGGTGTCCTTCGTGGGCTGGGCGTTCGTTGTGGCTCGCGCCAGCCCAATGAGCGCGCCGGTGAGCACATCCTGTAAATTGGCAACATCTGCCGTCTTTCCGCATACGCCGCGAGAGCCCGTGCAGCCGGAGCATCCGGCGGTCTGCTCGCACTGATAGCAAAACATGTTGTCCATATGAGAACCTCCTGCTTGTTGTTTATTTGGCGGTATGTTTGCTTGTGGGATCAGTATAATGGACCAATCGGAGATAGTATGTTCGTTTTCCAACAAAAAAACACCAAAACGTCAGAAAACACCCGCCGCTTCGGGGGAAGCGGCGGGTGCTGCGGGAAGAAAAGATATTATAAGATGCGGCGGCTGCGGTTTGCGCGTTTGCGGACAGCGTTGCCGATTTCTGTGAGACTCAGAAGCGTTGCCACCAGAAAAACGCCCGGAATCACAATGATCCACCAGCTGCCGGTGAGCAGCGCCTTTTCCGAAAGCGACAGCATGCTGCCCCAGGACACGACCTCCAGCGGAAGCCCGAGCCCCAGAAAGCTCAGCGTCGACTCCGCCAGAATCGCGCCGCGCACGTTCATAATCACCATGAACAGAATCGACGGCAGGAAATTGGGCGCAAGATGCACGCGCAGGATGTGAAAAAAGCTTCCGCCCATGCAGTGCGACGCCTGCACGTATTCGCTGCTGCGCAGCACGCGCACCTCGGTGCGCACGACCTTGGCAATGCTCATCCAGCTGGTAAGCCCGATGACGATCGACAGACTCAGCGCGCTCGCCTTGCCAAGAATCGCCTGCAGCAGCACAATCAGCAGCAGGTTCGGGATGCTGATGAAAATTTCGTTGACGCGCATGAAAAACGCATCGAGCTTTTCGCCCGCGCAGCCGCTGAGACTGCCGAAGAAGACGGCAATGGCAGTCGACAGAAGCGTCGCACAGATGCCGATGAACAGCGACAGTCTGCCGCCGGACCAGATCATCGAAAAAATATCGCGTCCCATCGTGTCGGTGCCGAAGAGAAACTCCCTGTTCGGCGCGGCGCTGCAGTGGCGCAGGTCCATATAGCCGGAGTCCTTCGTCAAAAACACATCGCACAGCAGGCAGCCCAGGACAATCAGCGCAAGCAGGAGAATGGAGACAATCGGAAGATCCTTGTGCCATGGCTCCGTTGCGTGCTGCGGGGGCGCAGCTTGCGGTCTTGCGCCGACGAGCGTAAAATCATCCATTGCCATCCGCCTCCCAGCTGTCTATGACTTCCTTTGCGCGCATGCGCGGGTCAATTTTTTCGCTCAGCGCCTGCGCCAGCAGATTGCAGGCAATCACAAGCGCGCCCGAGAGGATGCACAGCACCATCAGAAGATTGTAGTCCTGATAGCGCGCGCTTTCGTAGCTGAGCGTGCCCAGCCCTGGGAACGAAAAAACGCTCTCGACGATGTACGTGCCGCCCAGCACGTGCGGCACGGAGATTGCCATGATCGAAAGATACGACGGCAGAACGTTGCGCAGACAGTGCCGGTATAAAATCCGTTTGCGCCCGAGCCCCTTGGATTTTGCCAGCAGCACGTAGTCCATGCGCATTTCTTCGAGCATCTTGTTGCGCACCATATAGGCGTAGTACCACAGATGCCCGAGCACGACGACCGTCAGCGGCAGAATCAGGTGCAGTACCCGGCTGCCGGCGTCGTTTGCCTTTCCCACGTCGTAAGCGCCAGAGCTCGGCAGCCAGCGAAGCTGGACCGCAAAAATCAGAATCAGAACCAGCGACAGCCAGAATTCCGGAATACAGCTGGTGACGGTGCCGATTTTGCACAGCGCGCGATCCAAAAGAGAATCCTCATGCCGCGCGCACAGGACTCCCAGTCCCAGAGACAGGAAAAACGTCAGCAGAAAGCCGATGCCGCCCAGCTGCAGCGTGAACGGAAGTCTTGCGCGAATGACCGCCAGCACGTCCATTTTGTATTTGTAGGAGATGCCGAACTCGCCGCGCAGCGCGCCCTTCAGCCAGATCAGATACTGCTGCGCAATCGGCTGGTCCAGCCCCAGCCTTGCTTCTGCCTGCGCGCGCTCGGCAGGCTTCATCTTTTCGGCGCGCTCGCCGTAATAGGAAACCAGCGGGTCTCCGGGGGCAAGGCGGGCAATCACAAAGACGAGAAGGGACAGCACCAGCATGCTCAAAAGAAAGACGGCAAGCGTCCTGCAAAGCTTTCCTGCGCGGTGTTTCATATTTCGCTGCCTCCCTCCGTGAGAACAAAATGGTCGGGCGCAACCTCGCGAAGCGCGCCTTCGGTCGGAAGCGTCTCTGGGTCGAACGTTATAAGCTTGCGGTTGCGCTCGCGGATGGGGTCCGGCAGCGGCATGGCGGAAATCAGCGCCCGGGTATACGGGTGCTGCGGGTGGGAGAACAGCTCTGCGGCAGGCGCCTCTTCGACCAGCCGCCCGCGCAGCAGAACGCCCACGCGGTCGCACAGATAGCGCACCATCGAAAGATCGTGTGCGATGAACAAAAACGAAAAGCCGTGCTCCGCCTGCAGATGGCGGAAGAGGTTGATGATCTGTGCCTGAATGGACACATCCAGGGCGCTAACCGGCTCGTCTGCCACCAGAAGCTCCGGCTCCATACACAAAGCGCGCGCGATGGCGACTCTCTGGCGCTGCCCGCCGGAGAGCTCGGCAGGGTATTTGTCCAGATATATTTCATCCAAGCCCACGTATTTCATCTGAAACGCAGCTTCCTTGCGGTAGGTGCCGCGCTTTGGCGTCATACGCGCAATGCGCATGGGCTCGGCAATGATGTCGCAGACCTTCATTCTGCCGTTGAGGCTCGACGTGGAGTCCTGAAAGATCATCTGCCGCGAGGCTTGCAGGTATTTCCTGTTCGAGGCAAACTGTTTGCGGTCTGTCACATCGATTCCCCGATAGAAAATATGCCCGGACTGGGGCGCAATCAGATTCATGACACAGCGCGCCGCCGTCGATTTTCCGGAGCCGGACTCGCCGACCAGACCGTAAATCTCGCCCCGGCGGATGGAAAACGACAGCCGGTCGAGCGCGCGCACGCAGGCAGTTTTGCTGAGAGAAAAGTCGTGTGTGACGTTTCGCACCTCCAGCAGTGTGTCAGTCATGGCGAACTCCTCCGATCGGCGGTGTAATTTTGGGCGCGCGGGGGTCCAGAAGCCACGTCGCGGCGTAGTGCGTGCCCGATACGCGGAACATCGGCGGCTCTTTTTCGTAGTCAATCGCGAGCGCAAACTCGTTGCGGCAGGCGAAGGCGTCGCCTGGCGGCGGGTCGATCAGCGTTGGCGGCATGCCGGGGATGGTGTAGAGCGCGCCGCCAGCCTCACTGAGCGCCGGAAGCGCGCGCAGAAGCGCCCAGGTATACGGGTGCCGCGGGTCATAGTAGACCTCCTCGGCGGTTCCGATTTCGACGATTTTTCCCGCGTACATTACGGCGACGCGGTCCGCCGCGCGCGCCACCACGCCCAGATCGTGCGAGACGAGAATCGTCGCGGTGTGAAGCTTTTGCTGAAGCCTGCGCAGAAGGTCCAGAATCTGCGCCTGAATGGTCACGTCCAGCGCCGTCGTGGGCTCGTCGGCAAGCAGAATCTTTGCCCGCGAGGCAAGCGCGATGGCAAGCACCGCACGCTGGCGCATGCCGCCGGAGAAGTTGTGCGGATAGAGCTTCATGCGCGCGTTTGGGCGGTCGATGCCGACCAGCTCCATCAGCTCCAGCGCACGCGCGCGCAGCGCATCGCGGGAAATCTTCGGCTCGTGGACCAGAACCGCTTCGGCAATCTGCGCGCCGATCGTCATGCTGGGATTGAGCGCAGTCATGGGGTCCTGAAAGACCATGGAAAACAGCCTGCCGCGCAGCTTCTGCAGCTCCTTTTCCGGGTACGGCGCGATGTCCGTGCCGTTGACCAGAATTCTTCCTTCGATGCCGGCATTGTCGGGCAGCAGGCGCATGATTGCCTTGCACAGCGCGCTTTTGCCGCAGCCGGATTCTCCGACGATGGCAAGCACCTCGCCGGGCTGCAGGGTAAGGTCCACGCCCCGCACCGCCTGCACTGTGCCGCGCGGGGTGCGGTAGCTGACATGAAGATTCTGAAGCTCTAACAGATTTGACATAGTACACGTCCTTATACACGCACAAGGCAAGAGGCGTTCTGCCCCCTGCCCTGCGGCGCTGTTTTCAGTTTGAAAAGGTCAGTCGAGCGTCCACTCGCGGACGTTCCAGAAGATGCCCACGCCGTGGTGTCCCATGACCGTATCGGTCGAAATGCCGTGCAGGCGGGCGCTTGCGACGTAGTTGGCGTCAATGTAGCAGATGAAGGCGTATGCCGGGTCGTTGGCGAGCGCGACCTGGAACAGATCGTAATATTCCTTGCGGACCGCTGGGTCGGAAGACTCGCGCGCCTTCGTCAGATACTCGTCGACCTTCTCGTTGGAGTAGCCGGAGTAATTTGCGCCCTTGTCGGTGCCGAAGACCTTGTAGGTGTGATCATCCGCGTCGAAGGGGCTGCCCCAGCCGATCAGGCATGCCTGCTGTCCGCCCCAGTCCATCTTTGCCGGAATGTCCACCGTGCAGTGGATGCCGACCTCGCGCAGCTGCTGCGCGGCAGCCTGGGCGATATCAATGCGGTCCTGCTCGCCTGCCATGACGCTGATGACGAAGCCGATTTCCGCGCCGTTTCGCTCGTAGTAACCGGATTCTCCCATCGTGCAGCCGACGGATTCCAGAATGGATTGTGCCTTTTCGGGGTTGTAGTCGTAGTGCTCGACGGCGTCGTTGTTATAGACGTTGCGCTGTAGAGGACCGTAGGCGCTCATGCCCTGCCCGAGCAGAACGGCGTCTACAATTGCCTGCCGGTCGATGGCATAGCAGACGGCGGGGATGATGTCTTTATTTTCGGTCCAGTAGTCGTTCCAGAAGTTGAACAGGATGCCGCGGTAGTCGCTGGTTTTCATATCGTAGCAGACAAAGCCGTCCTTGCCAACGAAATTCTGTGCATTTTTGGGATCGAGCAGTGCAAGATCAAGTTCGCCGGACTCGAGCTGCACAGCCTGCGCGTTGTCGTCGGGAACGATTTTGAAGATGATGCGGTCGATGTTCGCCGGACCCTTAAAATAGCTTTCGTTCTTTTCCAGAACGATTGCCTGCCCCACGTCCCAGCTTGATAATTTGTAAGGACCCGTGCCGACAGGGCTTCTGAAAAAGTCGGAGGTCTGCATATCCTCGCCCTCGAGCAGATGCTCCGGAAGGATTGCCATCGTCATGTAATCGAGAAACGCCACATTGGGCGCCGAGAGGCGGAAGGAGATGGTTAAGTCATCCGTCACCGTGATTTCCTCGACGTCTTCAAAGTTCGGCGCGTTCTCCGAGCCGTTGTCGGGATTCATGATGGCTTCGATCGTGAACTTTACGTCCGCTGCGGTGAAGGGCTCCCCATCGTGCCACGTGACGCCGGATTTCAGGTGGAAGGTGTAGGTGTTCGTCTGTTCGTCAAAATCCCAGCTCTCAGCAAGACCCGGCACGACGTTATTCTCTCCGTCGTGGGCGGTCAGACCGTCGAAGAGCAGGAGGTTGATCTCGCAGTGCTCGTCCATCGCGGGGTTGATGCGCGTGTAGTCGCCGGAGCCGTAGACCAGCGTGGAGGGCTCCGAAGAAGTTTCAGAGGAAGTTTCTTGCGGATTGGCGGCAGTTGTTTCGCCGGTGGGCTGTGCGGGGCTTGCGGCGCAGGCGCAAAGCGCAAGCAGCATTGCCGCGAGCAGAAGCAGGGAAAGAAGCTTTTTCATTGGTTATCTCCTAACAGGTTCAAAAATCCGGCAGGACGTCTCTGCCTGCTCTTATCCTATCAGACCGCGCACCGGATTTTAAGCTCCCCCGGGGGATAAAATTTCGCAAAAACCGGGAAAATTTTCCGGGCATTTTTCACGATTGTTATGCCAGATGCAGACCGGAACCCCACGCCTTGAGGTCGGCTTCCGAGCTGGACGCGCGCAGGACCTTGCCGTCCAGAACCGTTGCGCCGGGGCAGCTGGGAGCGAGAATTTTCGCAGTTTTGCCCATCGAGCTTCCGCCGGATGTGGCAAAGGGGACGACGGTCTTGCCGCTTAAATCGCAGCTTTCCAGGAACGTCTCGATGATGTGTGGCGCTTCATACCACCAGATGGGGAAGCCCACGAAAACGGTATCGTATTGCGCGCAGGAGGAAAGCGTTTCCGCCATCTCGGGGCGGGAGGACTTGTCCTGCATTTCAATCGTCGACCGGCTGGTCTTGTCCATCCAGTTGAGATCCTTGCTTGTGTAGGGTGTGACGGGCTTGATTTCAAAAAGATCCGCGTCCGTGGCGGACGCCAGCGCCTTTGCAAGCTTTGCCGTAACGCTGCTTGCGGAAAAACAGGCAACGAGAGCTTTTGACATAAAAAACCTCCTGTCAACAATCAGAGCTTCGGATATGCTTCGTCCGTGACCGGTTCACACCATTCGTTGGACGTTTCCGTGCCGGGAACCTCGACTGCCAGATGCGAGAACCAGCTGTCCGGTGCGGCGCCGTGCCAGTGTTTGACCTCGGGCGGAATGTTTACAACATCGCCGGGGACGAGCAGCTGCGCGGGCTTGCCCGCTTCCTGATAGTAGCCTCTTCCTGCCACGCAGACAAGAATCTGCCCGCCGCCGGTTTTCGCGTGGTGGATGTGCCAGTTGTTGCGGCAGCCGGGCTCAAAGGTGACGTTGTAGATGCCGACCTGCGAGCTTGAGACCGGTGCGAGATAGCTTTTGCCGGTGAAATAGGCTGCATACGCATCGTTCGGCGCGCCGATGGGGAAGACCATGGAAGCTGCGTGCGCTGCCATCGCGTCTTCGGGCGCGGCTTCCTCTGCCCAGACCTCTTTTGCCATGTTGAACGCCGCCCATGCCTTCGGCCAGCCGGCGTAGAATGCCGCGTGCGTCAGAACTTCGGCGCAAACGTTCCGAGCCGCTAGCGTCCTGCCGTCTGTTTTACTGCCATAGCAAATACCTCCAGTCCTGGTTGTTGATTTTATCATGATAGTCCGTTCGCAGACATTCGTCAGATGCCCATCAGCTATCCGCAAAAATAGCGAAAAGGCATTGCTGTACGGCATGCCGCGCGCGGAAAAAGAAGGAAAAATCGGCCCGCAGAGGGCTTTTCAGAACGGGCTTCTTTTGCTATACTGAAAAAGGATTACACAGAGGGAGGAACTTTTATGCATCAGATTACTTTCGGAAAAACCGGACTGGTTCTTGAGAAAAACGGATTTGGCTGCCTGCCCATCCAGCGCATCAGCGAGCAGGAAGCGGTAAGGCTTCTGCACAAGGCATATGACGGAGGCATCAACTTCTTCGACACCGCACGCGCGTATTCCGACAGCGAGCAGAAGGTCGGCGCGGCATTTTCGGCGATGCGCGGCAAAATCGTCCTTGCGACAAAGACCGCTGCGCAGAATGCAGACGAATTCTGGAAGGATTTAGAGACCAGCCTTCGCACATTGAAGACCGACTACATCGACATTTACCAGTTCCACAATCCGGCGTTCTGTCCGAAGCCGGGCGGAGACGACGGACTCTATGACGCGGCACTGGAGGCAAAAAAACAGGGCAAAATCCGCCACATTTCCATCACGAACCACCGCCTTGCCGTGGCGCACGAGGCGATTGACTCCGGACTTTATGAGACGCTGCAGTTCCCGTTCAGCTATCTTGCCGGAGAGCAGGAGCTGGAGTTGGTCCGGAAGTGCCGCGAGAAAGACATGGGCTTCATCGCGATGAAGGGCATGGCAGGAGGTCTCATTCGCGACGGCTTCACGGCAGCGGCATGGATGGCGCAGCAGGAGGGCGTTGTACCGATCTGGGGCGTGCAGCGCGAGCAGGAACTGGACCAGTTTTTGCAGTGCATCCGCGAGGGCGCGGAGCTGACGCCGGAACGGCAGGAGAGGATCGAACGAGACCGGAAGGAGCTTTGCGGCGAGTTCTGCCGCGGCTGCGGCTACTGCATGCCGTGCCCGGCAGGGATTGAAATCAACCAGTGTGCGCGCATGTCTCTGATGCTTCGCAGAGCGCCCGCGAAGGAATGGCTGACCGAGCAGTGGCAGCAGAAGATGCACCGGATTGAAGAATGCAGGCACTGTGGGCACTGCACGTCGAAGTGCCCCTACGGGCTCAACACGCCTGAGCTTCTGCAGGCAAATTACAAGGATTACTGGCAGGTTCTCGCGCAGAGCAAAGAAGAAAAGTAAGCGTGAAAGCCCGGCAGCGCCGGAACCTGCAGGGCCCTGAAAGGATTCACAGCAATGACAAAAATTCTATTCGTTTGCCACGGCAGGATTTACCGGGCATGATGAAACGTCTCAAATCGTCTCATAACCCTCGATTTTAAGCGTTTTTTGTGTTTCGATCTCAAATTTACCAAAGATTTACCAATATTTCTGGAGAGTCAGACTTGCAAAAAAATGGGCCAGAATGAGGAGATTAAAAATATGAGCGAATTGAAACCAAGAATAACGGAAAACGGAATTGATTATATCCTTGTCGGAGATTACTACATCCCAGACTTGAAGCTGTCGGAAGAACACCGCCCCATTGGAAAGTATGGACGGCTACACCGGGAATATTTAAGAGAAGTCCACCCAGCCAGATTGAACACATTGATATTGACCGGAGAGCTATGGACATATCTTACAGACCTGAACGAACAGGCACAGGAACGGTTAGACACCATCATGGAA
>JABLTQ010066577.1_pt1 | contig 38536 bp, 26 predicted proteins | sample 7160101 | NCBI WGS metagenome assembly JABLTQ01 (sample SAMN14651228, study PRJNA627086) | human gut metagenome | isolation source: feces | host: Homo sapiens
AGTATGTCGACGGATTCGTCTCCAACAGACCTTAGCAGGAACCATTCTCCGATATTATTACTCTTTTTCCGCATTTTTTAATATAGTTCGTGACTTATTTTTCTTTTTTAACATGTATTCAAGATAACACAAAAAACGCGGGCAAACTCCGTTCACCCACATTCAAGGCCTTGGACTGCCCACAAAGAAAGATGAAAGAAATGCCCGCGCCGAAAAACAGCACGAGCATCAACTTTAATTCCTCTTTGTGATTCAAAAGTGTCCAAGTTCTGAATGTAAGAAGAAAAGCCGATGCACTTTTATATGTTTTGTGCCGGCGCTTTTCGTGCGGTGGCAGCACATGGAAATCGATTCGATTCGACCGTCCGCCCGCGACTTCCGCAAAAAAGAACGCCGGCAGCCGGATATATCCCCGTTATTTCTCCATAGGCAATACGATTTAAGCGAGTAACTTTTGCAAACATAAGGAATTTTCTCGAATTTATCGTAACTTTGAACCCTAATAAACCGCATTTCATGCACAAATCGGGCTTTGTCAATATCATCGGAAATCCCAACGTCGGGAAGTCGACGCTGATGAACGCATTGGTGGGCGAGAAACTCTCCATCATCACCTCCAAGGCGCAGACCACGCGCCACCGCATTCTGGGCATCGTCAACGGCGACGATTTCCAGATCGTCTTCTCCGATACGCCGGGCATCCTGAAACCCTGTTACAAGTTGCAGGAGTCGATGATGAATTTCGTGCGCGGCGCCCTGTCGGACGCCGACGTGCTGCTCTACGTGACCGACACCGTCGAGCGGGACGACGAACGTGCGGCCGAGATCATCGACCGCATCCGCCAGAGCGGAGTGCCGACGCTGGTGGTGGTCAACAAGATCGACCTCTCGACGCAGGAGGCGCTCGAAGCGCTCGTCGAGAAGTGGCGCGCGACGCTGCCCGACGCCGAAATCATACCGATCTCGGCCAGGGAAGGATTCAACATCGCCGGCCTGTTCGACCGGATTCTGGCGCTGCTACCCGAAGGCGAACCCTTCTACCCGAAGGATACGCTCACGGACAAGACGCTGCGTTTCTTCGCCTCGGAGATCATCCGCGAAAAGATCCTGCGCAACTACGACAAGGAGATCCCTTACAGCTGCGAAATCGAGATCGAGGAGTACCGCGAGGAGCCCGGCATCGACCGCATTTCGGCCGTGATCTACGTGGCGCGCAACTCGCAGAAGGGAATCCTCATCGGGCACAAGGGCGAGAAGCTCAAAAAGGTCGGACGGCAGGCCCGCGAGGAGTTGGAGGAGTTCCTCCGGAAGAAGGTCTTCCTGCAACTCTTCGTCAAAGTCAGCGAAGACTGGCGCAACGACCAGCGGCAATTGCGGCGGTTCGGCTACGATCCCCAATAACGGCAATAAACCGGCGGCAAAGAGCGTTACGCAAACAATGAAGAGATTTACGATGCGAAAAGGAATTACGGGCGTATTGCTGGCCCTCGCGCTGACGATCGGCGCCGGCAGCCGTGCGCAGTACGACAGGGACTATTTCTACTACGTCGGCCGCTCGTTCATGATAGACAACAACTTCGAGGACGCGATCCGCACGCTCAACATCCTGCTGCGTTTCGACGACGACGCCTACGAAGGTTATTTCCTGCGCGGCATCGCCAAATACAACCTCGACGACCTGCTGGGCGCCGAGGCCGATTTCACCACCGCCATCGAGAAGAATCCGGTCTTCACCACGGCCTTCACCTACCGCGCCATCACCCGCTCGCGGCTGGGCAACTACGACGACGCGCTCTCCGACTTCGCCGAAGCGATCGAGCTGCGCCCCGACCTGCCCAACGCCTATTACAGCCGGGGCGTCACGCGGCTGCTGAACCAGCAGTTCCGCGAAGCGATCGACGACTTCGACAAATTCATCCGGCAGGAGAACAAGGTTTCGGACGCCTATCTCAACCGCGGCGTCTGCTACCTCTACCTCAAAGATACGACGCAGGCCTACGCCGATTTCGAAACGGCGATCCGCACCAACCGCGAGAATCCGAAGAGCTACAACCGCCGCGGCGAGTTGGAGATGAAACAACAGCGCTACAAGGAGGCCGAAGCCGATTTCGACATGGCGATCCGCTGCGATTCGAACTACCTGCTCTCCTACTTCAACCGCGCCATCGTCTATTCGAGCACCAACCGGCCGATGCAGTCGCTCGCCGACTTCGACCGCGTGCTGCAACTCGACTCGACCAATTCGCTCACCTACTTCAACCGCGCCATCGTCCGCTCGCAGATCGGCGACTACAACCGTGCGCTGGAAGACTACGACAAAGTGGCCTTCTACTCGCCGGAAAACGTGCTCGTCTACTACAACCGCGCGGGCATACAAGCCCAGCTGGGGAATATCGAAAGCGCCGTCGAGGACTACTCGAAAGCCATCGAGCTTTACCCCGATTTCGCCAACGCCTACCTCAACCGCAGCCGTCTGCGCTATCTGCTCAAAGACGAGAGCGGTTCGCGCCGCGACCGCGACATCGCACAGCGCAAGATCGCCGAATACAAGACCCGCCTGAGCGACAGCACCTACTCGATCTACGCCGACACGACGCACCGCTTCGACCGCCTGCTGTCGTTCGATGCCAACGTCGCCGGCAGCACCTTCGGACGCATCGCCTCCAAGAGCGCCGACAACCGCCTTGCGCTGCTGCCGCTCTTCCGCTTCACGCTCCGCACGCCCGACAGCCTCTCCACCGTCACGGCGGGACGCTACCACTCGCAGCGCGAGGCCGATTTCCGCCGCCGCATCGACAACCGGTACCTGACGCTCACCGCCCGCGAGAGCAACGTGCCCGCCGACTCGCTCGTCATGCTGGACAAGCGTTACGCCCGCGAGCTGATGGCCGAACCCGCATCGTGGGAGCTGCTGTTCCAGCGAGGCATCACCCAGACGCTCATCAAGCAGTACACCAATGCCGTCGGGACGTTCACGTCGGCCATCGACCAGTATCCGGCCAACCCGTTCCTCTATCTGAACCGGTCGACCACGCGGGCGGAGATGATCGACTTCATCTCGTCGATCGACAACTCCTACCAGCGTATCACCATCGAGTCCGATCCGGCCAAGCGGTTGCAGAACTCGCAGTCGCGCACCTACAACTACGACGAGGCGATCGCCGACCTGAATAAGGCCGCGAAGCTATACCCAGACTTCCCCTACACCTATTACAATCGCGCGAACCTCATGGCGCTGTCGGGAAAACTGCCCGAAGCCTACAACGACTACACGAAAGCGATCGAGCTGAACCCCGCCTTCGCCGAAGCGTACTACAACCGCGGGCTGGTGCAGATTTTCATGAAGGACACGCGCAAGGGCTGTCTCGACATGTCGAAAGCCGGCGAACTGGGTATTCCGGAAGCCTACGAAATCCTGAAACAATACACCGCACTCGACCGATGATCCGCTCGACGCATTCCATTACCGCTCCGACGGCCCCCGCAACGGCCGTCGGCCGCGTTCATACCCTGCACAACGGCGACGCTGCGGAAACCGTTCTACGCAAACTATCACCCAAATTCAATAATCAATGACAGAAACAATCAAACGCAAACTGAGCGATTCGTCGGCCGCCCGCTGGACGGCGATGCTGATCGTCTCGTTCACGATGATGTGCGGGTATTTCATCACAGACGTGATGTCGCCGCTGGGCGACATGCTCACCCGCAGCGTCGTCGACGGCGGCATGGGCTGGACACCGACCGAATACGGCTGGTTCTCCGGAGCATACAGCTGGCTCAACATCTTCCTGCTGATGCTGCTCTTCGGCGGCATCATCCTCGACAAGATGGGCGTCCGCTTCACGGGCGTCATGGCCTGCGGACTGATGGTCGGAGGTGCGCTTCTGAAAGCCTACGCCGTTTCGCCGCTCTTTCCCGAAGGAGGAATGCTCTTCGGATTCAAGACGCAGATGTGGATGGCCGGACTGGGTTTCGCCATCTTCGGCATGGGGGCCGAAATCTGCGGAATCACCGTATCGAAAGTGATCGTCAAATGGTTCACCGGCCACGAACTGGCGCTGGCGCTCGGTTTGCAGGTGGCCATGGCGCGTCTGGGAACGGCCGCCGCACTCTTTTTCAGCCCCCGCATCGCCGCGGCATGGGGTGGAATCTCCTATCCCGTATTTTTCGGCGCGCTGGCGCTCTGCATCGGGCTGCTGGCCTATCTGGTCTACTGCGTAATGGACCGACGGCTCGACAAATCGATCGCCGCCGCGCAGGGCGAAGAGGAGGAGGGATTCAAACTCAGCGACATCAAATTCGTAGTCACCAACAAGGGGTTCTGGCTCATCGCACTGCTCTGTCTGATGTTCTATGCAGGCGTCTTCCCCTTCCTGAAATTCGCCGCGCAGTTGATGATCTACAAATACGGCGTCGATCCCGTCATGGCCGGCGACATACCGGCGATCCTGCCCTTCGGCACGATCCTGCTCACGCCGCTGTTCGGTTCGCTCTACGACCGTATCGGCAAAGGCGCCACGCTCATGGTCGTCGGCGCCATGATGCTCGTAGCCGTGCACGTGCTCTTCGCGCTGCCGATTCTCAACGAGTGGTGGTTCGCGCTGATCGTCATGGTGCTGCTGGGCATCGCCTTCTCGCTCGTTCCGTCGGCCATGTGGCCTTCGGTGCCGAAGATCATCCCGCAGAAACAACTGGGCACGGCCTATGCGCTGATCTTTTACGTGCAGAACATCGGCCTGATGTGCGTGCCGATGCTCATCGGCTGGGTGATCGACCGCTATGCGAAATTCACGCTGCCCGACGGCAACGTCTCCTATGATTTCACCGCCCCGATGTGGATTTTCGCCCTGTTCGGCATCGTCGCCGTAGCACTGGCTTTCATGCTCAAAGCCGAAGACCGCCGCAAAGGCTACGGACTCGAAGAGGCCAATATCCGGAAATAGTCTCCTCTTCCGAAGCGAAGGCCGCATCCTGTATAGGATGCGGCCTTCGCTTTCCGGCGAAAAGGCGTCAGCGGATCGACTCGTACAACTCGGTGATCCGGTCGCACATCTCCTCCCACGAAAAACGCCGTTTCTCCTCGCGCATGGCCGAACGGAACCGCGCGAGCGTATCGCCTTCGCAGATCCGGACGAGGGCATCGGCGACGCCCGCGGCATCGGGGCGGCAGACATACCCCACACGGCCGTCGGGTACGATCTCTGGCAGACCGCCCACGTCGGTGACGATCATCGGCAGTTCGAAATTGTAGGCGATCTGCGTCACGCCGCTCTGCGTGGCGGTCTTGTAGGGCTGCACCAGCACGTCGGCCGCCGAGAAATAATACTTCACGTCGGCGTCGGGCACGAAGAAATCGTGCAGGATCACCTCCTCGCCGAGGTGCAGCTCCTCGATCTGCCGCACGTATCGCTCCCGCGAGGCATAGAACTCCCCCACCACGATCAGCCGGTGCCCCGGACGGCGGAACCGCGCCCATGCGTCCAACAGGATATCCAGCCCCTTGTAGTCGCGGATCAACCCGAAGAAGAGCGCATAGCGCTGCGCAGGATCGAGCCCCAGACGGCGGCACGCCTCGTCGCGCGCGACGGCCGCACCGAAATTCTCGAACAACGGATGCGGCGAAAAGAGCGCCGGAGCGGAGGTATAGGCCTTCAACTCCTCGTGCACCTGTTCCGACATGTAGATGAACCCGTCGATCGACGAGAGGAAATAGCGGTTGAACGGACGGTCGACGAGGTGGTGTTCGTGCGGCTCGACGTTGTCGATCTGGCAGATCGTGCGCGTGTGGCCGTTGCCGCGCGCCAGACGGGCGATCGTCCCGAAGCAGGGTGCCATGAAGGGCGTCCAATACTTCATCAGCACGAAATCGGGCCGTTCGCAGCGAATGGCGCGCCCCACGCGCCACCAGTTGAAGGGGTCGACCGTGTTGACGCAGCGTTCGATGTGCAGATCGGCGGGCGGCGGCGCGGAGACCGTCTGGCTCTTGCCTGGAAAAAGGAACGAAGGATACTGCACCGTGAAGGTCTTGATCCCGACGTCGTGGCCTCGCGAAGCGAACGTGCGGGCCATGATCTCCATGATCGAGGCCAACCCTCCCCGGTAGGGATGCGCAGGGCCTACGATGCAGATCTTCATGGCTGCGTGCGGGCTTTATAGGCGGCGACGCCCCGTTCCAGAAAATCGACGAATCCCTCGACGCTCAGGTCGTAGCCGCGCGGCGGCAGCAGGGCCGCACCTGCGGCGTCGGCCACGATATAGTTGGGCTGGGCATTGACGTTGAAACGCGTGCGGGCGATGTAGGAGTTGATGCGGCCGATCTCTTTGAGCGTCGTACCGCTTTCGGTGGTCACCCAATCCTCTCCGGCTGCACGTGCCTTGTCGTCGGTATACAGCGCCACGACGATGTAGTCGTCGCGCAGAATTTGCTGCACACGCTCGTCGGAGAGTACCTTCTGCTCCATTTCGCGGCAGTTGACGCAGCCGTGCCCCGTCACGTCGACGAAGAGCGGCTTACCCGCGGCACGAGCGGCCGCCAGCGCCTCGTTCCATTCGAAATAACCCGTGATACCGTGCGGCATCGAGAGGAAATCGCCGTACTTGACCTGCGCGGCACCGACACGGATCGAAGTCGGCCCGTCGGCGCCCCCGATCACGGGTAGAGGACTCTGTCCGAGGATGAAATCCTGTGTCTGCAACGGCGGCAGGTACCCCGACAGCGCTTTGAGCGGTGCGCCCCACATGCCCGGAATCATATAGACCACGAAGGCGAAATCGACGATCGCCAGCGCGAGCCGGCCGACCGAAAGCGTCTTCACCTCGCTGTCATGGGCGAAGCGCAGCTTGCCCAGCAGATAGAAACCCAACAGTGCGAACGTGACGATCCAGATCGCCAGATAGACCTCGCGGTCGAGCAGCCCCCAATGGTAGGTCTGGTCGGCCACGCTGAGGAACTTGAAGCCCAGCGCCACCTCGATGAAGCCCAGCACCACCTTCACCGAGTTGAGCCAGCCACCGCTTTTGGGCAGGTTCTTCAACAGCGAGGGAAACATCGCAAAGAGCGTGAATGGCAGTGCGAAGGTGATCGAGAAGACCAGCATCGTGAGGATCGGAGCCCAGAAGTCGCCCGCCGTCGCGCCGATGATCGCCGAGCCGACGATCGGGCCCGTGCACGAAAACGACACCAGCACCAGCGTCAGGGCCATGAAGAAGACGCCCAGCAGACCGCCCCGGTCGGCGTTGCGGTCGCTTTTGTTGACCATCCAGCCGGGCAACGTGATCTCGAACGCGCCGAAGAACGACGCGGCGAAGACCATGAAGACGATGAAGAAGATCAGGTTGGGTAGCCAATGCGTCGCCAGCCAGTTGAAGATGTCGGCCGTCACGGCATCGCCGCCCAACAGCCGCGTCAGCAGAATGATCGCCGCAATGGGAACCGTATAGAGGAGCACGATGAACAGACCGTACATCGACGCCTTGAACCGTCCGGCCGAAGCCGACTCGCTCCCTTTGAGGAAGAACGACACAGTCATCGGAATCATCGGGAAGACGCAGGGGGTCAGCAGCGCCAGCAGTCCCCAGCCGATCGCCACCAGAATCAGTCCCAACAGCCCCTCCCCCGCCGGATCGGCCGCGTCGCCGAGCGGCGACTGGTGAAGGGCGTCGCCCGCCGTGTCCTGCCCGGCCGATCCGGCGGGGAGCCGGATTTCGAAGGGCCAGTCTTCGGGCATGTTGCAGTTGTCGCCCTGGCACGAACGCCAGTTGATATTCCCCCTGAGCACCCCTTCGGCCGCCGCCAGGCGTACACGCTGGCCGAGGACGATCTCGCCCTCGTACTCACCGATCTCCTCGCCGAAGATTTCGTCGAAACGGCGTTCGGCTGCCACCTTCTCGAAGGGATCGCCCATGAGTTCGACCCCTTCGGAGGGTTCGAACGCGATCACCGTCGACGAGAAGCCCGAATGGAGGTCGTAGGTGTGCCACCCGTCGAGAATATGCCCCGTGAAGGTGATTTCATACACGCCGTCGCCGACAGCTGCCGTCGAGTCGCTCCACTGCACGGTCGCGGTCGGCTGCGCCAGCACGCAGAGCGCCAGCAAAAGAGCGGCTGCGGTCGCCGCGAATCGTTTTATCCGTAATTTCATATTTCCTTATATTCTATTTGCGGCATAAAAGTATAAAAATAATCGGGAGAGGCCAAATACCCTGCCGCTCCCGATCATTCCGAATCCCCCGTAATCAGAAGAGGTGCCAGGCTACCGTCAGGCCGGTCATGACGATCGAAACCATCGACATCAGCTTGATGAGGATATTGAGCGACGGACCCGACGTGTCCTTGAAGGGGTCGCCCACGGTATCGCCCACGACCGTCGCCTTGTGGCACTCGGAACCCTTACCGCCGAAGTTGCCCTCCTCGATCAACTTCTTGGCGTTGTCCCACGCGCCGCCCGAATTGGCCATGAAGACCGCCAGCACGAAGCCGGAACTCAGCCCGCCGACGAGCAGGCCCATGACGCCCGCCACGCCGAAAAGAAGCCCCACCGCCACCGGCACGACGATCGCCAGCAGACTGGGCAGCAACATTTCGCGCTGCGCGCCGCGCGTCGAGATCGCGACGCAGCGCGCATAGTCGGGCGTCGCCTCGCCCGTGAGGATGCCTTTGATTTCGCGGAACTGGCGCCGCACCTCCTCGACCATGCTCTCGGCGGCACGCCCTACGGCATTCATCGTCAGACCGCAGAAGAGGAACGACATCATCGCGCCGATGAAAACGCCGACGAGCACCAGCGGATTCATCAGGTTGATCTGATAGAATTCCATGAAATCGACGATCGAAGCCTCCTGCACCAACCGCTCCGCACCGTCGGGAAGCGTGATGGCCGTCTGGCCGATGTGCAGCAGCCCGATCTTGATCTCCTCGATGTAGGAGGCCAGCAGCGCAAGCGCCGTCAGCGCGGCCGAACCGATCGCGAAGCCCTTGCCCGTGGCGGCCGTCGTATTGCCCAGCGCATCGAGCGCATCGGTGCGGCGACGTACTTCGGGACCGAGTTTGCTCATCTCGGCGTTGCCGCCCGCATTGTCCGCGATCGGACCGTAGGCGTCGGTAGCCAGCGTAATGCCCAGCGTCGAAAGCATCCCCACCGCGGCGATGCCGATGCCGTAAAGCCCCAGCGACAGGTTGTGCGCCGACATCAGGTGCGCCATGTCGAACCCCGTAGCGCACAGATAGGCCAGGATGATCGCCACGCCGATCGTGATGACCGGCACGGCCGTCGAGATCATCCCCACGCCGATGCCCGAAATGATGACCGTCGCAGGGCCGGTCTGGCCGCTGCGGGCGATCTTCTGCGTCGGTCGGTAGGAGTGCGACGTGTAGTATTCGGTCGCCTGGCCGATGATGATGCCGGCCGCGAGCCCCGTGATGACCGAGAACGACAGCCCCAGCCAGTTCTGAATGTCGAGCAGATAGAGGATGATGAAGGTCGCGGCAGCGATCAGCACCGAACTGACGTTGACGCCTACGCCCAGCGCACGCAGCAGCTGACGCATCGTGGCACCCTCTTTCGTTCGCACGAGGAAGATTCCGATGATCGACAGGAGGATACCGACAGCGGCGATCAGCATCGGCGCCAGCACGGCGCGCGTCTGCATCTCCACGTCGCCCGTAGCGGCGAAAGCAGCCGCGCCGAGCGCCGCCGTGGCGAGCACCGAGCCGCAATAGCTCTCGTAGAGGTCGGCGCCCATGCCGGCCACGTCGCCTACGTTGTCACCCACGTTGTCGGCAATGGTGGCGGGATTGCGCGGGTCGTCCTCCGGAATGCCCGCTTCGACCTTACCGACCAGATCGGCCCCCACATCGGCCGCCTTGGTGTAGATACCGCCGCCCACGCGGGCGAAGAGCGCCTGCGTCGAGGCACCCATGCCGAAGGTCAGCATCGTGGTGGTGATGATGACCAGTTTCTGCGCGCCGGAGGCGTCGACGAAGCAGTTCAGGACGATATACCAGAGCGAAATATCGAGCAGCCCCAGCCCCACGACGACCAGCCCCATCACGGCTCCGCTGCGGAACGCCACACGCAGCCCGCGGTCGAGCGACTGTTGCGCCGCATGTGCCGTCCGCGCCGAGGCATAGGTGGCGGTCTTCATGCCGAAGAAACCCGCCAGTCCCGAAAAGAACCCGCCCGTGAGGAAAGCGAAGGGAACCCACGGGTTCTGCACGCCGGCAACGTAGGCCAGATAGGCGAAAAAAAGCGCCAGCACGACGAAGACGACCGTGACGACCTTGTACTGCTGGCGCAGATAGGCCATTGCGCCCGCACGGACATGGCCGGCGATCTCGCGCATTCGCTCCGTGCCTTCGCTCTGACGTTTCATCTTCCGATAAAACGCATAGGCGAAACCGAGCGCGACGACCGACGCCGCGGGCACGAGCCAGAAAATCGAAGGAATGTTCATTTTTCAGTTGTTTTTTGTTGACACTGAATCAAAGATAACATTTTTTTCGATCCGTTGTCCCCCGAAACTGCTGAAAAACGAACATCCTCCCCATTTTTTTTAACAACGCCTCGCCGGAGCCGGTTATTTTTTAGTAATTTCCTTGCTGTGGGCGATCGATTGCAGGGCGAGGTATTGCTCGCCGTAGTTGAGCATGTTCTCCATCTCGGTACGGAACATGTCGAGATGTTCCTCCTCCTCTTTGGCGAGATCCTGGAAAAGCTTGTGCGTGATCTGGTCGTCCTCGGCAGCACACAGACGCGCCCACTCGTTGTAGGAATCGACCGTGCGCTGTTCGAGCGTCATCGAGAACTCCAACGCCTCCTTGACGTCGCGGATCTTGCGCGGCTCGAACGAGGGCATCATCTCGACCTCGCCTTGCAGGAAGAGGATGCGGTCGGCGATCTTGTCGGTGTGGAACATCTCCGTGATCGAGGTCTGCTTCATCATTTTCGAGAAATACTCGTAGCCGTCGTCCTCGAAATGGACGTGGAAATAGAGATACTGCAACGTGGTGGCGATCTCCTTGCCGATGGCCTGATTCAGGCGGTCGATACTCTTCTGATACTTGTTTTCGGTAGCCATAATGGAAATGAATTAAAGGATTTATGCACACCCCTCCTCCGCAAACGATGTACCACACTCCAAGATCGCGCACCGAAATTCGGAGCCGGAACCGCCGGCGCCGCACAAAAGAGACGGAGCCGCATCCCGCAGGATACGGCCCCGACATGATCATGCAACGGGGCTACCGCCATTCGAACGCCCCGCGGCAGAGGGCCGCGCCGGCATCGCTGCGAATCTCGACGAGCGTCTGCGAACCGCGCTCTTCGAGCGCCACCGAGAGCGTCTGTCCGTAACGCGCCTCTTTGAGGAAATTGATGTCCAGCCGCAGCGGGCGCTCCTCTGCGAAGCGTTCGATCGGCAGCACGTCGAGCATCATCTCGATGTAGCGCATCGTATTGACATGGCGGTTGAAATCGATGTCCGAATAGGCGACCTTGTGGGTCAATACCGGTTCCGCATCGGGTGCGGGCACCTTGCGCGGCTTTTCGGCCGGCGACGGGCACTCCACGATCGCGTCGTTATGACTCTCGGCCACCGCCCGCAGGTCGACGGCCGTCCGCTTCGACAAGTCGAGCATACACCATTGCGACACCACGCGGCCGAAACACACGCCCGTCTGGTCGGTCAGTTCGAAATTACGCGTCGAGAGCATCCGGCCGTAGTCGCTGATCCACGTCGCAATCTCGTACTGCACGTACTCCCCGGGACGGTAATCGAACTCGAAGGCGATGCGCGAAAGCACCCACGAGAAGTTGTCCTTGTTCAGGGCGTCCACCCCGAACCCCTTGGTATGGGCGTCGATACCCGCGATGTTGAGGATGTTTCCGCCCAGCGCCACGAGGGTGATGCGCAGCGAGAAATCGACCTCCTGCGGTTCCACCCGAAAAGGATATGCAGTTTTAGTTGCCATGGCTTTTACTGTTTTTACATTTTGCAGTCTCGAAGATACGATTTATTTTCGAATCGCACGCACCGCACGACGTCAAAAACACGATATTCCGGTCGCCGCGCATCCGCACGAAACGAAAAAACATTATATTTGTGGGTATTTCCATACCAACCTCATTCAATAACCTTTTAACCCCGGCTGGCTCTCCGGTCAAAAGACGCCGACTTAATGAAACTACTTACCATCACCCTTCTCACGACCTGCACCCTCCTTTGCGGGTGCTGCGGCTCCGACTGCGGAACCGCCGACACTTCGCTCGACTACGCGGCCATCAACGCGCAGGCGGCCGAACAGTACCTCCGCCCGATCCGCCCCGGATACAAGGGACGCAACCCCTTCTGGAACGGATTCGCCAAAAAGTTCATCTACGCCCCGGCGTTCGATTTCGACGAGGTGGCCGGCGCCGCGAACTACCGGTTCACCGTCGTCCCGCTCGGCGAAGAGACGCAAGCGTCGTGGAGTTTCACCGCCGACTCGCCGAAAGCCGCCCTTACGCCGGTCTGGGGCGAGATTCCGGTCGGGCAGGTACGCCTCGTAGTCGAGGGCCTCGACGCTTCGGGAAAGGCGCTCGGCAAGGCAGGCGAACGCGAGTTCCTCCGCGACTATCCCTTCACGGGCCCTTATACGCCGGCGGTGCGCGACTACCGCCAGGCCGCGCTCATGGGCCTGCTCTACATCCACAGGATGCCGGAGATCCAGTACTGGGCCGAGCACACCGAGCCCGATATGAACTACCGCCACAACACCTACCCCTGCAAGATCATCGGTGCGACGATTCGTGCGGAGGCGCTGCTCGCACGCCTGCTTCCCGCCCATAAGGAGCAGGCGACGCGCATCGCCCGCAACGCCGCGCAGTTCCTGATCGACCAGAGCCGCCCCGCAGGCGATCCGCTCGCCTTCTTCCCGCCTACTTATTACAAGGATCTGATCGCCTCCAAACGCACCGAGAACCAGAACAAGACGATGACGATGGAGGCCGCTTCGGCCGGCCACGCCTTCCTGGATCTCTACGACCTGACGGGCGACAAGGCTTATTACGATCGTGCGCTCGGCATCGCCGACACCTACGTGCGGTTGCAGCGCGAAGACGGTTCGCTGCCGATCAAGGTCGATTTCGTCACCGGCGAACCGGTCAACGACGCCTGCGCCATGCTGCACCCCCTGCTGCGTTATTTCCAGCGTCTCAAAGCCGACTACGGCGTAGAAACCTACGCCGAAGCGCAGGCCGAAGGCGAGCGGTGGATGCGCGACGTGGCGATCCGCAATTTCGACATGACGGGACAGTTCGAAGACGTGACGGTCCTAGGCCTGCAACCCTATGAAAACCTGACCAACTGCACGGCGGCGCCCTACGCCGCCTACCTGCTCTCGAAGGGAGCGCCTTCGGCCGAAGATATGGCCGATGCCGTCGATCTCGCCCGTTTCAGCGAGGATCAGTTCACCTTCTGGGACACGCCGCTCACCGAGAACGGGATCAAGGACAAGGCAACGCCCTGCGTCTACGAGCAGTACAAATACCAGAAACCGGTCGACAACAGCGCCTGCAACGTCGCGGACGCGATGCTCAGCCTCTACGAGGCTACCGGCGAGGAAATCTACTTGGCCAAGGGCAAAGCGCTCATCGACAACATCACCGTCGTGCAGAACGCGGTCAACGGGCAGATTCCCACCACATGGGACTTCCGCCCCACGAAGAGCGACCGCAACCGCACGTACTGGATCAACTGCTCCTACTCCTCCATCTCCTCGCTGCTGCGACTGGAAAAGCTCCTCGCCGAGAGACAAAAATAACCTTCCGGCACCCCGCACCGCAGATGCGTATGGCAGAATCCGTCCGCCATACGCATCTTTCGTTCGACCGCAGCCCGCTGCCGCATACGACACAACGCCGGCGATCCGGCGGCCCGGCCGGCAAATAATGGCGTAAATATTTTGCACGGCGGACAAAATAAGTTATTTTTGTCCGGAGTTCCGACCCGACGCCCGTCCGCAAGCCCGGAATCGGGCCGGAACGCACCCGATCCCGATCTCAGGCACGAACCGCGCCTACCCTCTCCCGCCGCACGGAAATTCCGCAGCGGAAAGAACGGCCGCTGTCGTGCGCTGCGGATGCGGAAAACCGAAATGCTCCGAATAATCGCTCTCAAAAAACAAACGCTTATGAACAAAGTATCTTTCCGACTCACCTTCGCCGAAGCGCTGGAAATCGGTGTCAAGAATGCGCCGTCGATCATTGGCTGCGTGGTGTTGTGGCTGCTCACGATCTGGGTGCCCTACATCAACGTCGGCACCACGATCGCCATCAACATGCTGCCGATCGAACTGGCCAAAGGCGGCGTCATCTCGCCGCTCGGCATCTTCGACGCGAAGTATCGCAAATACATGGGCGATTTTCTCATCACGACCGGCCTGATGATCATTCCGGTCTTCATCGCCTCGCTCTTCATGATCGTACCGGGCATCGTGCTCTCGATCGCATGGAGTCTCGCTTACTTCTTCCTCTTCGAGAAGAAAAAGAATCCGATGCAGGCGATCTCGGCCAGCAACGAGGCGACCTACGGCAGCAAGTGGACGATGTTCTTCGTCCTGCTGGCGTTCGTCGTCGCAGCCTACGTCATAGCAGGCATCTTCGCCTGGATCTGCGCGGCGATCGACGTGGGATTCATTACCTTCGTCGTCCTGCTGGCGCTCGTTGCCGTCATCATGTCGATCTCGCTGGCGATCAACGCTTCGTTCTGGCGACAACTCAAAGACAACGTACAATAACCGACAGACGTTTTTCGATCATGCCCGAAACGGACCGCAGTCCGTTTCGGGCATTCTCAGGCTCATTCTTCATAACCCCATGTCTCAAAATCTCAACCGTTTTTTCAGAATCTACCTGCGGCTGGCAGCGCTGACGCTCGTCGTCTGCACGCTGTTGCGCATCGTTCTGCTGTTCAACGAACAGACCTCCGAGCTGGGCTTCGGCTTCCTCCAATGGGTCGCCGTCTTCGGACTGGGCGCCCTGAACGACCTCTGCGCCCTGACGCTCGGCTATGTCTTCCTGTGGCTCTTCCTGCTCACGCTCTCGAAGCGGAAATACGACCGCCCGACGGGATACGTCCTGCTCGGCGTATTGACGGCGGCGTTTTGCTACGTCGCCTTCTGCAACACGATCTTCGACGAATACGGCAGCGCAGCGCCGCTCGTCGCCACGATCGTGCTGGGCTACTGGGCCGGCAGCTTCGCCCTGCGGCTCTTCGTGCCGCGGCTGCAACTGCTGTGGTCAAAGGGATGGCTGGCCGCGCTGCTCGCGATCTACGTCGGCGCGATCCTCTTCAACGCCGTCAGCGAATACTATTTCTGGAACGAATTCGGCGTACGCTACAACTTCATCGCCGTAGACTATCTGGTCTACACGAACGAGGTGGTGGGCAACATCATGGAGTCCTACCCGATCGTCCCGCTGGCGACGCTGATCGTCGCGCTGACCGTCGCCGTCACGTGGTGGCTCTTCCGCCGCGACATCCGCGCCGCCGAGGCGTTCAAAACCGGCGGGTGGAAACTCGTCGCCTCGCCGATCTATCTGGCCATGGCGGGCGTCGCCCTGTGGATGCTGCCCTTCAACACGCGGTTCCAGACGAGCGACAACGTATACTACAACGAATTGCAGGCCAACGGACTCTATAAGTTCTACGAGGCGTTCCTCAAAAACGAACTCGACTACATGCAATTCTACCGCACGCTGCCCGAAGACCGGGCCGCGGCACTCGTCCACGACGAATACCGGAGCGAAGGGCAGAATCACCGTTACATCACCTCGCCGAACGAGGAACGGCACCCCAACATCGTGCTCGTAACGCTCGAAAGCATGAGTGCATCGTTCATGGCGCGCTACGGAAGTTCCGACGGCCTCACGCCCCGCCTCGATTCGCTCTGCGGCAAGGCGCTGGTCTTCGACCGGCTCTTCGCCACGGGCAACCGCACGGTACGCGGACTGGAAGCCGTGACGCTCTCGCTGCCGCCCTGTCCCGGACAGAGCATCATCAAACGCCCCCGCAACGCCGGCATGCACTCCACGGGCGCCATGCTGCGCGACAAGGGCTACGACGTACTCTACTTCTACGGCGGCAACAGCTATTTCGACAACATGGAGACCTTCTTCGGCGGCAACGGCTACGAAATCGTCGATCAGAAGCAGTACGCACCCGACGAGATCACCTTCCAGAACATCTGGGGCGTCTCGGACGAAGATTCCTACGCCAAGGCCATCCGCACGCTCGGCCAGCGCGCCCGCAGCGGCCGCCCCTTCTTCGCCCACATCATGAGCGTGAGCAACCACCGCCCCTACACCTATCCCGCAGGACGCATCCCGATCCCCAACGACGCCAAATCGCGCGCCGGCGGCGTGATGTACAGCGACTATGCGCTGGGCGGGTTCCTCGATGCGGCGAGCCGCGAACCGTGGTTCGACAATACGGTCTTCGTCATCACGGCCGACCACTGCGCGTCGAGCGCCGGCAAAACCGAGATCCCGCTCGAAAAGTACCATATTCCGGCGATGATCTACGCCCCCGCCTTCGTCGCACCGGGCAGCGTCGGCAAGACCGCGTCGCAGATCGACCTGATGCCGACGCTCTTCTCGCTGCTGGGTATGGACTACGACTCGTGGTTCTACGGACGCGACATCCTCGCAGACGACTTCCGCGAACGGGCGTTCGTGGCGACCTACCAGGACTTGGGCTACCTCGAAGGCGACCGCTTCACGGTGCTCTCGCCCGTCGACCGTGCGGAACAATTCCTGCTGCGGCCGACGGACGACGATCCCTACGCGCTGGAACGCACCGAAGCGATCGACAGCACACACCTCAATCGTGCCATTTCGCTCTATCAGACCTCCTCGCAATGGAACAAACGATAAGCAAGTTCCCGAATCCGTTCGGTAGCGTCGCTCCTCATAAGCTGTTCGCATGGGGCCTGTTGGCAACGGTGGGCTACGGCTTCGCCATCTGGGGTGTGCGGATCTACCAGAACCAGACGGTCGAATTGGGCGGGCAACTGCTGGTCGTGCTGATGCAGGCATTCGTTCTGCCCGCACTGCTCTACGGTGCCGACCGGCTCCGCCGCCGGTTTCCGGCCGACGCGACGGCGCTCTTCGGCGGCTTGCTCTTCGCACAGATTCCGCGTCTTGCGGCGAGTGCCGGCAGCGCATGGCTCTACGCATGGCTGCTGCCGCTCGGCAACGGCTCGGTTTCGCCGCTGCAAGAGACGATGCAGGCGGGAGGTTCGGCCGTTTTGGGCAGCGTCACCGTTTTGTGCGGCATTTGGAGCATGATCTGGGGTTGGCAGGCATTCTGCCGTGCGACGCACGCGAAGGGCCTCCGCAGCATCGCCGTCTACGCCGGATGCTATGTCCTCGCGGCCATCCTGCTCGCAATCATTCTTCAAACGCTACGGCACGGCTGGCACTTGAACTGGTAGCGAAAACGACGAAAGGGAATACCGGAGGATCGGGACAATCTGAACGACTGTCCCGATCCGCTCGTTTTATCGGACAATCCGGAAGGTTTTGCCGCTCTTACAGACTCCGCAGACGAAGTATTTCAAAAAGGGATTTGCAGCGGAATCGCAGCCGCACAGCGACGGTCGCTGCGCCCGCAGGGCGATAAAAAATGGGTAAGCTACTTATATCGCACCGCTACAACCGTATACCCTTGCTCAATTCCTTGCCTGGGGGATTCTACAGGAGCTGGTCGTATAAGACTTACCCGAGTGCAAAAGTAACTCTTTTTTCCAAAAGCGCAAAAAGAAAACGGAAAATTCGCAAAAAAGAGTCGCCGTGCGGCGCATCTGCGTCCCGGAACAGAGGAAACGACAAGGGAAAGCAGCCGGACACCCGCGCCCCACGGCGTTCCGAGCGGAACGGGAGCGTTCGTATCTCGCCCGCCATTCGGGTGTCCCCGACGACCGCACGGCGCTTCGAGCGGGCCGAAGCCCCGCCCAGACAGGCGCCGCCTCGGCAAAACCGCAAACTTCGTTTGCTTTTGCGCTCGGCTTGCACTATCTTTGTTCGAAAATTCCCGGCAATGCGTCGCAAACTCATCATCGGCCTCTGCATCCTCGTCGTGCTGCTCGCAGGCATCGGCATCTACCTCCGCAACGGTTTTTACGGAAACTGCGTACTGGAACGACGGTCGCTCTACGTGCGGTCGGGATCGGAGTACCGCACGCTCGAAGATTCGCTCGACGCCGCGATCGCACACACCGCCTTCTTCCGGTTCTACGCCTGCCATATCGAACTCGACCGGTCGTTCAAACCCGGGCACTACGTGCTGGAACCGGGAATGAACGTCGTACAAGTGGCACGTATGCTCAAACTGGGATTGCAGACGCCCGTGCGGGTGACGATCAATAACGTCCGCACCCCCGCACAGCTTGCCGGCAAGCTGGCGCGGCAGATCGAGGCCGACTCAGCGACGATCGTCGGCGCGCTGACCGATCCCGCGACGGCGAGGAAAGCGGGCTTCGATTCGGTGACGCTCTTTTCCATGTTCATCCCCGACACCTACGAATTCTATTGGACGGTTTCGCCGGCGCAGTTCATCGAACGGATGCGGCGCGAATACGACCGCTTCTGGACGCCGCAACGCGACGCGAAGCGCCAGCGCAGCGGATTGTCGCGCCTCGAAGTGATGACGCTCGCCTCGATCGTCTACGAGGAGACCCGCCAGAGCGACGAAATGCCCCGCATCGCGGGCGTCTACATCAACCGCCTGCGCAAAGGCTGGCCTTTGCAGGCCGACCCGACGGTCAAATACGCCTTGCAGGAGTTCGGACTGCGGCGCATCCTGCACCGGCACCTGAAATATCCGTCGCCCTATAACACTTATATAAATAAAGGCCTGCCGCCGTCGCCGATCTGTATGCCGGGACGCAACGCCATCGACGCCGTACTCGATTTCGAACGACACGATTACATGTTCTTCTGCGCACGCCCCACGTTCGACGGCTACCACAACTTCGCACGCACGCTCCGCGAACACAACGCCAACGCCCGCGCCTATTCGGCCGAGCTGAACCGCCGGAAGATAAGGTAATTCCTTCGAAAACAAGAAGACGGCACGCATCCGCCTCCGACCGGGAAACCGTTTCTTCGACCGCATCCCAACCTCCGCCTCGGCAAAATGCAGACAAATTCGACATTGCCTTCGGCTTATTCGTTCTTTGGCTGACGCCTTAGATACTCCCGCTCGGCAAATTGCAAACAGGTTTGCTTTTGCCCTCGCTTATTCGTATCTTTGACTGCGTCTTAGATACTCCGTCTCGGCATAATCAAGCTAACGCTTGCTTCTGCGCTCGACTTTTCGTATCTTTGCCGACGTATGATCCTGCGCATCTATCCTCAGAATCCCGCCGAACGGGAGATACGGCGTGTCGTCGAAGCCTTGGAGCGCGACGGCGTGGTCGTTTACCCCACCGATTCGGTCTACGCCTACGGCTGTTCGCTCCGCTCGGCGCGCGGCCTGGAACGACTGCGCCAACTCAGCGGCAAACAGACCGGTGAGTTGAGCATCATCTGCGACGGCATCTCGCGGGCGGCGGAATACTGCCGGGTGGACAACGCCGCGTTCAAGATTCTCAAACGCAATCTGCCGGGAGCGATCACCTTCCTGCTCGACGCATCGTCGCGGATGCCCGACAAGGCGCTGCAACGCCGCAAGACGATCGGCGTGCGCATCCCCGACAATGCGATTCCGCGGGCGATCGTCGAACAGCTGGGGTGCCCGCTCATCACCGCATCGCTCAAAAGCGACGACGACGCGGAGTACATGACCGACCCCGAACTGATCCACGAACGTTACGGCCGCGAAGTGGCGCTGGTCGTGGACGGGGGATACGGTTCGATCGTGCCCACCACGGTGGTCGACCTCACGCAGGAAGAGCCCGAAATCGTGCGGCAGGGTGCGGCGGAACTCAACTGACGGACATAATGACACGATCCAATTCAATATGAACCAGACGAATTTTTGGAACGACGCCGCGAAGTACGGTGCCGTCATCGGCGGCGCATCGGCCGTCTGCTCGTTGCTGGGAGACGCCACGGGAGCGGGATTTTTCGGACTCATCGGACTGGCCCTCTACATCGGGCTGCTCTTATACTACACACGCAAACGGGCGACATCCCGCTCGACACGCGAGGAGGAGTACGGATACGGCAGGCGGTTGGGATTCATCGTCGCCATGGCGCTCTTCGTGGGCGTTATCAACGCCGCCTATACGATCTTGGCCAGCCGCATCCTCTTCACGGACAAATATGCCGAACTCTACGAACAATCGTTCGCGCTTCTCTCGAAAACGGAGTTGTATACCGGCGAAATGATCTCCCAAATGGCCCTGATGGTGCAGTCGCCTCTTTGGATCACCTTCTCGTCGGTCGCCGGACAAGCCCTGCTCGGCCTGCTGTTCGGACTGGTGCTCGCCGCCCTCGCACAGCCCCGGCAACGATTCGACAACAATACGGAGGAGTAACCGGATGGAGAAGCGATTGGACATCTCGGTGGTCGTGCCGCTCTACAACGAGGAGGAGTCGCTCCCCGAACTGACGGCCTGGATCGACCGCGTAGCACGCGAAAACGGCCTCTCTTACGAAATCGTCTTCGTCGACGACGGCTCGACCGACGGCTCGTGGGAGACGCTCGAACGCCTCAAAGAACACTATCCCGCCCTGCGGGCGATCAGGTTCGCCCGCAACTACGGCAAGTCGGCCGCACTCTACTGCGGATTCGCCGCCGCCGAAGGCGACGTGGTCTTCACGATGGACGCCGACTTGCAGGACTCGCCCGACGAAATTCCCGACATGCGCCGCATGATCCTCGAAGAGGGCTACGACATGGTTTCGGGATGGAAACTCAAACGTCACGACCCGATCGGCAAACGCTGGCCCAGCAAATTCTTCAACTGGACGGCGCGCACCGTCTCGGGCATCAAACTCCACGACTTCAACTGCGGACTGAAAGCCTACCGCCGCAAGGTGGTCAAGTCGATCGAAGTCTACGGCGAGATGCACCGCTACATCCCGATCCTGGCCAAGGAGGCCGGATTCCGCCGCATCGGCGAGAAGGTAGTCTGCCACAGGGCGCGCAAATACGGCTCCTCGAAGTTCGGCATGGAACGCATGGTCAAGGGCTACCTGGACCTGATTACGGTCTCGTTCCTTTCGCATTTCGGCCGGTCGCCGATGTACTTTTTCGGCGGGTTGGGGACGCTCATGTTCCTGCTGGGCGGCTGCTCGACGATCTGGATCATCGCCGCCAAGCTCTACAAGCAGGCGCACGGCCTGCCGCTGCGGGCCGTCACCGAGCAGCCGCTCTTCTACCTTTCGATGCTTCTGGTCATCCTCGGCGTGCAGTTTTTCCTGGCCGGTTTCCTGGGCGAGCTGATCGACCGCAACGCCTCCGACCGCAACAAATACCTGATCGACAAGAATATCTGACAAACAGACGATTATGATACAACGTATTCAGACACTCTATCTGCTTCTGGCCGCAGGCCTGGTAGCCTGCGCCGCGTTCCTGCCCCTGGCCTCGTTCGCCAGCGGCGGCGAAGAGTTCCGCCTTTACGCCTTCGGACTGCGGACGGCGGACGGCGAAACCGTGCAATCGACCCTCTACATGGGCATCCTGCTGGCATTGGCGTTGGTGCTGCCGCTGACGACGATCTTCCTGTTCAAGCGCCGTATGCTGCAATTCCGGCTCGGCGTGGTGGAGATGATCCTGCTGCTGGGCGCACAGATCGTAATGGGCATCTACTATTTTCTCAGCTACCGCCTCTTCTCTTCGTTCGAATTCCACGCCCAGAGCGTCAAACTGCCACTGGTGCTGCCGCTCATCGCCATGATCTTCACCTATCTGGCCGTCCGTGCCATTTTCCGGGACGAACTGATGATCCGTTCAATGGACCGCATCCGCTAAGAAAATATACGACCGTCTGCGATGCCGACCCCTTTCCCGACGGGTCGGCATCCGCTTTGTTTCCGCCTGAAAAGAAAAATCCGTCCGGAAAGAGCCAAAAAACATTACACTTTTTCATACTTTCAGCTAAAAATATATCGATTTTTAATTGGTTATTCCGATAAAAGACCATAACTTTGATTGAAAATCCACTTTATAAAACGGATACGAAAAGCCATAAAATCATATTCACACTTAATTCAAATTCATTATGAAGCAATTAAACATTTGGAAAACATCGTTTTACACGATGCTGGCGATCGCCGCCGGGGCGTTCACAGCATGTGTGGACGACGATGTCGACAAACAGGCTCCCACGCTGGAACTATCGGAGGAGGCCGTCGCCTTCACCGGAACGGCTACCGAAGACGCGACCGTTACGGTGAGGAGCAACCGTCAATGGACGGTCGCCTACGAGGACGAAGAGACCCAAAAGGAGTGGATGTATTTCAAAGTCTCCGGCAACGAGGTCTCCGAGGGCATCTACAACGGCGACGGTACGGTCAAGATCACCGTCGGCGAATCGGCGCAGCCCCACATGGGCCGTCTGATTTTCACGCTGAGCAACAGCTACGGCGAACTCTACCGGAAATACCTGACCGTCACGCAGGGCAACTACGTTCCCCCGACGGTCGGCGCCGTCGGCAAACTGGTCGAGTATATTCTGGGCAACAGCGACCTGAGCGGCGCCGTCGGCTCGGACAAGGCCATGCCGCTCCAATACAGCGAGTCGACGATCGAGGCGGTCATCCTGGCCAACGACGCGGCGGGCAACAACAACCGCAAACTTTACGTGGGCGACAACAACGGCCTCGAACGGTCGGCCATCGTTCTCTACGGTGCCGATTTCGCCATGGCCAACGACCCCGTAACGAAGTATCCCGCAGGCCGTAAGGTCACGCTCAATCTCGAAGACGCGAAATACTACGCATTCAACAACGTGCGCCAGCTGACCGACGTCGTCGTCACCGTAGGCGACGAAGAGGTCGAGCTGGTCGTTCCGTCGCTTTCGGTCGAAAAATTCAATACGGGCGACTATCAGGCGCAGTACGTGAAACTGAACAACATGACGCCCGCCCAGTCGTTCGTCGGCAAGCCGTGGACGGCAACCGAAAGCCAGTCGGTAACACTCAACGACGCTTCGGGCAAGACACTGACCGTCTACATGAACAAGGCGCAGTTCGCCACCGGATTCGCCGACATGTACGTGGCCGACAAGACCGGCACGATCTACGGCGTGGCCGAAACCTATCGCGAAAACGCACAGCTCATCCCGACCAAAAAGGCCGATATCGCGGCTCTAAGCACGGATCCGGGGGGGGGTACGGATCCCGACCCGACGCCGGGCGACGCGATCTACTATGAATCCTTCGGTACGGCCGACGTATCGGACAAACCGCTTATCGCCGACTATACGGGCTGGGCGAAAACCGGTTCGGGTGCAGGCGAAGTCTCCTACACCGGCGAGGGCAAAATGTCGATCCGCACCAGCGGAAAACTCAGCGCCGGCTACGACGGTGCTTCGGGCAAGAACAAAGCGTTCTTCGGAACGAACAATCCCGCCTTAATCATCAACAAGATCAAACTCGACGGAGCACAGGATCTGCAACTCACCTTCGGTGCACAATATTCGAAAACGATCGACTATGATGCCGGTCTCTACGACAACGAGTTCAAACCGGAGAAATTCCACCTCGCTCTGAGTGCCGACGGCACCAGCTGGACGACAGTCGAGTACACCTATGCACAGGCCGACGAGTTCTGGGTATTCGCCACCTCGAAATTCAAGCTGAAAAACAAAGCGGCCTATCTCTACGTGAAATATGCAGTCGATGAAGCATCGGTATTCGCTATCGACGACGTGACGCTCGCCGAAGGCGAAGGCGGCACCGAAGTCGATCTGGGCGAAGGCAGCGAAGAACCCGAACCCACGCCGGGCGAAGCGATCACGGTGAACGAACTCTACCGGCTCGCCGAAACGGTTACGGGCAAGGACAAGCTCGTGATCGACGCCGAAAACAATCGCACGCTCGAAGCGGTCGTCGTAACCGACGTCGACGGCGGCAATGTTTCGGCCAATAACCTGATGGTAATGACCGAAGGCGCGACACAAGCCAAGAACGGTATCCTGCTGTTCAGCAGCGGCCAATACACCAATCCCAAAGATCCCGCATTCCCGTTCAAGTCGGGCGACAAGGTTCGTTTCACGCTTGTGAAAGGATTGGCCAAAGTGGCTAATTTCTCGAACTGCTACGAGGTAACCTGCGAATCGAGCGATGCAGCCACATGGCTGACGGCCGAAGTAATCGGCAAGGCGCAACTCACCCCTGTCCCGCTCACGTCGATCGACAATCTGATCGATTATCAGGGCATGCTCGTCACGGTCAAGAACGTCACTTCGCCCGCAACGGCCGGTAATTGGGCTGTGGGTACCACCACGTTCAAGGTCGGTTCGTCCGATCTGACCGTCTACGTGACACAGGACGCCGCCGGATTCGCAGGCAAGCAATACGCGGCTTCGAAAACGGGCGATCTGACCGGTTATGTCTCCCTCTATAAAGGCGCCGTACAGCTTTGTCCGCGCAACATGACCGATGCAGCCGCCTTCGCCGAGGGCGGCACGGATCCCGAACCCGCGGATCCGGCGCACATCGTGCTCGATTTCTCGCGCGGAAAGGACATGGCGACACCCGCATTCCCCTACCACGACAAGGACGACTCCTCGTCCGCAACGGAGGGCACCTATACCATCGACGGCTACACCTATCATATCAAGGCCAGCGCCGACGGCAAGTTCTACTGGTTCTACAACAACTACAACGCCGGTTCCGAATACGAATCCTTCTACATCGGCAAGGCCGGTGCCTACATCGAACTGCCCGCCATCAGCGGCAAGGCGCTCTCGAAGGTCATCCTGACCGGTGCCAGCGGCGCATCGTCTTCCAGCGAAGCCTCCATCACGGATACGGCGGGCGCCGACATCGCCGGCGGCCTGTCGCAAGTAGTCGGACAGGGCACGGCAACTTATGAACTGAACGGTACGACAGCAGGCACCTCCTACCGCATCACCGTCACGAAAAACAATTGCCAGTTCGCCAAGATCGAACTCTTCTACGGCGAGGGAGGCGGCAGCACGCCCGTGCAGCCCACGCTGAGCGTCAATCCGACCTCGCTGTCGTTCGCGGCGAAGGATCAGGCCAAGACGATCGCTTGCACCGTGGCCAACGCCGACGGTTACACGGTAGGCGCCTCGTCCTCCGACCCGGCCAACTTCGCCGCATCGGTAGCGGGCACGACCGTCACGGTCACCCCGACCGAGAACACCGGCAGCGCACGCAACGCCACGGTCACGGTCTATCTGACCAACGACGGCGGCGCGACCAAAGTCGCAGCGAAGACCGTCGCCGTCACGCAGGCTGCCGCCGGCGGTTCGGAACCAGCAGGCGATACCTACGACAAGATCACGAAAGTGGCCGAGCTCGTCAACGGCATGACGGGTTTCATCGGCTGCGAGCCGGGCGGAACTTACGGTCTTCAACTGGTTACGGGATTCACCGATTACGGTCAAGGATTCACCGCCGCTTACACGTATGACGAAACCAAAAAGACACTGTCGCTGACAAGCGGTAATTATACAGCTATCGAATTCACGTTCGAAGCCGTAGCCGATGGATTCAACATCAAGCAGGGCGACAAATACCTGATCGGTACGGGCATTATCGACAACGGAAAGCCCAAACAGGGACTCGTTTTGGCCGATGCTCCGGCACAGCCCTGGACATTCACGGAGGATGCCAGTGGCGTAATCGCCACGACGAGCGCATCGGGAACGGTAGACGGACAGGCATTCAACTACCCCGCCATCTATATGATGTGCGCAAACAGCGCATCGAGCCGGTTCCTGCGCCCTTATGTACAAGCATCCTACGGCAAAGGATTCTGCTTCTTCAAGAAAAACTGAGTTGACAACGATCGCCGGCGGGTAACGCCGCCGGCGATTCCTATCCGTTTCGAATGACTATGCAGACACACCTCCTCCGACAGTGGCTCCGACTCGCGGTCGCGGCCGTCGCAGTATTTTTCGCCGCCTGCGGCGACAGCGACGGCGATGCGGCGACAGCCCGTGTGGAGTCGTGCGAACTGGAACGGTCGTCGATCGTCGGCGGCCAGATCGCAAGCGGCGAGGAGACCGCTTCGCTGCGCGTGATCGTCGAGGTCTCCGGCAGCGGACAGCTGAACTACACGGCTACGATCACCAGCGGCGACTGGCTTTCGCTGAGCGCCCGCGACTTTTCGGCCGCAGGGCGGCAGCGGCAAGGGACGGTCGACAGCGGCGAGAACCTGCTGTTCTTCTACTACAAGGCCAACGCCTCGGCGCAAAGCCGCATAGCGACCTTCACGATCGCTTTCGACGACGGTTCGGCACCCTACGACTTCGAGCTGACGCAGCTGGCGCCCAATGCGACCGACAATCCCTACGACACGCCGAAACAGTGGCCCGAGCTGCCTGCCGGCAAGGAGGAGACAGACTATATCTATGCGGCCCACTATGCCAAGATGAACCTGAAAACCGTGCGCAACTACTCGCTCTGCTTCGACAAGAAACTGCGCGTGGCGCATTGGGTGGCCTATCCGCTGCACGCTTCGTACATCGGATCGCTGGATCGCAGCGAAGCATGGGCGCCCGATCCGAAGATTCCGCAGCAGTACCAGCCTGCACTCTGGCTGGGCGGTTATCAGAACGGCAACGTCTACAACCGCGGTCACCAGATTCCGTCGAAAGACCGCACGACCGTCGAGGAGATGAACAAGCAGACGTTCTACGCATCGAACATGACGCCGCAGCGCGGCCAGTTCAACCAGAACATGTGGGCAGCGCTCGAAGCGAAAGTCCGCAGTTACGTCTGCCCGGATACGCTCTACGTCGTCACGGGATGTTATTTCGCCAACCTCGACGAATCGACGAAAGACAAGGCCGGAAACGTCTGTCCGGTTCCCACGAACTACTTCAAGGTGCTGTTGCGCACGCGCGACGGCGAGACCGGCAAGCGGATCACCGACTGCAAGGCCTCGGAACTGAAAGCCATCGGATTCTGGGTCGCCAACGAAAACGGGCAGCAGCTCGGCAGGCAACTTTGCCGCAGCGTGGCGGAGATCGAGAAAGAGACGGGATTTACCTTCTTCCCCGACGCCGACGCCTCGGTCAAGGCACAGAACAGCCCCGAACAATGGGGATTTTAACCGCGTTTTCGACAAGCCGAGCGCAGAGCCGGACGCCGTCCGAGCCATGCCGGGACGAGAAAACGAAGAATGAAATTCAACAATTCGAATCATGAGAAAGAAACTGATAATCACAGCGGTGCTGGCGTCAGTCATGGTGATGTGCTTCGCGCAGAAGCCCCACAAGATCATGTTCTACAACATGGAGAACTTCTTCGACACCATCGACGACCCCGAAACCAACGACGAAGAGTTCCTTCCCGACGGTGCGAAGCGGTGGAATACGGCCAAGTACGACAAGAAACTCCGCAACATGGAGCGCGTGTTGTTCGACATCGCCGCCATCGACCGCAACTATCCGGCGGTGATCGGCGTCTCGGAGATCGAGAACCGTTCGATCCTGGAAGACATCGCATCGACGCGCAAGCTCCTTCCGGCACGTTATGCGATCTGCCACTACGACTCGCCCGACCTGCGCGGCGTGGACGTGGCGTTCCTCTACCGTCCGGATGTCTTCAAACTCGAAGGCAGCGCCGACATCCCCGTGCGGATCGCCTCGCTGCCCAACTGGCGCACACGCGGCATCGTGACGATGTGGGGAACGATCGACGGCGAGCCCTTCCTCTTCATGGTCGCGCACTGGCCCTCGCGGCTGGGCGGACAGGCGGCATCGGCCTTCAAGCGCAACGCCGCGGCCGAACAGATGCGTGCGATCGCCGACTCGGTGCTCAAAGTCAACCCCGCCACCAAGATCGTGGCCATGGGCGACTTCAACGACGATCCGACCGACGAGAGCGTCGAAGTCCATCTGGGCGCCAAGGCCAAGATCAAGGAGTTGCAGCCGGGCGATTTCTACACACCCTTCGCCGACATGCTCAAAGCCGGTCTGGGAACGCTCGCCTACCGCGACGCATGGAACCTCTTCGACAATATCGTCGTTTCGGAGAACCTCGCTACCGGCTCCGCCGGCAAACTGAAACTCGTCAAGGACCCGTACAAAAAGACCAAATTCTACGGCAATATCTTCAAACCCTCCTACCTCATCCAGCAGGAGGGGCAGTATAAGGGTTATCCGCTGCGTACCTTCGTAGGCAACAATTTCCAGGGCGGATTCTCGGACCACCTGCCGGTATTCATCTACATTGCCAAATAAATCGATTCATTATGAAAATAAAGCATTTACTCACATTGCTTCTGACGATGGCGACGCTCCCTGCCCTCGCACAAGGCAGCGGCATCAAGGGAAAAGTCGTCTCTCGCGGCGACCGCGCAGCCATCGAGCAGGTGAAGATCACCCTCACCCCCGGCGAACGACAGGCGACCTCCGACGCCGAGGGGCGGTTCCGGTTCGACGACGTGGCTTCGGGCGACTACACCCTCACGTTCGAAGCCGACGACTACGAACCGCTCGAAATCAAGGTTCGCGTGGACAAGCTCACGAAAGACGTCCGTTCGATCGCGCTGGTACCCGTCTATACCGAGGCGTTCGACGACTCGATCTTCGCGGAGTTCGACACCGAGACGGCCAACGACACGCAGTCGCTGCCCTCGTCGCTCTCCTCGTCGAAAGACGTCTTCAACAACATCGCCTCCTACAAGTTCGGCGAGATGCGTTTCAACCTGCGCGGTTACGATTCGCAGTACACCAACGTCTATTTCAACGGCATCCGCCTCAACGACGCCCTGACGGGCTACACGCCGTGGTCGCTGTGGAGCGGTCTGAACGACGCCACGCGCAATCAGGAGAATACCACCGGTTTGCAGGCCGCCGACTACGGACTGGGCGGCATCGGCGGGACGACCAACATCAACGCCACGGCCTCGCAGATCCGCAAGGGCCTGCGCGTGAGCCTGGTCAACGGCAATTCGATGTACCGTTTCCGTGCGATGGTCTCCTACGCCTCCGGTCTGCTCGACAACGGCTGGTCGTATGCCTTCTCCGTATCGACGCGACAGGGCGGCAACGACTGGGTCAACGGCATCTACTACAACTGCTTCGGCTACTACGGATCGGTGGAGAAACGCTTCAACGAGCGCAACCGGCTGGCGTTCACGATCCTCGGCGCTCCGACCGAGCGCGGCGCGCAGCAGGCTTCGACACAGGAGGTCTACGACCTGGTCGGCAACAACTACTACAATCCCAACTGGGGTTATCAGGACGGCAAGAAACGCAACGCCCGCGTGCGCAACAACCACGAGCCGCTGATGGTCGTCAACTACACCAACACGCCCGACGACCGCACGAAGATCGACGCAGCGGCCTCGTTCCGCTTCGGTACGAACGGTTACTCGGCCCTCACGTGGAAGGGCGGTGCCGACCCGCGTCCCGACTACTACCGCAACCTGCCCAGCTACTACATGGCCAACAACCAGTTCTCGAATGCGGCCCAGATCGCCGAGCTGTGGCGTACGAGCTACGACACTCGTCAGATCAACTGGGACCGGCTCTACGACACCAACTACCGCGGCGAGATCGACGAAGGGACCTACGGCGCCGGACACCGCTCGAACTACATGATCGAGGAGCGCCACACCGACCAGCTCGACCTGAACCTCACGGCGCAGATCGCCCGCACGTTCCGCGACAATTCGCGCCTCGTCGCAGGCATCCTCTACCGCTGGAACCGCACCGAATACTACGACAAGGTGAAAGACCTGCTGGGCGGCGACTACTGGGTGGACATCGACAAGTTCGCCGAGCGCGACTTCGTGGGTGAGGAAGAGAAGCAGAACGACCTCCACTACTACTACGAGCACGGCCACGCCCGCCGCGTGGAGGAGGGCGACAAGTTCGGTTACGACTACTACGCCAACATCCGTCAGGCCAAACTATGGGCGATGTACAACTTCAACATCGCCGGACTGGACGGCACGATCGGCGGCGAAGTGGGCCAGGTGACGATGTGGCGCGACGGCCGCTACATGAAGGGCACCTACCCCTCCAACTCGTTCGGCAACTCCGAGGCGCTCGACTACTTCACCTATCAGGCCAAACTGAACCTCGCCTACCGCTTCTCGGCGGCGCATTCCGTGGAATTCAATGCCGTGGCGTTGCAGAATGCCCCCACGTTCCAGAACTCCTTCATCTCGCCGCGTACGCGCAACGAGGTGACGCCGGGTCTCAAAGCCGAGAAAATCTGGGGCGTCGACGCATCGTACAACCTCAGCTACCGCGGCATCAAGGCGCGTCTGTCGGGTTACTACACCATGATCCACGACCAGACCGACATCATCTCCTACTACGACGACCTGCAATCGACGTTCGTCAACTTCGCCATCAGCGGCATCGACAAGAAGTTCTTCGGTCTGGAATTCGGTATGACCGTTCCGCTCTACATGGGTCTCAGCCTGAACGGGGCGGTAAGCGTCGGGCAGTACACCTACGACTCGAACCCCACGTTCGTACAGCTGGCCGACAACAGTTCGAAAATCCTCTCGGACGTCGACAGCAGCATCGTCTACTGGAAGGACATGCGCGTGGAGAGCACGCCGCAGACGGCCGTCAACGTCGGCCTGTCGTACCGCAGCGACAACAACTGGTTCGCATCGGCCGACCTGAATTTCTACGACAACAACTACCTGTCGATGAACCCGCTGTTCCGCACCGACGAGGTATTGCGCGCCGGAGCGACCAACGCCGAGACTGCCGAGATGATCCGCACGATGCGCGCACAGGAGAAATTCGACTCGGCCTTCGTGCTCAATGCCAGCCTCGGCAAGAACTGGTACATCAAGCGCAACTACACGCTCGGTTTCAGCCTCGAAGTGAAGAACATCCTCAACAATCAGGATATCAAGACGGGCGGCTACGAGCAGATGCGTCTGAACAAGATCAAGGCCGACGAGTCGAACACCAGTCTGGTGACCTCCTACGAACGGTTCGATCCGAAATATTTCTACATGTTCGGGACGACCTATTACCTGAACGTCTATTTCCGTTTCTAACGGCTGACCATTTCGTCAAGCCGAGCGCAGAGCCGAACGAAGTCCGGGATATGCCGAGGCGGGAAATGGCACATGAAAACAAACGAATTAAAGAGCAAGAATTATGAACAACATCCTGAAAATAGCCCTGACGCTCGCCGTCGGAATCGTTCTGGCCGGTTGCTACAACGATTTCGACAATCCGGCGCCGGCAAAGGTCTACACGGACAAGGACTTCACGGAGACGGGCGCCGAGATCATTTCGATCAAGGACCTGAAAGCGAAATTCTACGAGAAATGGGGCCATGACGCCAACGGTCTCGGCCGCCGTGTGGTGATCGAGGACGACGTCGTCATCAAGGGCAAGGTCATCTCGTCCGACGCCGAGGGCAACGTCTACAAGTCGCTCTACATCTACGACGGCGAACAGGCCATCGAGCTGCGCCTCATGAACGACAACTACGTCAACTATCCGCTGGGACAGATCGTCTACGTCAAGGCGCAGGGGCTTTCGCTGGCCAGCTACCGCTATATGCTGAGTCTGGGTGCCGCGCCCGCGCTCGAACCGGACGGCACCTTCCCCAACGACACTCCAAGCGAGCACGATTTCTCGGCTTCGGGCAACTCGAACATCCCCACCACGGAGATGGTCCAGCAGTATGTCTACCGCGGCGAACTCGACACGATCACGGAGGCCGACGTCACGGTCGTCGACAAGGACAACTACAAGACCGTACTCAACGACGACCTGCTGGGCTGTCTGATCCGTTTCGAGGGGCTTCGCAGCAGCTACACGACCGTCGACAGCAACACCTACCCCAACTATCTGGAAAACGTCAACGGCGTCTACACCAACAAGTACTACCAGGACGAGGGGCTGCCGATCACGTGGGCCTACAATTACGACAACACCAAGTACTACGGCTCGTCGCTCTTCACCTACGAGACGACGCCCACGTCGCTCGAATCGGGCAGCTACGTCGTCCGCGTCAGCGGCTATGCACGGTTCGCCCTCAAAGAGCTGCCCGCCGACAACGCCATGGTGAACATTACGGCCATTTACACGAAATACTCGTCCCGCACGGGCGGGTTCATCACCTACCAGCTGCTCGTCAGCAGCTACAAGGACATCGAGGAACTGTAACTCCCGACGTCCGCTGTCAACCGAACCGGAAGCTTTCCAGCTTCCGGTTTTTTCGTTTTTCGGCCGAGAAGACCGTTCATCCCCATAGATTTTTAACAATCAGTACGGTTTTCGAAGCATTCGACAAGAAAAAAGTCGAAATTCGGAGCGAACGAAACGACTTTTTCAGTAACTTCGCAATCGTATACAACACTTTAATTTCTACACACATGACTACTAATAATTACAAAACCCCGTTTCAGCAGGGGGGGGGAAATTACGAAGCCCCGGAGCTGACAATCGCAACCGTATCGATTGAAAAAGGATTCGCGGCCACGGAACCCAACTCCAACGCGCCGCTCGAAGACGAATCTTACGAGTAACCGAAAAAAGTTTCCCGTCATGAAAAGATTCGTCCAATTTCTGGGAGCCGCGACTCTGCTGCTCTCCTTTACCCAATGTTCGGAAGACGCGACGACCGACTCCGCACCTTCCGTACAAGGTTCCGTCAAACTGACCGCATCCATCAACGAAACCCGAACCGAACTCTCCGGCAACGACGTCCTCTGGAAATCGAACGACCGCCTCGGACTGTTCTGCGGTACGAAGTTCGTCAACGCACCCTTCACGACGACGGCCGGCGGCACCACTTCGGCCGATTTCACGGGCGATCCGACCGATCCCTCGGGTTCCGAGGCCGAGGTATTCTACGCCTATTATCCCTATTCCGCCCATGCGGTGCTGGAAGGCAGCGTCGTATCGGGACTCTCGATCCCCGCTGTACAGACCTTCGCTACGAAAAGCTTCGCCACCGAACTCTGCCCGATGGCCACGTCGGGCGTCGATTACAGCCGTCTGGCATTCCGCACGATAGGCACCGTACTCAAATTCCAGGTGACGGGGCAGAAGAACGTGACGAAAATCGAACTGACCGGCAACAACGGCGAAGCGCTGGCCGGCGATTACACGATCGATTTCGTCGGAGAGACCCCCGAAATGAAGTTCTCCGGTACGGAGACGACGCTTACGCTCACCTGCTCCGAACCGGTCGCGCTGAACGACGCCTCGGCGACGGAGTTTTATTTCGTGCTGCCGGCCGGCGTCGAGTTCACGAAGGGTATCACCGTAAAGGTATACACCGACGACAACGCCGAACCGATGGTCAAAGAGTACGCCTCACCGCTCACGACACGCCCCAACAAGCTCGTAACGGTCAAAGCGTTCACCTATTCGGTTCCCGTCACTTCGATCGAGGAAGCCAACGAAGCGTTGTCTAAGGGAACGTCGGGAGTGACGATCACCTCCACGACCGACCTGACGGTACCTTCGACCCTCGAAATTCCCAATGCGTTCGGACACGGAACCTCCACGTCGGTCGAGATCGAACAACCCGTTTCGACCGACCTGACGATCTCGGAGAAGACGACTTCGGACAAGGAGCTTCCCGAGACGCTCTCGGTGGAGATGGAGACCACGGCTTCACTGATCGTCGACACGCCCAACCTGACCGTTTCGCTCGAAGGCTCCTATACGACCGTCGAAGCCACCACGGCCGAAAACACGCTGATCGTAGCCAAAAATACGGTCATCGAGACGCTGACCGTCAAAAAAGGAAACGTCAAGATCTACGGAACCGTCGGGGAGATCGTCAATGAAGGGACGGGCAAGATCATCCGCTGCATCGACGCCCAGGATGAGGTCGAACGCACGCTCGCCGACACCCGCTGCGACCATATCCTGATCGAGAAACCTGCCGGAACGCTCGATTTCGGCGGAGGGACGACGACCAAGCAGGTCTGCGTCGAAGCCAGCGTGACGATCGCCAACCTGATCGTATCGCCCGAAAAGGAGCACCCCGTAATGGTCTCCGGCGATAACGTCAAACTGACGCTCGACGGCGTGAAACTCGTCTGCAACGCAGCGAAAACCTATGCCGTAAACTGCCTGGACGGAGCAAATCCCGACGTAACCCTTTCGAACTCCGAAATCATCGCACTGGGTACCGACTGCCGTGCCGTCAGCGTCGTCAACACCCGTGCGACGAGCGACACGTCCTACATCACGTTCGACAACACGCAGGCACGCACGTCGCAGACGGCGATCGGAAACCGCGAATACACGGCCGATGAAATCAAATATTTCACCTCGCGCGTGGCCGACGGCAACTATTATCCGCGCGGCATCTCCGTCGGCTCGACGGGCGGCAAGGTGAACATCGCCCTGCGGAACAACTCCTGCATCGAAGGATTCTTCTACGGCATCAATATCGCCGGAATCACCGAACCGGTCGACGTCGCGATCGACGACTCGCGGCTCGACGGCCGCGCCGCCCTCAACGTCCACGGCCAGAAATGCATCTTCCGCGTCAACCGTTCGACGCTCGTGGGCCGCAACTATTTCGGCGGCCCGACGGAGGACTTCGCCACGGTCGTCCTGGATCGTGCCGTCGCAACGTCCCACAGCAATACGGTGACGGTCGCCGACTCCGAAATCTACTCCTACAACAAACCGCAGACGGCGACCAACCACCAGTATTCCATCGACATCCGCTCGCTGCACAACACCGTCGAGCTGAAAGGCTCCACACGGCTGATCGAAGTCGGATCGACGGAATACCCCGCCCGCCTGAACTTCATGGTTTGCTACGATAATTCGACGGACAACGTCGTCAACGTCGATCCGGGTGTGACCGTATCGGGAAAAGAGGGGGCCAAAGTGCTTCCGGCAACGGTCTGGGACGGCAGCTCAGTTTACGCACCGGCCGCTGATGCCGACGGCGACTACCCCATTTACGAAGCGGCCGAGTTGAAGTGGATCGCCGACCAGATCAACAGCGGCAATTACCTCTACCTCGAAGCCAAGGGGCGCTATGCACAGGTTTACCTGATGAACGACATCGACCTGAACAACAAGCCGTGGACACCGATGGGCTGCCAGAACCACTCCTATACACTGAGCGGCGTCGACAAATGCGCCTTCTACGGCGAATTCCACGGAACGGGCCACACCGTCTCCAACCTCAACGTCGACATCGTTGCCGACGCCAAAGGATTCATCGGCAAGACGTTGGGCAAGGAGGCGTCGATCAGGGAGCTGACGCTGAAAAACGTAGCGATCCCATTGAACGACGATGCCGAGATTCAGGGAAAATGGGTCGGAGCGCTGGTCGGCTGCATGGGCGGCGATACCAATGTCTCGGACTGCCATGTCGAAAACGTGACGATCCACGCCCCGGGCATGTATCGCATAGGCGGGCTGGTCGGCGTATGGACGAATACCTCGCGGCAGAATGCGACGGCGACGGTCGAGAACTGTTCGGTAAAGGACGCCACGCTCACGGCAGGATACGCCATCGGCGGTTTCATGGGTACGATTCAGCCCCAGAAGCCTGCGGCGGGCTACAATACGATCCGGAATTGCAGCGTCGAGAATATCTCGATCACGCATAAAGACCAGTATTGCTGGGGAGACGACCCGAACTATGCCGCATACTATCCCGAGACCGGTCATTATTGTTACAGCTCGGCACCCTTCGCCGGCGACGTGAACAACGTCAATTTGGAAAAATGTACCGTCGGCGGCTCCTGCACCATCGCCGATGCCGACGGCCACAACACCTACATGTCGGCAACGTGGACCAAACTGCCCTACATGGGCGAAGTCGGCGGAAACGCCTGCATCGACGGCGTGAAAGTTTCGGCCGACCCGACGCCGGCCGAAGGCTACTTCACGAAGTAAATCCTTCCGGCGAATCGATCGAAAATCCCGCATGGAATCGTCCATGCGGGATTTTCATATCCAAAAGACAACCGCTGTCCGGCAAACGGCACTCCTGCCCTTGCGGACGTTCCGTCGCCGATTGCCGCCCCGAATCGCAACGCAGACCGTCGGGGTATCCGTAAAACCGTCCGTTACCAAACGTCACCGCCGGTTTTACGCCCTCTCCGGCCCCGTGCAGGCACCGTCCGCCGCTCAGAACTGCAACTTCACGCCGGCGGTAAAGCCCACGCCGTAATCGCGGTAATAGGCCCAGTCGTAGAGCTTCGCATCGCAGAGGTTGCGCCCCTCGGCGAAGAGCGTCACTTTGCGCGAAAGGAACCAGTTGAACCGCGCCGCAAGGTCGACCGTGACGGGGACTTTGAAATCGTAGAGGCCGATAACGCGACGACCGAGGTTCAACCCTGAATCCGAATCCGGCTCCGAGGGTTTCTCGTTGACGGATGTATAAGTCGTCCAATGGCGCACGCTCTGCATCTGCGCCTCCACCTCCAACGACACCTTACGTGCACGATACTCGCCGCGCAGACGCGCCGTCAGTTGCGGACGACCGTATGCCAGCGTATAGGGCTGATTATTATTGTAGTAGACATCCTCCGCCCCCTTGAACGAATGCATATGCAGCTCACCGTCGAACGTTAAGCGGCTCGACGGCCGCCATGCGAATTCGGCATTGAGCGAAAGATCCTTCAAGGTCATCGTATAGGGGATGTAAAACGACATATAACCGACATCGGCCCGTTCGTCGCGAACGTTATTCGGGATGAAACGGGCAACCCACTGCAATGCATTCTTTTCGTGCGTATAACCCACATAGAGATTATAGGAGAAGCGGCCGTGTCCCGCTGCACCCTTGATACCGCCCGCCACGCGATGCTCCTCGGTATTGGGGACGATCGACGCCGGATTGACATAGGGATTCAACCGGCTCAGCGTCCGCATATCGTTGCGGCGCACCTTGCCGGTCAACTCGGCATAAAGCATGAACTTGCCGTCGGCCGGATCGTAGGCGATCGAAGCGGCAGGGAGGAACCGGTTCTCATGTTCGGTCTGCGATTCCTTGTACACCGCGTGAGGATCGGAGAGATCGCTTCCGACGACCTTCTCCTGCTCCGCTCCGTCGCGCACATAATCCAACCCGACAGACCAGCGGAGTTTATCGTGCCGGTAGGCGTAATGCAGTCCGAAAAGCAACTGTGTCGAACCGTAACCGAGCATATTGCGCCATGCACCGTCGAAATCGGCTTTGAACTCGAACTCGTGCAGACCGAACGCCCTGGCCAATCGGATACCGCCGCCGCCCGACAGTTCATGATAACGGTCTCGATCGACTCCCCAGTCATAGTAAACCGGCTGCATCTGCAATACGTTCAGAAAATATCCGCCGCGCAGTTCGACGTTGAAGTTGAAGCGGCTCAGGTCGGTGAAATCGTCGCCGATGCGCACATGAAGCATGGCGTCGTCGTAATGCTGCCGGTCGTTGGACACCTTGGTGAGGGGATAATAAGACGCCGCACCGTCGTTCCCGTAACGAGTACACAACGCCTCCGCCCCGTCGAACCCATAATTATGGTAGACGCGGTTCGTCAGGTCGAGTTTGCCTTCGAGCAGACGGCGGCCGAGGTACTTGCCCGCCGCGGCGCCCATGCGGTTGTGCATCCGCCACGAGACAGGGCGCACGCCGAAATCGTTGCGGATCTCGGCCCAGTCGCCGGTGTGATTGAGGTAGCCGACGGCGTAGCCCGTACCGGGATTCTGCGTCGAGGCATAGAGATCGAGCACCGAGTTGAGCGGCGCTCCGGCGCCGACTTTCAGATAGAGCGGCCGCGGACGGTTGAACTCCCAGTAGGTCACCGTAGCCGGACGGAACGGCTCGGTCGAGAGGTTGGTCGCCAGCGCCGACGGCGTGACGGTATAGTCGATTTCGGGCCGCAGACGCACCGTGTCGGTCATATCAGGCACGATGGGCAGCTTGACGGCCTTCGACACCTCGGGAACGTAGGTCTTGGTCACCTCGACCTGCTTGGTGACCTGCGCCCGCAGCGGCACACCGCAAAACAGCACGGCGGCAGAGAGGATAAGAACTCTTTTCATGACTATTTCTTCAATTTTTCGATCCGCGCCTTCGCCTCGGCGACGATGCCGTCGTCGGCCGGCGAATATCCGTCGACAATGCTCTGATAGGTAGCTCGCGCCTGGAACGAGTCGTCGCGTCCGGCGTAGATGTCGCCCAGGGCGATGTAGGCTTTCGCCACCCAGTAGGCATGGGGCGAACCCTTCTCCGCGAAGGCGAAGATCAGCGTCTCCGCCGCGGCCGCATCGCCTCCGCCCAGCGTCGCCTCGATCACGCGGTAGGCCGACTCGGCACCCTCGGCCGTCCTGACCTCACGGCTCAGCTCGCGGTAGAGCGGCAGCGCCTCGGCCTGCCTCCCGCCGCGCCGCAGGATCGTCGCACGGGCGAATTTCGCCTCGCGCTGTACCGTGGCACCG
>JABLTQ010079176.1_pt1 | contig 38170 bp, 39 predicted proteins | sample 7160101 | NCBI WGS metagenome assembly JABLTQ01 (sample SAMN14651228, study PRJNA627086) | human gut metagenome | isolation source: feces | host: Homo sapiens
CTATGGGCTGGCGTTTAGAAGCGTTCAAGGCTGCCATCAGTGGGCGGCCTGACCGGATGCAGCAGTTCTTCACGTCCCGCATGACGTCGCCGCCTGACCGGAACACGCAGGAGTTCCTGGCGACCTATGCCCGCAGTCCGCGGCTGTCGCCGGTGACGAAGATCGCCACCGATCTGTCGAACGTCCCCGGCAAGCTGTTCAGGGTAGCAGCCAACGGCGACAAGGACGAGATCACGGACCACCCCTTCCTGGACTTCATGGCACGTCCAAATCCGCTGCCGTTTATGACGCGCAGCGCATTGTGGAAGGTCCACGAGACCTACCTGATGATCAAGGGCGAGGGCGCAGCCATCATCGAACGCGACGCAGCGGGCTACCCCGTCGAGCTGTGGCCGATCCCGCCGCACTGGATGACCGACATCCCGCGGCTGGACTTCCCCTACTACATAATCCGCAGCCGCGACGGTCTGCAAATGACCGTCCCCATCGAAGACGTGTTTCTGGTACGGCAGCTGAATCCGCTGGACCCCTACGGCCGCGGCCTGGGCGACGCCGAGGCAGTGGCCGACGAGATTGAGACCGACGAGTACATGGCGAAGTGGGCGAAGAAGTTCTTCTGGAACGACGCCACACCGCCCGTCCTTATGTCGGCCCCAGGCATCACGCAGGACGAATACAACCGCTTCAAGGCGGCCTGGGACGATCAGCACCGCGGCGTCGGCAACGCGCATAAGATGGGGATCATCCCCCGTGACGTCACCGTCAACAAGCTGGTGGACAGCCAGCGCGAAATGGACTTCACGCAGAGCCGCAAGGACCTGCGCGACGGAGTGAACGCCCACTTCGGCGTGCCGCCTGAAATCCTGGGCATCGTCGAGAACAGCAACAGAGCCACGGCGACCCAGGCGAAGATCATCTACGCAGAGAACGTCCTGACGCCGCGCCTGCTGGCGCGACAGGACGCCATCAACACGCAGCTGCTGCCCGCCTGGGGCGAGGACCTGCTGTGGGAGTATGACGACATCGTGCCGGAGGACACCGAGTTCCGGCTGCAAATGTCTAACGCCGGTTTGTCCGGCAGCGCCATCATGGTGGACGAATGGCGCGAGCAGAACGGCTTCGATCCGCTGCCTAACGGCGCGGGCCAGGTCCTGTTCGTGCCCTATGCTTCCATCCCGACGAAGCCGGAGGAATTGACACAGACCATGCGCGAAAGTGGCGGCCTGACGCCTTCAGAAGATCTGTTCCCCCCAAGCGGAACGCCGCCTGAAACGCTGACTGGAGCCAAGGGCGTCAGCAGACGCCGCCAGCAGATCGCGCACCGCGACCGGATGCGGGCGCTGCTGACGCAGGAACGCGCAGCGCGTCAGACGGTAAACCGCTTCTTCACGTCGCAGCTGTCGGAGATCACCGCCGCCATGGAGAGCGGCAGGAAGGACGCCAGCGAGGACTTCTGGCAGCGGATCAGCAGCGGCCAGGGCCTGACGTTCGACGTGACGGCCATCAGAGCGGCGGCCATGGACGCGCTGAATCAGCTGATCGACTGGAATCAGCAGGACGAGGCGCTTCTTCGGACGCTGAATCCTGTGTGGGAGGAAGCGTTCAACACCGGCGCGAAGTCCATCGAGCAGAACTTCGGCATCACAGCCGTGCGCGCCCCACGCCTGACGGACTACCTGCGCCAGCAGGGCCTGAAACGGGTGCGCGGCATCAATGAAACGACGCGCGACAAGATCGCCTCCGCGCTGGCGGACGGCATCGAGGCGGGCGAAAGCACCGCCCAGCTGGTGAAGCGCATCCAGCAGCACCTGCCTGATATGCAGGCAGAACGCGCCGCAGCCATTGCGACCAGCGAAGCCCACACCAGTATGCAGGCGGGCAGCTTCGCGCAGATGCAATACGGCGGCTGCACAACAAAAACGTGGATCACGGCGGGCGACGAAGACGTCAGAGACAGCCACCGCAGCCAGAACGGCGTCACCGTCCCCATCGACCAGCCCTTCCCGAACGGGCTGATGTATCCCGGCGATCCGTCCGGCTCGCCGGGCGAGATCATCAACTGCCGGTGCGATATGATCCCCGGCGATCTTTAGGAGGTGATCGAAGGTTGAGAATGAAGCGGCTGCAAATCAAGGCAGAGAACGTAACGGATCAGGGCATCTTCACCGGCCACGCTTCGGTCTTCGGCGTCGTGGACCTGGACAACGACGTTGTGGAGCCGGGCGCGTTCGCAGAATCCATTGCAACCGGCACGGCTGCGGCTGGCGTGCTGATCTTCGGGCAGCATGACGACCGCAAGGAGCCGCTGGGCAGATCGATGGAGCTGCGGGAAGACGCCACGGGCCTGTTTGTCAAGGGCCAGATCAGCGACACCGCCATGGGCCGCGACTACCGCCAGCTGATCAAGGACGGCGTTCTTGATCAAATGTCCATCGGTTACGTCGCCCAGGAATACGACGTAGACACCAACAACGTCCGGCACCTTCGCAAAGTGGACCTGTTGGAGATCAGCATCGTAAACTACCCCGCGAACACAGAAGCAAAAATTGAAAGCTACAAAGGAGGACACACGCAAATGAAAACCGCAAAAGAGCAGACCCCCGCCACCAAGGAAGTCAAGGAAGAGACCGGAGCCGAAGGCCAGGCCGTCACCATGACCGAGGAACAGCTGGCGCAGCTGCTGGAGCAGGCCGCCGAGAGCGGCGCGACCAAGGCGCTGAAAGCTGCCGCCGACGCTGCTGACGACGAGACCAAGGACGACCCCGCCGACGACGAGACCAAGAACGACGACGGCAAGGATGATGAAGCCAAGGCTGCTGCCCCTGCCGCCAAGGAAGCCAAGGCTGCCCCCGCCCGCGGCACCGCGCAGCGCAAGTATGCGAGCATCTACATGAATACCGGCCGCACGGATAAGGAAGAAAAGTCCGGCCTTCCTGCTGGCATCGGCTGGGTGCGCTTCCAGAAGTGCATGATGCGCGCGAACAAGGACTACGACATCGCGGCCAGCATCGCCCGCAAGGAGTACGGCGACGGCTTCCTGGAGCGCCAGATCAAGGCCATGTCTGTCACAGCCCCGACTGACGGCGGCTACCTGGTCCCCGAAGTCTACGCCAGCGAGATCATCCCCCTGCTGCGCGACAAGGCCATCATCCTGCGCCTGGGCGCGACGGAGCTGCCCATGGATCGCGGCAACATCAACATCCCGAAAATGACCAGCGGCGTCAGCGCGTCCTATGTCGGCGAGCTGCGCAAGGCCAAGGCGTCCAAGGCCAAGTTCGGCAATGTCCGCATGTCCAGCAAGAAGCTGATGTGCAAGGTGTTGATCAGCAACGACCTGATCCGCTCCAACGCATACGGCGCGGACCAGCTGATCCTGAACGACGCCACCACTGCCATGGCGCTGGCGATGGACCGTGCCGCCTTCCTGGGCAAGGGCACCGAGTTTGAGCCGACGGGCCTGTTCAATATGGCTGGCATCCCGACCATCGACCTGAACGCGGCTCCCGACGAGACTACGACCGGCAAGATGCTGGCAACGCTGCTGCAGAACAACGCCGACACCAGCAAGCTGGGCTGGGCCTTCAACGGCTTCGCGTGGGAGGCGTTCTACAATGTCGTCCAGGCGGCGTCCGGCCTGTACCTGTACCGCGAGCAGATGGACAACGGCAAGCTGAACGGCCACGAGTTTGCCGTCAGCAATCAGCTGCCCAACGGCTCTGGCAGCAACCGCCCCACCAACGTGGTGCTGGGTAACTTCTCCGAGTTTATGATCGGCCGTCAGGGCAGCATGGAATCCGAAATGTTCCGCGAGGGCACCGTCACCGACGAGGACGGCAACACCATCAGCGCTGTGGATCAGGACTGCACGATCCTGCGCATCATCGACCTGCATGACTTCGGCATCCGCCACGAGGAATCCTTCGTGATCGGCAAGAACATGCAGACGGAGAAATAAGGAGGGCAACGACATGAAGAAGAAACTGATTGACAGCTGCCGCGTGCGCCCCTACACCAGCGGCGCGGCCATTGACCGCCAGAACTTCGGCAGCGCGGTGCTGGGCCTGAAAGTGGCAGCGGCCACCGGTTCGCCCACCGCTGCGGCGCTGAAGCTGGTGCTGACGGAGAGCGACGCCAGCAGCGGCACCTTCGCCGCGGTAAGCGACAAGCAGGCACTGATCGGCGGACTGCTGGATGCTGACGGCGCTGTCACTATGGACATCCCTGTTGCGGGCGGCGAGGCACAGATCGGCATCGACCTGACCGGCTGCAAGCGCTTCGTCAAGATCACGGGCACCGTCAGCTTTACGGGCGGCACCACACCTGCGGCGACTGCCACCTACGCGCTCGCCCTGGGCGATCCTGCGCAGGAGCCGGTGGAGTAAGCCATGGGGACGCCTACGCTGCGCACCAATGCGCTGACCACGTTGGAAGCATTGAAGCAGCTGCTGGGCATCGACGAGACCGATACCAGCCAGGACGGCGTGCTGATCCAGCTGATCAACAGGGCATCTGCCTCTATTGAGAACGCCCTGGGCAGGAAACTGCGCAGGAGTACCTACACGGAACGCGTGAAAGGGACCGGCAGCCAGTACCTGCTGGTGGAGAACTACCCCATCGTCGCGGTGGAGGAAATCAAGCAGGCCGGGGAGATCATAGACCCCGGCCTGTACGACATCACCGTGCGCGGCAATGCCGGTGTGATCTACAAGGACGACGGCTGGACCTATTACGGCTTCCCCCACGGCCTGACCGGCGACGCCATGACCGGCAGCCGGAACATCACCGTGCGCTACACGGCGGGCTATATCCTGCCGTGGGAGGCGACCGACGAAGCGCCTGCTGATCTTCCGGCAGACCTGGAGGGGCTGGCACAGGAAATGGTGCAGTACATCTTCGGGAAGCTGGAGAGCGGCGGCAGCAGCGGCCTGAAAGCCTTCTCCATTAGCGACGTCCGCTGGGAATGGTCCGACGAGACCCCATCGAGCTGGCAGGACATCATCAATCAATACAAGCGGGTGTGGCTATGAGTTCAGTCACACGGACCCACGACGACTGGACACCATGGTACGAGCGCACGAAGGCGGAGCTGGCGCGGCTGGCCGGTGCTGAAATACATGTCGGCATCCTGGGCAGCGCAGACAGCGAACTGCTTCGCATAGCTGCCGTGCATGAGTTCGGCGCAACGATCCACCCACGGAACGCCAAGAATCTGGCGATCCCGCTGCGGCCGGATATGAAGGGCAAAAGCCCACGCGACGTCGAGGGCGCTTTTTTTCTGGACAACGGCGAGAATCGCTTCATCTGTCGGAAGAAGGGCAAGAAGGGAGACCAGCTGGACTTTTTGTTCCTGCTGCTGCCGTCTGTGACGATTCCGGAGAGATCCTTCATCCGCGCCAGCTACGACGGAAACAAGGATGTGCTGGCGAAGGCGTGCGAGAACGCTGTGCGCCGTCTGATCCTGGGCGAGCTGACCGCCGATCAGGCTTGCCACAACATCGGCACCGCTGCCGTGGCAATCGTGAAGCGATACATGCGCACCGTGCAGCCGCCGAAAAGCAGCCTGACGCTGGCGAGCGCGCCGGGGAAAACCGCCCCGCTGGTCCAGACCGGACGGCTGCGCGACAGTATAACCTACGAGGTGACAGGACTATGAACAGACGCTTCGGGCAGCCCCGCCTGCCGCGCGGCATCCTGCACACCCTGACGGAGATACGCGCCCCTGCCCCGACCTACGACGTCGAGAACGGCGGACAGTGGGTACCAGGGACACCGGAGCGCATCGACTTCGAGGGCTGCGTGCTGCCTGTGTCGGAGGACGACTGGAAAACGGCTGCAGAGGGCACCTATACGGCAAACAGCCGGAAGATTTACACAAACGGCCATGTGCTGCGCATCGGCGGGCAGGTCTACGATCCGCAGGACGGCGCGACCTACACCGTGCGCGGCGATCTGGATCACGGCGTGATCCACCCGCTGCGCCGCTTCGTGGCCGACCGCAAGGGGGAGGCGGCATCGAAATGACGCAACGCGAACTGCGCAACATCATTGTCAAACAGCTGCACACATATCTGGCGGGGCCGAAGGTGGTGCTGTCGGATCAAACGGCACCGGAGGCCGACTACCCCCTGATCTACTACCAGAGCGTGCAGCAGCACATCCCAGGCGCTGCAAATATCACCACCGCCGCAGCGGACGGCGGCACGCTGACAAAATACCGGCGCGAACACGCGGAGGCCACATTCAGCTTTACCGCGTGCAGCTTTAACCGACAAGGCAAGGACGGCCCGATCAGCGGCGACGACGAGGCACTGGAGCTGGCGGACCGCGCGCAGGGCTTCTTCCTGTTCGCGGGGCGTCAGCTGCTGGCCGACCTGGGCGTCGTGGTGGTCCGCGTGGAGAACACGCAGAGCCGCAGCGCCTTCGATACCGACGAAACCGACCGGCGCTACGGCTTCGACGTGCTTTTCCGCTATGAGCGCGAAGACAAACGGGCGGTGCCTGCCATCAGCAAGCCGCCCATCACATTCACAAAGGAGGAATAACCTTGCAGGACATTATTGTTTATATCAGCCTGGACACCGCATCCAAAGAGAAGGAAACCCTTCTGCCGCTGATCCTGTCCTTTGAAGGCGCTTTTGCCTATAAGGAGTACAACAAGGCCGAGGACGTGGCGAAGGACTTCACCACCGCTTCGTCTCCCACGCTGGCAGCTGCGCAGAAGCTGTTCGACCAGATCAAGGTCGAGAACTGCCCCGGCCGCACCAAGAAGGTGGCAATCTTCGGCCTGGCGTCCGATTCTACAGCGAAGGCCGTCACCGACGCGCTGGACACCCTGCGTGAGACCAACGACGACTGGTACTTCCTGATCCCTGCCGGAGCTACTGACACAATCATCACGGCGCTGTCCACCTGGGCCAGCGCGACGGTCCTGACCCTGGCGCAGCTGGAGTCCGGCATGGTGGAATCTGAGAAGCTGCTGATCGCGCAGACCAAGACCAAGTCCCTGATCAACACCGCCATGAAGGCAAACAAGCAGACCGTGATCTGCTACAATCACGACGCCGACAACACGTCCATCCCCGCGGCGTGGGTAGGCCGCGTCGCCCCCAACTATCCGACCAGCGTCACCTGGAAGTGGAAGGAGCTGTACGGCATCCCCGTCACCGACGAGAAGGGCACGGACCGCGAAGACCTGCTGGAAGGCCGCTACAACATGTATATCGAACGCCACGGGCGCGAGTATATGAGCGAGGGCATCTGCACGGACGGCGACTTCATTGACACCGTGATCGGCCGCTGGCAGATCAAGCAGACCATGCGCAAGCGCCTGGTGAACGAACTGGTGGACACCGAGAACATCGGCTACGACGACGACGGCTTCGCGGCCATCGCTGGCGTCGTGATCGCGGCACTTGATGATGCTGTAGACAACGGCATCATTATGAAGCAGAACGGCAAGGGCTGCTACAATGTCGTGATCCCGAAGCGCGCCGACGCCACCGACGAGCAGGCCCGCAACCGCGTGATCCCGCCGATTGAATGGGAAGCCACCGTCCGCGGCGGCGTCCACGGCGTCAAAGTTACTGGCACCCTGACCGTCGCACTGGTGACGGCCAACGAATAAGGAGGGAAAATCCATGGTATTTGATCCTGAGAAAATCTCCCTGATCGTAGCTGGCGCAAAAGTGACCGGCTATGCTGACGGCAGCAAAGTCAGCGCGGAGCATAACAAGGACGCCGTGACCCCCACAACGGGCATCCAGGGCGACACCGTGTACGCTCTGAACGCCGACAGATCGGGCACGATAAAGTTTACCCTGTTCGGCTCCAGCGCGTCGCTGGTCCGCCTGCGCCGTCTGGCGCAGGATCGTGCGCAGGTGGCTGTCACGCTGCGCAACGCAAACGACGACGGCGGCTTCATCATCAGCCATCAGGACTGCCGCATCCTGAAAGTCCCGAAGTTCGAGGGCGGCGACGACAGCGGCTCCATTGAGGTCTCTATCTACGTCCCGACGATGGTGTTCAGAGACTGATGGGCCGCAAGCGCGGCACCCCGCAGCTGCGGGGGCGTTTACCGAAATACAACGCGGAGGGCATGGTAACATGCCCTCCGAACATTCCAGAAAGGTGGTTTAGATTCAAAATGGCAAGACACGAGACAGTTAATGTGCTGGGGATCGACTACGAATTGCAGAGCGTTTCCCCGCAGTGGTACTTCGAGCAGAACGACAAATGCGGCATGACCGGCAGCGGCAGCCGCGACACGGCGCGCTATATGGACATCATGTTCAAGAACGTCGTCACATCCCCGGCCAATGTGGCAAGCAAGGGCCTGAAAGCGTTCGAGGAAAACGAGGACATCGAAACGCCGGAGCTGCTGATCCGCGAGATCGAACGCTTTCTTCGACCGGGAAAGAAGTCCGGAAGCAGCGCAGCGGCGGGCGACAAGAAATAAACAGTTCTGGTTTATGCTTTTCGACGGCGACGGCCTGACGTACAGGGACCTGAAATCCATGGACATGGCCGAGTATTACGAGTGCATCGCCGCCAAGAAGATGTTTGTCCAGCAGCTGAAAGAACAACAGCAGAAAGAATAGGAGGGGTGTTATGGCAGACAGCCGCAGCCTATCCTTCGGGGTGCAGTTTGGAACAGACACCGCACCCCTAGACGAATTAAACGAAAAGCAGCGGAAGGCGCAGGAAGAAGCCGAGCGGACCGCCGACAAGCTGGAGCAGATCGGCACCAGCCTGACCGACGTCGGCACCCGCGCCACCGCTGCTTTTAACAACGTGTCCGGCGCGGGCACGAAAATGGGCACCAGCGTGCGCAGCGCCATGCTGGAGAGCATCAAGCAGGGCGACAGCCTTGCGAAGACGCTGCGCACCGGCCTGGGGGCCGCCGTCTCCAATGTCCAGGCAAAGTTCAAAGGCATGGGAGCGGCGACCAAAAGCGTGGCGACGGACATCGGGAACGCCTTCAAGCACCCGATCCAGACCATCAAGGCCACGCTGGGCAAGGCCCTGAACGGCGCGGAGGAAGACGCCAGGGGCCTGGGCACCCAGGCGGACGACACCGGCCGCAGGCTGGATGATATGGGCAAGAAGGGCGCGGGCGCGGGTGAAAACCTGGTCGGCGTTCTGAAAAAGGTGGCGGCAGCTGCCGCTGGCCTTGCCATCATCAAGAAAGGCGTCGAAGCGATCAAAGAGTTCTGCAGCACAGCCATTGACGCCGCAGCCAATGCGGAAGAAACAAACTCCAAGTTTGAGACCGTATTCAAAGGCGCTGCGGACGCCACAAACACCTGGGCCGAGAACTTCGCGGCCGCTGCGCACCGCAGCAAAAACGAAGTGAAGGGCTTCCTGGCCGACAGCGGTGCGATCTTCACGGGCATCGGCATGGGTGCGGAGGACGCGTCCGTCATGTCGGAAATGATGACCAGCCTGTCCTATGACCTTGCCAGCTTCAACAATCTGGCCGACGAGGACGCCTTCAACAAGCTGCGCAGCGGCCTGATGGGCGAGACCGAGGGCCTGAAAAGCATGGGCATCGTCCTGAACGATACGGCCATCAAGCAGTCCATGCTCCAGATGGGGATCACCGACGAGTTCAACACCCTGGACGAAGCCACGAAGGTGCAGGTCCGCTGGAACGCGATCCTGGCGCAGACCGGCGACGCGCAGCAGGACGTCACCCGCACGGCAGGCTCTTATACCAACAGCGTCAAGGGCGTCAAGGGTATATGGGCGGACTTCCTGGCCGATGCTGGCGCGAAGTTCACTCCCGTGCTGACGACCTTCTTCAACACGATCATCGACAGCTGGCCCACCATTGAGCCGATGCTCATGCAGCTGGTGGACCTGCTGGCGGACGGCCTGTCGCAGGCAATCCCGATTCTGGTGCAGCTGGGCAGCCAGCTGCTGCCTGTGTTCTGCGACGCGCTGGCGCTGATCTTCCAAGTGATGCAGCCGCTGATCCCTGTGATCGGAAATCTGGCTGCGACGCTGCTGCCCCCGCTGGCGTCGATCCTGTCCATGCTGGTGGGTGCGCTGTTGCCCCCATTGACCACGATCCTGAACGTCGTGTGCAATGACATCCTGGTCCCGCTCATGCCGATCATCTCCACGATTGCGTCGGCGATCCTGCCGCCCATCGCGCAGCTGCTGGGCGTTGTGGCCCCGCTGCTGCAAGCCATCGCCCCGATCCTACAGGTGATCGGCCAGATACTGACCGTCGTCGCCGATGTGATCGGCACGATCATCGGCTGGGTAGCTGACGGCGTGGGCGCTGTGGTGAACTTCTTCGACAAACTGTTCGGCGGCGCAAAGGAAGCGCAGGGCGGCATGGAGGACCTGGCCGAGAGTACCAACAGCGTGGCGTCGTCCATTCCGGACATCGGCACGATAGAAATGCCCGCGGTTGAAATTCCGGACACCAGCGCCTACACCGGCGCGATCCAGTCCGCGATGGACACCGCCCCGATCATGGCCGAGGAAAGCTGGGGGGCCGCCAAAGAGACGGCGACCAGCGGCCTGGAGGAAATCGGCACCAGCGCGAACGACACCTACGGCGCTATGGCGGCGCAGGCAGAAAGCGCGTGGGACCGCATGAAGACGGCGGCAGCCAGTGCCGTGTCGGCGACGATCACGGAGCTGCAAAAGCTGAAAAACGCCATCAACAGCGTGGGCAGCATCACGATCAGCACGGGCAGCGTTACTTCGACACCCGTGCAGGGCCACGCCAGCGGCACGAACGACTTCGGCGGCGGCCTGACCCGTATCAACGAACAGGGCGGAGAAATGGCGATTCTGCCGAGCGGCAGCCAGATCATCCCCGCGGATCAGACCGAGAACATCATCAACACGTCCCGCCACTCCAAGTCTGTCACCTTCGCCCCACAGATCAGCGTTACCATGTCCGGCAACGCCAGCGACGAGGAAAAGGAGCAGACGAAGGCGTGGTTCCTGCAAATGTGCCGCGACGCCTACCGGCAGATGCAGAACGAGGACACGAATATCGAGGCGCTGCAGGCGTCTCTGGCATAAGGAGGGGTGACGAATGTCTTATATTCTGAGCGGCGACAGCGGGACGGTGGTGTTCGACCGCACGGGCACCATCACCAACGAGTCCCCCACCATGTCCAGCCAGGTGACAAGCAACCCCATCGAGGGCGGCGGCAAGATCACCGACCACGCCGTTCTGGACCCGATCAAGTTCTCCATCACCGGCATCGTCTCCACCGCCGCGGGCTACGCGACGCTGGAGGCGATGTGGCGCAACCGCGACCTTCTGACCTATAGGGGCGCGGAGGCGTTCAACAATTTATTGATCATCAACCTGAAACGGACCCGCACCCCTGACAACGCTGCGGGCTTCGGCTTCACCGTGAGCTTCCAGCAGATCACGATCACGTCGGCTGCGTTCGTTGACATTCAGGCCCCAGCCATGAGCCAGCAGGACGCCAGCGCGCCGGTGGCGGCGTCAGCTGCCAAGTCTGCGAAGTCCACCACGCAGAACGGGCTGGTGACAACGGGCAGCGATTATGCTGCCTATGTGGCGAGCTTCAACAGCAAGAACACAAACCCGTCTGTGGCGACGGGACGGACAAACCCCAGCTATGCGGGGTACAACAGGGAGGCGATTAAGTGAAATTGATCGAGAGCGGACAGGAAATCCGCTTCATCGACGTTGACAGTGATCGTGTTCCCTGTTCGTTACTGGTGAAGCTGACGGACCGCACCTACCGCATGACGTTCGCCTACAACGAAACGGCGGACTTCTTCACCGTCAGCCTGGAGATCAGCAACAGCGGCGGCAACACGCCGCTGGTCTACGGCGAAGTGCTTCGCTACGGCAAGCCACTGTTTGAAGCCTTCAACGACGAACGCTACCCGCTGCCGGTGATCTGCCCGCTGTGTCTGACCGGCGACGAGATCGACACGATCACCTACGACAACTTCGGCACGAAGGTGCGCCTGTACCTGTTCGACCGGCCAGGGGGTGAGAACTGATGCGCATGTGGCTAAGGCAGGCCACCCTGACGCTGGGAAGCAATCAATACACGCTGGACGGGCTGAACTTTTCCTTCAAGGTGCAGTTCGAGGATCGCGCGAAGGTATCGACTGCGCAGCTGGAGGTCTACAACCTGTCCCCGTCTACAAGGGCGTCGCTGAAAAAGGGCGACGCCGTCATTATCACCGCGGGCTATAAGGGCGACGTCGGCTGCATCTTCGTCGGCGCTATCGCGGACTATTCCCACCAACACGAAAACCTGGACATCATCACCAAGATCACGGCGGCCGACTGCCTGGAGGAATGGCTGGGCACCTACGTCAACAAGACCTACAAGGCGGGGATGTACGCCAAGGACATCGTCGACGACCTGCTGAACATCTTCGGCGTGGAGGTGGCGATGGTGAAGCTGGCGGAGAACAAGCACTACCCAGGCTGCCGCGTCTGCCGTGGGAAGCTGAAAGATGTGCTGACAGAGATCGCCTGCAGCGACTGCAAGTCCAGGCTGGTGATCCGCTGCGGGCAGATCATCATAAACCCGCCAGAGGAAGGGATCACGACCGGATATCTGCTGACGCCGCAGACGGGCCTGCTGAAATCGGCATCGACATCAGAGAGCCAGAACATCAACACGAAGACCACGGCGACGGAGAAGACGCGCAGCCAGCAGGCAGAAGATGAGGGCAACCTGTCCCGCGACTGCCTGCTGAATTACCACATCGGCGTCGCCGACAAGATCGTGATCCGCGACAGCCAGACCAACGGCACCTTCATGGTGGTCTCCGGTGTCCATGAGGGAACGCGGTCCGGCAACTGGAAAACTACTGTGGAGGTAAAACCGGCATGAGCTACGGAAGCAGACAATCGGACCTGCGCGCCGCTGAGAGCGAAAAGAACAGGGCAGGCGTCCGCGTCTCCATGCCTGTCAAGGTCCTGGCTTTTTATCCTGACAAAATGACCGTGGACGTGCAGCCACTGGTGAAGGAGAGCATCGACGGCCAGTACGCCAGCGCGGCTCCACTGATGGGGCTGCGCGCCGCCTGCCTGTGTGCGGGCGAGTTCACGATCCGCCCGTGGTACAAGCGCGGCGACGTCGGCTGGGTGATCGTTTCGGACTTCGACGCCGATGCAGTTCTTCAAACCGGCGCGGAGGCGGAGCCAAACACGGCCCGCAATCATGCGCCGGAGGACGGGCTGTTCGTCGGCGGCGTCTGCCCGGACGGGAAGGCCCCGACCGGCCTGCCAGGCAACGCCGTTGTGGTAGCAGCTGGCGGCACCTATATCGCCGTTTCTGCTGATGGTGTGAAGATCAACGGCAATGTCACCGTGACCGGCACGCTGTCGGCTGGCGGTATTGAAATGACGACGCACACGCACCAAGGCGACAGCGGCGGCACGACGGGCGGCCCACAGTAAGGAGGCCAAATGGAGAACATCACACTGAGAATTGACCAGGAGACGCAAGACCTGGTACTGGACGACAGCGGAAGCCTGGAGCTGATCGGCGACGCCGAAACCGTCGCCCAATGCGTCCGGCTGACGCTGGAGACCTTCAAGGGTGAGTGGTTCCTGGACACAGACCACGGCACCGACTATGACCAAATCATCGCGGACGGCGACGGCGACGCTGAAACCGTCCTCCGCACGGCGATCTTCCAGGAGACCAACGTGCAATACATCGACAGCCTGACCGTGACGCGCAGCGGCCGCAGCATCGCCGCGGCCTTCACCGGACGGCTGAAAGATGGGACCCCCATCAGTCTGGAGGTGAAAGCGTGAACGACAACTGGGGATTAACTGAACGCGGATTCCTTCGGCCGAGCTATGCGGACCTGCTGGACGCCTTCGAGGTAAAGGCGAAGGAGCTGTTCGGCAGCACCGTCAACCTGTCCGTCCGCAGCCCGCTGGGCATCTTCCTGCGCATCTTCGCGTGGTTTGCCGGTCTGACCTGGCAGCTGGCCGAGGACGTCTACAACAGCGGCTTCATTGATACGGCTGCGGGCGTCAGCCTGGCCCGCCTGGGCGCGTTCATCGGCATCCGTGTACTGGCGGCGCAGAAAGCGACCGGCAGCATCACGATCACCGGCGACGCCGGTGCGACGATCTACGCGGGCTTCATTGTGCAGGCACGCAACAATCAGCGCTTCGTCACCCTGGAGGACGTGACCATCAGCAGCAGCGGCACGGCCACCGTGCCGATCCAGGCGTTTGAGGCAGGACCGGACGGAAATGTGGCCGCGGGGACGATTGACACCGTTGTCACGCCGCTGGCGGCTGCGATCAGCGTCACCAACGCTGCGGCAACCGTGGGCGGCAGAAATCGCGAGACGGATCAGGAGTTCCGCGAGCGATACCTGTCGAGCGTGGACAAGCCGGGCGGCAGCAACACCGACGCCATCCGCGCACAGCTGCTGGAGGTGCCGGGCATCGTCACCGCTGTTGTGTGGGAGAACGAAACAGACGAGACAGACAGCGACGGCCTGCCGCCGCACAGCATCGAGGCCATCGTCTACGGCGGCACAGACGCCAATATAGCGGCAGCCATCCACGCGCGGAAGGCTGCGGGCATCCAGACCTACGGCGGGCAATCAGCGCAGGTGCTGGACGCCAGCGGCAAGCTGCGGACGATCAAGTTCTCCCGCCCGACGCCGGTGCTGATCTATGTGCAGATCAGCGACCTGGTGACATCCGACGCCTATGCGGGCGACGCAGCGTTGAAGGCTGCCATCGTCGAGTACATCGGCAGCGCAGCTGGGGACATCGCGGAAAGTGGTCTCGCCATCGGCGAGACGGTTTACTATAACCGGCTGATGTGCCCTGTGAATAACACGCCGGGCGTGGTGGACTATACGTTGAAAGTCAGCACGGACGGCAAGACCTGGAGCAAGAACAACATCGCCATCGACGCCAGAAAGAAGGCAATCACCGGCACGGACAAGGTGGTGATCGTGACGTGATCGTTCTGGTGCTTAAAATGCTGGAGAAGCTGACCGGAGCCTACACGAAGGACCCCGACAGCCTGATCGGTAAGCTGTTCCAGCTGTTCGCGTCCGCCCTGTGGGGCGTGGAAGACACGCTGCAGGTGATCGCCGTCTGGCGTGGGATCGACAACGCCAAGGGCACGACCCTGGACCGCATGGGCCGGAACTTCGGCGTCCGGAGGGACGGAGCCGATGACCGCTTCTATCGCCTGATGATCAAGGTAAAAGTCACGGCGCTGCTGTCTGGCGGCGACGTGGACACCATCATCACGGCCACCAGCGTGCTGTTCGACATTGATCCGGAGCAGGTGGAGGTTGTCGAGCTGTTCCCCGCGAAGTGCCGCGTGATCATGGACGAGGCCGACATCGCGCCGGAGTACATCGCGTATGCGGCCAACACCGCGCCGATCATCAAGCGGATCATGGCCGCGGGCGTCGGAAAAGAGATTTACTTCCGCACTCCGGTGAAGACGGGCGGCACGGTCTACGCGGGGGCCACACTTTTGGAGGACATCACGCTGACCATCCCGCCATACACGAACAGCTTCGCCACCGCGGGCCGCTTCGGCATCGGCGTGGCGCTGTTCGAGGAAATCACAATGCAGATCAAAACAAAGGAGGACTAAAACATGGCAGAAGGATCTGTTATCACCGAAAAGGGCCGCGCGCTGCTGGGCAAAATCCTGGCAACGAACAGCACCCTGAATATCACGGGCGCGCAGATCGGCAGCGGCGACCTGCCTGCGGGAACCCCACCCGCCAGCATGACGGCGCTGGCGTCCTACGTTATGGACGCGACCATCGTCGCCATCAGCACCCCCGCAGCGGGCGAAGTCAAGGTCGTGCTGCAGGTGCTGTCCAACGACGTGGAAACGGCGTTTCTTGCCAAGGAAGTTGCGCTGCTGGCGTCTGATCCTGACGAGGGCGATGTGGTCTATTGCTACGTTCCCATGCAGGACGACCCCGTGCAGATGCGCGCGGCCGGAGACGTAGTCGGCAAACTGCTGACGATGGAGATCAGCATGATCGTCAGCAATGTCGCCAACGTTACGGCCGTGATCAGCCCGGAAGGGCTGGTCCGCCGCAAAGAGCTGGAGAAGTACGCCCTGGTGACGCACAGTCATGTGATCGCGGACATTCAGGGCCTGCAGGAGCTGCTGAACAGCCACCAGAACAGCATCGACCTGCTGACGGACCTGATCAGCGGCGACATGCCGGGCGGCATCAACTTCGCCCTGGACTTCGCTGCGCTGTCCAACGTCTCTGTGGCGGACGGCGTCTGGAACAAATCGGGCCAGTACGTTTCCGCATGATCAGGATCGCCTGCAGCGACAGCGAGGCCAGCTGCCTGATCGCATCCCTTATTACTGAAGTCGCTATGCCCTGCCCCTGCGAGGGCGGCCCGCTTCGCATCTGCGGGACCGGGCCGGACGGCGCGCCTGCGGAGGTGCGCATCCTGGGCGGCGGCGTGTACGAAATCGAAGGGCCAACGGCTGAAACCGTTGCTATTATCCGCGAAAGAAGGTGCCTGTATTGAGTGAGCGCAAAGACCAGGAACTGACGATCATCACGAAGGCCAGAGACCTGGTGGACGAGACCATGAGCCGGACGAAGAAGTTCGACAAGCGGCTTCGCTTCACGCTATCCAACCGGATCGACGAGAAGGCACTGGACGTTCTGGAGGCCATCGTGGAAGCAAACGAGATCAACCCCGCCATCGAAACCGACCCGCAGCGGCGCGCCAAATTGTGCATGGTGCGCTTCGACCTGCAAACGTCTGCACTGACAGGCTGCAAGATGCTGCTGATCTTCCTGGACATCGCAAAGACCCACGGGCAGATCGACAACCGCGCCTGCGAGTTCTGGACGAAGCGGGTGCTGGACGTGAAGTACATGACAGCGGCCTGGAGAAAGAAAGACGCCGCGCGATTCAGATAGAGACCCGCAAAACCGAAAGGGTAGGCTTTATATGCACTGGAACTGGCGGCTGCGGTCCCCGAACTCTGGCAACGCGAACAACGTCCGCAACGTCAATTCGGACGGCAGCGAGAACAACAACAACGCGTACAACGGCAACGTCGGCGTCCTGCCGCTTCGATGGATTTACCGAGACCGAGTAGCCCGTGCGGCGAAAGCAGAGGCCCATCATCAAAGGAAAGCCTATCCTATCCAACGGAAGGAGGATAAACACATAGCACCGACGCCTGGCACCACGCAGCTGCGCGGCGCTGGGCTGCCAGCGGTGCTTCACCACTATGGGCAAAGACTACGAAAGAATATGTGAATGGGGAAACCTGTACGACGCGTATCTGAAAGCACGCCGCGGCAAGCGGTGGAAGAACAGCGTCGCCAAGGTGGAAGCGTCGGCGCTGGAGGCCGTCGCGCTGATCCAGCGGGAATTGCAGACCAGGACCTACCGGCCGGGCGGCTATCGCGCGTTCTACGTCTACGAGCCGAAGCGCCGCCTGATCCAGACGAACAGCTTCAAGGACAAGATCGTCCAGCACGCCTTCTGCGATCAGGTCCTCTATGACGCGCTGACCAAGCCCTTCATCCTGGACAACTACGGCAGCCAGGTGGGGAAAGGCACGCACTTCGGGCTGAATCGGCTGCGCGACTTCATGCGTGAATACTACCGCAAAAACGGCTTTTCTGCTGACGGCTGGGTGCTGAAAGCAGACGTCCGCCACTACTTCCAATCCATCCGGCCCGACGTGCTGAAAAAGGACGTTGCGAAGTATCTGCACGACCCTGACTGTCTGGCGCTTGCCTGCCAGATCATTGACAGCACGCCGGACCCGCTGGGCATCCCCATCGGGAATCAATCGTCCCAAATCTTCGCGCTGCTATATCTGAATCAGCTGGATCACCTCTGCAAAGAGCAGCTGCGCTTCCGGTATTACGGCCGATATATGGACGACTTCTACATCATCTGCGAGAGCAAGCAGCGGCTGCAGGAGGCCCTGGTGGTGATCCGGCAGCACCTGGCCGAGCGCGGGCTGGAGCTGAATCAAAAGACAAACATCTTCCCGCTGCGCAACGGCCTGGACTTCCTGGGCTTCCACACCTACATCGACGACGCCGGGCGTGTGATCCGCAAGGTGCGTAAATCCAGCAGAGACCGCATGAAGCGGAAACTGCGAAAGTATGCCGCGCTTTACCAACGCGGCGAGATCGACCGCGAGAAGATCGCGGAGAGCTACACCAGCTGGCGCGCCCATGCCCTGCACGGGGATTGCAGGCAGCTGGTGGCAAAATACGATCAGCAATTCCTATCAATATTTGAAAGGAGACCCGAACATGTCCAAGAAGATCAGCACTCTGGCCGTGGGTGCTAAGGTACGCGACCCGCTGTCGAAGTATTACGGCGTCCCCGTGGGCTTCCAGATCGCGGACAAAAATCACGCGGGCTATCCCGCAAACAGCACGACGCTGGCCGCGGAAAAGATCCTGTGCCTGAAAGCCTTCGACGCGAAGGAGAGCGGCGGCAACAGCGACCGACAGAACTACGGGAACAACCGCTACAGCCTGGCGAATATCCGTCAGTGGCTGAACAAGTCCGGCACCAACTGGTACCAGGCGCAGCACAGCTACGACCGCGCGCCCGGTTCCAGCTACGTCTGGAGCGGCTACAACGCATACGACACCGAGGCGGGCTTCAAGACCGGCTTTTCTCCACAGTTCCTGGCTGCGATCCTGCCAACCACGCTGACCGTGGCGAAGCCCACAACGGACGGCGGCGGCAGCGAAACCGTGACCGACGACTTCTTCCTGCCGTCCAAGCAGGAAGTGGGCCTCGGCTCTGAGAACGGCATCGCCGAGGGATCGCTTCTGGCGCTGTTCAACAGCAACAACAGCTCCCGCCTGCGCACCTGCACGCCGCAGGCCATCGCAAACAGCAACTATACCAACAACCCCAGCAGCGCGGACAACTGGTACTGGCGGCTGCGGTCCCCGTACTCTGGCTTCGCGAGCAACGTCCGCTACGTCTATTCGGTCGGCGGCGGGAACAGCATCGACGCGTCCGTCGGCTTCGTCGGCGTCCTGCCGCTTTGTAATCTGTCCTCTGATACCTTGGTATCTGACGAGCCTGACTCCGAAGGCTACTACACGATTCAGTGGAATCAGGCCCCGACTACGCCCCCCGGCATCACCGTACCGGACAGCGTAAAGAGCGGGAAAGACGCAGCGATCAGCTGGGCGGCGTCCACCGACCCGGAAAGCGACGACATCACCTACCAGCTGGACCGCTGGAGCAACAACACGAACGCATGGGCCACGATCTACACCGGCAGCAACACCAGCTTTACCGACACCGGCATCACCACGGCGATGGACAGCGTACAGTGGCGCGTCCGCGCGAAGGATAGCAAGGATGCGTACAGCACCTATACGACGAGCCAGGCCAAGACCGTAACGCACAACGCCGACCCGACCGTTTCCGGAGCCGACGCCAACCTGGGCGCGGTGACGTCGCCCCCATCCAGAGCCTACACCGTGGGCGATGTGGACAACGGCGACACCTTGACCATCGTGGAGGCGCTGGACGGCAGCGAGGTGCGCACCATTGCGGACGCGGAGCGCGGAAAGACCTACACCTTCGGCCTGACGGCCGCACAGTTTGCGGCGCTGGCTGCTGGTGAACACAGCATGACGATCACCGTCACCGACAGTGCGGGAAACAGCGCGACGCGCGTCGTGACCTTCTCCCGCAGCATCACGATGATCAGCGTGCAGCGCGACGCCATCGAAACGGACGCCATGGCCGAAAAGATCCTTATTTCCGCGCGCTTTTTGGGCGCGGAGAACAATCTGACCGTGGAGGCGTGCAACAACGCGAAGGACGCCACGCCGACGTGGGAGACCGTCACCCCTGGCCGCAAGCACCTGTTCACGAACAAGACGAAGACGGCAACGAAGTGGGCTGTGGGCGTCCGTGTGAAACTGACGAAGGCGAGCACCAGCGACACCATCGCGCTGTACGGCGTAAGCGGCTCTTACCTGTAAGGAGGGAAAAGCATGAATCTGACAGCAGCCAGAGAACTGAACAAGCAGGAAGAAGCGCAGCAGCAGCTGCATCTGTGGGCGGCGATTTTAGCCACCCACGACGCACTGATCGCGGGCGGTCTGACCGGCCTTCCTGCGGTCCATGTCGAACGCGCAAAGGCGGCGCTGCTTCGCGCCGGAGATAAGGACGCGGGCGACTACACAGACACGGAACTGCGCGCGATCACTGTCACAAGCGGCGCACGCGTCTGGTCTGAGATCGACGACGGCGACCCGATCTTCCGCAACGAAGCCGTAGTCGGCAGCAACGGCGACCTTTACATCACCACGCAGCAACACTACAAGCGCAGCGACCTTCTGCCCGGCAGTACGGCGGCCAGGACGCTGTTCCGCCTGCTTCGCACAGAGCCGGAGGACAGCACCGTGCTGGACTTCGTGTGGGGCGAGTTAGTCCCCTATGGCGTGAAGCGCAGGGACCCGCAGGACGGCAAGGTCTACACACCGATCCACGAGCAGGGCGTCACGCTCTACGAGCCGCATTATCCGCATCTGGTGCCGTCCGAATACAAGCTGGTCGAGGACAGCAGCGGCGGAGACGGCGGCGACGATACCGTGCCGCGCTGGGCTGATCTGGAGGACGGCCACACCTTCAACGTCGGTGACAGATTCAGCGACTACGGCAAGACCTACGAAGTGCTTCGACAATTCTTCAAAGCAGACAGCTACCGCCCGCCCGCTCTGATCGGGGACTTCTACCAGCTGGCGGAGTAAGGAGGAAAGCATGAACATTAAAGGCATCGACGTGTCTGTATGGCAGGGCAAGATCGACTGGAAGAAAGTCAAGGCGAGCGGCATTGTGTTCGCCATGATCCGCGTCGGCTATGGCAGCAGCCAGGGCAACGACTGCAAAATGGACACCTATTTCAAGGCCAACGTGGAGGGCGCACTGGCCGCGGGCGTAGAGGTGGGCATCTACTTCTATAGCTACGCAAAAAGCGCCCAGGCGGCCGCCAGAGAGGCGGCGTGGGTAGTGGAGCAGATCGCCCCGTATAAGGGCCGCATCCTGTACCCCGTCGCCTACGATCTGGAGGATAGCAAACAGGCAGGGCTGGGGCGCGATGTGCTGACCGCTATGGTGACGGCCTTCTGCACGACCATCGAAGCTGCGGGCTATTATGCGTCGTTCTACTGCAACACCAACTGGTGCAAGAACATGCTGAACATGGACGACCTGAAAGGCTTCGATCTGTGGCTGGCGCAGTGGGCCAGCCAGCCGACGACGGCCTACAGCTTCGGCATGTGGCAGCGCAGCAGCTCTGGCAGTGTGGCGGGCATCAACGGGCGCGTCGATCTGGACGTCGCGTACAAGGACTATGCGGCCATTATCAAGCGCGCAGGACTGAACGGGTACAAGGAGACCGCACAGCCTGAAAAGGAGCCGGAGAAGCCCGCCCAGCCCACGGAAGCGCCTGATGTGAACGACACCCGCAAGAAGATCGTCCAGAAGGCCATCGGCGAGCTGGGCGTGTGCGAGCCGACCGGCGACGACAAGTATATCCGGTGGTACAACACGGAGGTCCTGAAAACATGGAGCCTGCCGCTTGATGCGGCGTGGTGCGCTATGTGGGTAAGTTACGTCACCAACTATCTGGCAGGCATCGCCCGCGACATTGTGAAGCCCTACTGCGGATGCAGCACCGGCATGGCCTTCTTTAAGGCGCAGGGCGTCTTCCATCCTTCGGCGGCCTGCGGCGGCACATACACCCCGCTGCCTGCTGACATCGTCTTCTTCAAGGATAAGAAATCCACCGCAGAAAGCACCCACACGGGCCTGGTGGAGTATGCGAAAGACGGTGTTCTGCACACCATCGAAGGCAATACCAGCAACGCCGTGAAGCGCCGCCAGTACGATCTGAACGACACCTACATTGTGGGCTATGCGGCCCCGGACTACGGAAAGGAGAACATCGACAGCATGACCAAGGCCGAACTGAAACAGCTGATCCGCGAAGTGATCGCAGAAGACAACCCCACCTATGCGGACCTGAAAGACGTGCCCGCCTACTGGCAGGAGCAGGCGAAGGCGCTGCTGGACGCCGGAGCCGTCAACGGCGGCACCCCTGCGGACGTCAACCCCACTGATCTGAATCTGCGCCACGAGACGCTGAAAGCTGTGATTATTGCGTCGCTTTACCACGACGCAAACACCCCCGAAAAGTGATCATAAAATCCCGCCATTCAGGCGGTAAAATTAAGGAGGAAAAACACCATGAAAAACACCACCAAAAAGGCCCTGAAAGCGATGCTCATTTTGACCATGCTGGTGACGCTCTGTGTGGCGCTTGCAGCGTGCGCACAGACCACCGAAACGGGCGCTACCGACCCCATCGTTCTGGAGCTGGTGAACGTCGGCCTGGACATTCTGGCGAAGGCTGCCATCGCGGCCATCGGCCTGGCAGGCGCGTGGGCGACCGCCAAGATCGGCCAGAACAACAAGCTGGCCAACATCAAGGCTGCCATCGGCCAGGTGACGCAGGCGGCGCAGACAACGGTCGGCGAATTACAGCAGACCACCGTCGAAGCGATGAAGGCGGCGGCAGCTGATGGCAAGCTGACCGAGGACCAGATCAGGACACTGAAAGCCGATCTTTTGCGCATGACCAGAGAGAAGCTGGCGGAGCCTACCGTGCAGCTGCTGGAGGCGGCGAAGCTGGACATTAACGCCATGATCCAGGGCGCTGCCGAGGACCTGATCAATCAGATGCACACGACGCAGCAGCTGATCGCTGAGGAACTGATCGTGGAATAAGGCGACAAGAAGGGCGACCGCAAAACGCGGCCGCCCTTCGCTTTTTATGCAGAATGTTATGCAGGCGTTATATTTGACACGGAACGCGCGCGGTTTGCCAGCGAGCGCGCGCCGCTACAGTCGGCGCAGCCATAGGTGTCGTAGATGTTCAGAAGCAGCTTGAGCGCGTCTTTTGCCGACGCTGCCTCGCTGAGCAGGACCGTGGGAATGTCGCCCTCTTCAATGCCGGCGGGTTTGCCGTTTTCCTGCGCCCAACCGGCGTTGCGGTAGGGGTCGACGGACAGAACGGCGTCGTTTCCGGAGATCGTTTCCGTGGCGGAGACGGACACGCCCTTTTCATTTGTACCGAACTCGGTATAGGAGGCATGCTGTGCATTTTCCTCGCCGCACTCGGGGCAGACGCCATCGTAGACGTTGTCGTTTTTGAAGTACGTGAAGCGGTAGCTGGGGTGGGACAGCTCATAGGTAAACGGTCCGTATTCCGGGCAGCCGCGGTAGGTGCCGCTGTAAGCGCCGGATTCGCTGACGAACCAGAGCTTGTTCATGTCCGAGCCGTAGTCCTCACTGCGGGCGATAAAGCGCGTGTTTTCCTGCGTAAGATTTGCGCCCGCATAGATCGTGGTGCAGGCAGAGGCTGTGGTAAGCGCGGAGGCGATCACGCCCGCGGCGCAAAGCGCACCGGCAAGTACCCGCTTCATGGTGAAATTCTTCATAGCTTCCTCTTTTTCTTTTCGATGGGCAGCGTACGCCGCCGGTATTCTGATACGCTAATGAACTGATACGCTAATTGTTTAGCCGACTAAATTATAGCACGTCTCGCAAAAAAAGAAAGCCCGCAGTTCCGACAAAAAAGACGAAGGCGCATCTTGCACCTTCGTCAATTTCTCTAAATGTCTGCGCTAATCCACCATCACGCGCTCGACGCCTGTGCAGCACCGCATTTTTGCGTCGATCGTAAAGACCGCGCCGCAGAGCCTGCACGGTCCACCCGCCGGCTCATAGCGGGATTTCAGTTCGCCCCGGAACAGCGCGATGGACTGCTCGGGCTTCACGCCCAGAACGGAAATCGCGGGACCCGTCATGCCGAGGTCGGTCTGATAGCCCGTGCCGTTCGGCAGAACCTGCTCGTCTGCGGTGGGGACATGCGTATGCGTGCCCCAGAGGGCGGAGATTTTTCCGTCCAGATAGTAGCCCATCGCCAGCTTTTCGCTTGTGGCTTCGGCGTGGAAGTCGATCAGCACGGGAATGTCTCCGATGTCGCGCAGAATTTTGTCAATTACGCAGAACGGATTGTCGGGACCAAAGTCCATGGAGCATCTGCCGATCAGATTGACGACCGCGACCGGTCCTGCCTTCGTCTCAAAAATGCCCCAGCCGCGACCGGGCAGGCTCGGCAGGAAGTTTGCCGGACGGAGGATGTAGCCGCACTCGTCCAGATACGGGAGAATTTCCCGCCGGTTCCAGGTGTGGTTTCCGAGCGTGATCACGTCCGCACCCGCGTCAAAGATCGCGTCCGCCTGCTGCGGCGTGATGCCGACGACATTGGCGTTTTCCCCGTTGACCACGCAGAAATCGGCGCCGTAGAGCCGCTTGATTCCGCGCAGCTTCTGCTGCAAAAACCGAAGACCCGGCGCGCCCACCACGTCGCCCACTGCCAACACACGAAATTCCATACCCATGCTCCACCTTTGAAATGATTTACCTGTATTATACCATTCCGAAAACGATTTGCCTATGGTATACTGGAAAAAATGAAAACCGTGCAACCGGGGGGAAATTTTCTCGTCTGGAAGAGTAGACAAACAGAAGGAGGGCGCTATGGAAGATTCCCAGATTATTGACCTGTATTGGGCAAGGCTGGAACAGGCGATACAGGAGACGGATACGAAGTACGGCGGCTACTGCCGTGCGATTGCCCACAATATTTTGAAGAGCATGGAAGACAGCGAGGAATGCGTGTCGGACACGTGGCTGCGCGCCTGGAACGCGATGCCGCCGCAGCGGCCTTCGGTTCTCTCGGCGTTTTTGGGACGCATCACGCGCAATCTCTCGCTCGACCGCTACAAAGCCGCGCGCGCGGAAAAACGCGGAGGAAGCAGCTTCCCGGCGGCGCTCGACGAGCTGTCGGAGTGCGTCCCGGCAGGCGGCAGCGTCGAGCAGACGATGGACGAGCGCGAGCTGGGGCAGGCAATTGACCGGTTTCTGCGCACCATACCGGAAAAGCAGTGCAGTCTGTTTCTGCGCCGGTACTGGTATGCAGAGTCGATCTTGCAGATTGCAGAGCGCTACTCGCTGAAGGAGAACACCGTCAAATCCATTCTGTTCCGCACGCGCGAGCAGCTGCGAAAATTCTTGCAGAAGGAGGGCGTTGCCGTATGACAAGGCAGGACCGACAGGAAAAGCTGTTCCGCGCCATCGGTTATGTGGGAGACGATCTGATTCAGCGTGCCGATGCGCCTGCGCAGGCAGAGCGGAAGCAGCCGGCTGTGTGGATCAAATGGGCGGCGCTTGCCGCCTGCTGCGCGCTGGTGATCGGGCTTGCGGCGCGGCTTCCAATTTTTCAGGCAAAAAGCAGCGCGCCTGAGACGGCGACAATGACCATGGAAACGACAACGCAGGAGGCGCCCGCAGAAGACGCGAAAGCCGGTGCGCCGGATATGACAGAGGAAGCCGCTGCCGAAGAGCCTGCCGCCGAGGCGGAGGAAAACACAGCCGGTGCGCGCGAACCTGCGGCGACCGATACAGAAGGACAGAAGGACGGCGTCTCGGTGCAGCAGGCGCTGCTGGACACGACACTCGGTCCCGTGAAGCTCGGCATGCCGTTGGAGGACGTGCGCTCGATTCTGGGGACACCCAAGGAAGAAAGCGACGAGTTCTACGTCTGCACCGACAAGGGCGATTACCGCTATGTCACCTGGCGGTATAATTTCACAAACGACCCGGATTACATTAGCGACGTGAAGCTCAGCTTTGCCGACGTGGGTGATGGCTTCGTCCTGGACGAAATCATGACGTTCGGCACGAGCGACTGGGCGCTGCCAAATGGTCTGAAAAACGGAAGCTCCGTGCAGCAGCTGCTGGAGGCGTACCCCGACGCGGAGCCCGGCATCAACGGCTACGATGGCGAAATCTTTGCCTATGGCGTGGAGGCGGGGCATGTCAGACTGACCTTCCTGGTAGAAAACGACGTCATTACAAGCATTTCCCTCGGCACGTATTACGCGGAGCCCAGTTGGGCAGACGAAACGCCTGCCGAAGAACCGGCGTATTCGTTCGCCAGCAGCGACATGATCGTCTATCAGAAGGAAGAAGACGGCTGGCTTTCCTACCACATGCAGGGACAGGCGGCAAAAAAGCTCGAGGTCATTCTCGGCATCGAGGACCTGACGCCGATGGACGAGCTGCCGCAGGCGCGCTATTATATCGACTTCCAGAACGGTACGGTTGTGATGCTGGGAGACGACCGGCTTTCCGGCGCGGTATATACCTGCAACGATCCGGACGGCTTGCGCGCCGCGATAAACGAAGGCGCAGACCCCACGCCGTATCTTACCCTGGTACAGATGTGTGGGTTCCCGGCGGGCACAGATGAGGTGGTGCTGGAGATGTCGGTCACCTGCGGCGTGAGCGAAAACTGAAAACAGGCTGCTGCATGCAGCGCAAGGGGCTTCTCCGAACGGAGAAGCCTTTTTGCTCTCTGCGGACGCAGACCTGACACCACAGCATATCTGTTGAATCTGTCTAAATTCTTTCTTGACACGGTATCCCATAATCAGTACAATAGATAATTGGAATTCGTATAGCCGCCTGTCTGGCGCAGGGGAGCCGTTCGGCGGTTTGACTTATTCATTCCGGGCAGCCGGAAACCACCCAATACTGTGAAAAGGAGGTGGGTTCGCAACTTATGGAATTCAATACGTTAAGCCTCATCCTTTGCATCGCACTGGTCGTGATCGGCATCGTCTGTTTCTTCATCGGCATTACCTATCGCAAGAAGGTTGCCGAAAAGGAGATCGGAAGCGCCGAAGAGGAGGCTCGCCGCATCATCAACGAGTCAATCAAGGGCGGCGAGAACAAGAAGCGCGAGATGCTGCTCGAAGCAAAGGAAGAAATCCATAAATCGCGTACCGAGTACGAGAAGGAAGTAAAAGAACGCCGGAGCGAAATCCAGAAGCAGGAACGCAGGCTCCAGCAGAAGGAAGAATCGCTCGACAAGAAGCTGGACCTTCACGAGAAGAAAGAAGAGGAGCTGGCAAAGAAAGCCGTCAGCATCCAGAACCAGCAGGAGGAGGTCGCCAGCTTAAAGCGCAGTCAGATGGAGATGCTGGAGAAAATCTCCGGCTTGACGCAGGAAGAGGCGAAAGCCTATATCCTCAAGGGCGTGGAAGCGGACGTGCGCCACGAAACCGCTGTCAAGATCAAGGAGATCGAGCAGCAGTACAAGGACGATGCCGACGCTCTGGCACGTGAGATTATCACCACTGCCATCCAGCGCTGCGCGGCAGACCATGTGGCGGAAGCGACGGTCTCCGTCGTGCCGCTGCCGAACGATGAGATGAAGGGCAGAATCATCGGACGCGAGGGCCGCAACATTCGCACGCTCGAGACGATCACGGGCGTCGATCTGATCATCGACGACACGCCAGAGGCAATCACCGTTTCCTCGTTTGACCCCGTGCGCCGCGAGATTGCGCGCCTGGCGCTGGAAAAGCTCATCGCCGACGGACGCATCCATCCGACCCGTATCGAGGATATGGTGGAGAAAGCGCGCCGCGAGGTCGACCACACGATCAAGGTCGAGGGCGAACGCGCAAGCTTTGAAACCGGCGTGCACAATCTGCACCCCGAGATCATCAAGCTCCTGGGCCGCCAGAAATACCGCACGTCCTACGGTCAGAACGTGCTGAACCACTCCATTGAGGTCTCCCACATCGCGGGTCTTCTTGCCAGCGAGTTGGGCGTCGATGTGACGCTTGCCAAGCGCGCAGGTCTGCTGCATGACCTCGGCAAGGCAGTCGACCACGAGATGGAAGGCAGCCATGTCCAGCTGGGCGTGGAGCTTGCAAAGAAGTACAAGGAAAGCCCCGTCGTCATCAACGCCATCGAGGCGCACCATGGCGATGTCGAGCCGCAGACCATCATTGCCTGTCTGGTGCAGGCAGCCGACGCAATCTCTGCCGCACGCCCCGGTGCGCGCCGTGAAAACGTCGAGAACTATATCCGCAGACTTGAAAAGCTCGAGGAGCTGACCAGCTCCTTCCCCGGCGTCGAGAAATCCTACGCCATCCAGGCGGGTCGTGAGGTCCGCATCATGGTCAAGCCCGAGGAGGTCACCGAGGACAACATGATTCTGCTGGCGCACGATCTGGCAAAGAAGATCGAGGCAGAACTCGAATACCCCGGTCAGATCAAGGTCAACGTCATCCGCGAGACCAAGGCGGTCGAGTACGCCAAGTAAAAACAGATGGAAAGCTCCCCCTGCCGAAGGCAGGGGGAGCTTTATTTTTCAAAAAAGCATAGCTTTTTTGAAAAGGGGCTGCGCTTCGACTGCGCGCAGAATTTTGTCCCGTAGGGACAAAATTCTACACTGGCTCAGCGAGAAGTATTGTACCCGCAAGGGGCACGCGACATCCGTAAGGCAGCAGAGCTGCCAACGGCTGTCCTGTTCCGGTCGGCGGAGCCGCCGGATACAACGGATTTTCATTTTATTTCGCCCTGCGGGGCGAAACTCTACGAGGTTTTGATGCGAAAAGCAGGTTAGAGCATGCCGATGCGGGAAAGCACGCGCTTTTTGGTGCGGCTCCGGCTCTCTGTCAGGCGCAGGCGCAGAACGGCAGCGGTGCGGTCGTCCGGCATGGCATCCTCGCTGCTGCCGACGACACCCGCAGCAAGCTCCCGCACCGAAAGCTCCCCGCAGCCGAGAAGATAGCGCGAGGCAAGCTCTGCGTCGACGCCGTCGCTGGTCAGAATCAGCGCCTCGCCGCGCTGCAGGGACACCCGGAGGCACTCCGGACCGTAGCTTCTTCCCACACCGAGACCCGGGGGAGGAAGCGCGGAGCCCAGCCGCTGGACTGTGCGCCCGAACTTCAGAAACGACGGCGCGGCGCCCCATTTATGCAGGAAGCCCTCCGCCGTGATGAGGCTTACCTGCAGCAGGTCAATTGCCGCAAAGCCGCCGCCGTCGCGCAGAATATAAAGCCCGTTGATGGTCTGCATTGCGTCGTGCGCGTCGATGCCGGACTCAATCAGCTCCTTCAAAAGCGCGCTGGCGGAGACTGCCTCGTCCCGTGCCTGCTCACCCGAGCCCATGCCGTCGCACAGCAGAAGATAGTACCACTCGCCCGCGCGGAAGCTTGCGCCATAGTCGCCGGAGATATTGGAACCGCGCAGTCCCGTCGCGCGGAAGCCGAGCTCGGGGGCGTACTGGTCCGGCTCAGCCTGTGCCTGCGAGGGCTCGGCAAGATTCTGCAGGAGCCTTGATAAAACGCGGTACTGGTCGCAGAGAATCTGGCGGCTTTCGGCAAGGCGCGACTGATACTGGACCTTTGCCAGCTGTGTGGAAAGCGCGTCGTTGACCGCACGCAGGAAGCTGTCGGTGTGGCAGCAGCGCGCCAGAAACAGCGGCGGCAGATCGTCGCGTTTTGCTTCGCCCCGGCGCAGAATCCCGCGCGAGGCGCGGCTGAGCAGACGGAAGGTCTCCTGTGCGTTCTGCTCCCAGCAGACGCTCCATTTGGCGCACGAGCGGCAGATTTCCTCGGCTGCCTTGTCGAAAACCGCCGCGCTCTGCGGCTCCAGACCGCTGGTGCAGCCGCGCTGCAGATTTGCCGCAAGCGACCACAATGCGCCGGACGCTGCCGTGAGAGATTTTTCGCGCACCGCATCCAGCGGCGCCTGCTGACCGGAGAGCACCGCCTGCGCAGGCTTCCACAAAACGAGCCCCAGCAGCGTCCCCAGAAACATGGCAGGCGGAAACATGGTTTCTCCCGCGCCGAAGACAAACGAGCCTGCCGCGAGCGTCAGGAAGAAGAGGCTTCCGCGCACGAGCGCGAAGCGCGGCTTCGTATAGTGGCACACGATGGCGCCGAGGCACAAAAGCGCCCCCGCACTGTAGCCCGGGCGAAAGCTTGCCTCCAGAATGATCGAGCAGCCGCACGCCGCCAGCAGGAAAAACCGCGAGCCGCTGCATAAAAGCACCGCGCAGCCCGATAGAATCAGACTCAGCGGCAGCCCCGGCAGCAGCGTCAGTCGGCTGGCGCTTGCCAGAAGAAACACGCCGAGCGCGCCGATTGCCTCCGGCCTTTTTTCCGACAGCCCGGAAAACAGCACGCTGCACAGAAAGATCAGCGCCGTTTTTCCGGCTAAAATGGCGGCGGCGGAAACATGTACAGGCGCGCTCAAAAGAAAAATCAGCCCCGTCATCGCGTAGATTCCGGCGGAAAGCCCCGGCAGGAAATAGCGGTTGGAAGGGGAAATCACGTCGTGGAACAGACACGATGCCGCCAGAATCAGAAATCCGGCAGCCGCCGGCTCTGCCGCGCCGCTCGCGCCCCAGAAGACAAAATAGCCCAGCGCCGCGCCCGCGTAGGAGCAGACCGCCGCGAGGGAAAACGGCAGCGCCGCCGTCAAAGCAATGGCTGCCGGAAGCGCGCTGGCGCCGATTTGCGCCGCCGCCAGCAAAAAGCCTGCGGCAGACGCGCCGAGCGCATACAGCCCCAGACGAACGAGCGGCCGCGAGAGCGCCGCAGCAATCCGGCGCGCGGCAGGAGAGCGGGTATCTGCGCGTTTTTTCATTGGTTCCATCTCCGCATTTGTGATGCCTGTCAGTCTAGCAGAGAAGCGGCAAAAAGCCTGTCGGGAAATGCGCCGGGAAATAGATGCGCAACAATCCGCTTGCGCGCGGGGCAAAAACAGCGTACAATAGCGGAAGATCAAAACAGCGCGGAGGGCAATATGGCGACCGAGTTTGAAATCAAGCTGCGCGCGGGAAACGTGCGGCAGCTGGAGAAAATCTTAAAAGACCCGCAGGTGGCGGGGCGCGCGCTGGAAAAGCTGCGCGAGATTCACATGAAAACGACCTATTATGACACGGCAGACGGCGCGCTTTCCAGCCGCAAATGGATGCTGCGCGTGCGGCAGGAGAATGAGAAAAGCGTCGTGACGATGAAAACGCCCGGCAGCGGCTACGCACGCGGCGAGTGGGAATGCGAGGGGGATTCTCCCGAGGCGGCAATCGAGACGCTGATCGGCAGGGGCGCGCCGGAGGAGCTGCGCGAGCTGTGCACGCCGGGGCTTCAAATGGTCTGCGGCGCATCGTTTATCCGGCTGACCCAGCCGCTGCGGCTGAGCGGGAAGACAACGTGCGAGATCTGCGCCGACGGCGGAGAGCTGCTGGGCGGGAAGCGCCGCGAGCCGTTCTGCGAGCTGGAGCTGGAGCTTTCGCGCGGGAGCGAAAACGAGCTTCTGGCGTTTTCCCGGGCGCTGGCTTCGAAATATTTCCTCGCAGAAGAGCAAAAAAGCAAATTTGTCCGCGCCAGACGGTTGGCGGATGGAAAATAATATGATATAGTAAGCGTGGATGGTAAAACCTACAGAATTCCGGATGATTGCTTCATCGGGAATTCGTATATGAAAGGAAAAAACATCATGCAGACAAATCCGAATATCAATCTGACCATGCTCTGCGACTTTTATGAGCTGACCATGGCAAACGGCTACTTCCGCAGCGGCATGCAGGACAAGATCACCTATTTCGATCTGTTCTTCCGCAAGGTGCCGGACGAGGGCGGCTTTGCCATCGCGGCGGGTCTGGAGCAGGCGATCGAGTATATCCAGAACCTGCATTTCGGCGAAGACGACATCGCCTATCTTCGCTCGCGCGGCATTTTCGGCGAGGATTTCCTGGACTATCTGAAAAGCTTCCGCTTCACGGGAGACATCTGGGCGGTGCCGGAGGGCACGCCGGTTTTCCCGAAGGAGCCGATTCTCACCGTGCGCGCACCTGCCATTGAGGCGCAGCTGGTTGAAACTTTCCTGCTGCTGACTCTCAACCATCAGAGCCTGATTGCGACGAAGGCAAACCGTGTCTGCCGCGCGGCAAAGGGCAGAGTTGTTCTGGAATTCGGCTCCCGGCGCGCACAGGGAAGCGACGCGGCGATTCTGGGTGCAAGAGCGGCGTATATCGGCGGCTGCGCCGGAACGGCGTGCACGCTCACCGATCAGATCTACGGCGTTCCTGCCGGCGGCACGATGGCGCATTCGTGGGTCCAGATGTTCCCCAGCCAGTATGAGGCGTTCAGAACCTACTGCGAAATTTATCCGGACAATCCCACGCTGCTGGTCGATACCTATAATACGCTGCAAAGCGGCATTCCCGACGCCATCCGCGCGTTCAACGAGGTATTAAAGCCCCGCGGTCTTACCAAGTGCGGCATCCGGCTGGACTCGGGCGATATGACATATCTGACAAAAAAGGCGCGGCAGATGTTGGATGACGCGGGCTGGCAGAGCTGCTCCATTTCGTGCTCGAACGCGCTCGACGAGTATCTGATTCGCGACCTTCTGTTACAGGGCGCGCAAATTGACCAGTTTGGCGTCGGCGAGCGGCTGATTACCGCAAGATCCGAGCCGGTCTTCGGCGGCGTTTATAAGCTTGCGGCGGTGGAAGACGAAAACGGCAATGTGATTCCCAAGATCAAGGTCAGCGAAAATGTCGGCAAGATCACAAACCCGCACTTCAAAAAGCTCTACCGCTTCTTCGGCGCCGACAATGGCAAGGCGATTGCAGACTATCTGTGCGTGTACGATGAAACGGTCGACGACACGAAGAATCTGGAAATCTTCGACCCCGACGCAACCTGGAAGCGTAAGAAGGTCTATAATTTCCAGGCGAAGGAGCTGATGGTGCCGATTTTCCGGCATGGCGAGCTCGTCTATCAGCTCCCGACACTTCCCGAGATCAAAGCCTACTGCCAGCAGCAGATCGACACCCTCTGGGACGAAGTCAAGCGCTTTGACAATCCGCATACCTACTATGTCGATCTCTCGCAGAAGCTCTGGCAGATCAAATATGATCTGCTGCGCGAGAAAACGTTCTGATGAAGCAGGCGAGCCGGAATCTGGCGCTGTGCGGCGTTTTGTGCGCGCTGGCGGTGGCGATCATGGCGATGGGAACGATCCTCCCGGTCGCAACCTACTGCGCGCCGGTGCTGGCAAGCATGACGCTGCTGCCGGTGCTGGTTTTGTGCGGGGAGAAGCTGAGCTGGGCAATGTTTTTTGCAAGCGCGATGCTGAGTCTGCTGCTTGCGCCCGACAAGGAAGCGGCGGCAATCTTTCTGGCGCTGGGATACTACCCGATCGTCAAGCCCAAGCTGGACAGAAAGCCGAAAATCCGGCGCTGGGTCGGGAAATTTCTGCTCTTTAACGTCTCGATTCTCGCGGTCTATGCGGTGCTTCTGTTCGTGTTGCGTCTCGATGCGCTGCGCGAGGAATTTTCCGCGATGTCAGGCGCGCTGCTTGCCAGCTTGCTGCTCGGCGGCAACTTCCTGTTCTGGCTGGACGACCGGCTGCTCGGGCGCTTTGCGCCGAGGGCGGCTGCGCTCTGCGCGCGCTGGGAGAAAAAACACAGATAAGCAAAGCAGCGGAACGTCTGGTATGATAAGAAAAAGCAACCCGTCATGACGAAAGGAAGCAAAAGCCATGGCAAACTTTACAAAGCAGGCAATCAAGGCGGCGTTTCTGGAGCTGCTGGACGAAAAGCCGCTGAACAAGATTTCGGTGCGCGACATCGTCGAGCGCTGCGGCATCAACCGCAACTCGTTCTACTATCATTTTCAGGACATTCCGTCGCTGCTGGGCGAGATCATCGTCGAGCGGACAAACGAGCTGATGGCGCAGTATCCGACGGTCGACCGGATCGAAGAGGCGTTCCGCGCGTCGATTGACTACGCGCAGAAAAACCGCCGCGCAATCATGCACGTGTATAACTCCGTCAGCCGCGACACCTTTGAGGCAAGCGTCATGCGCCTGTGCGCGTATATGACCGAGCAGTATCTGAAATCCGCCTACCCGGACACCGGCATTTCGAACGCCGACCGCGAGCTGCTGCACCGGTTTATCAAGTGCCAGCTCTTCGGGCTCTGCATCGACTGGATGCTCGGCGGCATGAAGCCGGACACGGGCGAAAAGATGGGGCGGATTCTGGAGCTTTATCGCGGCGTTGCGGAGTTGATTCTGGAAAACTGCCGCGCGTCGAACGCTTGAAACTTTTGCACCTGCCCAATTTTCAGACAAATCGCGCCGGATGTCTGTCTTTCAGACATCCGGTTTTCTCTGCCCATGGAAGAAAAAAGAAGCCGCCGGTAAAATCAAAAGCAAATAACAGGCTGTGCGCGCTCGCGCGCGAAAGGGGAGCTTCGATATGCGTTCTGTCGTTCCGATGAAAACGGCAAAAATCGGGTATCTGGTGATATCCGTTCTGTTCTGTGTGCTGGGCATTGTTCTCATTGCCGCGCCCGGTACATCGGTCGTGTGGCTGGGGCGGCTGCTCGGCATCGGTATGATCGTCTTCGGCGCGATCAAGCTGGTGGGCTATTTTTCAAGAGACCTGTTCCGCCTGGCATTTCAGTATGATCTGGCGTTCGGCATTCTGCTGATTGCGCTCGGCATCGTGACGCTTGCGCGTCCGGGCGGCGCCATGAGCTTTCTGTGTATCGTCTTCGGCATTCCCGTGCTTGCCGACGGGCTGTTCAAGATTCAGATTTCGCTCGACGCAAAGCGCTTCGGCATCGAAAAATGGTGGGTTGTGCTGCTGCTGGCAGCGCTGACGTGCGTGATCGGGCTGCTGCTCGTCATCCGCCCGTCGGAGGCGGCAAGGGCGCTGATGGTGCTGATGGGCATTTCGCTGCTGCTCGACGGAATTTTGAACATGTGCGTAGCATGGCTGTGTGTAAAAATCGTCCGCAACCAGCGCCCGGATGCATTGGACGAGGACTATGAAGAGCTGAAGGATGAATGAGAAGCGGAAGGACGAGTGAGGAGGAAACGTTTTGAAAACAATCGAAACATGGTTTCTCTGGCTGATGATCTACAGCATCATCGGCTGGGTATATGAAAGCACGATCTGCTCCATCGGACACCGGAAGCTCATCAACCGCGGCTTTCTGAACGGTCCGTACTGTCCGATATACGGCACGGGCGCGGTGCTGGTGCTGCTCGTGCTGGGCAGGATTCAGAATCCGGTACTGCTGTTTTTTGCCGGCGCGCTGGTGACGTGCAGTCTGGAATATCTGACGTCGTGGCTGATGGAAAAGCTGTTCCACGCCCGGTGGTGGGACTACTCGAAGCGGAAATTCAACATCGGCGGGCGCGTGTGCCTGATCGGGGCAGTCGTCTTCGGCGCGTTCTCGGTGGTGCTGGTGCTGGTCCTGCATCCGTTTGTCAAGAGCCTGACCGACCGGCTGACGGACGCGGCATTCAACTGGATCTGTGCGATTTTGTTTGTGGGCATTGTCTCAGACCTTGTCGTGACGGTGAAGGGGCTTCTCGGCACACATGCGGTCTTTGCCGAGTACGCGGTGCTGCTGCAGCAGAAGCGCAAGGAGCTGGCTGACAGACTCAGAACCGGCGCGACTGAGGGGTGCGAGCGCATCCTTGCGGCAACGCAGGAGGAGCGCGCAAAGCTCCGCGAGGCTGCCGCATACGGCGAAGAGGAGCGCGAACGCATCCGCCGCGACACCGAAGAAGAGCGCGACCGGTTCTATGCGAAGCTGCAGATGCGCCTGAACGCGCAGCAGCGCCGTACGATCTACAGCTTCCCGCATCTGACGCTCACGCGCAACAATGAAGTTCTCGACGGTCTGCGCCAGAACATGGAAAAGGTGCGCCAACGCGCAAAAAAGACCTCGTAGAGTTTCGCCCCGCAGGGCGAAATAAAATGAGAATCCATATGATCCGGCGGCTTTGCCGACCGGAAATATACGGATCGCCTCGCAAGTGTGAAATTTGTGCGCCTTTGGCGCACAAATTATGCGCGCAGCCGAGGCGCATCTTTTCCATGCAAAAAGCGTTAGCTTTTTGCATGAGAAAATATATGTGGCATTTTTTATCGTTTTGTAATATAATGTTACCATCGCAGGGAAGAAAGGAGGCTATGGCAAACGCCATCAAAAGCGCCAGTGCCTGCCGGAGCCCGGCAGGATAACGAGGGGAAACGTGATCGAAGGTTCGGCGGATGCGTTTCCGTGCCGCCCTGTGCGCGTGACGCAGTCAGAAATATGCGGGTAACCGCAAAACAGAGGGGCTGCGAACAGGAAGCAGGCAAATATCTGCGAGTTTGTCCTGAACCTATCTCAGGAGGAACTTAATTATGTGTGGAATTGTTGGTTATATCGGCAAGGAGCAGGCGGCGCCCATTTTATTGGAGGGGCTTGCGCGGCTGGAGTACCGGGGCTATGACTCCGCAGGCATCTGCGTGGCGGAAAACGGCGTGCTGGACGTTGCAAAGTGCAAGGGCAGGCTTAAAAATCTTGCCGCGATGACGGAAAACGGCGCGCTGCTGCACGGCACTGCCGGCATCGGGCACACCCGCTGGGCGACCCACGGCGAGCCGAACGATATCAACTCCCATCCCCATGTGTCCCAGAACGGCAAGGTCGCGTTGGTTCACAACGGCATCATTGAAAACTATCTGGAAATCCGCGAATTTCTCGAAGAAAAGGGCGTGCAGTTCACGTCCCAGACCGATTCGGAGGTTGTCGCGCAGCTGCTCGAGTACTGCCTCGGGCTCGACGAGGTCCACTGCATGCAGGACGCCATCTACATGGTCCTGCACCGTATCGAGGGCGCCTATGCCTTCGGCATTGTCTGCGCAGACGATCCGGAGCGGATCTATGCGGCAAGGAAAGACGCGCCGCTGCTGCTGGGCTACGGTGACGGCTGCAACTTCATCGCCTCGGACGTGACGGCGCTGGTCAAATACACCAGAGACGTTTCGTACATGGAAGACGGCGAGGTCGCGGTTCTGACGCGCGACTCCATTCAGGTCTTCAACGCCATGGAGCTGCCGATTGAAAAGGAGCATTACCACATCGACTGGGAGATTTCTGCGGCGGAGAAGGGCGGCTATCCGCACTTCATGCTCAAGGAAATCATGGAGCAGCCCGAGGCGCTGCGCCGCGCGATTACCCCGCGCGTCAAAGACGGCAGAATCGATTTCGGCGATCTGATTCTCAGCAGACAGACGATTGAGAGTTTTAACCGAATTATGATTGTTGCCTGCGGGTCTTCGTATCACGTGGGCATGCTCGGCAAATACACGATCGAAAAGCTGACGCGCATCCCGGTCGAGGCGGTCTTAGCCTCCGAGTTCCGGTACTGCGACCCGATTGTAGACGACAGAACGCTTGTCATCGTCATCAGCCAGTCGGGCGAAACGCTCGATACCATGGCTGCGCTGCGCGAGGCAAAAGCGCGTGGGGCACGGGTGCTGTCGATTGTCAACGTGGTCGGAAGCTCGATTGCGCGCGAATCGGACGACGTGCTCTACACCTGGGCAGGACCCGAGATTGCCGTTGCCACGACGAAGGCATACTCCACGCAGCTGGCAGTCATTGACATGCTTGCCATCTATATGGCGGATGCGCTCGGAAAGCTCAGCGCGCAGGAGTATGCACGTCTGGTGCAGGAGCTGCTGCGGCTGCCGGAGAAGATTGAAACGGTGCTGCAGAGCCGCGAGAAGATTCAGTTCTTCGCTTCCAAGTATTTTAACCATGACTCGGTCTTCTTTATCGGTCGTAACCTCGACTATGCGCTGGGGCTCGAGGGCTCGCTCAAGCTCAAGGAGATTTCCTATATCCACTCCGAGGCGTATGCATCGGGCGAGCTCAAGCACGGCACGATTTCCCTGATCGAGGACGGCACGCTGGTCATTGCGCTGGGGCTTTACGGACCGCTGTTTGAAAAGGCAATGAGCAACGTCATCGAGGTCAAGGCAAGAGGCGCAAGTGTCCTTGCGCTTACGACCGAAAGCGGCGCGGAAGAGATGGGAAAGCGCGTCGACGCACTTGTGACCGTGCCCGATACGGAGCTGATGTTCCTGCCGTCGCTGGGTGTGGTGAGTCTGCAGCTGTTTGCGTATTATATCGCGCTGCAAAGAGGCTGCGATATTGATAAGCCGAGAAATCTTGCAAAGAGTGTGACTGTGGAATAACGCAAAAGCCCCGGAGCGATGCTCCGGGGCTTTGATATTCTGTGGTCCGAGGACCAGGGGTTGACTGGCAGTGCCCTGCCAGCCTGGTAGGTTTCGACCCCACGCTTCTTATCTGCGAAAAGAAGCGCGGTGTCGAGCCTCCGCGAAGAAGTTGCCCA